>Ga0209324_10001387_pt1 | contig 16646 bp, 22 predicted proteins | sample Rifsed19ft3_FD_184015 | JGI IMG/M metagenome (GOLD analysis project Ga0209324, IMG submission 184015) | Soil microbial communities from Rifle, Colorado, USA - sediment 19ft 3 (version 2) | ecosystem: Environmental > Terrestrial > Deep subsurface > Rock core/Sediment | place: Rifle, Colorado...
CAGAGATAAATGCACTCGTACAGGCTGCAGTACATGGAGTAAACATAAGCGGCTCTACTGTATACGTTACAAATATGCCGTGCACGACCTGTGCAAAAGCACTAATTGCTGCAAGAATAAAAAGAGTTGTTATCTTTTCTGATTTTCACGATACGCTTGCAACAGATTTCTTCCATAAAGCCGGTGTTGAATTAGTTAAGCTCGATATACCTGACAGGGAAATTAATTACCATATCGAGAAATACTCTTCCGCAAAGAAAACGGATAAATCAAAATAGGGGAAAATGTCCGGCAAACTATGTCCCAAAATTATTCTCGAAGGAACGAGGCTTACTTTTAAGACCGACATTGCTTTTGCTTTAAATGAGCACCTGGAAATTGTTGGTCCAAGAAAATACAGATATCACTCTCCGGTAATTTCCAGTGAGTGGTGTGCATTTACAAATTTTCCATGGGGAAGAGGTTTAATAAACTTTGAACCGCAGGAAGAGCCGCTTGCATTGGAAACTTATGCCACCTGGATGCGTTTGTTCGAACTGCAAAGATATTACTCCTGGATAATCGACCGCTTTCATATTTCAACAAAAGCTTACCAGCAAAAGTACAGGAATAAAGAATACAACTTTCGCTGGCTCGAAGAAAGATTAAATGCACTCGGTTTTCATCTTGTTTTCTGCACGAGAACCCCGGAATCTTTTCTATCTGCAAGAGAAGAAAGATTAAGGGTCTCCGGCAATCCAAAGCAATACGATGACATAAACATTTTTATAGAAGAGCAGGAATTGATGAGAAAGCTTATCAGTCAATCCATACTTCCTGTTCTGGAAGTGGATGTTTCAGATAACAACGTTGGAAATGCTGCAAATAAAATTGCCGGGTGGATGAAAGAAACCGGCGGGCTCTATGCAAAATAGCTATTGACTTAGCTACATTTTTAATATAAGTTTTGTCAAAGGTTTCCCATTTAAGCTTTTTTTCACAATTCTATTTTAGTTTTTTAACATAAAAGAAGGAGTGTGCTATGAGAAATTTTCTTTTCCTTTCGTTTCCACTTTTTTTACTTTCCATTCTTTTAATTTCCTGTCAGCAGCAGAATATGACCGCAGATAATTCCGCTGCAAACAAAGCTACTATGCTGAAAATCTTCGAGGCTTTTAACACTGGTAATACGGATTCGCTGGGTAATTATGTTGCAGAAGATGCAATAGATCATGCTTTAGATACGATGATTACAAAAAAACAAGGTCTTGCCGCATTAAAAGAGCTGATAGCAGCATACCGTTCATCCTTCCCTGATCTTAAAATTAATGCGAAAATAATGGCGGTTGCCGGAGATACGTTACTAACATATTATACTTTTACGGGAACAAACTCCGGTATGATGATGGGAATGCCGCCGACTAATAAATCGGTAAGTGTTAATGGTGTCGATATTGTGGTTTTTAAAGACGGAAAAGCTGTAGAACACTGGGAAGTCTCGGACAACCTGGGAATGATGAAACAGCTTGGAATGATGCCCGGAATGTAAAAAGAAGATTTTTACAGAGCCGTTTCAAGTAAGAACGGCTCTGGGGTTTTAAGCATTTATATAATCAAGTTCCTCAATATCTAAATTATCTTTAATAGCATCATAAATCGTATCATACCAAGAAATTCTGTTTACAATTGGATCGATAATTTTTTCAATTTCAGCAGCGTTTAATTTCCTAACAAAGTTTTCTTCTGCAACGGTTTGAATATCTTCAATATTTAGTGAATATATTATTCTACTCTCATCTATATTTTTCTTTTTCATCTTACTCCTTTTTCTATTTATAAAATATATTTTCTCTATGCCAACACAGTGAGTTTTTATGGGGACAAATTTCTTTTTCTTTTGGCAAGAAGATTTTTGATTCCTCCTTAATAAAGCTTTCCAGGAAATGCGATTCGCCAAATTTTCCTGCGCCAATCGGAAGAAAATTTATTTTCGACGATATTCTAACTGAATAATCATCCAATAAAGTGAACCAACCAACATCAAATGCCCAATGATGTAAACGACATAGTGCCAATCCATTCCACATATCATCTTTCCCTCTTAATCTATGGGGAACAATATGAACAGCTTCCACTTCCCAGGTTTTTGCATCGGGAGAGTTAATTTTCATACCACAAAATGCACATTTATAATCATATGCTTCAACTATTGCAAATCGAAAACCTCTTTTTCTAATTTTAGATTCTATGGTTATCAGTTGGGTTTTCTTTTCCTCATCGAATGGATTATAGACTCTCGGTCTCGAAATTGTCTTTAGCTTCTTAACAACTTTTTGAACTTCGTATGATTTAATAGGAAGAAAATCTTTTTCCGTTTTAGGAATCTTCAGGTGTTTTAACGCCACATCAAAACCTTTTTCGGTTAACATCCACTCCTTATTATTAGTTAGCCGAAAGGTAACTGTGGGGCGGGTTACCAAATTCTGATTTGCTAAAGAATCTGCTGCTCTAAATAGCAACCGATGCCACAGATAGGATTTTTTAACTCTGTTCTCTTTTCTATATACGGTTTCTAAATAGGCTTCTCTCTGTTTTTCATTCAAACTAAAGCTACTTGCAATTTCATCAACTATTTCCTCCCCAGAACCAAACTCTTTGATTATTCCGCTATGGTTGTATAGTGATATTATTAATGCCTTCTCAACTTCCTTACGAATTGGCATTTTATAAAGTTTAAGTAGTTCGCTTTCATAGCTCATGGATATGTAACCCTTTATGAAGACTAATAATAGTAATTCCCACGCCTTAATTTAAAACAAATTTTATCTATTCCGAAGGAATAGCTATGCCATAAGTAACAGATATTTGATATTCCTTCAAAATAGCTTACATTTTCCTTCTGCCATTTGCCATCTTCCATCTTACCTGCCTTGCCGGCAGGCAGGCATTTTCCATCAAAAAAACTTCTTGCCTTTTCAGATTTAAGTTCTTACGTTTGCGGGCGATTCCTGCCTGCAAGGCAGGCATGCCTCCCAATCCGGAGTTAGTCCGAAGGACTCCGTTGGAGTATTCAATAACTAATTGGAGTTGCTATGAACACCAAAAGGCTCCTGATCACTGCTCTCGTAGTTTTTGTTCTCTTAGAGGTAATGAGTTACCTGATTCACGGGGTGATACTCGCTTCAACTTACCAGATGGACGAGGTAAAAGTTGCTTTCAGACCTGAAGAAGAAATGATGGGTAAAATGTGGATTGTTTATGTTACAGACATTATCTGGTCTTTCTTCTTTGCCTTTTTCTTTGCAAAGGGATATGAGGGCAAAGGAATTATGGAGGGATTGAGATTCGGTTTCTATATCGGGTTGTTCTGGTCGCTGGTATCGGCTTACCAAAGCTATGCATTTATACCAATGCCTTATTCTCTCTCTTTCCAGTGGTTCATTTATGGGATGATCCAGGCACTTATACTTGGCATCGTTGCCTCGCTGGTTTATAAACCGGCTAAGCAGCTTGCTGCCGCTTAAATTATTCTTTGTAAGACTCTTCGTAGGGATCACTTTGAAAGTGATCCCTACATTACCCCGAAAAACTAAACGGTAATTACACCACAACAGAGTTATAGAATAGTTCTTATATAATTCCTAAATTGAATTAATAATAATCCGGCATTCTGTAATGAGCTTAAAGAAATACGAAGAAAAGCGTAACTTCAGGAAAACATCCGAGCCAAAAGGAAAAACCCAAAAAGTAAAAGCAGATCTTATCTTCGTGGTACAAAAGCATGATGCAACAAATCTTCATTACGATTTCAGGCTCGAGCTCGATGGTATTTTAAAAAGCTGGGCTGTTCCGAAAGGTCCCTCGCTTAATCCGAATGAAAAGCGGCTTGCCGTAATGGTAGAAGATCATCCTTTTGATTATAAAGACTTCGAGGGAGTTATTCCAAAAGGAAATTATGGTGCGGGAGAAGTTGTGGTTTGGGATAACGGCACGTATCATTCTATTGAAACTGACGATAGAGCCAAAAGTATTCCTTTGCTTAAAAATGGATTGGAAAAAGGCGACCTGAAAATTACTCTTCACGGCAAAAAGCTTAAAGGAAGTTTTGCCTTAGTTAATATGAAGAAACCGAAACAGAATGCCTGGCTTCTCATTAAGAAAAAAGATGAATATGCAACAGACAAAGATATTTTGCTGAATGATAAATCTGTTCTATCCGGGAAAGGAATTGACGAGATAGAATCCCCGGTAAAAAAAAAGTCCTGATCGATAAGGCGCTCCAAAAAGAGCTTACCAAATTACCCCGCCGGAATATGCCTTTAAATTTAAAGCCGATGCTTGCGGAACTATCGGGTAATGTTTTCTCCGATGACCGCTGGATTTTCGAAATTAAATGGGACGGGTACCGCGCCGTAGCAGAAGTTAAAGACGGGAAAGTAAATCTTCATTCCCGCAATAATATTTCTTTTAATGAAAAATACTTCTCAATAGTTGAAACGCTCAAGCTTTTTGATATGGACATAATTCTTGACGGGGAAGTTGTTGTCGTCGATGATTTCGGTAAAGCGAGCTTCCAGCTTTTGCAGACTTACGGAAAATCGGGCAAGGGGAAACTTGCTTACTATGTCTTTGATATCCTTTACCTGGACGGATACGATCTTACCAATCTTTCATTAATAAAAAGAAAAGAAATTCTTAAGAAGATTATTCCTGGAGACCTGGTGAATATAAAATACAGCGACCACATCGTTCGGGATGGCGAATCATTTTTTAAAGTTGCAGAACAAAGAGGACTTGAAGGCATTCTTGCGAAACGGGCAGACAGTAAATACCTGCCTGGCAAAAGAAGCAAAGATTGGCTGAAGCTTAAAACAAAGAAGCGCCAAGAAGCGATTATCTGCGGTTTTACAGAACCAAAAGGAAGCAGGAATAAATTCGGTTCGCTTGTCCTTGGTGTTTATGATGAGGGAGACCTTGTTTATATCGGTCAGGCAGGAACCGGATTTACCGATAATGATTTGAAAGACATTTACTCATTGCTTAAACCACTGATAACTGATAATCCATCATTTAAAAAGAAAATTGAAACAAATGCCCCTGTAACCTGGGTAACACCAAAATATATCTGCGATGTTGAATTTTCTGAGTGGACTGAAGACGGATTAATGCGTCAGCCTGCTTTTATTGGGTTAAGAGAAGATAAAAATATCGAGGATGTTATTAAGGAAGATTCGGGAGAAGACGAATCAAATGATGATGTAATTATGAATAAGAATAGCCTGGATAAAGAAACTAAGATTGATGGGAAAAAATTAAAGCTTACCAATCTTAAAAAAGTTTACTTTCCCGGTGAGGGTTATGCCAAAGGTGACGTTATCGAATATTACAGGAGCGTTGCAAAGTATATTCTTCCTTACCTGAAGGGAAGACCCGAATCGCTTAACCGCCACCCGAATGGAATTGATGGAGAAAGCTTTTACCAGAAAGACATAAAAGACCTGCCTCCCGACTGGGTAAAAACTGAAATGATTTATTCCGAGCATAATGAGAAAGAGATTAATTACCTCGTTTGTAATGATGAAGCAACTCTTATTTATTTAGCAAACCTTGGCTGCATAGAAATCAATCCATGGTTTTCGCGGGTAGAAAATCTCGATAATCCCGATTATCTCGTTATTGACCTCGATCCGGAAGACATCTCATTTGATAAAGTTGTTGAATCGGCATTAGCAGTAAAGGAAATACTCGATGTGGCGGGTGCAAAAAGCTACTGCAAAACTTCAGGCGCAACCGGGCTGCACATTTACGTGCCTCTTAATGCACAATATGATTACGAGGTTGCAAGAAATTTTGCATATATAATTGCTCAGTTTGCGTATAAGAAAGTACCCGGTTTTACAAGTCTTAAGAGAAGCCCATCTAAACGCCAGAAAAAGGTTTATCTCGATTATTTACAGAACAGACCCGGTCAAACTCTTGCAGCTCCTTACAGCATAAGACCAAGACCCGGAGCCCCGGTTGCAACTCCTCTTAAATGGGAAGAGGTAAAAATCGGTTTGGATCCCAATCGTTTTACAATTAAAAATACTTTGGAAAGACTGAAAGAAAACGGGGACATCTTTAAAAATGTTCTGGGCAAAGGTATTGATATAGCAAAGTGCATAAGCAAGCTTGAAGCTTTCGCAAAAAAGAAAATGTAAATTGGGGTTGAATCAATAAATTCTAAATTTGTTAGTAAGAGCATGCCTGCGGGCGGGACAGGCATGCTAAAAGTTTTTTTTCTACTTTGTTTTCCCTTTCAAATACTTATCAAGAAAAACTACAATATCGCCGTAGCCTTTTATTTCATTCTCCTTCTTTACAAAACCATGTCCCTCATCCGGAAATACAACATATTCTACAGGAACATTATTCTTTTTCATAGCATCGACAATTTCGTCCGACTCTACTTTCAATACACGCGGATCGTTTGCACCCTGCAGAACCATAACGGGGTTTTTAATTTTGCCGGCATGAAAAAGAGGGGAAATATTAAAGAGACGAACTGAATCGGAAGAGAATGGATCGCCGAGTTCTTTATATAATGCTTCCCTGATAGATTCCCAGTAAGGCGGAATGGATTTGAGAGTGCGAAGCCAGTTAGTTACACCAAAAATATCGACCCCGGCTTTGAATTCATCGGGATGAAAAGCCATTGCAGCCATAGTCATAAATCCGCCGTAAGAACCTCCGAGAATTCCAATCCTGGAGGTATCAATATAATCCAGCGACTGAAGATATTTTTTACCAAAGATACAATCCTTTAAATCTTTTTCACCATGATTCAAATCGTCCATTTTATAAAATGTCTTGCCATAGCCGCTGCTTCCCCTATTATTAACAGCAAGAATAGCATAACCATGGTTTACAAGAAATTGTATCAGTGCAAAATAACCTACTCTCGTTTGCCCACCGGGACCGCCGTGCACCCAGATTAAACCGGGTACTTTATTGTCGGCTGATGCATTTAATGGCTTATAATAAATGGCGGGAATTTCAAGTCCATCGAATGATTTGAACCTGACTACTTCTGCTGAAACAAGATCATCCGGATTGATACTGGGATTAAGCGTGTTTGTAAGTTTTTTTAATTCTTTAGTTTCGAAATCATAAACATAAATATTGCTTGTTGCTTTCGATGTGCCGACGGTTAATCTCATAAATTTTTCTTTTGGAGAGATAGAAACTGCCGCTATATCTCCATCGGGAATTTCGGGAAAACTTACATCGGCTCCCGTCTGGTTATTAATAATCTTCAGCTTGTTTTTCCCATCTTCATTAATTGCTATAACTTTATATTTTTCATTTTCGGAATCATAGCTGTACATCACGTCCCAGTTTGTTTCAAATACTATCTTGCGTTCGCCGGTTTTAAGATCATATTTAATGAGATACTGAAACTCTTTTCCCGCATCAGTTGAATAAAAAAGATATTTATTATCCTTACTAAAACCTTCGGCACTATAAATACTTTTACCGTTTGGATCGGAAATTTCATTCATTCCCCCGGAAGGAATATCATATAAAAATAATTTAATCTCGCTTGTAGTTATTGTTTGACTCAACGCCAGCTTATTCTCCTCCCACGAAATTGCATTTACATTTAAGCCTTTATCATTTCTATAAATCATTTGGGGGTTCCATACACCGACCTCCATTTTATAAAGATCAAAAAATTTGGGATCGCGTTTATTTGAAAGATAGTACATATAATTTTTACCAAGAGACCAGCCTGCAAAAATGGCTTTCTCCAGTGAATCTGGGGTAAGGTCTCTTACCGAACTATCCTTTTTTATCAGATATAAATGATTGATTTCATTACCACCTTTATCTGCCGTATAAATAATTTCACCCGTCGTTGGTACATAATCAACGGCAAAGAATGATTCAACTGATGAATTTGTTACCTGACGTTGCTTCCCGTCCTGCATGGAAATTTCATAAACATTATAAATTCCTGTTTCATTACTTGTTACAAGAAGTCGGGATTCGTCGGGTGAAAATGAGCCACCGGATATTTGCTTGTTTTTATAAAAATCCCCGATTGCATATTGCTTAACTTCTCTTTCCTGTTTAGTGCAAGAGAAGAAAACCAAAGTTGAAAAGACAGCTATTACAAATGAGAGTTTCATAAAAAATTCCTTTTTTTTAATATAATATTTCCTTTATTTCCAGAACGCAAGTATAATTCCGGAAACAACAAATGAAACAAGTGTATATCCCGAATCAATTACCCACAGTTTGGGAGGTTTCCTTCCAAAAATATTTTGTACATAAGTGGGAGTGCCGGCAAACCCAAACCAGCACATAAAACCGATCCAGGCACCATCAACAACCGTGGCTGCCTGCGCCCAGGAAATAAAAATTGCGAGAATGTAAGATGAGATAAGTCCTTGCAGAAAAGCAGTTATGAAATTTGCGGGTTTAGAATCTTTCTTAAGCTCTTCCCCCGTTTTGTTTATTACAGACATCCACTGCTTTGCAAAAAGAACGGGCGAGTACCACAATCCTCCCAAAGAAAAAATTATTACTGCTGAAACGAGCACTGCTACAAAATTTATTTCAACCGGAATCATTTTAAAGCTCCTTAAAATCCTTAAAAAGGAAAGTAATTAGTTAGGAAAACATAAATAATATTATCGGGGGTGTCAATTGCTAAAAGTATGTGAAAAAGAGGAACTAAATTTCTGTTTTTACAGGTGAGTGTATTTTTCCCCAAAAATAAAAAGAGGCTGTCTCATTGGACTTTTGAGACAGCCCCTTGCTAAAACGGGACCAACCTTAATTTCCTTTTCTTATTCCGGAACCACCGGAAAAAGAAGTACTCCCAATATCGGCATTACCAAAGTAGGTAATCTGGGAACCACCACTCTGAGACGCATTCAATGTCCCGTTCATATTAATTGAAACCTGCGAACCTCCGGATAATGATATATCGGCATTTCTTACTTTAAAATCTTCAAGATCAAAGATGCTGCCCCCCGAACCATCAATCTCCGAATCTTTACCATTTCCTTTAAGAGTAACCTGGCTTCCTCCTGAAAGACTAATTTCTATTTCTGCACATTTAAGTGAGCCTTTAAGAATAGAGCCGCCGGATAGTGCACAACCAAAATCTTTTGAGGAAACATCCATAGTTATTTTTCCTATGCTGCCGCCGCTTAAATTCATTCCTGTTAATACGGGCATAGTTATTTTTATGTTTATATCTCCCTTTTTATGATAATTGTTTTTATCAATATAAACCTTCAATTCATCTCCGTCCTTTTCGACTTCCAGATATTTGAAATCCCTTTCGTCGGCATTTACTTCAATACTGTATGTGTCCGACTGAGAAATATCTACTTTCATTCCATAACCAACACTAACCGAGTAAAAACCTTTATAATCATAATTCTTTGTTACATCCCCGGCAAGGGAAGTTGACGCCGCAAGGAACAAAAGAAGGAAAAACAATTTAATAATTCTATTCTTCATGAAAGCCTCAATTTTTATTTTTATAAATCCACGTAAAGTTAGACCCTATTCCCTGGAAAAAGGTTGGGAAAAGTTATATCATTTTATATTCCTTTATTCTTCCCGTTTTTATTTATCTGTTTTATTTCTTTATGCAGTTTCTTCTCTTTTTCCTTTCTTTTCAGGAAAGCATTCTTGTCCTGTTTCTCTTCAAGATACCTAAGCTCCTTCTGAAGTTTATTATAGCTATGCATTTTAGCTTCATCAATAATATCTTTTTCAAGAGCATTAAGGACAGCACACCCGGTTTCTTTTGTGTGCGTACAATTAGAAAACTTACACTCCAATGAAAGTAATTCTATCTCATCAAATACCTGGTCAATACCTTTATCAACATTCCACAGTTGAAACTCCCGCATTCCCGGCGTATCAATAACAATTCCCCCATCCGGAATAATAAGCAGTTCCCTTCTTGTTGTAGTGTGTTTTCCTTTATTTATAGAACTGCTGCCTTCACTTGTTTTCAGAATCTCTTTGTCCATTAAAGAATTTATTATTGTTGATTTACCGACTCCGGATGATCCGGCAAATACTCCTGTTTTGCCTTCGCTTAAAATATTTTTTATTTCATTAACCCCGGTTCCGATAAGAGCGTCCGTTAAAATCACCGGTAAATTTGAAAATCTTTGCATTGCTTCTTTTTTTCTTAATAAAGATTCGCTTGTAAGATCAATCTTATTTAAAACAATAACTGGTTTAATATTACTTTCAAGTGTGCTTACAATATATCTTTCCAGTCTCCTGATATTAAAATTATTATCCAAGCTTTGAACAATAAATACATAATCTACATTTGCTGCGATTACCTGCTCTTCGGTTTTTCTATCGGCAATCTTTCTCGAAAGCTTACTTTTTCGTTCCAGGACAGAATGAATTATAGCTTTCTTTTCGTCTTCAAATAAGATAGCCGCTACCCAATCGCCTGTTTTGGGAAGTTCTGCAACTTCGGATGAATAAAGAAGCTTGCCTGTAACTTCGCCGGGTAACTCGCCTGCTTCGGAATAAAGAATATATCTTTGTTTATTCTCAACTGCTATTCTCGCAGGAATAAAATTTTGCTGTTTAAACATTTGAAACTGGTTCTGAAAAAATTCATTCCAACCTAATTGTATAAGATTATACATTTCTGTATCTCCTCAATAATTTGTTAAAAAATTTTATGGATTAATTAGGGAAAGACACACCACACCCCTAGAGATGCAATATGTCAGGCTCAGGCAATATCCTGAAGCTGGAATGAATTTGCGGTATGTAAAAAGTTAGTTTTAATAAAACTTATACAAGATTGATAAAGTAAAATATGAAATTTAAAGGAAACAAAAAAAGATGACATCTCTTTGGGAGATGTCTTCTTTAAATTAATGCTGCTCTGAATATTTCTTCTTCAGTTTATTCTTAAATACCTTTTCAAATTTTTCTACTTTAGGACCAATGACAAATGCACAATATCCCTGGTTGGGATTGTTTGCGTAATAATCCTGATGATAGTCTTCTGCAGAATAAAAGTTTATGAGCGGAGATATTTCCGTTACAACCGGGTTATCCCATGCACCTGATTTATTTAATTCACTTTTATAATATTCGGCTTTCTGCTTTTGCTCATCATTATGATAAAAGATTACTGACCGATACTGTGTGCCTATATCTGCGCCCTGCCTGTTCAAAGTAGTCGGATCATGAGTTTTAAAGAATATCTCAAGAAGTTCATCATAAGAAACGACTTTGGGATCGTAGGTTATTTGAGTTACTTCTGCATGTCCTGTTGTTCCATCGCAAACCTGCTTATAAGTAGGATTTTTTACCGTACCACCTGCATAACCGGATACAACAGAATGCACGCCTTCAACTCTCTCATAAATTGCTTCCGTACACCAGAAACAGCCTCCGCCAAATGTGGCTTTTTCCAGGTTCATATCTTGAGTCGAATCCATTTCGCTTTTCTCACTTTCTATTTTTGTTGACTTAACTTCCTTACAACTATAGCCAGTAACACTGGTTAGAAAAATAATTAAACCGATTATCAAAACATTCTTTTTCATAACTATCCTGTTTTTTACAGGTAAATATCATTAAGTCTTGCTGTCGAGTTATAACAAAATAGTAACATTTAGTTAAAAAATCCTTAGTACAAAACCCATAACTTGATAATGCTTATCTTTGCAATATTTTTAACAATTTGTAGAAGAACTGAAGAAAGAGGGCGTAAAAGACCAGGCAGCACTTTACTCGGTTTTGATTAAGATAAGATATCCCGGTTTGAAATTAGTATCTGTGGAAAGAATATAAAATATTAAAGCCGTCCCTGCTAAGAGACGGCTTACTACTCTTCATAAGAAATTAACTTTGCTTGACTTCTTCACTCAGCAATTCTTTCTCTATAGCTTCAATAAGCGATTCCTTTGGCAAAGCACCCACAGCCATCTTTGGCTGACCTTCTTTGGGAATAAACAACAAAGAAGGTATGCTTCGTATTCCAAACACGCCGCCGAGTTCCTGCTCTTCATCTGTGTTTACTTTGTAAATATTTACTTTGCCTTTATATTCGTCCGAGAGTTCTTCCAAGATTGGACCAACCATTTTGCAGGGACCGCACCACGGAGCCCAGAAATCTACAAGTGCAGGAAGTTCGCCTTCAAATTTCCACTCTTTATTTTGTTCGTAATTAAAAACTTTTTCTAAAAAAGTCTGCTTATTCAGATGTTCAGTCATTTTTATTCCTTTTGATTATTAATTATATGGCTTCAAGTACTTTTACCAGCTTTGCCTTTGCTTCTTCGGCAACCGGTTTTAAAATATCGTTATCTACTATCGTTGACAACACTCTGGGATCAAATATGGAAACCACAGTTTTATTTTCCTTTTCATACACAATAACATTACATGGTAAAAGCAAGCCGAGTTCTTCTTCCGTCTGCAAAGCTTTATGTGCTAATCCCGGGTTGCAGGCGCCAAGTATTATATACTTTTTGAAATCAACGTCAATCTTTTTTTTCAAAGTATCCTTTACGTCAATTGTTGTAAGAACGCCGAATCCTTCTTTCTTAAGTTCATCAGTTACTTTTTCTATCGTTTCTTCGTAAGATAGATCTGTTGTTTTGGAAAAGCCGTAATTCATCTTCTTAACTCTTCTTTCTGACTGTACTTATTTTAAAGAGATGATAAAGCGGGCAAAAACCGGTAAAGCTTGTAAAAACAAAGATAACCGCCAGAATACCAAGTATTATTGCCAATATACCTGTTAAGTTGCCTGTAAAATAAAGAAGTGCTATAACGGCTACCAGCATTAATCTTATTGCTCTGTCTGCCGCACTCATGTTAATTCTCATTTTTTATCCTCTTTCTTTTTATCGCTATTAAAATTCGTAAACACAAAACCGATTGCAGCTCCATAAAATGTACTTATCAATGGATTTCCTGTTATTGGGCATGTACCCGAATAACATCCGATAAAGTTATAATATAAAAATCCTCCGAGAGCACCAATAAAAACCGGGATTGTATTTCGTAAATATCTATAGTTCATTATTGACTTCATAAAAAGAAATAAATCTTTTTTACGAACGTTTTATACGATACAGGTTTTAGGGAAAGGATTCAGAGATAGCTATTTGAAAATAGTGTGGAGGTTACAAAACCCTTCTGCCAGAAAATGAGTTTGTCAAAAATATAAAGAGAAATCCTTATCTTGTCGCGTGCTTAAGTTTCTTTAAGAAAAGGCGAACCAACCCTGTTTTAAAAAATGATGTGATGGTGGATTAAAATAGATTCTCTGTTATAATGATTCAAAAAGATATTTTAGTGCCTTTTATAATTTCTCAAGAATTTCTTTTACTCTTTTGAAATTAGCGATCCTTTACAATGGTTTACAAAAGCGAAAATTTTGACGTTTAAATCAGATTCAAGTTTATAGAAATGAATTTGAACTATGAATACTATTATTAACTTCTAAAATTTCTCTAATTAGTTTATCCATTTCCGAAGCTTTTATTTGTTCTTGTAAAATAATATGTCTATAACGCTCTAAAACTACTTCAGGAAGTTTTAACTCTTCAATTTTTATAAATTCCTTAATTTCATTAACAACTGAATCTTTATTTTTTAATTCTTCATCATTACTTTTTAATTCATTTAATTGTAATTGAAGTTCCTTTATTTTCTCGTTCCAAGATTCAAAATTATCTTTAGTAATTTTATTTTGATCAACTTCATTCAACAATTCTCTTGTTTCCCCTATTAATTTTTTTATTTCTTCAAACTGAATGGTGTTTGTTTTTATGTAATTCTCTAATGTCCCCAAGTATGTAGAAGGATTATTTAAAAATGAAAATTTTGGTGGCATAATCTATTAATATTTATTAAAAAATAATTCTATGATATTTTCATTATCTCAAAAGATTTATTCTAATGGTTTCATCAGGATAAATCAGATTACGGTTTCCACTTTTTAATTTATCTTTGTTATCTTCCCAAATTAGTCGTCCAATAAGAACCATTCCCAAAATAAAATTCAGCGAAACGCCATAATGTGTCTCTTGGGTTTATTGGTTTTGTTAAAATAGCTTCTGTAATTATCAGTTAGAATAATTTTTTCACTTTGCAATAAAAAACCAATTGCAGCAAGACTTGCAAATAACCATTGTGAAGCTAAAAGGCGGTATCCCTTTTCAAGTTCATTAAAATGTTGCTCTTCTTTTTGAATATGATTATAGATTTCGAGTGTCATATCATTTTTTGTTTCGTCGTTCATAATTATTTTTGATTTGCCTAATTGTTCTAAAACATAAACAGTCTTGAAGCTGCAATTAATTCTCCGATTTTGGTATAGCCTATTCTAATTATATCACTCATCTTATTCCTTGACTTCGATATAATTTTCAATGGTAAAACGTGGGAAACAGATGCATAGAAATACTAAATCATCCGTGCCTATATTTTTAATTCTTTGTGTGGCGTTCTTTGGGATAATCACAAAATCACCGCTTCTCACTTCACCAACTCTCTTTCTGTCAATCTCCATTTCGCCAATACCGGTGAGAATATAATATTTCTCATCGGTATCTTTCAACCTATGTAATATTGTGGTGACACCCGGTTCCACTCTAGCTTTCGAAACAGACAATTCAGGTGATTCTCTGGAATTAAGAATCTCAGTTATGAAACAATCCTCTTCGAAATATTTTTCGTCTAATGCTTGAGCTTTAATGATTGTTTTCATTTTCAAAAATTTATGAAATAATAAATCAATAAAAACACTACCAGCAATGATGGAGAGATGTAAATTATCCGGTTTACTAATATCTCATTATTATAAGGTTTAGATTTATAACTGTCATTTGCCGAATCACCAGATATTTGAAGCAGAGGTGTCAACTTCTTGATTGAAATTTCGTCTTCCATATTTAATGAAATTATCACTTCAACTAATTCATTCAAGGCGGCAATTACCCTGAATTTCTTTTTTGCATAATTTCTATCGATTCTTTCTGCACCTATGGCAAGTACAATGGTAAAGCCAGCAAGCAAAAAAACGTATGGTTTAATTTGCTCCATTGACACTTCATTTTCTATTGCAGATTTAATAGTTAACCCCCAGCCGGTAAAAACCAACGTAAGAAAACCGCTGCGTACTGTCCACATCATTCTATCGTAAGCATGAATGGCAGCATTCTTTCCAGTTATTTCATCTCCTATAATTTTCTCTAAAAATGAACTATTCATTTTTTATCCTTAGGCTTATTTTCTTTTTCATCATTGTGACTACCCTTGCCATGTTAGGGGAAGGACTTTACGCTATGAGATACTCAAGATTCTATCAAGCAATATCAATGCGTCAACCTTACCAACCATCGTTTGTACAGCAATCGCTCTTTCAGTTACAGTTTTTTTTTCTGCAGATCCACTATCAGTTTTTAAATCCTCCCAAAGCTTACTGAGAATTTTCTGATCATAAGAAATCATTGGCTCGATTTGGATTAGTTCCAATTGTCGAGCTAGAATCACAAGTTCAAAAATACGCGCCTCTGCATTCCTGATGCGAGCCAAATCATTACTTATAGCCTTCGAAAGAGTCTCAACAGCAGACTGAATTGCATGTTCAGCAACTAATTCGGTTATTTTACGTTTTGTAACTCTCTTGCTAAGGTTTACTCCTGGTGGAATTTCTCCCTTTTCAGATGAAATTATAGAACCTCGCATTCCAGCAATTTCTGCTGTAACGGGTAATCGGTTTTTTTGTAAAATTGATTCGACCATTGCAAGCCAATTCTTCACTGAACCCACGAATGAAGAATCGCGCAATTCGTACAACTTCATAAGTGACGATACATTCAACAACAAAGAGTGTATCTCTTCCATATTTGGTAGGTGTAGCATGTTTTTATTCTGGGACTAATCTATCTTTAGGTTTCCCTTCGATTTCAATGATTGTCCATTCCCGTCCTTCTTCAGAGATCGTCAAATGGATACGGGATAACAGTTCCGGATTTTTCACCTCGAGAAGTTGCTGTTTTGTTACAAGCACATCAAGTCTTGGAGGTGATTTTCTTATAGAAAGAAAAGCATTGAACAACTTCTCTTTGAATACATTTGAAAAATCAGTGAGATTTTTTAGATCCTTTTCACTTGGATTATTCATCTCAGAACGAAGAACATTGACTGTTGTATTCAACATTCCTTCCGATAGAAATCCCACTGCAATGGATATGTCGTCAGGTAACATCGCTCCTTTGATAAACTTCTTTAATTCTTGCAAAATTTTTTTTTCAGTACCACTACTAATATTAATGTTATAATCTGGGGCTTCATTTTTCACCATTGTAATAAAGGTATTTTGCATCGTTCCCAAATCAATCTTACCTCGGGGAGATCCGCCTTCTACTTTCTTTTCGATATCCTCAGCTACGTATGGAAGATCAAGAGTAATTGTTGGGAGCCTTAAGTGCGGAATTGGGAAATGTTTAAGAATAGGGTGACTTGCATATAGCTCCGCAACCCGCACTGTTTCCAGGTCAACTTGTGCTCTGGCAATTATAATTTCAGACAGAAGTTGACCCAAATAATCACCAAGATATGCCATTTATTATCCTTATTAAGTTCTATAAATCTTTATACTA
>Ga0209324_10001388_pt1 | contig 16631 bp, 25 predicted proteins | sample Rifsed19ft3_FD_184015 | JGI IMG/M metagenome (GOLD analysis project Ga0209324, IMG submission 184015) | Soil microbial communities from Rifle, Colorado, USA - sediment 19ft 3 (version 2) | ecosystem: Environmental > Terrestrial > Deep subsurface > Rock core/Sediment | place: Rifle, Colorado...
CCTTCGCTTTACCGCTATTGCACGACTTCCCGTTGCGGTAACGAAAAGTCGTGGTACTATTCGTTACAGATTGACCGTGTAACAATAAATCATAGGTGTATGTATGACAAAGAAAATTGGTGCGCCGAAGAAGGATGTAACGCTAACTGTGAAGGAGCGGGTTCGGCTTTGCCGTGAGCGTAAGCGTAATGGTATTCAAACCGCTGTCGAACCTCCCGCGCCCAAGCCGCCCAAAGCCGTCAAAACTCGCAAACAACGGTCTGATTCGGTGACTGCTGCTGTTTTGTCCTTTGAGACAGCCACCAAGAAGCAGCACATGCCGCCTATGCACATGAGGCTGCCGGATGGGGCGATGGATTACTGGTTCGGGATAATGGAAACCCGCAGCCTGGATGACTGGACTGCGCCGGAGCTGGTCATTGCGGCGAACTTGTGCAAACTGAATGTCCTGCTTGAGCATGAGGAAATGGAGCTGGAGGCCGAGGGCAGCATCCTGATGGACTACAACGGCAAGCCGATGATGAATCCCCGGGCCACGTTCGTCGAGAAGCTCCATGCGCGGAAGCTGGCTACCATGAGGTCTTTGCGGATGGGCGGACAATCTGCCGGGACTGCACGGGATTTGGCTGGCGGGCGGGTGATTGACGGCAAGGTACGGGAGGTGAATAACATGGTGGATGAATCTGACGGGTTGCTGGCATGAGCTGGTCAAAAGAATCATCCACCGCAAGGGGTTATGGCTACGCTTGGCAGCAACTACGCCTTCGCGCCCTTGAGCGGGACAATGGCCTGTGCCAGATATGCCTGAAGGCCAAAATCATCACTGTTGCGGACGCGGTTGACCACGTTATCAGCAAGGCCGAATGCAAGCGGCGCGGCACGAGGTCGGATTACCTGGACAATCTGCAATCTATCTGCAATCCATGCCACGAGCGCAAGACAGCGGAGGAGACGGGCAGGTCTGGGGAGCCGAAGCAGGTTATTGGCTCAGATGGCTGGCCTAAGTGAAGAAGCTCACCCGTGGCGAGCGTGTCTGCGCGTTTATCGAGGAATTCTGCATTGCACCTGAAGGCGACCTTCGTGGCAAGCCAATCAAACTGGACGCATTCCAGCGCAAATTCATCATTGAGATTTACGACAATCCGAACGGGACGCACTCGGCGTACCTATCAATCGCCAGAAAGAACGGGAAAACTGGACTGATCGCCGCGCTGCTGCTGTGCCACCTGTGCGGTGTAGAAGCGGTGCAGAACAGCCAGATTGTGTCCGGAGCGCAGTCAAAGGAGCAAGCCGCCGTTGTTTTCGAGCTGGCGCGCAAGATGGTCGAAATGTCGCCCAGATTGCGCGCCGTGGTGCGAATTCAGCCTACTGGCAAGCGGCTGATAGGGCTGCGCAAGAACGTCCTGTACCGGGCGCTCGCCGCAGAAGGCAAGACGGCGCACGGACTTTCCCCGATTCTGGCTATCCTGGACGAAGTTGGGCAGGTAGTCGGGCCGACGGACAAGTTTGTCGAAGCCATCACCTCGGCGCAGGGCGCGTATGCCAATCCGCTGCTGATCGCCATCTCTACCCAAGCCCCGACCGCCAACGATATGTTCAGCACATGGATTGACGCGCAGAAGAATGCACCAGATCCGCGCATTGTGTGCCATGTGTACGAAGCGCCGGACGATTGCAGGTTGGACGACCGCGAGGCATGGGCTGCGGCTAACCCGGCGATGGGCGTGTTCCGGTCGATTGCCGACATCGAGAAACAATGCAAGCAGGCGATGGACATGCCGGCCAACGAGCCAGCCTTCCGCAACCTCATCCTGAACCAGCGCGTCGAAGCCGAATCGCCATTCATACCCCGTTCTGTCTGGGAGGCCAATGGTGCGCACCCCGGCGACAAGCCGACCGGCAAGGTCTGGTGCGGACTTGACCTGTCAGCAGTAGCGGATTTGACTGCTTTCGTAGCTGTTGATGAGAATTTTGGCGTATTTCCCACTTTTTGGCTCCCGCATGAGGGTTTGCGCGAGAAAGCGCGTAAAGAGAAGGTTCCTTATGATTTGTGGAGCCGTGAAGGATTACTGCTCACCACGCCCGGAAAGGCCATCGAATACGAGCATATTGCCAAGTTTTTGAGGGTATTTTTCGATGAAAATGACGTGCAGAATGTGGGATTTGACAGGGCGCTGATGAACTTTTTGACGCCGTGGCTGGTAAAATCAGGCTTTTCTGACGACGAATTGCTGAAATTTATCGCTTTCGGGCAGGGAACGCTCAGTATGACACCTGCTTTGAGGGAATTAGAGGTAAAACTGTGCAATCACCAGTTGAAACACGGTAATCATCCGATTATGAACATGTGCTGCGCTAACGCGAAGGTTACCGGCGACAGCGGGGCGCGCAAGTTTGACAAGAAGAGGCAACGTGGCAGAATTGACGGAATGAGCGCCCTGGCTAACGCAATCGGGGTTATGCCGACCGAAGTTGAAGGTGGGACGAGTTTTTGGGAGACAATCGCTTGACACGATCCTGAAAATCAGGATAATCAAATGGTCGGTTGCAGGAGTGCAGGTAAGGGTTAGATGCTTATCTCATTTAACCGCCGACATCACTCATTCAAATCAGATAAGGATAGATCATGAAACCTCTCGTATCGCTAAAACTTTTTGCAGAAAATCACGTTGATGGCGTAAGTAAGACAACGCAATTTGCTGTTGACCCGCGCTTGATCGAAGTCGAGGCAGATTTTAATGCCCGACCGCTCGACCCTGAACACGTTGCATCTATCAAATTGGCGTATGGCTCTGGAGCAATCCTGCCGCCGGTATTTGTGCGCGTGGACAATGGCATCATCATTATGGTTGACGGGCATCACCGGCTCGCCGCTGCACTGGAATTGATTGCCGAAGGCAACGATGTATTACGCCTAGACGCGATACAATTCCGTGGTAATGATGCAGACCGCATCGCGCACATGCTCACCAGTAACGCCGGGAAGAACCTAACTCCGCTGGAAATGGGTGTGCAATACAAAAAACTATCCGCATTCGGCTGGAAATCATCCGAAATCGCTGCGAAGGTCGGGAAATCACGAGGCCACGTTGACCAGATGATTGATTTAGCCGGGGCGAACAGCGACGTTCACGCCATGATAAAGCGCGGCGAGGTATCGGCGCATATCGCACTCAAAACAGTCAAGAAGCACGGCAGCAAAGCCGGTGCTGAATTAGCGACCGCGCTGGATAAGGCGAAGGCTGGCGGCAAGGCAAAAGTGACGAACAAAACCATCGCACCAGTCAACACCAATACTCAGGATGCGGCTCGCTATCGCTGGTTGCGTGATGCAGGAAAACGACTTGAATACTACGGCAATACAGCAGAAGAAGTAAACGAGGCTATTGATTCAGTCATGTAGCTTGTTGCCTTTAACCAATCCATGATACTATCGCGCAAATTCATATCTGTCCGAGGTGCGCGATGCGGCGACATATTCCTGATATTCTGGCGGTAATCGGCGCGGCACTTGTTTCCTACGGCGCATGGACTGCGTATCAACCGGCTGGATTTATTCTGGCAGGCACATTCTGCATTTTCATCGGCTCGCGGATCGCTAAAGCATGAGCCTACTCTTCCCAACATCACGCAAAGCAGGTTCGACAATGGACTTGCTGCGCGAGGCTCTATACGGGTATCCGTCGGCAACCGGAAAGAACGTAAACTCGACTACTGCGATGCAGGTATCTGCCGTGTTCGCGGTGTGCCGGGTGTTGGGTGAAGGTGTAGCACAAGTTCCGCTCAAGCTGATGCAGGAAACAGGCAAGACGCGCAATCCTGCGAAAGATCACCCGCTGTACAACATCCTCGGCTCATCGCCAAACGAATTTCAGACTTCATTCGAGTACCGCGAGACCGTAGTCTGGCACGCTGTACTGTGCGGAAATCACTACAGCTTCATCAATCGCGGCTCACGCGGCAAAATTCTCGAATTGCTCCCATTCCGCCCTGACCAGGTTACTGTCAAGCGTGACAAAGAATGGGGGCTGACTTACGAAGTGCATTCCGATGACGGGCAGATTCAGATATTCCCCAAGGAGGCCATCTGGCACGTCAAGGGGCCGTCGTGGAACGGCTGGCAAGGTTTGGAGTGCGTCAAGATCGCCCGTGACGCTATCGGCCTTGCAATGGCGACCGAAGAGGCTGTTGCCCGGCTGCACAAGAACGGCGTGAATGCTTCCGGCGTGTACGCTGTTGAAGGCAACCTGAACGACGAGCAATACAAGTCGCTGGCGAAGTGGATTGACCGGCACATATCCGGCTCGGAGAACTACGGCAAGCCGATGATTCTCGACCGGGCGGCGAAGTGGACACAGACTTCCATGACCTCGATTGACGCGCAATCGCTTGAGACGCGCCGGTTCCAGATTGAGGAAATATGCCGTTTCGCGAGGGTGTCACCGATAATGGTGTACGGCAGCGACAAGTCAAGCACTTATGCCGGAAGCACGGCGAACTTTCTTGCCCATCTTGTCCACACCCTTGCACCTTGGTATATGCGTCTCGAACAATCAATGGACAAGAACCTGCTTACCGAGAAAGAACGTGCCGAAGGGTATTACTTCAATTTTGTTGAAGAAGGACTGCTTCGCGCATCTGCGCTTGAGACGAAAGACGTGTTGCTCGGCTACGTCAACGGCGGATTGATGACCCCGAACGAAGGCCGCGCCAAACTGGACATGAACCCGATTGATGATGGCGATTCGGACGAACTGCGGATACCGGCGAACATTGTAGGGGAAATTCCTACAGAAGACGCAGCGCCAGAGAAGCCGGTCGGCGACACCGAGGACGCGAAGGCGATCAAGTCGCTGGAAATCGAACTCAAGACATTGCGCGACCGCCCCGCCCCGCAGCCGATCAATGTTGATGCCAGGACTACCGTTACCATGCCGGAAATGAAAATGGGCGATACCCACATCACCACGCCGGAGGTAAAGGCTGGTGCAGTGAACGTGCAGGTTGACTCGCCAGTAACGCACGTTTCCGCCGCCGCGCCGACGATTAACGTTGAACCATCGCCTGTGCAATTCAAGGCAGGCGACATCACCGTGATGCCCGCCGACGTGAATGTCCACCTCCCTGCGCGCAAGACTGACACTATCATCGAGCGTGATGTGTACGGTGCTATCGTCGCCGCGAAACAACTGGAGCAGGACGTATGAGCGATGGAAGTATAGGCGTACCAACTACGCCGCCTGACGTTGGGCAATCGCCTGTTGATTGTGAGGTGATGCCAACTGGGAAATACCGCCAGCGCATCAATGCGCACGTGTATTACATGCAACATGGCACGACAACGCCGACTCCCGTGCAAGGTGCTGACGGCTGTTTTTTCACAATGGATTATCTGACTGCAATTGGATCAGGCTATATCGCAGGTCACACGCCATTTCATTCTATCGGATATAACGCAGATATTGCGTCTGTCCGCGAGGATATTTGCGAATGGGGTGGAACATATATCCCCCCTCCATCTGCTGGAATGCAGATGCGACTTGTATCAACGAGCGCATCGGACAATGGCATCACTCATGATACGGGGGTTTGGTCGGTCGAAATAAATTACTTGGATCATCTTGGTATTGAGCAAATAGAAACTGTGGTGATGAACGGAACAACACCAGTAGACACGGTTGCGACAGACATTCGCCGGGTAAATTATTTCCATACGGCAACAGCCGATATAGCCACAACAGGAGAAGGGCATGCGGCGGGCAATATAACACTGAAGAATGTCGCGGGTACTGCAACATACGCACAAATTACTGCTGACGGAAACTTTTCACGGCACGGGTTTTTTACGATTCCTGCTGGAAAAAAAGGGCGATTAACTGGTGCTTACGTTGGGGCAGGTGGATCAACCTCTGGACGATTTATACGCATCATGTTGCGCACTACAACAAGTCACGACGGGGTGCTTACACCGGGTATTTTCCAGTTCAAGCGCATGTGTTTGGCAGTTGATGCAAGCATTGTCGTGCCATTTTCTATACCAATAAATATCCCTGCGCTGACTGATATTAAATTTTCAGCTATTGATGAAAATGGTAGCCAAGTTTCAACATATGTCGAAGGCTTTTTTGAGGATGCATAATGCTACTCGCGCTCTGGCCTGCATTCATGTACAAACCGCATCCGGTTGCAATGAATCCGCCTATGCTGATACCATTGCGCAAGCCGTTCGAGTCGCACGAGGTATTCCCGCAAAGGATACCGTTGAAAGTTGACAAGTTGCGCGACGATGATTCATTATTTGTGATATTGTTGATGTAAGAGGTGCAAAATGAACAACCTGAAGGCTGTATCGCGCAACGACAACGAGCTTCGCGTGAGCAATTACATGGTGCTTTTCGGTGGAAAAGACCTTGAAGGTGATTTCTTTACTCCTAAAACTGAATTCAAGAGCAGCTATACCGACATCGGTACTCTGTACGTTGACTTTGAGCACGGGCGCGACAATGAAAAAACAGGCAACACGCAGGATAACCTGCTTGGCATTGTTGACTGGAAGTCTGCCAGAATTGACGATGTAGGCATATTTGTTGAGCGCATCCTGAATCGCCGCTCTGAATATGTGAAGCATCTTGAAAAGCTAATTGATGCCGGGATTGTTGGAACATCAAGCCAGGCCATATCTTCCGGTGTGCATAAAAAGTCAAATGGAGAAATCATTGATTGGCCTCTGGTGCGCGATTCGCTTACCGTAACACCGATGGAACCGCGCATGGTTGGCGAGAACGTGCTTGCAGCCGCGAAAGCATTGGCCGAAATGTATCCTTCGAGCAAATCGCTGGCAATGATTACTGGTGGTACGATTACAGATAACACATTGGCAATCGAGCACATGAAAAGTTTGGGTGATGCTGAAAACCGCCTGCGTGATGCAGGGTTCAGCCGATCCGAAGCCACGGCATTCGTGTCGCGGGTAAAGCGTCTCGGACAGGGTGATCCTGACGGGGACAATGCTGTAAAAGCACTCATCGAAGCGGTTAAACGCCGCAACGAGGCGCTGATGATGTAGTAATTTTATCCACCCGCTCATGCCGTGATGGCAGAAGCAAGTTCGCAAACCTTTGCGGATTCCCATTGAAGGAGCATTACCATGTTAGACGACATCAAAGCAGTCACCGAACTCGTCCAGAAGCAGGGCGAGACTTTCGAGCAATTCAAGAAGGCAAACGACGCACTGTTGGCAGCAAAAGCCAGCGGTGAATCCATTTCCGACATCCAAGCCAAACTTGCCGCAATCAACACAGACTTTGCAGAACAGCGCAAGTCGTTCGATGAGCTGGCGAAGAAGGCAAGCCGTCCTGGTGCCGGCACAGCAGAAGAAAAGTCTGCCGACCAAGTGGAACACGCCAAGGCATTCGACCGCATGTTGCGCAAAGGCCGTACCGACGGGCTGGAAGAAATTCAAGCAAAGGCCATGAACACGCAATCCGACCCTGATGGTGGTTACACTGTGCTTCCAGAAATGGATCGCAACATTGACCGCTTCCTGGGCACGGTGAGCATCATGTCCCGCCTTGCAAGCACAGTGACCATCGGCACATCGCAGTATCAGAAGATGGTTCAGACCTCCGGCATGACCATGCGCCGTATCGCCGAAGGCACTGCTGGTGGCGAATCCACCGAGCCGAAGTTCGGCAAGCTGATGATCGACGTTCACACTTGCGAAGTCGAGCCTTGGGTCAACAACGAGACGCTGGATGATTCCTTCGTGAACCTGACTGGCCTGCTGTCCGATGAAGCCGCAATCGCTTTCGCTGAAGGTCTGGGCGCGGAATACATCACCGGCAACGGCGTTGGCAAGGGTCGCGGAATCGCCGCATACAACATGGTTGCGAACTCCGCATACGCATGGGGCAGCGTTGGCTACATCGCAACCGGCAAATCTGCGGCTTTCGCTTCCGTCGCACCTTCTGACAAGGTAATCGCGTTGCAACACGCTCTTAAGCCTCAGTATCGCCCCGGCGCTGTGTGGCTGGCAAATGATGCAACGGTCGGCGTGATGCGTCAGATGAAGGACGGCTCTGGTGCGTACTACCTGTGGCAGCCTGACCCTGCTGGTGCGTTCGGTGGCCGCTTCTTGGGCGCTCCTGTCGAGGTTGATGACAACATCGCTGACATCGGCGCTGGCAGCTTGTCGCTGGCGTATGGCAATTTCCGCCGTGCCTACACTATAGTCAATAGGGCGGGCACGACGCTAATTCGCGATAATATAACCTCAAAAGGCGTTACAAAGTTTAACTTCCGTAGACGTTCTGGTTCGGGCATCACAGATTACGCCGCGATCAAGTTTTTGAAGTTCGCTACGGGCTAGCAACACCTGTGCGGGTGCAGGCATCACCCGTAATCTTCACCAAGGAGAATCAAAATGCGTGACCTTCATGATGCAATTCGTACCAAAACTGTAATCTCGCCCATCGCAATCGGCGCACCCGCAACCAAGACTGGCATCGTCATTGACCGTCAAGGTTATGGCGGCGTTGAATTCTTGGCTTCGTATGGCGCTGTCACCACAACCGGCTCTGCTGTTGCCTTAGTAGTCAAAGAAGGCGACGTTACCGGCACGATGACATCCGTTGCCGATGCTTACCTGCTTGGCACTGAAGCGCTGGCTGGCTTGGCCGCTGGCGCTCGCGTAGCGGGTACTGGCAAAGAAGTGACCAAGCGTGTTGGCTACACCGGTCTTAAGCGTTATGTGTCTGTCGATGCAATCTCGACCGGCACTACATCGCTAGGCGTGGTTGGCGTTGCTGCGATTCTGCATGACGCTGCTTTGCAGCCTCAGGCGAACCCGTAACAGTTTCACCGCAATGAATGGGCGACATGGGAAACTGTGTCGCCTTTTTTGTTGACGCGAATAAAGACGTGTGATACTGTGTTGGCAATGGGGCAACGCTCAACCGTTGTCGGCGTGAAACCCGCCACCCTTAATCCTGTTGAGAGGAGTCAAAATGTTCGCAACTGAAGCCCTATCCCGCTTCATCCAATACGACCTCGGCACGGTGCTTGACATCGGCTCAGGTGACAACGAGCAAGCCACCGCCATGCGCGATGCTGGCATAGCAGTCACCACGTTATCCCTGCGCCCACCTGCTGACATCATCGGCGACTACATGACCGTCCCATTCGAGCCATTCGACGGCATCTGGGCAAGCCATGTTCTTGAGCATGTGCCGAACGTCGGCAAGTTCCTCGAAAAGTGCTTCGTTGACCTGAAAGACGGCGGCATTCTGTGCGTAACCGTTCCGCCAGCCAAGCACAACATCGTTGGAGGCCACCTGTCGCTATGGAACGAAGGCTTGCTGCTGTACCGGCTCATTCTTGCCGGATTCGATTGCAGCCAAGCAACTGTAGGGGTTTATGGCTACAATATCAGCGTGATCGTGCGGAAGGTGAATGCCGACCTGCCCGTGCTGGCGATGGACTGCGGCGACATTGAAAAGCTGGCACACTTTTTCCCGATGCCGGCCAGGCAAGAGCTTGATGGACAATGCGGGAATGTAAATTGGGAGTTGATGGTATGAGTGAAACAATTAAATCGAAGCACATCGCCATCCTCGGCCTCGGTGCATCCCTAGACCAATACACCGACCAAGTAAAGCGCGCGGGCGGTCGGCACGGCTTCTGCGATGAAACATGGGCGATCAATGCATTGGGAGACGTATTCGCTTGCGACCTTGTTATCCACATGGACGACATCCGCATCCAGCTTATCCGCACCGCTGCCGCGCCCGCAACCAACATCGCCGTGATGGTGAACTGGCTCAAGACAAGCAAAGTGCCTGTTGTGACCAGCCGGGCGCATCCTGATTACCCTGCGCTGGTCGAATTCCCGCTTGAGGACGTGCTGAACCACTTGGGGCATGATTACTTCAACAACACCGCCGCCTATGCGATTGCGCTGGCGATTCACGTTGGGGCGACGAAGATCAGTTGCTTCGGCCTCGATTATTCCTATGATAGCACCCACAAAGCCGAGAAAGGCCGCGCCTGTGTTGAATTCTGGCTCGGGCAGGCTCACGCAAGGGGGATTGAAATCGCCCTGCCAACCAACACCTCGCTGATGGATTCAAACTGCCCGCAAGCGGCCAGGCTGTACGGTTATGATTGCGTTGACGTGGGCTTCAACATCGAAGAAAACGGGCATCTTACGCTTTCGTTCAAAGAGCGTGATACACTACCGACTGCGGAAGCCATTGAGCAAAGTTACGATCATGGCAAGTCGATAGCAGAGCAGCACAAATCTTTCAAGGAGGATGACCATGGCGAAGTGTGAAATACTTGAAACATTCAAAGGTTCGCAAGACGGGCGGTTCACCGAGACATTCGAGGCCGGAACGACTGCCGAAATCAGCGAGTACCTGATTGCCTGCGCGCCGAAGGGTGCGCTGAAGATTGCCGGTGAAGCTCCGGTAGTTGAGAACAAGGCGACGATCACCACGACATCGCGCTCCAAAGCAAAATGACCAATACGATGAAAATCCCCGTGCGCGAAATCACGAAGAACCTCACCATCACGCTCACGGTGAACAAGTACGAGCTGTGGCTGCGCTTAAAACTGGCTGCGCTGATTATCCGCTTTGGTTGCTTCGTTGGCGGGTGTAAATTTGAGCTGGAGGTTAAAACGAAATGACAACCGCATCTAATCCAGAACTCGTGAAAGAAGTATTTGAATACTTGCGTTCAAAATTCGAGATACCTGACAATGTTGTCAATTTGACATTGTATTTGCGTCTGGATAATTTAGTGGAAATTCATTGCGAATACTATCCGAATAAGAAAGAATCGCCATGACCATCGTAGTCTACACCCAGCCGACCTCAGAGCCGGTTTCGATCAGCGAGGTAAAGGCCATGCTGCAACTCGACGAGATGAACTTCGAGCTACCGCCTTCCGCGCCGACTGCTGCTTTGGCAACAACGCCTATCGCTGGCAACGTGGACAACGGGGCGCACCGTTATGGTGTAAGTTTCCAGACCGCCGATGGCGAGACTGACTTGGGTACGGCTACCGCACCCGTCACCGTTGCTGACAAAACAGTAAACGGGCAGGTATCACTGACAGCAATCCCTCTTGGCGGCGCAATGACAACCGCCAGGAAGCTCTACAGGACGTTGGCGGGGGGTTCGGCATACTATCTGCTCACCACGATCTCAAACAACACAGCAACGACCTACACAGACAACATCGCAGACGCATCGCTAGGGGCGCAAGCTCCAACCGTCAACACGACCAGCGACCCGCTGCTGAACATGATGATTAAGACGGCGCGTATGCAGGCCGAACAGGAATTGCACCGCTACCTCATCACCCAGACGCTCGATTACTTTGACGACGACTTCGACCATCCGATTCAACTCCCACCGATTCAAGGCTCAACGGTAACGCATATCAAGTATCTGGATTACCTCGGCGCGGAACAAACGCTTGCAACAAGCCAATACATCATTGACAGCAAGGCGCGCAACTCCCCGACCAAGATAGTCGAAGCATACGGCATCGTATGGCCTTCTGTGTACGACCAACCAAATTCTGTGACCATCCGCTTCACCGCAGGCTACGGGGCTGCTGCTGACGTTCCTGCCTGCATTAAGCACTGGATGCTTTGTCGGATACGGACGATGTGGGACAACCGCAGCGAGTTCGTTATGTCGGCAACGACACGCGGGGCATTGATTGCCATGCCGAATCAATTCATCGACGGGATGTTGGATAGCGAGCGGGTTACGGGCAGGATATGAACCTCAACACCCGCATCCGCATAGAGCGTCCCGTAATCACCGCAGACCCTGTGTACGGTGGCGAGGTGACGACATGGGCGCTCGTCGGGCTGGCATGGGCAGAAGTTGTGGATAAATTACCAAGCCGCGACGAGGGTCTGCTGGACGTGATTACTCTGTCGAGCATCCGCGCGCGCGTGAGGCTCCGCTACCGCACAGACATTGACGCATCCTGCCGCTTCATCATCATGCGACCTGACCCTGCGACATGGCAGATCATCGGCGGGCCAGCGATGGTTGGCAACCGCGAGGCCGTCGAATTCCTTTGCGAAAAGAAATCGAGCTGATATGACTGAAACCACATTAAAAAACACGATGCACATTAAAGGGCTTGCCGAACTCGGCAAGTTCATGCAGGAGCTACCGCAAAAAATTGAGCGCAACGTGCTCCGCGCAGCCCTGTCCGCAGGCGCGCAGGTTGTCAAGGAGGCAGCGAAAGCCAACTGTCCGGTTGGTGAGACAAGTTCAGAGAATAAGCGCATTTATGGCGGCTATGCTGGTGCGTTGAAAAAAAGTATCCGCGTCGGTTCAAAAATCAATCTGCGCAAGGGGCAAGTTGTTGCATACGTCCGAGCTGGCGGGAAGTCTCGCAAGTCCACGGCTGATACCTACTACGCGCATATTATCGAATATGGAGCAGTGGGACACAGGATCGGTAGCAAGAAATACAACAATCGCCTTTACATCGAAAAGTATGGGCGATGGGTACAAGGGCCGGTAAACCATCCTGGTATGAAAGGCAAGCCTTATATGCGCCCAGCACTCGACGCAGAATCCGAACGCGCCATACTGGTGATTGCGAACTTCATCCGCAACCGGCTTGAGCAAAAGCATGGACTGGACACGAAGAGTATTGCGATAGGGGAGGAAGAATAATGTCTGGCACAGCCATAATCCGCAGCCTCCTCGCCGCGAACGCACCGCTTGTCGCAGTCATTCCTGCCGCCCGTATCTTTGCAGGTGCAATCCCGATCAATACCGTGCTGCCGGCAATCGCCGTGACGCAAATATCCGGGGTACAGCGTAACACTTTGGCAATGAATGCCGCATCCTATCTGGTGACGGACAGGGTGCAGGTGACAGTCCTATGCTCGACCTACGCCTTGCAGAAGTCCTATATGGCATTGATACGCACAGCCTTGCCGAATACCAGAGGAACGATCAACGGCTTCGTGACGGATAGCATTCTGCAAGACACGGACGGCCCAGACCTGTATGATGGGGCTGTGCCGGTGTACCAGCAGTCGAAGGACTACATGGTAAAATTTCAACGATAGAAAGAATACGCCCCTCCGAAGAGGGGCTTTACCTGACATTTTGTATCCCGCGAGGGATGGAGAGCAGGAAACTCGTGAAGCGAATTATACACAACAGGAGGATGACATGAAAGTTTTTATGCTTAAAACGGTAAATGGCAAGGTGAACGGTGTCGTGATGGGGCCATATAACGAAGGCTTTAAATACGACCTAGACACCGAGCGCGCTCAGTTGTTCATCGGGTCGGCTATGGCGGAACCTGTAATCCAGTACACTCCTATTTCAGAGGTTACCAATATTGGCGATACAGTGGAGTTCACGGCACCTTTAGCTGGATTGCAAGTTGAAAACCCAGAAGCTCAAGCAATTATTGATTCTCAGATTGCGAACGGGGAAACATCTGGCAGATTCAGAGGTAAGCGTTTGCTTGTCTAAAGTTTTTGTAGTAAAGTATCAAATGTAAGTGCAATTTTTATAACCCGCCCACGTCGAGACGACGGAAGCGACCCCGCAGTATATCGCGGGTTCCCATTGAAGGAGAATCATCATGGCAGTAGAAACGTCAGCAACAACGCTCTTGAAAATTTCGGCTGGCGTACCAGCCACTTTCAACGTGGCGGGTTATGCAGCACTCTCGTACACGACCGTGGGCGAGGTAACAAACATCCCTGAATTTGGCCGCACATTCTCGCTTGTCACACACAAGCCGATTGCCACTCGTGGCGAACAGAAATTCAAGGGCGGCTTCAATGAAGGCTCTATCGGCGTGGCTCTTGGCCTTGACACGGATGATGCCGGGCAAATCCTGATGAAAGCAGCCGCGCTGTCTGACAGCCTGTACGCTTTCTCGATCACCCTTCCGTCCGGCGACGTGTACTACTTCCAAGGCTTGACCATGAGCTTCAAGGTCAATGTTAGCTCAGTGGACAACATCTCAACCGCAACCGCGACCATCGAACTTACCACATCGAACACTGGTGTTGGTATCGTCGAATCGCTTGCTGCTTAATAGGGGGCTGACATGGCTACCTCTTTGACAGCAAAAGTCGGGTGTTCGCTTGCCGCAGAATTCGCAAACTCTCTTGACGTTGGTTCGGTAAGCTACCCAGTGCAGTACGGGGCAAATTACCTGCTGACAGATGGGACCGGGGCGAATCAGGCGAAGTCTGTTTTCACCGACACCAGAACCCTCACAGCATCTGCTGAAGAAAACCTTGACCTCGCCGGAGTTCTCACTGATGCCTTTGGCAACTTGATTACCTTCACCAAGATCAAGGCAATCATCATCACGGCTGCTGCCGGAAACACAAACGATGTGATTATCGGCAACCACGCTACAGCGGCTTGTCTGTTGTTCTTTGGTGCTGCTACCCACACTGCCGCAATTAAGCCGGGTGGCGCGCTGATGGTAGTTGCACCTGACGTGAACGGCTTCGCTGTAACGGCGACCACAGCAGATATGTTGAAGGTGCTTAACAGCGCCGGCACAACTTCTGTGACGTACACCATCGCAATTATTGGCACAGTGTAACGTGCATAAGAGCATAGGCGCGGCTTGGTTCTCCCTCGCAGGAGACCGGGCTGCGTACTAGCAACATCCGAGGCGGGGCGGTTTACCCCGTCACTTATTAACTTGCGAGGAATATAAAAATGGACATCAAAAGCAAAGCAGTACAACCGACCAGTCGCCTTGAACTTCGGGATGCGAACGACGAACTGATGGCTGGTGTTGCCGTGAACGTGTACGGCCCAGGCTCAAAGCCTTATGCCGCAGCACAAGCCCGCCAGCAGAACCGCATGATCGACAAACTCAAGCGCAAGGGCAAGACTGAGCAAAGCGCCGAGCAGAAGGCCGCTGAGAATGCGGAATTTCTGTCTGACGTTACCGTTTCGTTTGAAGGAATGGAATACGACGATCTTGAAGGCCATGATCTTGCGATTGCGGTTTATTCCGACATCACCATCGGCTTCATCGCCGATCAGGTTGCAAAGTATGTTGGTGACTGGGCAAATTTTACGAAAGCCTCTACGACGAAATAGCGTTGTATGTTCGGCATAGTGCATGGCTTGACACTACGCCGGACAAGTCTGAAGGCGATAAGTCGAAAGAGCCTGAAAGACCGCGTAGAGAGGCATTAGGCGAAATTGAAATGCCGCCGTGCGAGTGCAGTCACATTGTCGGTTATCTGTTCGAGATCGGCCCGACGATGAGCGGTGGAATGGGTGAGTCGCCGGTGACTCATTCTGAAATTGAAAGCTGGCAACGAAACACCGGCATCGAACTAAATTCTTGGGAGGCGCGCACCGTGAGAAATCTGAGCATCGCCTACCTGAATGAATCCCACAAAGCCAAGGCAAGAGATTGTCCTGCGCCGTATTCCCCTGCCGAAATGGCACAAGAAACCCGTGACGCTGTAGCCAAAGGCATCAAGAACATGATGCAGTCATATCGTATGGCGGGCGAGAAATGAGCACACCTGCTGGCGTTCTTGAGATACAAATACTCGCAGGTCTAGCCCGGCTTAGTGATGACATGCGCCGCGCCGAAAAGGTTGTCGGCGACTCCACCGGAAAGATGGAGAAATCCGTCATATCGTTGCAAAGCCAGTTCGCCAAGTTGGGCATGGGATTATCAATCGGCCTGATGATCGACCAAGCGCGCCGCATGACTGACAGCTACACCAAGGTCACGGCACAGTTGCGGATCGCTACATCGACCCAAGCCGAGTACGCCAAGGGCATGGAAGACGTGCGGCGAATATCCACGTCAGCGCAGGCCGGGATAGAGGCAACGACCATGCTCTATACCCGGCTGACCAACTCACTCAAGCAGCACGGAGCAACCCAACAGGACGTGAGCCGCATCACAGAATCGGTATCGCTTGGACTTAAGGCGTATGGCGCGACAACTGTGGAAGCTGCCAGCGCCATGCTGCAACTCTCGCAAGCCTTTGGCTCTGGTAGGCTGGGTGGCGAAGAATTCCGCGCTGTCAGCGAGGCCATGCCGAACATGATGGCGATATTGGCTAAGTCGATGAACGTGCCGAAATCAGCCCTGCGCGAACTGTCGATGGAAGGCAAGATCACAACTGAAGTCATGGCAAAGGCTTGGAGTAATCCGGCCATAATCGCAGACTTGCTCAAACAGGCCGAGTTGACGCGCACGATCACTGGCGAGGTCACGGTATTCAGGAACAACATGACCATGCTGGTCGGTACGCTGATGGACACGTCCGGCGGGACGCGGAGCATCACGTCTGCAATACACGCGCTGTCTGATGCAGTAATTTTCCTAGAAAAGAATCTCGAAACGGTCGTAAGCATATTGACCGCGTACCTTGGCTACCTCGCGCTGGTGAAGGTACAACAGGCTATCACTTGGACGCAATCTCGTTTGCTGATAATGGCAAACACGGCAACTTTGGCCGCTGATGCTGCTGCGGCTATTGCACACGCTGCCGTTATTTCCAATGCCGCTGCCGCCGAAACTCTTGCCAAAAAAATACAACGGCAGGCCGATATTGAGGCATTGCTTGCTAC
>Ga0209324_10001392_pt1 | contig 16628 bp, 18 predicted proteins | sample Rifsed19ft3_FD_184015 | JGI IMG/M metagenome (GOLD analysis project Ga0209324, IMG submission 184015) | Soil microbial communities from Rifle, Colorado, USA - sediment 19ft 3 (version 2) | ecosystem: Environmental > Terrestrial > Deep subsurface > Rock core/Sediment | place: Rifle, Colorado...
CGGGACCACGGAGCCCCGGATCGTCGTCGCGGGATGCGGAGGAGCGGGCTGCAACGTCGTGAGCCGGGTGTACGAGAAGGACCTGGCGGGCGTCGAGACCCTGGCGGTGAACACGGACGCGGGCGCCTTGGATCGGATCCGCGCCGACGTGCGCATCCTGCTCGCCCAGGGCGTCCGCGTGGACGGGGACCCGCTCCTCGCCCAGTACGCGGCGGAGGCATGCCGAGATCTCCTGAGTTCCGCGACCGCGGGCGACGTCATGTTCCTGATTTGCGGGCTCGGCGGTGCGACGGGGACGGGGGCCGCGCCGGTCCTCGCGGACGCCGCCCGGGAGGCGGGGGCCCACACGGTCGCAATCGCGATCCTCCCGTTCTCCAGCGAAGGGCGCGGGACCCTCGCGGAGGAGGGTCTCTCTCGCCTCAAGGCCGCGTGCGACTCCGTCGTCGTGATCGAGAACGACAACCTCCAGCGGCTCGGCGCGGACCTGAGCCTGCAGCAGGCCTTCGGGTTCGTGGACAAGGTCGTGCTCACGATCATCGAAGGCGTGCTGGAACACCTCTCGTCCTCCGCGCTCGCCTCCGTGATGGACGAGGTCGAGACCGTCGCGCGGGAGATCCAGGGCGAGCCGGCCGCGCTCCCCGTCGAGGTCGCGACCCCCGTGATCGAGGCGGCCGGGAGCTTCGAACCCGTGGGCTTCGACGCGACGGGATTCATCGGGTTACGCTGAACTCCTCCCCCCCAACCAGGGCGGTGGCTCCCGCCGCCGCCCTTTTCTTTCCCGTCCCGCGGCGACGAAAAGGGTTTCCCGCCGCGCACCTTCGCCGGACCATGGCCGTCCACCGCCACACATTCACGTTCGAGACGCAGGGGGAGGCGCAGGCGATCGACATCAGCGACTCCGTCGCGAAGACCATCCGGGCCTCGCGGCTCCGGGAGGGGATCGCGTGCGTGTTCGCGGCCGGGTCCACGTGCGCCCTCGCGTTGAACGAATACGAGCCGGGCCTCATGGAGGCGGATATCCCCCGCGCGCTCGAGCGGCTCTTCCCGAAGGGGATCCCGTACGGTCACGAGGAGCGGTGGCACGACGGGAACGGACACAGCCACGTCCGGTCCGCGTTCCTCGGCCAGTCCGTGACGTTCCCGTTCGCGGGCGGGAAGCCGCTCCTGGGGACGTGGCAGCAGGTCGTGTTCTTCGAGCTCGACACGAGGCCGCGGACGCGCGAGGTGGTGGTCCAGCTCGTCGGCGAATGACCGCCCTCGAATGACAAGCCTGCAAGGTTTAAGTGGAAGGGGCTGCTGGGTGGACGGGGGACGGTCCATCCCGGACGTGCAAAGCGGTCGCCTCGACAACGGGTTTCGCCTGACCAAGGTGGGCGTGACGGGCGTCCTCAAGCCGGTCAAGATCGCGCGGCCGAACAAGGTCGCGACCCTCACGACGACCTTCGACGTGTTCGTCGACCTCCCGTGGGACCAGCGAGGGGCCCACCTCTCGAGGAACCTGGAGGCGATCGCGGAGATCGTGGACGAGGGCGTGCGGAACCCCGTGCATTCCCTCGAGGACCTGGCCGCGCGGATCAGCGTGAAGCTATTGGAGAAGCACGACTACGCGACGAACGGGGAGGTCTGGGCGAAGGCGGACTACTTCCTCGAGAAGGTCACCCCGATGGGCCGGACGAGCCTGGAGTCGTACAAGCTCGTCGCCCGCGCGAACGCGCATCGCCGGGGACGCATCGAGGTCCGCAAGTCCGTCGGCATCGAGGCGGTGGGCATGACCGCGTGCCCGTGCGCGATGGAGACGATCCGCGAGGAGAACCCCGCGTACGCGTCGCTGAAGGGCATCCCGATCATCACGCACAACCAGCGGAACCGCACGTCGCTCGTCGTCGAGGAGCCGGAGGGGTTCGACATCGAGGCGGACGACCTGATCGGGATCGTGGAGTCCTCGGTCAGCGCGCCGACGTTTGAGGTCCTGAAGCGGCCGGACGAGGCGCGGCTCGTGGAGGCGGCTCACGCGCGTCCCCGGTTCGTGGAGGACGTGGTGCGCGAGGTGCTCGGGCGGGTTCTCCAGAAGTACCGGGACCTTCCGGACGACGTGCTCGTCAAGGTCAAGAGCGACAGCGAGGAGTCGATCCACAAGCACGACGCGGTCGCGGAGCGCGTCGCGACCTTGGGCGAGCTCCGTGCGACCTGAACCCGGAGAACCGGTTCGAAGCCTTTAAGTGGCGTCCTCGGGCATGCGCCGCCCGTGGCGGTCATCGGCCTCTGCCACCTGTGCACGCGCCCCGCGCTGGGGAACTGCCACCAGTGCGGGCTGCCGACGTGCGTCCTCCATCTCGATCCCACGCACACGCGGTGCGAGGCGTGCCGGACCGGGCGGCGCGTGCGCTCCGTCCGCCGGTGGGGTCCTACTGGAGGAGTCGCTTCGCCTCCTCGCGGCTGAGGTTCAGCGCCTTGAGCGCATAGGTGAGGGACTTCTGGGCGATCATCTCCCTCGTCTTGTCGTCGAGGAACTTCTCCATGACCACAGGCGCCTTGTTCCGGTAGTGGATCGCGAATTCCGAGTAGTAGAAGGAACCGTTGTCCTTGTCGAGCTCCGCCGCCTTCGTGTACGCCTGCTCCGCCTCGTTGAACCGGCCGAGGTCCATGCACAGGGACGCGATCGCCTCGTGGAACTGCGGGTTGTCGGGCTCCAGCTCGATCGCCTTGCGGTACCACCCTAGGATGTGCTCCGCATCCTCCGTCGGGAGGCCGAGCGCAGACTCCGCCTTGCCGAAGTACGCGATCGGGTTCTTCGGGTCGAGCTTCGTGGCCTTGTCGAAGTGCTTGAGCGCCGCCTCATAGTCCAGCTTGCTGAGCGCGGCCTCGCCGGCGGCGATCTCGTCCTCCGCGGATGCCATGGAATCCCAAGGGAATGCGGACGGGTGCGTTATGAGCCTTGCGGTCTCCGTTCCGGGGCGCAGAACACGGGGATCACCGGAATCCTCCGCCACCGCCGCCGCCCGCGCCGAATCCGCCCTCGCCGCTCAGGGGTTTTCGGCGGATTCACGGAGTCCCATTCGGTTCCGTGGCGTCCCCCTGCGCACCCGGTAGAGAGCGAACGCGATGCCCGCAAGAAGGACCACAGAGTCGACGACGGTCCCCGGGCCAAGCAGCGGCGGAATCGAGAAAAGCCCGAAGAGGAGGGACACCACGCCGGTCCCCGCCTCCGCGAGGACGAACGGGAGGGCCGTGAGCGCGAACGCGCGCAACGACCGTCGGGAACCCGTTCGCCACGGGGCTCGCATGGCAGACCACGCGCCGACGAGCGCGAGCGCGGACGCAAACAGCGCGGCCACGACCGGTTTCCAGTTCGGCTCCGGCGGGGCGAACGGCTTGCCAGCGATTGCCACGGAAAGCGTGCGCTCCGCTTCCGTGTTGTTCAGCCGGTCCGCGGAGCGGAAAAGAATCGTGTGAGCGCCCTCCCCGAGAGTGACGGGCGTGGTGTACGTCGCCCACGTCCCGTCGTCCACTCGGACCTCCGTGCGGGCGACGCCGCTCCCCGCGTCCGTAGCGGTGAACGCGAACGTCGTCCCCGACGCGTACGTGCCATCGGCGCGGGAGGGCGTCGTGACTGGCGGGGTGTCGTCGAGCACGACCGCGAGCTGCCCTGTGGCGGCGTGGCCCAAGAGGTCCGTCGCCCGGACCTCTACGATCTTCGGTCCATCGGGACCTGGAAGCGTGAACGGAGTCGCGTAGGGAGTCCACGCGCCGCCGAGGCGGTACTCCGCACCCGCAACGCCCACGGCGGCGGTGCCGCCGTCCGTGGCGGCGAGCGTGAAGGGCGTCGCGGAACGGACGTACATGTCCCCGCCCGCATGACGTGGCGCCCCGATGTCGATCGCGACCGTGGGCGGTGTGTCGTCCACGACGACGGACGCCGACCGGGCGGGCTCCGAGTTCCCGAGGAAATCTGACGAACGGAACTCCACGACGTGCGGGCCTTCACCGACGAGCGATAAGGGCGCCATGTACGGGGTCCAGGGGCCGCCGTCAATCCCGTATTCTACGAGGGCGACACCCGCCGGGGTGACGCCTCCGTCCGCCGCCGCGAGGGAGATGGGCGTGGACGAGGCCACGAACAGGTTTTCTGCGACGAACCGGGGGTCGCCTGCGGCGAAGGTCGTCGTTGGCGGCGTGTCGTCCACTCGTAGGGTTGCGGTCGTCGTCGGCTCCACGTTCCCCGCGAAGTCCTCGCTGGACCACGCGAGGTCGTGCGGGCCCTCCCCCACCAGCGTGAACGGCCCCGAGGCCGTGTAGTTCATCCAAGTGCCTTCTTCGATCCGGTACGTCGTGCGCCGGATGCCCGTGCCGCTCCGGTCCGAAATCGTGAAGCTCAACGGTGTCCGAGAGGTGACATAGGATGCCGATGTCGTGTAACTCGGATTCCCGGTGACCAGGGAAGTCAGGGGGCCTGGGGGCGGACCCGCGACGGCTACCGCTCGCGTGCGTTCGATCTCCGCGTTATCGAGACGGTCGACGGAGCGGTATCCGATCACATGGTCTCCGGCCGGGATGGTGAATGCCCCACCGTACGGGGTCCACGCGTCTCCGTCAAGTCGGAACTCGGTGCCGTTCACCCCGCTGCCCGCGTCCGCCGCGGTCAGGGTGAAGATCGTAGACGTGGTGTACGGTCCGCCTGCGGGGGAGAGCGTGGTCGTCGGGGGCGTGTCGTCCACGCGCAGGCTCGCACTGCGGATGGGCTCCGTGTTCCCGGCATTGTCCGCGCTGGACCACTCGACGGTGTGCGCGCCTTCCGCCCCGGCGGTGAACGGCCCCGTGTCGGCGTAGCTCGCCGGAGTACCCCCGTCGATCCGATAGGTTGTGTCCCGGATCCCCGTGCCGCCCTGGTCGAGGACGACAAACGACAACAGCGTCGAAGACGTCACGTACGTCGCGTCCGTCGTGACGCTCGGTGCGCCGACGACGAGGGAGGTGACGGGTGCACTCACCCCGTATCGGTACTGGGTGAGCTCGAGTCGTTGCACCTCCACCCCTCCAGGGGCGAACTGCCGGATCAGGACGCCGTTCCCGACGATCGGCGACCAGTACGTGACGTTCGCGTAGCCGGCGGCCGTTCCGTTCAGGGGCGTCGTGGTGAACGTGCCCGAGGGCACCGTGACTGCGCGCTCCGGCTCGACGGAGAACGACATGTTCACCATGGATTTCCGCCACGTGGTCATCCCCGGACCCGGCACGACAAACCAAGACTCGTTCACCCAGCCCGCCGAGGTCCACGTGGCGCCCGGCGTCAGCGGCCACATGAGACTTTTCGGCGGGTCGATGGCGAGGGTGTGGAAGGTCGTTTGGGAACGAGGGGTCGGGACGATGACGAGGTCGGTCTGGTTCACGTACTGCATAAGAAGGGCCAGGTCCGACGTGCGGTACCATGCAGTCCCTTCCAGTGTGGTCCAACCACTTGTGGGCGGTGGACGGACAAACGTGCCCTCAATTCGCACGCGGTAGGCGGCGTACGAGATCCCTCCGACGGTGGCATACTCCGTTCCAATCACGAAGAACTGCATGGACCCCGGTTGGGGGAACTCCGGCCGGACCGCCAGGTAGTCCCAATAGTCTCCCGCCGTCCACGTCGGCTGCGCCATCGCCGCGCGCGCGGGCGGTGCCCATCTTACGGGGATCGTAACCGCGACGAGGATCAATCCGACGACCCACGGACTCCGCGTCACGCACCTACCCCTGTGCTGCGGGACAACCCATAGCACGCTTCCTAGATGTAACTACCGCCCCTTGACAACGAAGTGCCCGATGCCCACAAGGACCAGGACGAACGAGCCTACTCGATCGCGTGCGTTGCGCGCCCCGCTGGTGGGAACATCTCCAGGGACCGGATCGAGATGAGGAGCTGGCAACGCGACGATCGCCGCACAAGCCGCGCGCTCCGCGACCAGTCGAGGTCGCTCAGGTACAGCTGCCGGATGTCCGTGATGTTCTCCACCGCCATCACGGGGCGCCCGAGGCCCCACGCGAGCACGGGCGCCAAGCCCTCGCCGAAGCGCTCTGCGGGAAATCGGAGTTCGACTACGGGGGCAGAAGCTCCCCAGTGTCCCAGTCCACCCAGGTCATGCCTCCGAGGAGACCCCAATCGTCGCCGTAGCTGACGAGCCAAAAGAAACGGGGGTGTCCGTCTGTCGCCCAACCGAGGCGTACCCCTCGGCTCTCGCCTAGCGACGGAGCCGAGGCGCATCCCACTTCAAACTCCCAACCGGTCTCGTTCACGGCCGTGGGTGTCACGGTCGTTCGGACCTCGAACATGTCGAAACGCTGGGCCAGCGCAACGCGATCGACCGCCTGGCTCGGTGAGATTGCCGCAAATCGCGCGCAGGCTTCCGCGTCCGGAGTGATGGTTACGCGCGTCGCGAGGACGATCGCGAGTTGTCCCCCCGCCAGTGCTGTGCCCAGTGACGCGACGACGAGGAGCACCACCAGGCGGTACATCCGGCGTCTCGCTTCGGCAGCTGGTCGGCGGCGGTTTGCGGGAATCTCGAGCAGCACCATCGCCAGCCCCAGGAAAAAGCATGCCGTCGAGAGGAGAAGGGACTTGTTCCCGAGGAAGGGGACCATCACGAGGAAGTAGACCCCCGCAGCGAGGATCACGGCGGGGAGGACTCTCAGCGGGGACCGCACCGGGGTCCGGGAGCTCCAAGGAGCGGCTTCAAGTTTCCTCCGACATGTCGCGGCCCGTCGCGCTCCAGCTCCGCCATCTGGCCCCGACCGCATCGGCGGCCATCGGAACGCAACACGCCGACTCCGCCGACCGTCGCGGCGCCCGCAGTCACCGCACGAGCTTCGCTCCCCGCAGCCAGTCGAGGTCGCTCAGGTACAGCTGCCGGATGTCCGTGATGTTCTCCACCGCCATCACGAGCCGTTCGAGGCCCAGGCCCCACGCGAGCACCGGGTGCTCGATCCCGAGGGGCTTCGTGACCTCCGGCCGGAAGATCCCCGCGCCGCCCATCTCCATCCACCGCCCCTGGAACTTGATCTCCGGCTCCAGGCTCGGCTCCGTGTACGGAAAGTAGCCGGGACGGACGCGGACGTCCTCTGCGCCCATCTGGCGGTAGAACTCCTTGATCACGCCGATCAGCATGCCGAGGTTCGCGCCCTCCTCCATCACGACGCCCTCGACCTGGTGGAACTCGGGGAGGGACTTCCACGTAATCGCGTCGCGCCGGAAGTTCCGCCCGACGATGAACGCCTTCTGCGGCGGCTTCGGGTGCTCAGCGAGGTACCGGATCGTGACCGCCGTCGTGTGCGGCCGGAGGATCGCACGCCGCGCCTCCTCCGGTTCCCACTTGTACCGCCAGCCCCGGCTGATGCCGCCCCCGGTCTCGTGCATGTCCGCCACGGCCTTGACGAGGTCCTCGTCCGGGAGCGGGAGCGGGTCCGCCTCGACGAAGTACGTGTCGAGCATGTCCCGCGCCGGGTGGTCCTGCGGCTGGAACAGCGCGTCAAACGCCCAGAACGGCGACACGACGTAGTCCCCCTCGATCTCCGTGAACCCCATCGAGAGCATGATGCGGCGCACGCGCTCGATGTGCTGCGCGAGGGGGTGCTTCTTCCCGCCGACGGCGGTCGGGGCGAACGCGCGCACGTCGTACTTCCGGTACGTCGCCTCCTTCCACCGATCCGACTGCAGGAGATCGGGCGTCACCTGCGAGACCTCGACGAACGCCTTTTCGACGATCTTGAGCACGTCCTTGATGGGCACCTTCCGATCCCGCGCAATGGTCTCCGCCAACCGCTCGGCGGCCTCGGTCCCTTTGGCGGTGAGCTTCAGCTCCCGCCGCACCGCCTCCTTCTCCTTCAGCAGCATCTGGCGGGACTTCAGCATCGAAAGCACCTTCGGGTCGAACTCCTCCTCACCCATTTCCCCCTTCGCGAGCGCCGCCAACGCGGCCTCGTCGGGACCCTTGGTCCCAAGTGCCTGGCGGCCGCCGTCCGTGATCGCGACGCGCGTCTCTCCGCTCTCCTTTGAGATCGTCGCCCAACTCTTGCGGCGCATCCACCCGAGCGCGATCGTGAAGTCCGCTTCGGACATGTCGGCCTTCGCCCGGAGGGCCGCGGCGGGACTCGGACCGCGCCCCTTCGCAAGCGCCTTGAGCAGGGTCCGCTCAGGGAGATTCTTCGTCGCCCATTGGCGGCGCGCAAGTGCGTACGTGCGGCGGACCCGCTCCCGCATCGTGAGGAGGCCTTTCGCCTGGAGCCACGAGGCGGCGTTCATGACCTCGACGAGCTCCCGGAACGATCCGCGGTCGCGGACCTCCTGCGGGGTCGACTCCCTCTCCCCGCGAAGCGCAAGGAGGACCTTCTTCTCGTGGAGGCTCAGCTGCTCGAGCACGTCGACGGGCACGACGTCGTATCGGGTGATCGGCTAAAGGCTTTCTGTGCTCCCTTGGACCGGCCTTAATCCCCTTCGAATCTCAGGTTCCAAGGCATCATGTCCGCAGAGTGATGACCACGTTTCCCCTCTTGTGGCCTCTCTCCACGTACATGTGAGCCTCGGCGATCTGCTCCAGCGGATATCGCCTATCGATGACCGGTTTCAGATGCCCCGCCTCGACGAGCTCTTTGAGGAAAGCGAGATCTTCGGCCTTCACCCTGGCGATCCCACCGACTACCTTCTTGCCGCCGGCGATTGAAGCCCGCAGCCGTCGGAGGATCGGCACGAGCGCGAGAGCGCTGACGTAGACTCCCCCTTTCTTGAGCGATTTCATGCTCTTCGGGAACGAGATCCTGCCCACAGTGTGGTAGATGAGATCGTAGGTCGCGGTGCTTGTAAAGTCCTCTTTGTTGTAGTCGATCACCTTGTCGGCCCCCAGCGACTTCACCAACTCCAGATTCGCAGTACTGCACACCCCGGTGACTTCCGCCCCGAAGTACTTGGCAAGCTGGACCGCAGCGGTACCCAACGATCCGGAGGCTCCGTAGATGAGAACCTTGTGTCCCTTCCGGATGTTCCCCCTTCTGAGGAAGTACAGTGAGCATCCCGCTCCCCAAGGGATGGCGGCCGCTTCATCGAAGGTTACGTTCGCCGGCTTCATCGCGCGCGGACCCTCATCAAGCACACATGTGTACTCGGCATACGAGCGTTGACACAGCCCAAAGATTTGGTCCCCTACTTTGAAGCGTTTTGCATCCTCTCCCACGGCTTCTACTTCTCCGGCGAGGTCCGACCCGAGTATGCTCTTCTTAGGTCTTATGAGACCGAAGAAGAACCTTACAAGGAAAGGGTCAGCCTTTCGTACGCGCACGTCCCCTGAGGTTACGGTTGTCGAGAATACCCTGATCAACAGCTGATTGTCCTTGGGAGTCGGTTTCTCCACCTCCTTCAGCTGAAGGACATCTGGTGGTCCGTATCGTGTGAACACGGCTGCTTTCACGGTTGTACCCCTCCCTCTCAGTCCCGCAGCATGAACTCCTCGATGCGATCCTTCGCGCGCTCCCGGGCGTCCTGATGTCCCTTCAGAAACCGCGCGATGTGATCCGCAAGCTCCCCCTTGCAGTCCCCGCACAGCCGTTCGCCGGACTTGCACGTGCGTTCGACCTCCGCAAGGTGCTCGTCCGTCTGCGCGAACAGGTACGTGTAGTACGCGAACACGGAGCAAACGTATGGGTTCGCACCGAGCCGGCGCTGCTCCTCCACGGTCGCACGGCCGCCGGTGAACGCGTTCGCGACCTTCTTCCGCATCTCCCTCTCCGAGTCCGTCGCGAAGATCGCGGTCTCCGGGCGCGACGTCGACATCTTGGACCCCAGTCCGAGGAGTCCGGGCATCAGCTTGCTGTACAGCCCCGCGGGCTTCGCGTACCCGAGCTTCTCCGCGACGTCGCGCGTGACGCGAAAGTGGGGGTCCTGGTCGATCCCGCACGGGATCAGGACGGGGACGCTGCGCCCCGCATCGACGGACGGGAGGAAGCACGGCACGGACTGGATGGCGGTGTAGAAGATCTGTCCCAGGTTGAAGGACTCGTCGAAGCCGAAGACGGCCTTGGCGGTGGAGAACGTGACCCGCTTCGCGACCTGCACCGCCAGCGGGTACAGGTGACGGATGTACTCCGTGTCGATGAAGATCTTCGTGAGCTTCGGGTCGAACCCCATCGCGATGACGTCGAGGATGTTGTCGTACGCGATCGCCTTCGAGTCCTCGAGCCGCTCGAAGTCGCGGAACAGGTACTTCTCGTCGTCCGTGATCTGGAACCACAGTGGCGCGCGGAACTTCTCCTGCAGCCACTTCACGACGAACCACGGGACCATGTGACCGATGTGGATCCCGCTCGAGGGTCCGCGGCCCGTGTACAACGCGAACGGGTTCCCCCGTTCGTACTCGTCGAGGATCCAGTTCAGGTCGCGATGGGAGAAGAACAGGCCGCGCCTGAGGAGCGGGTGCAGCTCCCCCGTGTGCTTCCGGATCCGCGCCCGGAGCGGGTCGTCGATCCGCTGGGTCCCGAACCGCTCGACGAGCGCGTCGTAGTCCACCTCGCCGGAGACCTCCCATGGGGTGACGACGAAGTCCTCCGGCATTTGGCGGTGGAAGCCGACACCGCCACTTAAACCCGCCCCTGACGAACTACACCATGATCGCGTGGCGGCCGCGCATCGTCGCCTCGGTCTCGCCGAGGTCCCGCATCACGTCCGCGACCATGCCGTCGAGGAGCACGAGCGCCGCGGTCTCGAACAGCGTCCCGAGAGGAGCGAACTTCGACCGCCGAGCGTCCCGGTGCTCGGAGATCGTGAGCGCAAGGTTCGCCGCCTGCGAGAGCTTCGAGTGCCGGTTCCCCGTCACCGCCAAGACCCGCGCGCCGACGCGCCGCGCGATGTTCGCGGTCTGAACCGCGCTCATCGTGGTCCCCGTGTTCGACACGATGACGACGAGGTCCCCCGCCTTGACGATCGGCGTGATCGTCTCCCCGATGAAGAAGGAATCGAGCCCGAGCTGCGTGAGGCGCATCGCGAAAGCCCGTGCCACCAGCCCGGAACGACCGACGCCGTACACGAACACGCGCTTCGCGGAGGCGATCATCTTCACCGCCTCCCCGACGGGTCCGCCCTCTTCCTCGAGCATCTTCGCAACCCGGTCCAAGATGTATCGGGACGCGTCCCGCGCGGTCATCTGGCCTCGATCTTCCTGAAGGGCATTCGGGGCACCTTCACGAGCTTCTTCGCGAGGACGCGCTCCAGGATGACCTTCATGTACATCGCGTCGTGCTCGAGGAGCGGCGAGGACGAGACGAGCGTGAGGTCGTAGTCGTTGTCGAGGAGGCATTCCGCGAGCGGCTCGAACCGGAGGTCACCCTTCTTGATCGGCGTGTACCGGAGCTCGAGGCCGCCCTCGTGCTCGACGCCGGTGAAGTGCGTGTGGACGTGTCCTTCCGGCGCGGCCTTCTCCACCCGGTCGAGCGCCGCGGCGAAGTCCTCGGGTCGCCGGAGGGTCCCACCCTCGCGTGCGTGCACGTGCGCGAAGTTGAGCACGGGGACGACCCCTTTCACCGTCTTGCAGAGGGCCATGATCTCGTCCAGGCTCCCCACGACCTCCTTCCGCCCGCTCGTCTCGAGGCCGAGCTTCACCCCGAGCTTCAGCGCACGGTACTGGTCCCGGAGCGACTTCACGTTCGCCTGGATCCGCGCCACCGCCTCCTTCGGGCCTAGCTCCCCGTATAGCCCCAGGAACGTCGCGACCACCGAGGCGCCCATCGCGTCCGCGAGGAGGCCGCCCCACATGATCGAATCCATGCTCTTCTGCGCGAGCTGGTCCGCGCCCGCGAGGTCCATGTAGTACGGGGTGTGGAGGCTGAGCTCGATGTCCATCTCCCGGGCGATCGCCCCGAGTTCCCCCAGCTCCTCGTAGTCGCGCGCGAGGCCGCTCGTCAGCGAGACCAAGGTGTCGCCGGACCTGATCTCCGCGCCCAAGTCCGGGATCCGGAGGTCCTTCTTGTCCTCCTGCCTCCGGATCTCGACCACGAGCTCCCCCGGGAGACTCCGCGGCGTCTGCCCGACCTCCTCCTCCCCCGCGGGCCGTTCGAGCACGTTCACGCGGACAAGCTGGACCTCCATCGCGGACAGCCCGAGGTTGTGAACGTCCTCGATCCCGTCCCGCAGGGTGCGGCCCTTGCAGGACAGTGGGATCCCGGAGGGGCCAAATCGAATCATGCGGGCACCGAGGGGGTGGGACGACGGCCGCTATTTATTGGGAGCCTCCTGATATTAGTAGGTTCGCTTTTTTCGGGGAAGACCGCAGCGGACGAACGGGCGGCCACCCAAACGTTTATATCAAGACCTAACCTTGCGAACGCTCCCGAGGCCCTTTTCATGGGTGCGACGGTCAAAACGAACCCTGTGTTGAACCGGCTCATCGACGAGCTCCGGGGGCTCTCGCGGGAGCACGGGGTCCCGCTCTGGCGGGACGTCGCGGAGCGGCTGGCGCGGCGGCAGCGGCACTGGTCGGAGGTGAACTTGAGCCGCGTGTCCCGGTACGCGAAGGCGGGCGAGACCGTCGTCGTGCCCGGTGTCCTCCTGGGTTCCGGGGAGCTCACGAAGCCGGTGACGATCGCGACGTTCCGCGCGTCCGCTGGGGCGAGGGCGAAGGTCGAGAAAGCGGGCGGTCGCCTCCTCCGGCTGCAGGAGCTGGCGGCGTCGAATCCGAAGGGCAGCGGGGTCCGAATCCTGGGGTGACCATGGCGGTGCTCGACGCAACGGACCAGGTGATGGGGCGGTTCGCCTCCGTCGTCGCGAAGCGGCTCTTGCGCGGAGAGGAAATCCTCGTCGTGAATGCGGAGCGGGCCCTCATCACGGGCGGGCGCGCCGCGTTGATCGGGGAGTACCTGGAGAAGACCCACATGGGCAGCACCGCGAGCCGGATGCGCGGGAAGGGGCCGTATTACCCGAAGCGGGCGGACCGGATCCTCCGGCGCGTGATCCGGGGCATGCTGCCATACCAGACCCCGCACGGCCGTGCCGCGTTGAAGCGCCTCCGGGTGTACATCGGCGTCCCGAGGGAGATCGCCGGATTGCCTGCGGAAAAGGCGGAGGTCGCGTCCCTCCGGACGGCTCGGTTCCTCCGGTTGGGGGAGCTGTCGGAGCGCCTGGGGGCGAAGCCGTGAAGGTCGTCGTCGCCGTGGGGAAGCGGAAGACCGCCAGCGCGCGCGCGTACGTGCGAAAGGGCGCCGGGCGGATCCGCGTGAACCGGGTCCCCCTCGAGATCTGGCCGTACGAGATCGGTCGCCTGAAGATGCTCGAGCCGGTCAAGCTCGCGGGGAAGAAGGCGGACGGGCTCGACGTGGACGTCCGTGTCCAAGGCGGGGGCGTGATGGGGCAGGCGGACGCGGCGCGCACGGCGATCGCGCGGGGCCTGTGGAACTACCTGCGGGACGACGATCTCGCGAACCTCTACAAGGAATACGACCGCACGCTCGTCGCACCGGACACGCGCTTCAAGCTTCCCAAGAAGCCGTTGGGCCGCGGGGCACGGAAGAAGCGGCAGAAGTCCTACCGGTGAGACGATGATCATCCCCGTTCGATGTTTCACGTGCGGGAACGTCGTCGCGTCCATGTGGGAGCCGTTCGTCGCGCGGACGGGGAAGGGCGAGGACCCGCGGACCGTGCTCAACGAACTCGGCCTGGAGCGTTACTGCTGCCGCCGCATGCTCCTCTCGAACGCGGACCTGATGGACGACGTGCTCCCGTTCGGGTAGCTCGGCATGTTTTTATCGGGACCGCTCTTACGCGCATCCCGCGGGTCCGTGGGGTAGCTTGGTATCCTACCAGCTTGGGGTGCTGGCGACTGGCGTTCAAATCGCCACGGACCCACTCCCGTCCGCTTGAGATCGGCGGTCGAAACGTATTAGGCCGGCGACGGGCATGGGACCGCGGGAATGTCGATCGACGTGATGCTCGGGGACGCCGCCAACCTCCCCGTGAGGGCCTGGAGGGTCGCAGAGGGGGAGTTGCGATTGCAGTTCGCCGAGTCCCCCGTGGACCGGACCCTGCGGTGCGATGGATGCGAGCGGCGCCACTGGATTGTGCAGTCCCACGTTCACGAAGGGCGCGGGGCTCTGGCGGTGAGGTGTCATGGGTGCGGGCGGGCGTCGGAGCTCTTCTTCGCGGAAGTCCCAGCGCCGTGGCGGTAGTCACCGCATCGCGTACCCACCGTCGACGACGAGCGTCTGCCCGGTCATATAGTCGCTGTCCGGCGAGCATAGGAAGACGGCCTTGGCGGCGATCTCCTCGGGTGCCCCCAGACGTTTCAACGCCGCCTCTGCAACGAGCCTCTCCCGCTCCTCCGGCGGAAGCGCGTCCATCGGCGCGGTCCCGATCGTCCCCGGTGCGATCGCGTTCACGTGAACGTTGTACGGGCCGAGATACTGCGCGAGGCCGCGGGTGAGCGCCAGCACGCCCGCCTTCGCGAGGAGATATGTGAACCCGGCGACGTCTCCGGTGATCGCCGGCGTCGAACCGACGAGGACGATCTTGCCAGACCGCTGCGCCTTGAAGAGGGGGACCGCGGCCTGGGTCACGAAGACCGCGCCGAGAAGGTCGACGTCGAGTGTGCGGCGGAACGCTTCCTCCGGCAGGGACTCGTACGGGGCGAACCACTCGTCCGTGCGAAACGGATGGCCCGCGTACACGACGAGGAAGTCGAGGCCGCCGAGCGCGGCGACGGTCTCCGCCACGAGCCGCTCCGCCTCCGCCTTGTCCGCGACGTCCGCCGCCAACGAGATCGCGCGACCGCCCGCCGCCTCGATGTCCGCCGCCACCGCCACCGCGGCGTCCCTCGAGCGAGCGTAGTGGACGACGACCTTCGCGCCTTCCCGGGCGAGCGCGCGGCACGTGACCGCGCCGGTGCCGCTGCTCCCCCCGACGACGAGCGCGACCTTGCCCGCGAGGCGCATGAGCCCGGCATCCCGCCGCCCCGCATAGCCCTAACTGATAAAGGGACCGCGAGGCTCAAGCGCCGTGACATGTATACACATGGCGGGGTGAGGATGAAAAGCGTATTTGTCGTGGATGGCCGCCACTCGGGCGCGATCCCGAGGGAGGTCCGCAACGTCTTGGACCTGATGGAATGGAAGCCCCTTCGACCCGGCGTCGCGTACGTGCTCGATTGGCGGGAGGGAATCCGCGGGCCCGTTCCGATCTGGGAGCGGATCGAACTGCTCATCCGGACCGCGAGGAGCGCAAGTCTTCCCCACCGGATCCTGACCGTACGGGACGGCGAGCGGATCCGGATCGGGACCTGGGGTTAGGCTTCCGAGAACTCCTCGCGAAGGTCCTCCGCGACGAGCTCGAGCAGGTCCGTGAACGAGGGCGCCTTGTGCTCGCGCATGCCGCCGCGGGACGTGTCCAAGCGCGCGACGAACGAGCGGCCGTCGCTGAGGAACTCGAGGGAACAGACCGTCTCTTCCTCGAACTCCTCCCGGGCGGGTCGCACCGCGGCGGCCACCTTCGGGGCCTTCACGACGGGGGCGGGCCGGGGCGTCCCTTTCGTCGAGACCTTGGGGCGAGGCGTCGCTTTCGGCGCTCGCCGCGCCTTCGGAGCGGGCTTCCTTGGGATCTTTCGAGTCCTGCGCGGTTTGCGCGCCACGCGCGGGGTATTCCCATGGGGGATTAAGGCTTTCCGCGGAGGGGCGAAGGTTCTTCCCGCCCGCGCCGCATCTGCGCGAGCGTGTGGGTGAAGTCGTTCCGGGAGCCGGGCAGGCTGAGTCCGCCGGAGGCCGACGCGATCTCCTCGCGGTGCGTTCGCCTGGAACCCGGGTCGCGCGTCGGGGAGCACGTCACCGCGGGCAAGGAGGAACTCCTGTTCGTCCTGGAGGGCGAGGCGACGCTCCGGATCGACGGGACCACCACGCGGGTCCCCGCGGGCCATGTGGCGTACGTGCCGCCGGAGACGCGACACGACGTGGTGAACGAGGGGGGTTCCCCCGTCCTCTACGTGTACGCGACCGCGAAACGGTCGGCAAAACCATAATGTGTCGGAGGCCGAATCGGCCCGACGGGCATGCGCAAGATCAAGAGCGGGGTGTACGGGCTCAACGCGCTCATGGACGGAGGCATCAACGAGCACACGACCACGGTCGTCGTCGGCTCGCCGGGCGCGGGCAAGACGACGTTCGCGACGCAGTACCTCCGGCGGGGGCTCGAGGCCGGCGAGGACGCGGTGTTCATCACCCTGGACGAGGCGCCCGAGGAGATCATCAAGAACGCCACGCTGATGGGATGGGAGGATGCGCAGTCGTACATCGACTCCGGGAACATGGTGTTCGTCGACGCCGGCGGGAAGCAGTTCTCGAACTTCATCCGCCGCGAGCTCGCGGAGTTCGTGCGGGACTGGGAGGGGCATGACGCCCGCATCGTGATCGACCCGCTCACGCCCGTGCTGTGGTCCGTGAAGGAGAAGTACGAGCAACGCGAGCTCGTGTCCTTCTTCCTGCGCCAGACGCGGAAGATCGGGACGGTTCTGTGCACGCTCGAGGAGCACGGGGTCGTGGGCGACCTGTCCGCGCCGGACCTCATCATCCCCATGTACCTGGCGGACAACGTGATCCACCTCCGGTACGCGAGCCACGGGCATCCCGAGGAGCGG
>Ga0209324_10001394_pt1 | contig 16616 bp, 15 predicted proteins | sample Rifsed19ft3_FD_184015 | JGI IMG/M metagenome (GOLD analysis project Ga0209324, IMG submission 184015) | Soil microbial communities from Rifle, Colorado, USA - sediment 19ft 3 (version 2) | ecosystem: Environmental > Terrestrial > Deep subsurface > Rock core/Sediment | place: Rifle, Colorado...
ATCAGGACTTGGGATAGTTGTAGTTGGTCCTTTGTAACATGCGTCACACTCTTCCATTATTTTTGTAGTCTCTTCTGGAATGTAGGTAGCCCCGCCATGTTTTGCCCATTGTTCGGAACCCGCTTCACACAAAATTAGCTCAATTTGCGAATTGCACGCCTTTAGTACATGCATCATGGCGTCAACTAGTTCGGGCCCTGTTCCATCCCCTTTAATGACTGCCGCTTTTTTTGCCAATTTTCAAATTTGTAGATCCTTCGTATTTAATCCTACCTTGTAGATCTCAAAAATTTTTGAAACATCTGCCAAATTAGATTATTTGAGATATCTTCTGTACTCTTTGATGTACCTCTTTGCAAACCATTGGAGAAATATCCTATCCTCTTTTTTTAATTGTGATCTTTCCAATGCGGTATAGTAGCTGTTTCTTTTCTCATATGGAATATCAAGCATTGGATAATTTTTCCTGTTTAGAATAAAATTCATAACGAGCCTGGTGATTCTACCGTTTCCGTCCCCAAATGGATGTATTGTCACAAATTTTAGATGTGCTAATGCAGCAAGCTCTACTGGATGGAGTTTTTTCTTGTTTTTGTGATACCACCTGAAAAACTCTGTTAGCATTGGATAGACTTCGATATGTGAGGGAGGCAGGAACTTGCTGCCGCTTATTGCTACCTGGTATTTTCTTATCTTTCCTGCCACATCTGGTTTTGTCAGTTGGAAAAGATCCCAATGCCAATCTAGTATGCTCTGCATCGATAATTCTTTTTTTGATTTTAGAATTTCATAGAATAGGTCTCTATGAGCTTCGGCTTCTTGCACATCTCGCATTGGTTTACTTTTTGGTGTGATGCCCCTCTCCAAAAGATCCGCAGTTTCCCTTATAGTGAGAGTAGAGCCCTCTATCCTCTGGGTATCATATGTAAACCTTGTAACAAAATTCTGTAACTGTTTTTCTTTGACAGACTTGGGTACTGTCCTTTGTTCTTTGGAGAATCTCTGCTTGATTCTGTCAATGTCAATGTACCACTTTTCTCTGTAAATGCCGTCAAGAAAGTTCTTTTTGATCTTCTCAATGTTGGCTGGAATTTTTCTCCCAAGGTAGATCTCTTTTTTCTGTACCTTCTTGCCTTCCCTTATGCTGTGCTCAAGATAGTAGTAGGTTTTTCCCTTGAGCGTCTTTTTCTTTAGCGTTACCATGATATTAGTTACCCCTACATATTTATAGTATTTTCGGTTTTATTGAAAATGTAGGGGTATCAAAAAAATAATTTCGCTAAATCACTTTTACAACATGAAACTGGATTTCTAATTAGCAAATTCAAACTTTTTTTACGATAGGATTTGTTTATATCTTTTTACAGAAAATAAGATTAGATGAATAATTATTTTTCCTTCGATCACGTACATCTAGTCGACCTTTCCCACAGTTATTCCTCAGAAACCATTTACTGGCCCACTGAAGAGGGTTTTAAGCTAGAAAAGGAATTTGATGGAATGACGGAGAAAGGATATTACTATTCTGCAAACAAATTTTTCTCACCAGAACATGGCGGCACACACATGGATGCTCCCATTCATTTTGCTAAGAATGGAAAAACAGTTGATCAAATCCCATTGGACCAGCTTATTGGACAAGCCATCGTAATTGATGTTTTCAAAGAGACGCTAAAAAATCCGGATTATCAAGTATCAATACAAGATTTTGCAAATTGGGAATCATCTTATGGCAAAATACCAGAAGGAGCTATTGTTTTGTTGCATACTGGATATGGAAAATACTGGCCTGACCGCCTCAAGTATCTTGGAACAGATAAAACAGGAAAGGAGGCTCTAACTGATTTACACTTTCCTGGATTGCATCCTGATGCTGCAAAATGGTTGGTTGAAAATCGTAAAATAAATGCAATTGGATTAGATACTCAAAGTATAGATTACGGGAAATCAGAATTTTTCGAAACGCACCGCATTCTCTGCACTAAGAACATCCCTTTTTTTGAGAATGTTGCTAATTTGGATCAATTACCTTTAACTGGTGCCTATGTGATTGCCTTACCAATGAAGATTGAAGGTGGCAGTGGTGCTCCTTTACGTATAATTGCAATAATTCCGAAGAAAGTTTAAAGTCACTTTTGTAATTTTTTTATTTCCAACAAATCATAACGTACATCATTGCATTGACAAGTTCTGGACCAGTACCATCACCTTTGATTTAGCTGCTTTTTTTGCCAATTTGCAAACTTGACGATCCTTCGTATTTAATTCTATATTTTTTGTAAATTAGGGACTTGAAAACAGTATCAAAAGATACTGAATGAGGTAAGATCAGAACGTACAAACATCTTTTGATATACGTTAGATGTTCATTAAATAAGATACCTAGTGACCAATATTCATAGTCGATACAGACAATCTCACAAAGGAATTATTGGAGTAGAGTCAGCAATTGTTTTAATTGCATTTGTAATTGTAGCTGCGGCCTTGGCATTTGTTGTTTTGAATATGGGTATTAGTACTACTCAAAAAGCAAAAACAACAACTATTCTAACACTTGGAGAGGCATCAACCAGTATACAAATATCTGCTGGTATTAAGGGAGCAGGTCACATCACTGACGGTGTTCTAAATGTAACTGCCATACCACTAAAAATTGTACCTGGAGGAAATCCTGTAAACTTGGCTGAACAATTTACAGCTATAAAATATCAAAGCAATTCCATTACCTATGATGATATCTATGTCGGCACACTAAATCCTGGTAGTAGAACAAGTCTAGAAGATGCAACAGGAGACGCACTAATTTTTAGCTATATCGACAACGATCCATATGTTGACAATGCCTTTCCAACTAATACTGTTGCTTTCATCTATTGGGCTCTCAACTTGAATGATAATGACATTTTAGAACAAGGTGAACACGCAGTTTTGGCAATCGCGTTTGCAAAAGATGAAAGACCTAGAGCACTTGAACTTATGAGGATAGAAGTTATACAAAGTGGGGGTTCTACACTTACAATAGAACGTAAAGTACCAATAATCACAAATGAAGTTGTCGACCTAGGATAAACAATAAGCTGAACTTTCGTCTCTGAAATTTCCATTCTATAAAGAATACAAATGGTCTAGATTAGCAGATAAACTGTTTTAAAATACAAATATAATGTATCTTCAAACCATTGGACGGACAGGCATCAAGTAAATTACTTTTAGCTTTATTTTTTGTGTTAACAGTGCTTACGGTTTATGCCCAAGAGGCAAGTGCAGCTATAATATTTGAAGATCATTTTGATCTTGATCCAGCCAGTATAGGATGGACAGAAACAATTACACAGATTCCCACTACAGACCCTCCAATATCAAATCCTGATGCTACTGGAAACATCTCGCCTAACACCGTAGGACAAGTAGTTCTGGAAAAAACTGATGGGATAGGGACTCTTGATCTATACATTACTAGGACTATTCCTACAACAGGTTTTGAAAATATTGCACTGGAATTAACTGCATATCAAAGTATCCCTTCCTATGAAGATGTTGATTTCATTAGAATAGAGTTTGATACTGGAACTGGGTTTGAAATATTGTTAGAAGACCATAACACATGGTTTGGAGTAAATGACCCTACTGGAGAAGGGGGAAACAAACCTGGTAATATCAATCCAAAATCAACTGGACCCTTAGGTCTGCCTCCTGGGGCAAAAGATAACCCCAACTTACAGGTAAGACTTACTGTCCGTATTGATTCCGTCAACGAAGACATCTTCTTTGATAATTTTGTGTTAAGCGGTGATACAATTGTAATCGGGTCAGACTCTGATAATGATGGTATAATTGATGAACTTGACAACTGTCTAACAGATCCTAACGCTACTCAAGATGATATTGATGGAGATAACATTGGTGATGTATGTGATCTGGACTATAACTTTGTAAAAAAATTAATCGACGACAACCAGGCATTACGAGATGAAAACGCTGATCTTTTAAAGCAGTTGACATATTGTCAAAATGAAAATAAAAAGTTAGGCGATGACAAACAAGCTCTTACTGAGAAAATCAATTCATTGCAGAATGCACTTGACCAATGCCTAAATGAGAACACGACCTTTGAGAATGATAATAAAGCTCTCTCAATTCAAATGGTTTCTTTAGAATCTTTAATTGATGGCTTGAAAAACCAAATTCAGTCATTGCTAGATAGGATATCAGAACTAGAATTCTCTAATACATTCAAAACAGTAGACTTTTCAGGAAAGTTTGGGGGAAAATTCGATGAGGATTCATTTACAACTAAAGGAATGTTTGTCATTGACGGACAAAAATTTAACGATGTTACTGGAGAAGGAGAATACACATTAACAGAACTGGATGGTAGTGAATGTAACTCCATCCAAGTCAAAAATGGTAGTTTAGACTTTGGTAAGGGAAACACAATAAATTATAATATGGATGGTGAGATTTGTAAGAAGAGAATTTTTAGTACATTAGAGGGAACACTGACAGTAACTGGAGGTACTGGAGACTTTGCAGAATCTCAAGGAAGCGCTCAAGTAGTTCAACAAATTTTTGGGAAAACATTTGTAGGTACTCTTGAAGGCACAATAACTATTCTAGGTTAGCCATTGCTCCTTTCACAAACCGTTCACCAAGATCATTATAATCTGATATAGTTATCATACATGTAATAAAATAATATTTTAACAACATTTGGTGTGGCTTGATAAATCATTTTGCCAATATGAAACTGAACTCTGTATTTCAGATCTTTTAAGTATTATATTGACATGTTATCATTGGGGCATTGGTAAGGAATTCATAAACATTAATGAAAATTGAAAAATAAAATTCTATGACATTCATACGTTCATAAAACTTAAATAATTTTATCCGATCTACCGATCCAATGACTAAAATAGTACTTTTAGGAATTTCATTAGCCACAGCTTTGATTTTTGCTATTGCATTTCCTGTGGTTGCTGAGGCAATTACGCCAATCAAAAAAACTGAAGTTAAAGCGACAAGCGATGAAATCAGAAAACTAAGATTTCAGTTAGCTGGTTTAGTTGAGAAACAACCATTTGGTGGATATGCAATATTAACAGATGCAGATACAGCTATTGGAATAACATCTCATGCAGGATTCTATGATAGCGAAGTTCAAGGAGCTACAAGCCCTTCAGCTCCAATAATAGATTTTCCTGGCCCTGCTGCACTTTGTAGCAGTCTTGAGGGATGTGGTGCAGAGTATCATGTTCATGTAGTAATTCCTGTTGCAGATGCAAGATGCGCAATTGCAAAAGTTGGGGAATTGACATGGGATGATCCATCTAACAGACTCATTGTTGCAGGAACAAATCTCATAGCACAAGGAATTCCATTAGGAGTTAATCAGTACACAGCAGCGTTAGCTGGTGGGTTACTAGACTTTGATGCGGGCACAACACCAGGTACTAGTGGATTAGCATTTGATCTAACTCCCATATTTCTAACACCTGGAGATCCAACCACTCTAGATGCTGTTTGCATAGGTCCTCTGGCGCCATAACCCATTCTACTTTTTTTTTCAACAAAATCATACTTTCAGGCATAACGAAATACAGCACAAAATTTCCAAATTCAATATAATTTTATGGGTTTTCATTTAGGAGTGATTTATTAGTTCAATTTCTCATACCTCAAAACATGATACTAGTTCAGCTATCCGATATTCACATGGGTTCACAGTTTCAGGGCGATGTATTTGCCAAGGTAATTTCTGAGGTAAACCAGATAAAACCTGACGCCATAATTATTACAGGTGATCTTACAGACGAAGGGCTCATCAAGCAATATCAAAAATGCAAAGAGGTCATATCAAAATTTGACTGTAAAAAAATATTTGCAATTAGCGGCAACCATGATTACAGAAACAGTGGATACCTTGCGTTTAAAAAATTCTTTCCATTTGAGACAATAAATGAGCTAAGTGATGATGTAGTGCTAGTTACTATAGGCACTGCAAGGCCTGACAGAAATGAGGGAGAAGTTGGGTACAGACAAAACCTATGGCTAGAGCGAACCATGAACAAATATCATGATAAGGTTAAGATTTTAGCAATGCATCATCATTTAGTTGGTATCCCTGATACTGGCTCTGATAGATTAACTGTAATTGATGCAGGCGATGTACTTAGGACGATATTGGATACTAAAGTTGATCTTGTCTTGTGTGGACACAAGCACAGACCTTGGATTTGGAATTTTAAGGACTTGGCAATTGTAAATGCAGGAACTGCAGCATCTGATAGGACTAGAGGATTATTTGAAAACACCTACAATATTATAACAATCAAGGATAAAAAAATTCAAGTAGAACTGAAACTTGTTGGCGGGAAAAGAATGCTGCTAGAAGACATTGTTAAAAATTATACCAGATTTGGCGAAGAGTGACTTTATTTACAGATGTTGTTTAGCTTTTGATGTGCGGGGATCGCCTAGCCTGGTAGGGCGTGGGATTGCTAATCCCATGTCAGAAATGATTCGTGGGTTCAAATCCCATTCCCCGCGCTTTTTTTAAGGGAATATAGTTAGGAGGTCAGCTTTTGCATTTTTCCTTTTATGACCCAGCTCACTCTATCTGTGAACAAAAGATTCGCGATGGAAAATCCATACTGGTACATACAGTCAAGAATACATAATCTTGGTTTTTTGATATCTAATAGTTTCTCACATAGAGTAACGGTTCTGGGAATCCGTCCTTATCGCCTTTAAAGTAGCCATAACCATTTCCATCGCATGTTGTTAATGATTGAGTGGAGCCATTTGATAGTAAGGAATTTCTAACATCAGATGGTGTCGAGTCAGGATTTGATGCCTTGAATAATGCTGCCCCTCCTGCAACATGTGGTGATGCCATGCTGGTTCCACTCAATGTTGTATATCCGCTATTTTTGTAAGTAGAATAAATTGAGACGCCCGGTGCTGCCATATCAACCACAGAGCCAAAGTTTGAGAACCTTGCAAGTGTGTCGTCCTTACCATAGCTTGTCGAGGTTCCCCGTCCGCCACATTTTCCATCAGAGTCGGCAATTGCTGAAACTGTAATCACATCAGGATGATTAGCTGGAGAAAATGACTCTGCATTTTGTCTGCTATTTCCTGCAGCCACCACATATGTGACTCCAGCAGTAACAGAATTGGTTATTGCAGCATCCAAAGCTGAAGAGGAACACTTGCAACCAAGGCTCATGTTTGCAACCTCGATTAGACCAGCATTATCTGTAACATAGTCAACTCCTTTGATAACATCTGATAAAAAGCCAGAACCATTTTTGTCAAGAACCTTTACTGCCCAGAGTCTTGCATCTGGGGCAACGCCTACCACACCGAATAAGTTGTCTTTTGCAGCAGCTGTTCCAGCCACATGGGTTCCATGCCCGTTGTCGTCATTTCCTGTTGTCGTACCTTGAACAAATGTGACATGGTTGAAGACATTCAAATCAGGATGTGTTAGATCGATTCCGGTATCAATTATTGCAATATCGACATCAAGGTTATTTTCTATTCCTTTTATGGATGCCGTTGTGCTGAGGTCCGCATCTACTCGGTTTATTCCATTAGGGAGAACTTGCGCAAATATCTGTACTTCATAATCTGGCTCTATGTATGAGATTGATGGATTGTTTTTCTTTATCATCTCTAGGACTTTGTCATTTTGTACCTTGACTGCAAATCCCTTGATTGCATGCTTGTATTCATGAATGATTTCTGCTCCCTTTGATTTTGCCTTTTCTGTTTCACTTGCAAGATCAGAATCATCTGAGAGAACTATGATGTATTGTCCTTGGATTTTGTTTGCCTTTTGATTTGGCGTGGCATTTGCCAATGCGGGTTGCATTGCTATTGATAATACTAGCAGTATTGAAAATAAAGTAATGATTGATTTGTTTTTCAAGTGTGCCTTATTTTTGAAAATTTGTATTTAAGGATTTGTGGTGAACTACCCAATCCTAAAAGGGGGTGGTTTTCCAGCTCACATTCCATAAATTAGGCAAAAACAAGCAATTGATCTTAGGATAAATCTCGTAATTTAGTTTTGGCAATATGATAGAATCGATAGATATTTTCTTAATACCTCAATGACTACTACCATTTGTTCGGTATTGTATTATTTCCCGTGCTTTTTTTATTTTTAAAAAAAAATATAAAGTGATTGAACATAGATTTTCAAATCCAGAAAAGCTATTACTAATTAAGTATTCTGTGTACTGGGATCTGTAAAACGTAATCTAGATCCAGTCCTCCTAACTGATTTAAAGCGCTTTTATTCAAACACCTTGGGCATGGCACTGGAGACATTGGGAGCAAATGGTCGTAGGGACAAAATTACAATTATGGCAGACTTGCTTGATATTATGCAAGAGCCTCGCCGATTAACTCACATACTTTACAAATCAAATATGAGCTATGTTCAGCTTGTAAAGTATCTTGATGATTTAATGGATAGAGGGTTGGCTGAAAAACGAAAGGAACCATACCGATGCTACTCAATCACAGATAATGGCAAGCTATTCATGCAACTTGTAAAAGTGAACGGAAATGGTTCTCATTTACAATAATTTGTGGCGGTGCTAACTGATGCTTTATTCAAAAATTCTTGTTCTTTTAGTTTTTGTATTTTTAATTGGTATAACTAATGCTCTTGCACAAGAAGTTACACAATACTATCTAAAAGTATATAGTAATCCAAACGTTTTATTTATTGGTGGTAGCGGATTTTATGACGAAAGTAAATCTGTTACGTTAGAGAAGATCCCAGAAGTCTGGCAAGATTATGTGTTTATTGGATGGAAAGTTGATGGATTATGGTCCAATCAAAATCCCCCCACAATTGTAATGAGCCGTTCACATGATGTTGAAGCTGTTTTTGAAAAACAAACCGGTATTGGAAAAATCATTATTGATACAATTCCTAGAATTTCTGACATTACAGTCGACGGAACAATATATCTGCCTGATGAATTACCTTTATCATTTGATTGGGCAGAAGGATCAGAACACACTATCGTCGTTTTGGATGTGGTCAAACAAACTCCTAATACAAGATATAAACTTGATTCATGGAAGGACCAAAGCACAGATACTATTAGAACTATAACTGTTGGACCAGATGCAAGTAAATTTATTGCAATTTACAAGACTCAGCATTATCTAAAACCAATTACTCAATATGGGACTGTTATGGGAGGTGGTTGGCAAGATCAAGGCTCTAGTGTAGGTTTTGAGCTAGAGTCAGATGTCATGATAGATCAGAAAAATGAGAATATTCGCTACGTTTTTAATTCATGGGATTTGGGTGATTATCTAAATTCACCAACTAACATTATTGATGTAGAAGAACCAATTGCAGTTAAAGCAAATTGGGATGAACAATTTAAACTTGAATTACAAACTAACATTCCAGATTACAATATATTTGGAACAGGATGGTATGCAAAGGATAGACTAGTTGCATTAATTGCTGAAGAATCCTTAGAGTCTCCCAATTTAGATATACGGTATGTTTTTGATAGATGGGTAAGTAAAGGACCCAATCCAGTAATAATACCCAATTCACATTTACCAGCTACTACAGTAACAATGATAGAACCTTATGTTATACAAGCCGTCTACAAAAAAGCATACCTCGTTAATGTGTGGACTCCCTTCGGTAGTGCAATTGGTGCTGGATACTATCCAGAAGGCGATATAGCTGAAATAGGAATATCCGCCACTGAAGTTGTGGTAGATCCTAATAAAATAAAGAAGATATTTTCAGGATGGGATTCTGGTAGCGCTAGAACTATGAGTTTCAATTCCGAAGATCCTGAACTTGCGGAGTCGGATTTTGCAGGGGTTCTGAATCTTCAGGTGTTTGTTGACAAACCAACTAATGTTACTGCCAAATGGAAAACACAATATTATTTGAACGTGGAATCTGCAGAAGGTACTGTAGAGGGTTCAGGATGGTATGACGTAGGGAAGTTTGTTCCAATAGCGGCAAAAATTCCTTCAGTACCAGCTGGTATATGGTCTACCCAAGTTTTTGACAAATGGGAAGGAGATATTGATAGTGATTCTATGAAAACCAGGATTCTTATGAACGGTCCTAAAACCGTACTAGCTGATTGGAGAGAGGATAACACTCCAGGTATTATTAACAGCATTGTTTTAGGGGGCGTTGCTGTAGTTGGCTTTGTAATTTATACAAAATCGCGGGGTGGAACGCTATCTCTCCATAATGGTAAAAATAAATCATCAAAATTGCAAGAAAAACCATTTGAGAATTTCTTCAATACTCGAAGTAGAAGTTTTGAATCGTCGGAAAAAACTGATTCTATAATTTCAAATGTCAAAGGAGGCAAGTCAATTCTTGATTGGCTTTTTGGACGGGGATAGAGTGAAAACTATCATGACAGTTACCATGGTTCCAATATTGGGATACACATCAGGGGAGATGATCGTAAGGGGAAGAATAAGGATGGAAAAAAGAAGGAAAAGTGATATACATGAATAAAATACTAATTCTCCTATTAGCGCTTGCTGGCTTTAGTATGATAAGCTCAGGATTGTTAATGCCAGAGATACCAAACTTCTTTTTACAACAACAATTAATTTTTCATAAATCAGATCTTGGGATAACAGTGCCAGGCGCTTTTACTTGTGAATGTGTACCAATGCCAGATCCTAATAATCCAGATACCAACGATGATAATATACCAGATTGTGGACTAACGAACCTTAATTGTGATGCTGGACCATGCCAATTGATTCCAGATTACTGCGAAGTTTGCTCTGTCTCAGGCACTTCATGTGATATTTCACCCAATGTACCTGGAAGCTATTTTAATTCAGCAACAATGTGTAACATCGATACTACCTGTCCATGAATAGGCGAAAAAATGATGATGATTCTTAATTTGCATAAAATGGTGGTAAAATGAAGGCAAAAACTTTTGCAAATCCAAAGTCGTTTGTATTTGTTTCAATTGTTGCAGCTGCTTTTATAGCTTCAATATTTTTTATACAAAATAATCCTGAAAATGAAATTTCTGTTTATGACGATGGGATACCTAGGGCAGTAATAATTGATCAGCTATATGATGAAATTCCAAACCCATATTTCCATCAAAAAGCCACAGAATACTTGGAAGGTGCAGGATATCAAGTAGATATCTTTACAACTGAAAATGTCACTGTTGACTTTTACAAGAATCTGCCATCAATGAATTACAAATTCATCGTTGTACGAACACACGGCGCATCAACACATAGTAGCGATTCTGTGACCTTGTTTACTGGAGAAAGATATCAAGAAGATAAGTATATCTCAGAACAGCTATTTGGTTCTGTTAAAAGAGGCGCACCTCTACAAGTAACGATGTATAATGCATCTGTGGGTACCGTTAATGCATGGATTGTTGTTAATGAAACCTACAAGGAGATGTCAATTCCATTCAACCAAGAAATTCAAACAACGGATGATTACTTTTTAGTTACACCAAAATTAGTAGACGAGATGATGGTTGGAAAATTCCCAGATTCCATTATGTTGCTTGGTGGTTGCAATACAATGGAATATCCTAGTTTGGCAAAATCCCTCATTAAGCGCGGTGCATCAACCGTAGTGGGATGGGACAATACGGTAGGTGATATGGAAAACGACATTATTTTGCTTCAGGTACTTGAGGAGACACTAGTAAATAATAGGGAAATTAAAAATGCAGTTGATTTAGTTATGGAAAGCTATGACTGGGGAAACCCACATTACGATGCTAAACTTAAATATTATTCTAAAGGAAATGTTTAAGGAAAATTCCTAACGAATAGATAGGCTGAAACATTTGAGATATAAAGTGTACTTTAACATTCATAGATTAAATAATCGATGTTTAGGTAATTTTTTAAATTGAATTTTTTCATTCTTTTAGTTTCGTTGATTGTTTTTCTAGTTGGCATGGGTGGTATTTTTTTAATCTCTCAAGTTGTTGCTGAACCCACTGTTACTGTAAACCTAAGCAATACTAATGAAAAGTCACATCGAGCTCAAATGTTTGCTTTTGATAATAATATCTATGTAGTATGGCAAGATGATTCATCTGGAAAGGGAGATATTTTTTTCTCACGTAGTACAAATTCAGGTGTTAGCTTTGATTCTGTTATTAACCTCAGTGACAATGCTGGTACGTCCGCATTTCCACGTTTGGCATATTCGGGTGAGAACGTTTATGCAACATGGTATGATTATTCTCCTGGTTTAAGTGACATATTCTTCGCAAAGAGTACAGATGAAGGAGCTTCCTTTGAGACAATAAATCTTAGCAAAAATGCAGGTGTATCTTTTAATCCCTGGATTGCAGCTTCTGGAAGTAACGTTTACGTTGTATGGAATGACGATACCGATCCAACTGTGAATTTGCAAAGAAATTCTACTGAAGAAAACATCACTTTTGATGTTAGCACAGGTAATTCTGAAATTTTTATGGCAACAAGTCATGACGATGGCTCTACATTTGAAATTATCAATCTGAGTAACACTACCGAGAATTCTATTGATACACGCATTAACGTTTCTAAAAATAATGTATATGTAGTTTGGAATGAAAAAAATCATGAGAATATATTCCTAGTTTCCAGTACCAATTCTGGTGCATCTTTTTCTGAAGCAATTAATGTGAGCAATTCAGACAATACTTCAAGAAATGCTGGAATTAAAACATCTAGAAATAACGTACACATAATTTGGCTAGAAGTTTTATCTAACTCGACTCATATTTTCTATGCCAAAAGTGAAAACAACGGCCAGACTTTTGGTTCTCCAATCAACCTTAGTATTGATAGCATCGGTCCAAACTTAACAAGGGATACTCAGATGGCAATATCTGGTGATAATGTATATGTTGTTTGGTACGAAAATACTCCAAACAGTTCTGGTGTTTTTTTTGTAAGGAGTATGGATGCTGGAACCACTTTTACTAAACCAATCAACTTGAGTGGAGCTACTGACAAAATCCTTTATGCACAAATTGAAGTGCATGAGAACAGTCTCTATGTAATTTGGAATGATAAAAGGTTTGGAAATACTGAGGTATTTTTGCGACAAAGTGATGACGGAGGAAATACCTTCGGCAGTATCCAAAATCTTAGCTCTGATGATACTGAATCAAATCTTTTTGTTTTGGGTCCACAAATCGCTGTGACTGACGAACATTTTTTTATAATCTATGAAAATGAACATACTGAAGGCAGTGATCTTTTTGTCAAAAGATTTGATAAAAATACAAATTCACAACTAGGAACTTTATCTTTACAATCAATTAATGAGGCTGTAAACGTTGAAATGGGAATCAGCCAGGAGAATCTTGAACCCGATACCCCAATAGAATTTAGCTTAAAGTTTACAAATCCAACTAGTGGAGTACAACTTGAAAATGTAAACTATTCTTTCAAAATTGTAGATGTTTCAGGAAATGAGCTAGTCAATAGGTTAAATCAACATACACAGGATGGATTTGACATTCAATCAGTAACATTTTCTAAGACTGGCCCATTAACTATTATGATTGATATACAAGGACTTGGGAAAGAACAACCTTTTAGCACAAAGTACTCAGGGGATGTCAGTGCAGTAATTACCGTTGTCCCAGAGTTTCCCATTCTATTTGTAGTTCTCGTACTAGCTATGCTTGCAAGCCTTTTACTTGCAAAATTTATGGGTTATCAATCAGTAATGCAAAAAACTTTGCAAACAAATTAGGAGATTATATCCAGTCTGATCTAACTATTCCTGAAAAATCTAGATTAAAACTATTTTAAAACAAAGTATTAAAAAATATATGAGAAAAATAAGAGAGGTTAGATGTCTTTTCTAGTAACTTGATATCTTAGAACAGCAAATGATGAACCTGCAACTACTGCAAGTGCTGGTAATACCCACATGGCATTAGTTGAAATACCTGCAAGCAGCAATGCTGTTGTGCTAATTGGTAGGATTTCTCCTGCTACTGGACTCTGAGTAAACAAGCTGATATATGAACCAAAGTATGCATTGGAAGGTCCTTCGTAACCACAAGATGCTGCGGGGGTCAATATATCTAGATTATCTGGTTGAACAGGTCCTGCCTTTCTAACCCAATCATAGGTTGGGGCTGCTGCTGAAACTGAACCAGCTCCAGTAACAGTAAATGCAGGTGTACCACCGCTGCCAAAGGTTGCTTGGGCAGTCTCAGTTGAAGTAGTTGTGGACCATATTGTAGCAGTTCCATCTCCATTCTCTGCGCGCCAGATAGTTCCTCCAGCGTTATTACCAAGTGGTAATGTACAAGGTGCAGGAAATACCGTACCAGCTATTAGTTGAGTTGCTTCACCAGATTCGGCTACAATCATCTGCAAACCGGTCAGGCCACCCACCCCCCTTACATTAATTGTAGTTGTCGATCCCACAATTGCAGGACTTACTGGAGTGAGTTCTACGGTTAGTGGATCTGCAGCTGCCATTTGAACTCCTGGTATCATAAGCGCTGTAATTCCTCCTAAGATTACCATCATGCTCAATCGTCTAAAATTTGCGTTAACATAAATTTTCATTATTATTAGAAAACAAAAATATACTTAAAAGACTTGAGAAACTATCTGTCCAGCTTCTAAACAAGATTGGGATGTTCTAGTAAAGCAAATCTAGACTAGAAAGTCCATTTTTTTAAGAGAAGCAGGTCAATCAGTCACTAACTGTCTATCTGTATAAAAAATCTTTTAAGGAATTAAAAATAAAAAATGAGATTATGGTAGTGTTGGATCTGTACCTTGTACGATGATCTTTATGTCATCGATGTTTTGTACTTCATTTGCATTGGCGAAGGCAGTTTGCAGGATTGGTATGTATGTAACACTTGATGGACTCAATCCGTCAGGTAGTTCCAATCTTCCTTCAGCTATGATATCTCCGTCGGCATCTGAGAGCTTACATATTACTGTACTTCCAGTTCCCAAACCCTCTGATGGCGTGTGGAAACTACATTTGTTAATTCTATTTTTAAATACAGTTACACCATCTTCATTTAATCCTTCAACTTTACTTATCTCAATATCCACATTAGCAGTAGTGATAGGAGTTGAAAAACTTCTTTCATTGATTGCTACTCCCTGTAGGTTGAAGTCAGGAATTTCGGGCATTAAGAAACCTAAGCTCATAGCAGTTGCTGCGACTCCTACGATTAATAGGTAAACTATTGGCGGTACCATTTGAAAGTTAATAATTATAATGGATTAAAAGACTTGAGAAACTATCTGTCCAGCTTCTAAACAAGATAGACCTATTCTAGTAAAACAAATCTAGATTATCTAATACTTTTTTCTAAGAACGTATTTCATACTATTGATTTTGGGGCTTGGGATTATATTTTTTATAGATAATTGTAAATAAAACACATTATTATAGTCAATATGAATACCAGAATAAAGATAATTTTAGGAATAATATCTATCCCAATTTTTCTTTACTTTTTGCCAACACCATTGGGAGGCGATACTGAATTTCTCATAGTTCAAGGGAAAAGCATGTTGCCTACAATTACTGATGGTTCATTAGTAATTACAAAGAAATCCCCCCCCTACCAAATAGACGATATAGTAAGTTTCACCCTGAAAGAGGATAATATTAAACGAATTGTTGTTCATAGAATTATTGACGAAACTGAAAATGGGTTTGTAATCAAGGGTGACAACAATGAAGCAAAGGATTCTGGATTCCCAACCGAGAATGACATTCGTGGAAAGGTGATATTCTCTACTCCTTGGGTTGGGGAACTCTTTGAATACTTTCGAAACCCTGTCATATTTTTCATTACTGCTATTGTGATTATATCTATTCAATTCTTCCAAAAACGAAGAAGGAAGAAAAAGGAAAGTTTGAGAAGGATTCGTTTGGGTTTACCTCTAAATCCTGAAAAACCTGTTGTACCTGAGACTATAAAAAAGAAGAAAAAATCAGAATATTCTTTTTTTTATGTGGCTCTTAGTCTTAACGTTATAGTTTACATCATTACTCAACTAGCGATTGTTGAGCATCTTGCCCCGCTACGGAAAATGGGGGATGACGTGACAGGATTCTTGTTCCAAATGTTTGCACCTTCATTTGCAAGTACAGTATCTTTTAGTCTGTATTTTGTCTTCTTATTTGGGCTATATTTTGGGGCAAAGTATTACGGAAGAAAAATTTCAAAACCAAAAAATAGTTCACGTAGAAAATCAGGAAGCGTCATGCAACTATTGACCAAGCAAGGATTTAACCCCTTACTTGCTGCTGCCCAGTTTTTCTGGTTTATGTTTATTCTAATGTCAATGTTTCACCTAATAAGTTTAGGAGGAATCATGATTGAATCATTAACTAGCACCTGTGATCCAACACAGGCTATATGCTAACTGGACTTTCTAGTCTAGATTTGCTTTACTAGAATATCCCTCTCTTGTTTAGAAGCTGGACAGATAGTTTCTCAAGTCTTTTAATATACACACTTCCTAACAACATTTAATGCAACCAATAATAATGCTTGGCATAGTTGGAGTAGCAGCTATTGCGATGAGTATGGGTTTCTTAA
>Ga0209324_10001398_pt1 | contig 16604 bp, 21 predicted proteins | sample Rifsed19ft3_FD_184015 | JGI IMG/M metagenome (GOLD analysis project Ga0209324, IMG submission 184015) | Soil microbial communities from Rifle, Colorado, USA - sediment 19ft 3 (version 2) | ecosystem: Environmental > Terrestrial > Deep subsurface > Rock core/Sediment | place: Rifle, Colorado...
TGAAGAAGAGATACATGAAGCATCTCGGCTTATCATTCGTAACGTTCAATCAAGTAAAGTTGGTAAGCGAGGCTCTAACATCGTTTAGCCAAACGTCACTACCTTATCAGATTCTTCAACCAACTTTAGCAAGTCTGCCATAGTTGAAATGGGGCAAAAGTCGGTTCCTTCTTTCTGCCTTGCCTTAAGGCAGGTGCCACATGCCAATATTTCCCCTTTGTTCTCGACAAATGAGGAAGCTGTTCTGCCACTGGGAATCTTTCGCTCTTGATGTCTTCTGCTTCAACGCCCTTGTTGACTAAGAAAACCTTAACGGTATGATTCTCTTTCAACGCTACATTTCCGAGTCTGAAGGCGTTCCAAATTTCTTCAGCTTCATTTGTGCTCATCACAATTCCGAGGTTCATCCTAATCCTCCTTTTCAAGGGTTTTTGACGAGCTTATATAACTTCTTCTTTTAACCTACGAAATTTCGATATCGGGCTTGAAAGGTAACATCCTCTTATGCGAGTATTGCACATAAACGAGTTTTTGTGTAAGGGTAAAAAATGGGATGTGGGCATTGTCGTGTTTGGCTAAAGTTCTACTTGTTGAACGAAGGTTCCATGCCAGTTGTGGTACCAGACTTGACTTGTGTACCCGTTGACGCTGAGCATGCCATAAGTGTTGCCTGACAGGAGTACATCAATGTGATAGTAGCCATAGAAGATTGTTACGTCTCCAACCGTGGTTCCAGCTAGATTAGTGGTCAAGTATTGCTGCGCATTAGCCTTCGCCTGATCAACCGTGATTGGCATTGCTGCTGTGGGTGTTCCTCCGAGCCAACCCATCATTCCGCCGCTCATCATGCCATACTTCGTGTTCCACATCATATTCGGGCCCATTTCTGGATAAATTCCCCCATTGTACTTGTCAATTAGCATTTCGAAAGCGCCATTGCTCGTGCTCTTCTCATAGAACAGCACGTAGAAGTTTTGCGTATACTCTTCAACTTCGTCAATTGCTAAGTCAGGGTTGTTAAGTGAAGTCAAATATCTCTGTGCGATTGTCACTGCGGCGTCAACTGTTATAGCTGCTCCGTTATTTGAGTAGGCTGGACCAACATAACCGTTCCAGCCAGATCGCATGCAGCCTCCATGTCCATACTGGTATGGATATGCTGGTGTTGTGGGTGTTGGCGTGTTAGGCTGTGTAGGATATTGCTGATTATTGTAAGCTCCACCCATCATTCCACCTGCATAGGCTCCGTTAGGGCTGTAAAATCTCAGTCCACCCATATAGGCAAATACTGAGGCAGTTAGCAACGCAACCGCTACTACCGCAAGCGCTGTGGCGATTATCAATTTCCAGACTTTCATTCAATTCACCTCTACAAACCCGTAACCCAGCGAATGGTAAAAGAGTTCGCTGAAACGATTCTGAAACAGTTTTGAAACAGTTGATAACACGTTTTTTAATCGTGGAAAGGGGGCTTGCTGCGGCAATATGCTTAAATTTAGGGAAAATAAATCTTTTTTAGATATATATGCGAAAAATCAATGTTTTTTTGGCTCTTCTAGTTGCTTCGCTTGTTTCCTTGACAGTTCTGATTATAGTGGGCTTTTATGTTTTAACGGCTTCGCCGTATCCGTCGAATTGGATTAGCGATATGTGGGGACATATGGGAGGCATGATGGGCGGCTCACAGGTTCCAGTTCAGGACAGTGCATTGCCTTATTTTGGAGTGCTGTTTCTGGTGTTAGTTGGCGTTGCCATATTTGCCGTCGGCGGTTTAGTGTATTTCCTTGCTTTCCCTGAAATCAAAACCACTGAAAACATTGCCAAAGCCAGTGCCAAGCAACTTCCTCCTCAAAATTCAACCACGCCTTACGCGTCTGTCGTGAAAACACTAACAGATGAGGAACGCAAAGTCATTGAGGTTCTTAAGGCACACGATGGAAAATGCCTGCAGAAATACATACGAAAAGAAGCTGGACTCAGCAGACTCAAAACGCACAGGATAGTCGCGCGTTTGGCCGAGAGAGGAATAGTGACTCTTGAAAAATCTGGAAACACGAACGAAGTGCTGTTAGCGAATTGGTTACGTAGCTAATTTCGGGGTTTCTAGGAAGGTATAGTAGCAGATTTTATATAAGCAGGTTTCTGTCTAAGAGTAAGCAATGAGAATTGGGGTTCTGTTTTCAGGCGGCAAAGACTCAACACTTGCACTGCATAAAGCCGCAGAAAAGGAAGAAGTCGTATGCTTAATCACGCTGGTTTCGCGGAACAAAGAGAGCTTCATGTTTCACACCCCAAACATTGACGTTACCGTGCTTCAAGCCGAAGCCATGGGTTTACCTCTCATTCAGAAAGTGACGGCGGGCAAACCCGAAGAGGAGCTTGAAGACTTGGAAGAAGCTATAGCCCAAGCAGTAAAGGAGTTTCAGATAGAAGGCGTTGTTACAGGCGCAGTGGAATCGGTCTATCAGTCTAAGCGAATCCAAAGCATATGTGACCATTTGAACGTGTTATGTTTCAACCCGCTTTGGAAGAAAAACCAGAAAGCCCTCTTGGAAGAAATTGTGGCTAGAGGTTTCAAAGTAATAATCTCGGGCGTTTTTGCTTATCCGCTCGACGAAAGTTGGCTCGGGAAAGAAATAGACAAAGAACTGATAGAACGCTTGGTGCAGCTCGGAAAAAAGTTTGGTTTAAGCGTTTCAGGCGAAGGCGGCGAAATAGAAACCACCGTCTTGGATGCTCCACTGTTCAAGACGAAAATCGAAATCCTAGATTACACAGTTGAAGCAAGAGGCAACTCGGGCATTTTCATTATCAAAAGAGCGCGGCTAGCTCCAAAATGATTTTTGGTTTTCTGCGTGAATTCAGGTAGCCGAGAGTTACGCGGCGGTTCATTCTCGCGAGAGCCGCAATGGTCAGCGCGAGTTAAAAGTTAAATGCTTCATTTTTGTGTAGTTTAAACTGACGAGGGATTTATAGACATGGTAAACGAGTTGCCTGCAGAAAAACTCAGAAGAGAATGTGATGCCAGTTTTATGCGGTGCGAAACGACGCAGGAATTGGTGCCTCTCCGAGAGATAATCGGTCAAGAAAGAGCTGTTAGAGCGCTCAAGTTTGGCATAGGCATTAGAGAACACGGGTTTAACATCTACGTGGCAGGTTTCCCTGGAACAGGCAGAACCACGGCTGTCAAAAACTTCGTGGAGGAAATAGCCCGCGTTGAACCAGTGCCTCCTGACTGGTGTTACGTGAACAACTTTTCCAACCCGTACGACCCCAAAGCGATAAAGTTGCCCCTTGGAAAAGGGAAAGAGTTCCGAGACGACGTGAAAAACCTTATCGAAAATATCCGAACAGCGCTCCCTAAAGCCTTCGAAAGCGAAGATTACACCACAAAACAGGAAGCAACCATCCGAGGGCTGGAAAGTCAAAGGAAAGAACTCATCGAGCAACTCAACGCGAAAGCACAAAAGGAAGGCTTCATAATCCAAAGCACGCCCATCGGCTTACTTCTTATCCCTGTGATAAAAGGCAAACCAGTCAGCGAAGAAGAGTTACTGACCTTGCCCCAGGAGGCAAAGGACGCGATTCAAGAGAAAAGAGAGCGGTTAGAGTCAGGACTTAGAAGCACCATGAGACAGTTTCTTGATATGGAACAAAAAATCCATGAAGAGCTCAAGAAACTGAACAGAGAAGTCGCTCTCTACGCCATCGGTCACCTAATGGAAGACCTCATTGAAAAATACAAAGGCACGCCAGAGGTCACAGCCTACTTGCGGGATGTGCAGAATGACGTGTTGGACAACCTGTCCCAATTCATAAAGAGAGGTGAACCCCAGCAGCAACTTCCATTTCCAGTTCCTTGGATGAGGGAAGACCCATTCAAAAAGTACGAGGTAAACGTGATTGTTGACAACTCAAATATAAAAGGCGCTCCCGTGGTGACGGAATTCAACCCCACATACCAGAACCTCTTTGGCAGAACAGAGAAGGAGGCACAATTCGGCGCTCTTATTACTGACTTCACCATGATTCGCGGAGGAGCCTTACACAGAGCCAATTATGGATATCTGATTGTTCGAGTTGAAGAGCTGCTCCGTAACCCTTTCTCGTATGATGGCTTAAAAAGAGCCCTGAGAGACGGGCGCATTGTCATCGAAGAGCCAGAAGAGCGCTATGGCTTTATCAGCACCAAAAGCTTGAAACCTCAGCCAATTCCGCTAAGCGTCAAGGTAATCCTCATCGGAGACCCTTACCTCTATCAACAATTATTTATCTTGGACATGGAATTTTCAGAGCTTTTCAAGGTCAAGGCCGAGTTTGACACAACCATGGCGCGGACAGAAGAGAATGTGCAGCAATACGCAGCTTTCGTCTGCACTCTCTGCCAAAAGGAAAACCTAAAGCATCTTGACGGCTCAGGCTTGGCTAAACTAGTCGAATACAGCTCAAGACTCGCTGCGGACCAACAGAAACTCTCCACGCGGTTCGCTGAAATTGCCGACATCATCCGTGAAGCCAACTTCTACGCCACGCAAGAAAACTCAAGCCTTGTGACTGGGAACCACGTGAAAAAAGCCATCGAAGAAAAAATTTACCGATCAAAACTCATCCAAGAAAAGATTCAAGAAATGATCAAAAGAGGAATACTCCTTATCGACACAGAAGCAGAAAACGTTGGACAAGTAAATGGACTCTCTGTGATGAGCCTCGGCGACTTCGCCTTCGGCAGCCCATCACGCGTAACCGCAAGCGTAGGCTTAGGACGAGAAGGCATCATCGACATTGAACGCAAAGCCAAAATGGGCGGACCCATCCACACAAAGGGCGTCCTAATTTTGAGTGGCTACCTGAATGAGAAATACGCACGAGATAAGCCGCTCAGCCTCTCAGCGCGCCTTGTCTTTGAACAGAACTACGAGGGAGTGGAAGGCGACAGTGCTTCAAGCACAGAATTATACGCGATACTATCGGCTCTCTCTGGGTTGCCAATAAAGCAGAACATAGCTGTAACTGGCTCAGTCAACCAGAAAGGCGAGGTTCAAGCTATAGGCGGCGTGAACGAGAAAATCGAAGGCTTCTTCGAGGTTTGCAAGGCTAAAGGCTTAACAGGCAAGCAAGGAGTGATGATACCTGAAAGTAACGTGCAAAATCTAATGTTGAAGGAAGAAATAGTGGACGCGGTTAAACAGGGGAAATTCCATATCTACTCTGTCAAAACCATTGACGAAGGCATAGAAGTACTCACAGGTGTCAAGACTGGTGAAAGACGTGAGGACGGAACCTTCGAAAACGGAACTGTGAACCACAAAGTAGACAAACGCCTCAAGAATATGGCTGAAAAACTCAGAGAATTCCAAGCTTTCCCATCAGAAGGAAAGACGAAGACCGAAAGTTAACGGCAAAACACGTGTCAACGTTAGCGCCGAAGGCGGAATTGAAACCTCAGTGACAAAAACTCCTACTCCTCTTGCTCCATCTTTTAGACGTTACAGCGTAATTTGGATAATTTTATTAGAATGACAATAAAATGTATTCTATGGAAGGTGTGAACTTTTGGTAAAGAAAAAGGGCGAAAAATACAAGTGCGAAGAATGCGGGCTTGTCGTTTTGGTTGAAGATCCCTGCGGCTGTGAACCATGCGATTTGATATGTTGCAGCGTACCGATGAAACCCGTTAAGGCAGCAAAAGCGAAGGCCAAACCAAAAACCAAGAAGTAAACTCCAACCAGCCAATCCTTTTTTTTGTTACCTCTATATTGCTAATAGCATGCTCAGAGCTCAATGCTATGTATATTCCATAAGTATGTTGTAAAGGACGTGTTCCCCTCGTAATCAAGTTTTCTAAAGTCAACGAGTTTCTTTTCTGTTTTTCTTTATACGCTTTATCTTTTTCTTTTCGCTGATGGTTCCCTTAAAGCTTCGAATGTTTTTCTCACAAATGTCAGGTTTCCATTTACATATGCCCTTGATTATTTCCTCGAGGTAGTGCTCGAATTCTTTGTTTGTTAAGATGCTGGAGCAGTCAACTCGGTAAACAATTTCCCTTTTCTCTCTGCTTGCTGTTATCGCAACCAAGACGTTGTCACTTGCCATGAGCGTAGCCCCAATTTTTATCAATGCACTTCACATTTAAGATTTTCCGATTAGCATATTACTGAATGGAATTCACGGATGCCCCGTGCACGAAAAAGTGTGCATCTTTCTCATTTTGTTCTGGTTTCTTGAATTTCCCATAACTCGAATGGCGCCGGGAATGGGATTCGAACCCATGCGGACCAGAAGGTCCACGGGCTCTCAAGGCCCGCGCATTAACCACTCTGCCATCCCGGCTCTTCAGTTTAATTAGGTTTCTTGTTTATTTCTGTTTTCTGTTTCTTGTGTTCAGTAAAAGTAATTAAGCGCTAGGCGTAATTGGGCGTTGTATGGTAAAGAGTTTAAGTGTTTCGCTCAGTGTGGAGTTGTTGGATGCGATTTTTGAAGGCGCCAAGCGGCTTTATCCGAGAGAAACAATTTTGCTTCTTCGAGGCAAAAAGAGCAAAGACGCAATCCGCGTTGAGGAGCTTGTTGTTCCGCCCTTGGCGACTTATGGGCATGGCTTCGCCAACATTCCGCTTCACATGTTGCCCATGGACTTTTCGATCGTGGGCACCGTTCACTCGCATCCTTCAGGAAGTTTGACGCCTTCAGACGTGGATTTTAACCACTTCTTCGGGCGGATACTCATGATTGTAGGTTTTCCCTTTGCCGATGAACAGAACGTTGCAGTTTACAACTCAAACGGCGAAAAACTACCGTTGCACATAGCCAAAGGTTAAGCGCTGTTTGCCGCTTTATACTCTTGGATGAATTCGTTTGCGAATCTGTCCGCGTTTCTTTCTGTTCCCTTGTGCTTTTTGTCTATTGACGTGCGCATGTGATGGTAGAACTCATGCAGGATCACGAAGGGGTTTCCTATCACGTCGCTGTTGAACACTGAGATGGTTTCGTCTTTGGGCGTGTAACAGCCATAAGTGTTCTTTTTGTGCTTTTTAGGCAAGCCTACCTTCAGTTTCGGCGTGCTCAACTTGTAGTTCTTCGCTAAGAGTGTTAGGGCTTCTTCTGTGCGTTTGTTCAAAATTAGCCAGACGATTAACGGTTTAAACTTGAGCTCCAGCGGCTTGTCACAGTGATTATCCGTGCGAGGCATGTGAAGACTGTAGTGGTTTCGGTTTTTATAACCTACGTTTGTTAACGTTTATGCGATGAAAAGTTCGATTCGAAATTTCGTTTAGCTCTCTGCGTGCTATATCGTCCTAGCGATTGCTATGATATTGTTCAGAACGGTGATTAAAAGGAATATCACTACTGCCATGTATGCGCCTCTAAGCAAGTAACGCGTGCGCACAAAGGCTTTGCTACTCTTGTCTTGGGCTTTCATCAGGATTTTTTCTGCTCTGTTGAATAGTAAGACTGCGAAGATTGTTGCTGCAAGTTTTATAACTGCAAACGCTGGCAGGTTTGTCATAATGCCCGCGAGGAAGGGATTGCACTCTACGGCTCCAAAGTAGAGAATTCCCAGAGTAGTAGTTAACCAATCCATAGAACCCATCAGAACAAGCGCTAAACTGGGCACTACCCTAATTCTAAGTATGACAGCCTCCTCCCTTCCCTCTCTCGAACTACTCTCTTGGCTATCCTAATTTAAGTATTAAATTGCGAGTTACGACATATTTCTCAACGCGGACTAACAAGAAAACAACAAGTGGAACCTGCTTCTCTTGCCACCATTAACGATGTAGTTGCGTTATAAATTTTGCACGGGTTTATAAAAAGTCTTAAAAAACAGGCTGCCAATAACCCCTATACTAGCACGTGTAGTGGGGTAAAGCGCAGTGAAAATTAAAGAAGTAGTCATCGTTGGTGGGGTTAGAACGGCTATAGGTAATTTTGGTGGCGCTCTTCGGGACATCCCTGTGGTTCAGCTTGGAAGCAAGGTTATTAGTGAAGTCTTGAAAAGAAATGGTTTACGCCCAGTTCCGCCAAAGGAAAACGCCATGTTTCGGCCTAAGTTCTTGGACCAAGGAATAACCGAACTTGAGAAGAAGTTTTACGCATGGGACGATTCGTTGAAAGAAATCGCCGTAGATGAAGTTATTATGGGTAATGTTCTACAGGCGGGGCAAGGACAAAACGTGGCTAGGCAAGCAACCATCTACAGCGGACTTCCAAAAGAAGTGCCTGCCTACACCGTAAACAAAGTATGCGCCTCAGGATTAAAAGCCATCAGCCTAGGCGCCCAAGCCATAATGACCGAGTCAGCCAGCGTTATCGTCGCGGGAGGCATGGAGAACATGAGCAATGTACCTTATGCCTTACCCAGAGCCAGATGGGGCTATCGGCTGGACCTAAGTGGGCAAGGCGAGATACATGACCTTATGGTTTTGGATGGATTATTCGAATCCCTTTATGGATACCACATGGGCATAACAGCCGAAAACATCGCTGAAAAATACGGAATCACCAGACGAGAGCAAGATGAACTTGGGTGTCTCAGCCACCAGCGAGCTCGCGCCGCAATCAAAGACGGCATATTTAAAGAAGAGATTACGCCATTTTCGATTGCCCAGAAAAAAGGCGACCCAATAATCTTTGACACCGATGAAAGGCCTATGGAAACCTCTCTCGAAAAAATGTCAAAGCTTCCGCCAGCGTTCAAGAAAGACGGCACCGTCACCGCGGGCAACGCTTCTGGAATTAATGACGCCGCAGCAGCAGTTCTTCTCATGAAAGAAGAAGAATGCACGCAGTATGGCCTTACACCCATTGCACGAATTCTAGGCTTTGCATCCAGCGCAATAGACCCAGCATACATGGGGCTCGGTCTTGTACCCGCTGTAAAAAAAGCATTAAAAATCGCAGGCATATCCTTAGATGACTTAGACCTCATAGAGCTAAACGAGGCTTTCGCGTCTCAAGCCATAGCCTGCATGAGGGAGCTGGGAATAAGCCTTGAGAGAACAAACATTTATGGCAGCGGCATTTCTCTCGGGCATCCCATAGGATGCACTGGGGCAAGGGTTGTCGTCACATTACTTCACGCAATGAAGCGAAACAATGCGAGGTATGGTTTGGCAACCATGTGCATAGGTGGAGGACAAGGCATGGCCATGGTTTTCGAGTTAGCCAGCTAAGAACTGGTTAGTAGTGAAAGTAAAAGCATGGCGCGCGCTATCTTCTTATCTTTCAGTGAAGATATTATTTAATTGAGTGCCGTTCACTTGTTAACCATAGGTATAGTTGGGAAGACAAACACAGGTAAAACGACCCTGTTCAATGCAGCTACCCTTCTGAACGCAAAAATATCCAATTTTCCGTTCACCACAAAAGAGCCAAACATCGGCACTGCATACGTCTGCGATGTCTGTGTCTGCAAAGAGTTAAGCGTAAAGGATAACCCGTTGAATTCTACCTGCATAGATGGTTGGCGATACGTTCCAGTTAGGATTGTTGATGTGCCTGGATTAGTGAAAGACGCATGGATGGGTCGAGGACTTGGGAATCAATTTCTCTCCGTCATTGGACAAGCCGACGCGCTCATCCATGTGGTAGACGCTTCAGGCTCAATTGATGCTGACGGCAAGATAACCCAGCCTGGAAGTGGCAACCCCGTGCAAGATGCCATTGACATAGAAATGGAAATTTACAGATGGATCGCAGACATAATCGAACGCAACAAACCGTCCATAACACGCGAAGCATCCGTCTCATCGCTGGAAGAGGCAATCGCGAAGTCCCTGTCAGGAGTAAAAGCTAATCCGTTACAGGTATTTCAAGCCTTAGAGAAGTCAGAGCTCAAAGACGTTCCTTTCGCCAAGTGGAACCTCAATAAGACCATCAAATTCGCTGCGTTCCTCCTTCCGCTTATTAAGCCTACGCTAATCCTAGCAAACAAGATGGACATCCTCACCTCCGAGAACTACCTTCCGATGTTAACTGAACACTATGGGCGCAGCCTTGTCGCAGCATGTTCTGCCGAAGCAGAGCTGGTCCTCAGAAGAGCGGAGAAGATGGGGTTACTTCAATATACGCCAGGTCAAGAGAAGTTCAGAATAAAAGAAAACGCCCAACTCACGCCAAAACAACAGGGCGCTTTGAAGTACATTGAAACGAGGGTCATGGCAAAATGGATGAACACTGGAATCCAGCAAGCCCTTAACACTGTCGTTTTCAAACTTTTAAAGAGTAATATGGTTTACCCTGTTAGCGATGAATTTAAGTTCACGGATCATCACGGGAATGTGCTTCCCGACGTGCACTTAATGTCAGACGGTTCAACACCTGTTGACCTTGCTCGAAGCGTACACACGAGCCTTGTGGAAAACTATATTCTTGCAATCGACGCTAAAACAGGAATACGACTCCCAAAGAGTTACAATCTAAGGCACAAAGATGTGATAAAGATCGTCACTCGCCCCAAAAGCAAAGCAGCAGAAACAGCAAGTGCTAAGTAGCACGCTCAAAACAGTAACGCGAAGATTCCAACAACTTAATATTTCATGTCTGCTTTGTATGTTTGGGTGATTTGTTCTTTGCTATTTGCTTGTGTCCTGATAAGAACTACCCATGGCAAGTTTGAGGATGTTGTCAAATCAATTCGCCAGTTAAAAGCGGTCAAGCGAGTCTTCCCGACTCTCGGAAGATATGATGCCGTAGTGGACCTTGAAGCCACAGACCTTAAGGAGCTAGGCGCTACAGTGCTGAGAATAGGCTGCATTGCGGGTGCAGTCTTCACCGAAACCCTCGTAGAAATACAACATTGAGGGAGGAAGGAAACGTGCTTAATGCGTGCATACTCTTAAAGGTCGTGCCCACGAAAGCCGATACAATTCTAGACACTATCAGAAAAATTGCTGGCGTCAGAAAGGCATACTTCACATACGGAAGGTTCGATTTAGCTGTCTTCGTTGAAGTTGAAGATTATAAAAAGTTGCGAGAAGTCACAACCCAAATTAACGGCATCGAAGGCATAAGAAGCACAGAAACACTGCCTGAAGCCTAATTTTCCCTTCTTTCTTTTTCCGTCTTTTCTTACCAACATTCAGAGGACTTTACAGAAAAGAAGAGAATCAAACTAGTTAGGAGGATAAAATCGTTTTAAAACAGTCTTCATGATAGTAACTCTTTGCAACTCCAAAAGTGTCCTTGATGGTTACTTCGTTACCTTCTTTTATTGGCTTTCCACATTCGTTGCATACTAATGCTTTCGTTTGTTTTCCAGATTGCAACTTCTTTAGTGCTTCACATTGTGCTCTCATTTCAGAAACTTTGCGTTTCAAAGACTGAAGTCTATACAAAGCAGCCTGAACCTTCTCTTTACGCTCAACCACATCACTGTGATAGCGAGTCTTGTTTACTTCCATTCTTCAAACCCAGCTATAGCATAGGCAACCTACACAGAAGACTTTCCATCCGAATACATAATACTTTATTTCGCCAACCATAATATTCCAAAACCAAACTCATATTGTGTCATTTGCACTCCACAAACATTCCAAAGACTGGAGCAAAACCATGGGTCCATGACCCTGAAAACTTAAATTCAAGCTCTGTTTCTAAAAGCACAGAAGGGCCGGTAGTCTAGCTCGGTTAGGACATCTGCTTGACGTGCAGAAGGTCGCCGGTTCGAGTCCGGTCCGGCCCACCACGTACCTATTTTCAATAGAGTTTAAATGGCGTTGAGGCGTTTGATGCTATTTAGGTGGAACTGAACGGTGCTCACTTGTGGGAGACCAGTTGGCAATGAGGCGTGTCATGTGGTCAGGAAATGTTGATTTTTATGTTAAGTCGTTGGCAAAGCTTAAATCTTTCATTGTTCATATTTCATTCAGGATGTGACATGCTGCATGAAAGTTGTTCAAACGACCCTTACTGAAGCTGAGCATAAGCTTCTCGAAGAATACGCCAAAAGGACCTCAAAGAGCATTAAAGAGGTCCTTCGTGAAGCAGTTAGGGCTACGGTGGAAGGTAACGTGAACCCGACTGATCCCATCTTCACGTGTCCTGCCAGCTCTAAGCGAACTGGAAAGAAAGACCGCGGTTCAGAGGAACACGATAAGTACCTTTACGGGGAAAAAACTTGATTTTCGTCGATACCAGCGCCTGGTACGCCGTTGAGGTGGAAGACGACGTGAACCACGAAGCGGCATGCAAGGTTCTTTCTAAGATAGCTTCTGGAAAGCACGGGGTTTCCGTAACTACCGACTACGTGCTGGATGAAACCCTCACACTACTGCGGTCAAGAAGAGATTTGGCTTCAGCATCTGCTTTCATCGATAAAATCAAGAAAAGCAAGAGCGTTCGCATATTCTGGATAGATGAAAGTTTGTTCGAAAAAGCACTCGATATCTTCCAAAAGTCTGACCGTAAGTCGTGGAGTTTCACAGACTGCACAAGCTTCGCTTTAATGCGCGAGCTTTCAGTTCTTGAGGCATTCACATTTGACAGCCACTTCAAGGAAGCGGGTCTTCACACACTCCCGGTCTAAGCCAAGTTAATGCTTGACATGCAAAACGTCGCCGATCTGAATCTGGCACTACCTACCTATTTCTGTCTCAAAGGTGCTTGAAATGCTCAGTTATTGGGGATCATGGGTCGGTAGCGGGCGATTTTCAGCTGCTGGTTTCGTACTCGTTTGGGAGCAAGTCCTGTCCGGCCACCAAAACAGATAAAAACTTGCTCAGTATCCATGAAAGCGTCCAACGCGAGGATAAGCGTATGCCGTCTGAAATGTTTGATGTAGAAAAGTTCGTGGCTTTGAGCGCAAAAGCCAAGTACTGCTCAGTTAAGAGGCTCAAGGACGCCGTGAAGCTTAAGCTGCGCACGCCAAGCAAGCTCTACACTTTGAAAGTTGAACCTCTAAAGGCGGAAGAAGTTATCAAGAAGCTCAAATGCAAAATTCAAGAGCTCTGAACCAATTTTTGCGAAAACGCGTGCTCTCTAGCGCAACTTTCCAAGACGCTTTCAACCAATAGTTCTACCTATATATAAGGGGGCTATAGTTTTTTCCGGAGCTTTCCCCGAAAGTCTTGTCAACTTTCGCTATGGCTTTGGCGACTCTTTCGAAAAGGCGTGTGGGAGTTTCTATGATGTTTTCTTTTTCGTCTCTTAGAAGGTATCTTGCCTTTAAAACTTCAAGCGCGTTCACGGTTAATTTGGGTTCTATTCCCAGCTTTTCTCTTAGAGCTCTTATCTCTTCTTTCTTCTTCCTGTAATCTTGATATTCTCTGGCAACTTTTTCGTAGCCTCTCTTCTTTAAGACTTCAATAACCGTGTCTTGTACGTCTTCAACTGAGGGGATTTTCTCCCTGAATTTTTCCTCTAGAAGTCCGACAACTTCTTTTGTTACGTTTTCCGCTCTCGCGCCGTCTCCTAATTCAACGGCAAGAAAAGCCTTGTGAACGGCATCATAATAATAAGGTTTTGAAGACTCAGATATGCGACTACAGTTTTTCCAAAGCAAAAATTAATTTACGTTTGCTGCATAAATAAAGAACCTGCGAATGTCACGACAGCAAGGTGAGATAAGAATGAAATACAGAGTTTTTGGAAAAACCAACTGGAAAGTCAGCGAAGTTGGTTTAGGAGCGTGGGCAATTGGCGGCGCAGGCTGGGGAAACGTAAGTGAAAAAGACGCTATGGACGTTCTGCAAAAAACCGTTGAAAGGGGCGTTAATTTTTTTGATACAGCGGATGTCTATGGTGATGGAAGAAGCGAACGGTTAATCGGGCAGTTTCTAAAAAAATCAAACAAAAAAGTCTACGTCGCAACAAAATTTGGCCGAAGATTAAATCCGCATGTCAGTTCAGGATATACGAGGGAAAATCTTGAAAGATTTCTGGATCGATCTTTGAAGAATCTCGGCGTCGACACGATTGATCTGATACAGCTGCACTGTCCGCCTGCAGATTTATACTACAAACCTGAAGTCTTCGACATACTGGACAGTTTCGTTGAACAGGGCAAAATTAGGCATTATGGCGTTAGCGTTGAAAAAGTCGAAGAAGGCTTAAAAGCAATTGAATATCCAGGCGTTGTTAGCGTAATGATAATATTCAATATTTTTCGGCAGCGACCAATGGAAATGTTTTTTGGAGAATGTAGAAAAAGAAATGTCGCAGTCATCGCTAGAGTCCCATTGGCTAGCGGTCTCTTGGCCGGAAAGATGAGCTTAAAAACAGAGTTCCCAGCGGATGACCATAGAAGTTATAATAGAGAAGGAAAGGCTTTTGACGTAGGAGAAACCTTTTCTGGGGTTGATTTTGAAACAGGCATTAAATCAGTTGAAGAATTGAAACGGATAAAACCCAAAAACATTAGTCTTGTCCAACTGGCTTTGAAATGGATACTGATGCACAATGAGGTTAGCTGCGTAATTCCAGGAGCAAAGAATGCAAAACAAGTCGAAGAAAATACGAGCGTAAGCGAATTAGCAGACTTGAGTCCTGAAGCAATGAGAGACATTAAGGCTGTGTATGAGAAATTCATTAAGCCTTCAGTGCACCAAAGATGGTAAAAGTGGCAAACTGCCTAAAACCATATTAAGTGCGCCTAACTTTTTTTTCAATTTCGTCTGTTATCTCTCGGTTTTCTATTATTTGCTTGTATGTTGTTGCGCTTTTTCTCGGTATCCGCTCCTTAGTCTTAAGATCAACCGCGTAAAGACCGAATTTCATCTTAAAGCCCATTGCCCATTCGTAGTTGTCCATTATAGACCAGTGGAAGTATCCTCGAACATTTATCTTCTCCTCGTTTATGGCTGTGTCTACACTCTTTAAATGCTCCATTAGGAATCGGGATCTTAGCTTGTCTTCTGCGTCTGCAACTCCGTTTTCTGTCACGTAAAGAGGTTTTCCATAATCTTTCATTAGCCTTAAGGCGTCTAGCATGCCTTTAGGGTGTATTTCCCACCCGAAATCCGATGTTGGCAATCCATCAACCGATGTGCTGTTGGGCTTGCAACTGAAACCGTAACCAGGCATGAATTCAGGTATCACATCGGTCTCCGCTGACAGCCGAGAGGGTGAATTCTTACTCCTGACTACCCATCGAGTGTAATAGTTTACACCTAACCAGTCTAGACGCTTTCCCACGTAGCTTTTCACCTCTTTCCTCTCTTTTATCCCGTCAAAATTTTCATCCAGAGAGCCACTGGTTAAAGCTTGTATTAAGCAGTGATTGTGCATTTGATTTAGGGATTCAGATGCTTTAACATCAAGTTTCTTTTCGGAGTCTAGAGGTTTTGCGGGGATCACTACGTGTATTAGCCCTACATCTGCTGGAGAGGAACTGTCTGCGTCTGCTTTGACGGTGTCCCACTTCTTTACAGCGTTATATGCACGTGCGTGTGCAATAGCTATGTGCAAACGGGTTTTCCTAGAGGCTTCTGGGTTGCCTACGCCTGGCGGGAAGTTTTTAAACAGCCTAATGCAGTAGCTTTCGATCATGACAGTGGGTTCGTTAAAGGTAGCCCAGCAATCGACGATGTCACCTAACTTCCAAGCCATGTACGCCGCGTACTTGGTGAACTCGACAATCGTGCTTTCATCAATCCATCCTCTGTGGCCTCTGCGAAGTTTTGTTTCGCGGACGGTTATGGGGTCATGCAGCCAAAGTGGAGTGGTGAAATGGTTTAGACACACGAAAACCTTGAGGTCTAAGGCTCGCAGATCCTCTATAATGGCTCGGTAATGGTTGAGTGCTTCTTTGTCTGCGATCTTGTCGAGTTTTTCGAGGTCAGAATCGTCTACTTCTATTTTGGCGATGTTTCCGTCATTTGCTCTTTGAACTCCAACCTCCATGTTATGCGTATTTTTAGGGAATATTCTGCTCCATTCTGTTCCAATTCGGTAGGCGTTGAGACCAAGATCCTTTGCTATTCTGTGATCCATTTTATAGCGGTTCCAGTAGTCAACGCCGTTTTCTGGCAGGTCACCGCTTACTATGCCCTTTTTTATGTTGGTAGAATCGTGTGCCCACATGTACCAGTCTGTATTTGCGTCTATGTTTCTGCCTTTAGAATCACCCATCTCAAGTTGAAATCCGCTAAGAGCTACGCCCCAAAGGAATTTTTCAGGAAAGCCCATGTTAACTGCTCCATTGGCTATTCTCATCGCTGGTCTTTCATAAATAAAGTTTACCTATACGAAAATTCAGATTCTTCCTCTGCAAAGGCTTCAGATGGCGGATTTCCTTGGCAATTTGAACAATCATCTAAATTAGAATGCAGATTAGATTTGTAATTGTAGTTTTACGCTTTCTTGATGAACTGATTTTTAGGGACGCCGCATACTGGGCAGACCCAATCTTCTGGTAACTCCTCGAAGGGTGTCCCAGGCTTTACGCCGTGCTCGGGGTCTCCTTTTTCAGGGTCATATATGTAGCCGCATACTGTGCATTCCCATTTGTCCATTCTTAATCCTCGCTGTGTAACGTAGAATCGGTGCATTATTTTATATAGGTTTACTGGTGAAAGATGCGTCTATTTTGCATCTGTCTAAGCTGAAAAATAGGAAAAAGTGGGTTCGAAGGCTGAAACTTCGTGGTGTTTAGACTAGCGTTTTGAGTT
>Ga0209324_10001402_pt1 | contig 16582 bp, 17 predicted proteins | sample Rifsed19ft3_FD_184015 | JGI IMG/M metagenome (GOLD analysis project Ga0209324, IMG submission 184015) | Soil microbial communities from Rifle, Colorado, USA - sediment 19ft 3 (version 2) | ecosystem: Environmental > Terrestrial > Deep subsurface > Rock core/Sediment | place: Rifle, Colorado...
AGAAAGGCCAGTCGGTGTTCTTTGAAGGAGATCCGGTAGATGAGTTATTTATAGTAAAGGAAGGTAGAATTAAGATTGTGAAGCATCACTCTGATGGGAGGTGTACAACTCTTCGGGTGGTAAATTCTGGGGATGTGCTCTGCGAGGCCGCGGTGCTGCGCCTGAAGAGCTATCCCTGTAGTGCAGTGGCAGATACTGAGACCACTACAATACGCCTAAATAAACAGCATTTCCTTCATCTATTTACAAAACTTCCTCCCTTTGCTCAAGAATTGGCTAAAAAATTGGCAGAGGAGCTATGTGCGGCTCGGTGGTTCCAGGCCATGGGCCAGGAGCCAGCTAACAAAAGGGTTGCCAATGTGCTTTTATCTCTGCAAAAGACTTTCGGCGACACCCTACCTTTTACCCGCCAGGACATTGCTTTCATGGCCGGGACAACCGTAGAGACTTCCATACGGTTTTTAAGCTCTTTGAAGAAAAGGGGAATAATCGATTCCACCCGGGGCAAGATTCTTTTAAAAGAGACCCATAAGTTAGAGGAAATGCTGTAATTAGTTGATTTTATGATTTAAATCATACTGTCTGTCGGGCTTGTTTCTCTTATTTGGAAGCAAACATCAGGAGCCGTGGTTGAAGCCCGTAGATCTTAAATCACACATTCAATTTAGCCCAGCCAAGCCAAACCGAAAGGACCTTCTTAAATCATCTAAACTAAACATAAAACTTCATTGTCTTGACGAAGGTCAAACACTGGAATCCTCAAGTTGCAATGAGACGGTAATCTGGGTCTGTGTTGGTGGGAATGGTTTTTTTACAAACAATTCCCGAGAGGTGCCCGTCGGGTACGGAACCATGCTGGTCTGCGAGTATTCAAGTTCCTGCAGTGCACAGGGAACAGAGCGGATGGTGATTTTAGAGATATCCATTAGGGGATTACTTAGTTTCTAAGACCGATAGCTTTTCAAAAATTAACAATGCACAAAACTAAAGAAATTAATGGAGGAATCATGAGAAAAGTGTTCTCGGCAACAATTGTGATAATGCTCTGGATTGGGAGTGCATCTCCCCAAAAGTACATGGGGTTTTCAGTGACCAATGGGGGTACTATTTCTGGCAAAGTAACTTTTGCCGGAACTCCACCGGCAGCTAAGAAGATAGTGCCAGACACAGACAAGGCCACCTGTGGTGCGCATGGGCCAATTCTTTCTGAAGATCTGGTTATAGATGCAACCGGAGGAGTAAAAAATGTTCTTGTGACTCTGACAAACATAACCAAAGGCAAGCCACTACTGGCTGAGAATTATGCAGTTTTGGATCAGAATGGGTGTGTATATGGGCCACACGTTATGGTAGTACCTCTTGGCCAGAAAATAAAAGTGCTTAACAGCGATGGAATTCTACACAATGTCCATTCCCACTCGGTAAAAAACCCACCGGTAAACTTTGCCCAGCCAGGAAGTGTAAAGGAGTTAGAGATAAAACCCTATACCATCCCGGAGTTGGTCAAGTTTACTTGTGACGTACACAACTGGATGTCGGCTTATGTGTGGGTTAGCGAGCATCCTTATGCAGTAGTAACCAAACCGGATGGCTCATATGAGATTCCCGACATACCTCCAGGCAAGTATCAGGTCAAGTTCTGGCATGAGACCCTGGGAGAACAAGTGCAGGAAGTTAAGGTGGACAAGGGCAAGGTGACCAAACTGGATGTGACTTTCCCGATTAAAAAGAAATGACTCTTTTGCTGTCTCCACTTGTTTCGATGGGCACAAGAGTTCAGCCTGCACATTCTGTCTTGGAGAACAAGCAATGCCCTTAGGATTGCAGGAGATCTTACTGGTCTTTTTGGCTGTAACAATCCTTTTTGGTGCAAAAAGAATTACAAAAATAGCCAAAGAAGTCGGACAGGCTTTTAAAGAGTTCAGAGAAGCCAAACGGAATGTGGATGAATCACTTTCAAATAAGCTGTAAGAAAAATGAATCCTGACTGTGCTGTCATAGTAGTAGCGGGCGGCAAATCCACGAGGATGGGGACGGACAAGAGAATGCTCCTTCTAGGTGGGAAAACTTTCTTACGGACGACACTGGAAAAAGCTCTCTCACTTTCAGATGAGGTAATTCTAGTCACCACTGACCCTGTTGAGGCTATCAGTGGAGTCCGAGTTGTTTTTGACCAAGAAAAGGACAAAGGTCCTTTGATGGGACTGTACACTGGACTATTGGAGATGACCAAAGGGCGGGCTTTAGTTCTACCCTGTGACATGCCTTTCATTTCAGTAGAATTCCTCAGAAATTTGATGGTCCGCTTCCTAGGCTATGATGTTGCGATTTCAGAATATCAAAACAGACTCCAGCCCTTATGCGCAGTGTACTCTAAAAGCGTAATTCAAGCTGTTGAAACTCAGCTCAAAAAAGGACTCTACTCTGTTAGAGGTCTTCTCTTGAGCCAGAACCTGCGTTTCGAGATAGTTGCATTTGAAGAAAGGCCAGAAAGTCGCCACTCAAGTGGCTCTTTTCTGAATGTAAATACTCCGAGGGATTACGACTTAATAATTAATCTCCGAGCTTTGGATTCTGAAGCCATAAAGGTATGAGCCAAAGCCGATAGGGCTAAGCTGGAAACGGCTTGGCCTCCCGTGCTTGGAAAGGAGACCGTTTTGGATGTTTTGCAAGATTCATTTGGCCGTGTAATTAACTCTCTCCGCATTTCAATCACAGATCGCTGCAATCTGCGCTGTCTGTATTGTATGCCTTCTAATGGGGTAAAACTAACTCCAAAGGAGAATATACTCACCTTTGAAGAAGTTCTAAGGATTGTAAGAGTTGGTGCAAGGTTAGGAATAAATAAAGTCAAACTCACCGGCGGCGAGCCCCTGGTTCGCCAGGGAATGGTTGACTTGGTACGGAAAATATCTGAAACAGACGGCATAGAAGACCTCTCCCTGACTACTAACGGGATGTTTCTGGAGGAGTTAGTCTCTGGATTATTTCATGCTGGATTAAGAAGAGTAAATGTGTCACTGGATAGCCTAGATGCGGAGCGATTTGCTCAACTGACCAGAGGGGGCAAATTATCGAAGGTGCTGGCAGGTATAGATAAAACTTTAGAACTTGGTGTGAAAGTTAAAATCAACGTTGTGGCTTTAAGAGGATTTAATGATTCTGAAATTCTGGACTTCGTAGATTTTGCTCGAGACCGGAGTGTACAGATCAGATTCATTGAGTTCATGCCTCTGTGCGGCAATTCTTGGAATAGAAGCCTATTTATTCTTCTTTCGGAAGTAAAAGATCTAATTGCAAACCACTTTGAACTGGTCCCGATTGAGTCTAACGGGACAGCTAAGATGTATGAGACTAACCAAGGAGTCAGAATCGGATTCATACCGACTTTAAGCGATCCCTTTTGCTCGACCTGTTCTCGCCTGCGACTGACTGCCTGGGGGAGTTTAAGGCCCTGCTTATTTTCAAGCCGAGAGATTCATATCCTCCCGATGTTGAGAAGGTATGCACCGGATGAAAGGATAATGGAGGCTTTCAAGAGAGCGGTGTGCTTCAAGCCTGAGTTCAATCCCTGTCTGGCTGGAGAAGAGAGGTTTGAAAATATCTTAGTGAGAAATATTGGTGGATAAATATGAAGGATGTCTCTGATAAGATTAATACCTTAAGGGTAGCAAGTGCTTGTGCTTCTATCACAGCCGCTCCTGAGACGATTAAACTAGTAAAGGAGGGGATCGTTCCCAAAGGGAATGTGATTGAAACAGCAAAGACTGCTGGAATCTTGGCTGCCAAGAAAACTTCTGAGTTGGTACCTTTCTGCCATCCTGTACCACTGGATTATGTGAACCTCGAGTTTGAATTGGCAGCACAAGAAATCATCATCACCTCCACTGTGAAGGCCATCTGGAAAACCGGAGTGGAAATGGAAGCGCTAACTTCTGTTACCGTAGCAGCACTAACCATCTATGATATGCTAAAGCCATTGGATAAAACCTTAGAGATTAGGTCAATCAAATTACTGGATAAGAGAGGAGGCAAATCAGATTTCCACGAGGAATTTACTACTCCAATTAAAACCGCCGTAATAGTCATCTCGGACTCTACTTACCAGGGGAAAAGAAAGGACAAATCTGGGCAGATTATTCTTGAGAAGCTGAAGTTACAGCCTGTGGAGGTAGTCAAGTATGAGATTTTGCCAGACGACCTGGAAAAGATCAAAACCAGGTTATTAGACTTGTGTGACAAAGAAGGTGTTGATCTGGTTCTGACCACAGGGGGCACTGGTTTGGGTCCCAAGGACATCACAGTAGAGGCTACACGTTCCGTGCTAGATAGAGAAGCTCCAGGGTTGGCGGAAACAGCCAGAATGTATGGACAGAATCGCACACCCTATTCCATGCTTTCCCGGGGAATAGCTGGAACCAGAGGGAAGAGCTTGATCATCAATCTCCCTGGCAGTTCTAACGGAGCCAAAGAATCGATGGATTGTCTCTTCCCAGCAGTACTACATGCCTTCAAGATGATTTGGGGAGGAGGACACAAAGAGTGAATCCCTTTTTCCCCTTAGCGCCTCTTTTTTTCATAATTTCATTTTTCTACTCTGCGGTTGGGTTAGGCGGTGGCTCTGCTTACATCGCTGCCTTAGCCTTAAGTGGGATTTCACACATACACATCCCCCTGATTGCCTTATCACTAAACCTAATTGTTTCGGGCAGCTCTTGGTTCGGCTATTTCCTGGCAGGTTATTTTCAGCCCCGGCTGCTTTTTCCTTTAGTGATATCGTCAGTGCCGGCCGCTTTCCTGGGAGGATTAATTCATCTTTCCGCAGACGCCTTTTACTTAGTTCTTAGTTCGACATTGTTTTTAACTGCTGTCTGGATTTTAGCTTCAAAAGAGATACTCCCTTCTGGCAGACATCTAATTCAATCCAAGAAAATTTTCGTTGCCTCCATTATCGGAGGGGCCTTAGGCCTATTGAGCGGAATGGTTGGGATAGGGGGCGGCATTTTTTTAGGGCCGATCTTGCTATCCATTCGCTGGACCGACGCAAAGCAGACTGCTGCAATAACCAGCGCCTTCATTTTCTTGAATTCTCTTTCTGGTCTGTCGGTTCGTCTATCTAACCAGCTTCCAGATTTATCCATTTGGCTGTCTCTGGTAGCAGTTGTACTCTTAGGTGGGCAGGTAGGCGCATATGCCGGTGCCAATTACTTTTCCATTAAATCGGTTCAGCGTTCTTTGGGAGTGGCTCTGCTATTTGCTGCTTTAATGATTGGAGGCAAAGCTCTGTGATTTCTGTCAACCAGGCTGTAAGGTTGATGCTGAAAAATACCTCTCCGGTTGGAATAACAAAGCTACCCCTAAACAAGGCCGCAGGTCTGGTTTTGGCAGAAGATATCTATGCCCGAAATGACCTACCTTTGTTTACGAATTCCGCCATGGATGGATATGCCGTAAAAAGTAGCCAGACCAAAGGGGCTAATCAAAAACATCCACTACCTTTAAGATTGGTCGGCACACTAAAAGCAGGCAGCTTGTCGAAACGGTTTCTTGGCAATGGTGAAGCTATAAAGATTATGACTGGGGCACCACTTCCCGCAGGAGCCGATGCTGTGGTAATGAAAGAAAATACAACTGAGCAGGATGGCTGGATTTTAATTCAAAAGGAAGCTGAAACCAAAGAGAATATTCGCCTGCAAGCTGAGGAAATAAAAAAGGGTGCTTTAGCTCTGAAGAAGTTTACCCTTCTCAATCCCCCTGCGCTGGGCTTTCTATCCTCTCTGGGGGTCAAAGAAGTAAAGATATTTCGAATTCCAAAAGTCACAATGGTCATAACCGGAAACGAAGTGGTTAGCTCTGCAAATAGGTTAGGACCTGGCAAGATCTACGAGAGTAATTCTGTAGGTCTGGTGACAGCGCTAAAGGAGATTGGGATACATGAGGTTCAGATATTTAGGTGTCGAGATAACCCCCTTAGCCTAAAAAGAAATCTGGGGAAGGCTCTGGCACTTTCTGATATAGTCTTGATATCCGGGGGTGTCTCAGTGGGTGACTACGACTACGTGAGACAAACCCTTTCCAGTCTAAAGGCCAAACAAATTTTCTGGAAAGTTTCCCAGAAACCCGGAAAGCCGTTATATTTTGGTCGTAATGGCAAAACACTCATATTTGGAATTCCTGGTAATCCTGCCGCCAGCTTAGTTGTCTTCTATGAGTACATCCGCCCGGCTCTCCTGAAATCTTTAGGTAGAAAACACATCCACTTGCCTCTTCTCACAAGTCAAATTGCCAGGGAGATTGCTAAGAAAAAGGGCCTGACTTATTTCTGGCGTGGAGCTCTCTCGGGCCCTCTGGATAAACCCATAGTCCAGATTCCAAGTCAACAGGGCTCCCATATGTTAAAGGAATTCGCAAGGGGAGATTGCCTGGTTATCGGGCCAGAAAAAAGCAAATTTATACAGAAAGGCACTCAAGTAACTGTACATCTTCTACCCTGGAGTCGGCTGGCATGAATGGCAAGGTGGTAGCTGTTTGCATAAGTGAGAAAAAAGGTGTGCCGAAGAGGAATATAGAAGTGGCGCGCTTGATAGAAGCATATGGTATAGAAAATGATGCGCATGCTGGAAACTGGCACAGGCAAGTTTCGCTATTAGCAGAAGAAAGTATTGAGAAGGCCAGAAGCAAATGGGGGCTGTCGGTTTCCTATGGAGACTTTGCTGAAAATATTACAACTTCAGGCATGAATTTGCTGGCTCTCAGTATAGGCGACAAGCTAATAATAGGAGGCGAAGTCATCCTAGAGGTGACTCAAAAGGGAAAGAAATGTCACGTTGGTTGTGCGATTATGCAACTTACTGGTAAATGCATTTTCCCACTAGAGGGGATTTTTGCCAGAGTCATGAAAGGGGGAATGGTCATGGCCGGCGTTGACATTAGGACAGTCCAGGAGCTAATGGGCCACTCCTCTGTCACCATTACAGAGAGCTACTCCCATCTCTCGCCGGTGCACAAGACAAGAGCAGTGGAACTGCTCAAGTTTGACCAGCCGGCGGGAACAAAAGGGGAACAAAACCCGCATACACCCCTCTAAGTCTTTACCCCTCAAGCAATAAAAAATGGAGGCGGTGGGAATCGAACCCACGTCCGAGAAGCTAAGCTCAGAACCCTCTACAGGCTTGTCCAGCCCTTTGTATCTCGCCTGGAGCCTTACCGGCGGGCGGGTCTGCTCCGGGCCAGTCTCTGTATAATTTCATCCTCCAGCGCAGAGACGCCATCAGAGGACTATCCGGTCTGATTCGGCGCCTGAGTTCAGACCAACCGGAAAGTCCGAACCAGACGGGCTAGCTATTGGTTAAGCAGCCAGTGCAAAGTTAGTGTTTGCACTTATTAGTTGGTCTTGACGGTTTTACGAGGTGCCAAGACCTCGGCCTGCCAGTTCTGTCAAAGACATCCCGTCGAAACCTATCGCCCCCAAATCTAGACTTATGCTTGAGGCTTTGTAAAAGAGCTCTTTTGATTCCTTCACTATAATATACGTAGTCAGGTTTGGAATTCAAGGTAATTCTAAGGGGTTATCAAGATGCACTCCAATCATCCTAAAATGGGCGTGAGTACGAAATGAGCTGGAACCGTTCACTTCCCATAGCTACTTGAAATCTAAGGGATTAGAGCATACTCAGTTATTCCTGTCGACTCTTAGTCCGAACAGTCCTTGGGTACACGCAGATTGACTTTGTCCAGGTTGCTGCCTATTTTATTATTAAGGGAAATTCTATGATAGACCCGCACAAAAAAGCCCCTCAAAAGATAGGTGCTCTTCCCACCCTCCCCTTTTCCATCCCGACTCAAAAGAAATTCATATCCTTTACAACCCAAGATGCCAGAATTCTCAAACAGCTTAAGAAACATCTGGCTCCGGAAGTCAAAAAGTTCGTAGAGCTTTTTTATCAACATCTTTTGAGTTTCAGCCAAACTCGCAGCCTATTGACTGACTTGGAGACCATCGCCCGTCTTAAAAAAAGTCAAACCGAATACTTTCTATCCCTCTTTGATGGTAACTACAGCCACAAATACGTCCAAGTAAGGCTCCAAATTGGTCAGGCCCACGAAAGGATTGGGCTTTCCCCGGTCTGGTACCTGGGATCCTATAGTCTGTACTTTCAGTTTCTGGTTCCAAAAATATTGGCGACTTTTGCCAAGAACCCTAACAAGCAGAAAAAAGCTCTTTTGGCTCTGGTCAAAGTCCTGTTAATGGATATGCAGTTAGCCGTGGAAGCCTACCACTCTCGGGCCCTGGAGGTCATCAAAAAGACCAATGAGAAACTGGCTCAACTAGTAGTGCAGAGGACCGGGCAGCTCAAGGAAATGGAGATGGGATATAGCGACCTGGTTGAAAACTCTCCGGAGATGATTTTTTCGGTAAACCAGCACCGCCAGATTCTCTCTATGAACCGTACCGGACTGGTGAAGTTGGGTTTCCAATCAGACGAACTCAAAGAGAAAAAGCTTGAGGATCTGGTCCCTCCGGCCTATAAGTTTCGTACCATTGAACACATAAGTCAGGTAATCCAGGAGGGGTACAGCGAACTGGAGACGGTTTTCTTATCCCAGACCGGAAACGAGATTGAAGTGGAGATCAGCTCTTCGGCGATGTACACTCCTACCGGAGAGTTTCAGAGAGCCAGGTCCTTTGCCAGAGATGTGACCGACCGAAAAAAATTAGAACGTCAGCTCGTGCGCTGGGAAAGGCTGGCCACGGTAGGGAGTATGTCAGCCAAAGTGGCCCACGAGATCAAAAATCCCCTCTCGGCTCTGTCTCTGAATATGGAGCTGTTAGAGGACGAGGTGGATGGTTATCAAAACGTGAATACTAACGAAGCCAAAGTACTATTCGGCTCAATCTCCTCAGAGCTGGAAAGACTTACCAATCTGACCGATGAATACCTGCAGTTTGCCCGGCTCCCTAAGCAGGCTCCGGAGCCGATCAATCTCAAAGAACTATTTCCCCGCCTGATTCCACTATTGGGGGCAGAGCTGCACCGCCGGGGCATTAAACTCTCTTTAGATTTGGCGGCTGATCTACCCCCTTTAGAAGGTGAAAAAAACCAGCTTATGCAGGTCTTTATAAATCTGATCAGGAATGCTGAAGAAGCCATGCCAGAGGGGGGGAGCATATTTATCTCCGCCCAACCCACCGACTCATTCTTGCGAATTCTGGTAGCTGACACCGGCTCCGGGATCGATTCCCAGGATTTGCCCAGAATCTTCGACCCCTTTTACACGACCAAGGATACCGGCACCGGACTGGGTTTGCCTTTTGTTCAACAGGTGATGCGGGAGATGCAGGGGAAGGTGACCTGTCAGAGCGAGAGGGGAAAGGGAACCACTTTTACCCTCTATTTTCCCCTAAAGGTAGGGACAGCAGATGACTGATTCATCTTTCAAAGTCGTTTTGATTGTAGACGATGATCCCGGGGTGCGGGAATCCTTGACCCGGGTACTCAGTAAAGACGGCTACCAGATTATAGAAGCCGAAGATGGGGAGAAGGCCTTAAACATCTGTCGGCAGGAACTGGTGCACATAATCATCACTGACCTGCGTATGCCTGGGATGGATGGGGTCGAGCTTTTGAAGGCGGTAAAGCTATTGCTGCCGGATGTGGCGGTGATCCTGATGACCGCCTACGGTTCAGTAGACAAGGCAGTGGAGGCCTTAAAACAGGGTGCTTCAGATTTTATTCTAAAGCCCTTCAAAAGAATCGAAATCGAAAAAGCGGTCCGCAAGGCCATCGAGCATCAGTCCCTTATAGTTGAAAACCGGTACCTTAAGCACCAGATGGAGGCTGGTCAGGAGTTCCCCAATATCATCGGCTCCTCACCGGCCATGCGCAAAGTTCTAAACTTAGTGGAGCAGATTGCCCCCTCCACTGCCACGGTTTTAATCTTAGGTGAAAGTGGAACCGGCAAGGGGGTCATAGCGGAAGCGATTCACCGGCTCTCTGATAGAAAGGAAAGAACCTTTATTAAAGTGAGCTGTGCCGCCATACCAGAGACACTCTTAGAAGCAGAGTTATTCGGTTATGAAAGAGGAGCCTTTACCGGGGCAGTGGCCAGAAAGGAAGGGAGATTTGAATTGGCAGACGGAGGGACTTTATTCTTAGACGAAGTGGGTGAGATTCCGCCGGCCATCCAGGTGAAACTCTTGCGAGTCCTGCAAGATGGAACTTTTGAGCGCCTGGGGAGCACCCGCACCCAGGCCACGGATGTCCGTCTAGTGGCGGCTACCAATACTAATTTAGCAGAAGCGGTGGAACAAAAGAGATTTCGCGAAGATTTGTATTATCGTCTGAATGTGATTTCCATTGATCTGCCTCCTCTCAGAGATAGACCAGAAGACATACCTCTTTTGGCCCAGCATTTCCTGAAAACCTACTCGGCCAAGAATAAGAAAGAATTTGAGGGATTCTCCAGGGAAGCCCTGGAAGTTTTGGCTCATTATTCCTGGCCCGGCAATGTGCGGGAATTGGAGAACACTATCGAACGCGCAGTAGTCTTAACCCGCAAGAAAATCATAGCTCCGACTGACCTGCCGGAGCATATTAACCAGGGCCAAAAGATCACGGAGTTTATCCGGGTGCCGATTGGAATGCCCTTAGAAGAGGTGAAGAATAAAGTGATAGAGGAGACTTTGAAGACCACCAAAGGGGACAAGACTCTGGCCGCAAAAATTTTGGGAATCACTTCTCGCACCATCTACCGCAAGGTGGGGAAGAAGCAGAAAGAAGAAACAGATTAAGGTCTGACAGTTTGTCAGGGTGACAGAGGTTTGCGGTCAGTTCCAGTTGTCAAGGATACATTCCTCCTCTCAATATAATAGACCGTTTTTTTCCAGATTGTAAATGGGCGTAACTTAGGCCGTAGGCCCTGTGTCTGGCGGAACGACTTGTTGGGCCGGCTTCTCTGTCTCCTTGCCCTTGGCGGCCTCCATCTGGGCTCGCTTCTTTTCTGCCTCCTCCATAGACCGTATATGCTGGACCACCCGATGAAAGGAGGAAACATCCTGAGCAACTGAAAGGCCCGGCAGCGCGTCCCCGCGTTGCCAGTTCGCGCGGTAAGCCGAGACTACACCAACAAACTGAACACTGTCAGACTGGCTGGAATACAGGACAGGCCCGCCGCTGACCCCGTTGATTGCGACACCATCAATCAAATATGCGCCTCTGTCCTCCCGTCTGGCGCTAACGGTCCCAGAGAAAAAGCATAGTGTATTAGGCTCAAGGGCGGGATAGCCGAGCCAGCCAACCTCAACACCAATGCTGATGGGCGCATCAGTTGGTCGGAGAGGTATCAAATCCTTCGGAAACTGGAGTTCTGATGGTGTAAATAGAATGACCGCCGAATCTGTTCGTCTATCTTTGAAGACAACACGGTCTGATTGCTTGAGGAATCTAGTCTTCTTAAAATCATGACTATGAATCCGAATGGGTTGCTGCCACTCGTCTGTATCGTCTATCACATGGCATGCAGTTGCAACACCGCAGAATACTCGGTCCTCAGTGTAGGCGCAGAGAAAGCCGGTGGCGCTTCCGGTCGGTGTCTCAATCTTTACCAGATACGGACTGACTTTGTTGATGACGGTATCCCAGTTCATCGCCGCCTAATGTATCAGAAGTAGCCAGTAAAATCAAGGTGGTATTGACGGCTGTTGTCTGTTGAAATGTCGGCTTGACACATTTTTGGGGTTTGTAAATAGGCCATTCTGGCGAAAGAAATCAGGATAAGGTTCCTGTTAAAACCGGTAGAGATTACGTCCTATTGACAGAGGTAAAAGATGAGATAATCGGGAAAGATGTGAAGTCTTTGAGTGGGATGTTTAAGTTTAAGGAAGCAGGCTAACAGATTTTTCTCTGCCGCTGAACGAAATTTGTTAATGCCTCCAATGCGTCCTGAGAACACCTGACAGTTTGTCAGAAGCATTTCCCCCCCTGTTTTGCTTTTGACAAAATTTCTTCCCGCTCTGATTGGTTTTCCCTCTTCCCGGCCTAAGTAGCTAAATTTCAACACACTGGGCAGATGCCAGTTTCGGCACAGGCTTTGCAATTTTGCTTTATGTAGGAGATAAGATAATGTCTGAGCAGATTTCCAAGGTTTTGGTTGTCAATCAAGATGTAAGCTTGGCAGAGGCGATTCATAAAATCCTGGCCAAGGAGGGGTATCGAGTGTTTTACCTGCCGGATTTTTACCAGGCCTGTTCTCGCTTGAAAATGGAGCATTTCAGCCTGGCCATTGCCGATTTGAATCAGTTGGAGTTGTTAGGGGAAAAGAGCCGGGCAGAAACTGACTGGAGCCTCTGGCCGCCGGTTATTCTTCTAACTGACTATGTGGAGAAAAACTTTGACCACCTGCTCTGGAAGGGCTTCAAGAAAAGTGAGGTAATTAAAAAACCTCTCAATAGAGAGAAGCTCTTGGAAGCCGTTGAGAAATTAAAAGATGATTTGAAAGAATCTCCAGCAGGAAAAATCTCCGGGAATGGCTCTTTATCTTTCACTAAAGAGATTAGAATTCACGGCCGGGGGGGGCAGGGTGTTGTAACCGCGGCAGAGCTGATTGCTTTCTCGGCCTTTGCGGACGGTAAGTTTGCCACGGCTTTCCCCTCCTTTGGTTCAGAACGGATGGGAGCGCCGGTGCAGTCCTTTGTACGGATCTCGACTCTTCCCATCCGGGACCGCAGCCAGATTCAAAATCCGGACATTGTGATCATTCAAGACCCGACTTTGATAGGTACCATCAATCTCACCGGAGGCCTAAAACCCGATGGAATGGTGATCATAGATACAGAAAAATCCAGCGCCGAAGTAGAATTGGGTTTTTCCGGCACTATCCTGACCATCCCGGCCTCCAAGATTGCCCTGGAAAAGATTGGCCGGCCCATACAGAATACTACCTTAGTGGGAGCCCTGGCCGGTGCGACCGGTCTGATCTCCTGGGAGTCGGTTGCCAAATCTATTCGAGAGCGTTTTCCAGAGGAAATCGGGGAGAAAAATGTGGCCTCGGCCTGGGAGGCTTATCAAATTCTGCGAAAAAGTTATGCCAAAGAACAAAACCTACATAGCTGAGCCGGGCTCGTCTTTGGCCAACCGCACCGGCTCCTGGAGGACCGAAAAGCCGCTCTTTCTGAACCAGAAATGCACGGACTGTAAGCTCTGTATAATCCTTTGTCCGGATGGAGTCGTCTTTTCGGTCAACAAGGTCTACCAGGCAAATTTAGATTACTGCAAAGGGTGTGGCATCTGCGCGGAAGAATGTCCGGTCAAGGATATTGTGATGGTCCGAGAGGTAAAGTGAGATGAAAAAGTTCTTAGAAGGTTCCCAGGCTGTGGCGGAAGCAGTCAAGTTATGCAAGCCAGAAGTAATCTCGGCCTATCCCATCACCCCTCAGACCCACATCGTGGAGCGTCTTTCTCAAATGGTGGCAGATGGAGAGCTAAAATCCGAATTTATAAATGTGGAGTCAGAATTCTCAGCCGCTTCAGTCATTCTGGGAGCCTCGGCCACCGGCTCCCGGGCCTATTCAGCCACCACTTCCCAGGGCCTTCTATTGATGGCCGAAGTTTTGTTCAACCTGGCTGGAATGCGTCTGCCAGTGGTGGTGACCTGTGCCAACCGCTCGGTTTCGGCCCCCATCAATATCTGGAATGACCACCAGGATGTAATGGCCATCCGAGATTCCGGTATAATTCAGCTCTTTGCAGAAGATAACCAGGAAGTTTACGATATGCACCTGCAGGCCTACAGAATAGCAGAAGACCCCCAAATCAGTCTGCCGGTGGTAGTCAATATGGATGGCTTCATTTTGACCCATGCCTACGAGCCGATCGAAACCCTCACCCAAAAAGAAGCGGATGATTTTCTTCCCCCCTACTCTCCTGAAAGAAAGCTGGATCCGGCACGGCCGGGAACATTCGGGGTCTTGGCTGACCCCAACTGGTACCTGGAAACCAGGTATGCCATGCAGAAGGCTCAAGAAGCGGCTAAAAGAGTAGTGAAAAAGGTGGCTTCTGATTTTAAGGCCAGCTTCGGCAAATTTCAGGGGGATGTCATTGAATCTTACCGGCTGGAAGGAGCCCAGACTGCGGCAGTGGCTTTGGGGTCTCTGGTCGGCACACTCAAAGATGTGATTGACGAAGAAAGAGAAAAAGGGAAGAAAATCGGGTTATTAAAGATTCGTTGTCTGAGACCATTTCCAGAAGATGAAATTAAAGAGGCCCTGAAGGAGGCTGAAAACATCTTGATATTCGAGAAAGCACTTTCTTTAGGCTCAGGCGGGATCATATTTCACGAGGTGCGTTCGGCCCTATATACTTCACCTTCTCGGCCGAATCTGAAATGTTTTGTGCTGGGTTTAGGAGGCAGGGACGTGCCCAAGTCCAGCCTGAAGAAAACCATAGAATCGTTCTCTCCAGCTATGCCTGACCTAAACTTTGTGGATCTAAAGGAAGAACAAATAAAAGAGCATCTATATGTCCCAGTTAGCTGAACAGAAAGAGAACCTGCTTGCGCCGGGGCATAATGCCTGCTCTGGATGCGGCCTGGTTTTAGCAGCTCGGCTGGTCTTAAATGCAGCTGGCCCGGATATAATTGTCACCAATGCCACCGGCTGTCTGGAAGTTACTACCACCAATTATCCTCAGTCGGCCTGGCGAGTCCCCTGGATTCACTCCCTGTTTGAGAATTCATCTGCGGTAGCCTCTGGGATAGAGGCCGCCCTGCGGGCCCAGGGCAGGCTGGGAAAGATAAAAGTAATCGCCCAGGGAGGAGACGGAGCCACGGCTGATATTGGGATGATGTGCCTGTCTGGGATGTGGGAGCGAGGCCACGATATTCTTTACATCTGCTATGACAATGAAGCCTATATGAACACCGGTATTCAAAGATCTTCTCTTACCCCTTTCGATGCCTCAACCACTACCAGTCCCTCCGGAAAGGTCTCACTGGGAAATCCCACCCTGAAAAAAGATATGCCAGCCATTGCTTTAGCTCACCGGCTCCCTTATGTGGCCACTGCCTCAGTGGCCTATCCTCAAGATTTGGAAAAGAAAGTTAAAAAGGCACTCTCTATCCCAGGCCCCAAATATCTGCAGATCCACTCCCCCTGTCCTTTAGGCTGGGGATTCAAGACTTCTCTGACCATCAAGAGCGCTAAGGCCGCGGTGCAAACCGGCCTTTATCCACTTTTCGAATACGAGAATGGCAAACTTATTTCAGTTAAAAAAATAGCCAAGCCCCAGCCGGTGGAAGCCTATCTGAAGGACCAGGTGAGGTTTAGACATCTGTTCCGAGACGAAGCCGGGAAGACGCAGGTTGAAAAAATACAAGAATCGGCCAATGAGAACATCAAGAAATTCGGCCTGACAGGTTAAGCTGAAAGTTTCAAATATCAGAAGGAGGATTTAGAATGAGGAAGTTGTTGATAAGCTCGCTGCTTGGTTTATCTCTATTACTAGGCACCGCCTCCAATGTTATAGCCCACTGCGATACAATGGAGGGGCCAGTAGTGATCGCAGCCAAGCAGGCTCTGGAGAAAAAAGATGTGAATCCGGTTTTAATCTGGGTGAGAGAGGAAAGTGAGCCAGAAGTTAAGTCTGTTTTTGAAAAAACGCTGACTGCCGGAAAGCAAGGTAAAGAGGCCAAAGAACTAGCAGACATGTACTTTTTTGAGACTGTAGTAAGATTACACCGGGCTGGAGAAGGGGAGCCTTATACCGGCCTAAAGCCGGCTGGAGCACACGTCTGCGAGGTCATCCCGGCTGGGGATAAAGCCCTGGAATCCAATTCGGAGGCGGCGCTGTTGCAGATGGTGCAGGATAAAGTCAAACAAGGGGTGACAGAGCTTTTCCTGAGGGTCCAGGAGAAAAAGAAGAATATATCTCAGAGTGTGGAAGCCGGGCGGGAATACGTAGAAGCTTACGTGACCTTTATGCACTATGTGGAAAGTGTGTATGAAACTGCCAACTTAAGCTGTGAAAAACACTCAGAACAGAGCTCTGAAATTCACCGGCAGGAAGAATAGAGCTAAGAATTTAAAAGGAGAATAAAGTCAAAGTAGCATAACGTTCTAGTGAATCTGCCTGACGGAAAGAGCCTATGTCAATCTATAATTCTGTTCTTATTTATCTGGTAGTCATTGTCGGTTTTGCGCTGGTGACTTTGCTTTTGGCCAAGTTAATACGGCCTAAAAAGACCCAGCTTCTCATAGCAGAGACTTACGAATGCGGTGAAGAAGTCCTGCAGAAAGAGCCGGGCCGCTTCCACGTGGGATACTATTTAGTGGCTCTGATTTTTGTCATCTTCGACGTGGAAGTAATTTTCCTTTTCCCCTGGGCGGTCTATTCCCAACAACTCGGAATTTTGGGACTGATTGAGATTTTTATCTTCGTCGGCATACTGTTTCTGGGGTGGATCTATGCCTACCACAAGAAAAACCTGGAGTGGCAATGAACAACCAAGCCAAACCGAGCGCCTTTGAAAGCATAGCTGACCGCTGGGAGAAATTCCCGGGCGGGGGGATGATTCTAACCAGCACGGA
>Ga0209324_10001403_pt1 | contig 16581 bp, 15 predicted proteins | sample Rifsed19ft3_FD_184015 | JGI IMG/M metagenome (GOLD analysis project Ga0209324, IMG submission 184015) | Soil microbial communities from Rifle, Colorado, USA - sediment 19ft 3 (version 2) | ecosystem: Environmental > Terrestrial > Deep subsurface > Rock core/Sediment | place: Rifle, Colorado...
TAAGTGAGCAGGTACGCGTCCTCGAAGAATTGAAGTTAATCAAAGTGGGCTACCAGCGGGGCAAAAGGGGAATTAGAAAGATGTGCGAATTGGCAGTCAAAAAAATCACCATAGTGATTACGCCGTGATTTTGTCTATCTGTCTACTTGAGTAAGGGCACAAGCTTGGTTCTTAATTTGCAGCAAATTTTAATAAAAAAAAATTCCCAATTGTTTGTTTGAGGTCGCAATCGTGTCGAAGCGCGCAAAAGGAAAGAAGAAAAAGGGCGGAAAGAAATTCGCACTGCAGAAATGAGTTTGGAGGAGGTGAATGAGAAGTTGGTTAATGTGAACACGCTCTTAGGAAAGAATGTGATAGGCGCCGGCGCTAAACTGATCGGCAACGTAATCGGCGTCGAGGCAGAGTTGCTTCCAGAATGGAAAATCACTCACTTGCACGTAAGCCTAACGGAGGAAGCCACAAGAGACCTCGGGTACAAAAAACCATTTTTTGGCTCGGTTGGAGTCCTGCTTCCAGTATCCCTCGCTAAAGCAGTTGCAGACGTAATAACTCTAGACAAGAAACTTGAAGAACTCAGAGACGTAGTTGAGCCGATGAAAAAATAAGCAAATCCTTTTGTCTGCTTAAAGGGGCAAAAGAAGAAGGAGACAGTGGTGTTTCTTCCCATGCTCTAACAGGATTTGTCGCGGCTGCAATTTCCATGGCGCATGTCTACTGTTTTGTCTTGGACCTTACGGTTATGTCGTGGGAGTCAAGCTTTATCCGAGTGAAAGCTGAAACAGTCTGAGAAGTTGGTTTAATGAGGCTCAGAACAAAGAGAGTGGCGCTTGCAACCCTGTTTGGCGTTGTGGTGTTTCTCTCAGATGTTGTTTTGCCCTCTCCGTTGAAGTATATGTTCTTCGTTGTTCACGCTACTCTACTGTGTTTGGGAGCGATTATTCTGCGAAGGATGGGTGCCACCTATGTCGCTTTGATTGGAGGCAGTTTAGCTGCGGTTTGGCAGTTTGCCACTGCGCCTTTCACGTTTGCTTTTGCAGTGCTTTATGGTTTGCTTCTGGACGGCTTGTTTGTGGTTTTTAGGGTCATAGCGGATGATTATGTGATGAAAGGAAGGTTAATTGCAGCGTCAACTGTGAGCACAGTCGTGGTTGGAGGGGCCAGCTTCTATACGACCGTTATTGTCTTTGGTTGGTTCCCTAGGAACGTGTTGATAGAAACCGCAATCCTAGTTGGCGGAACCTTGAATGGGGCAGCCGCAGGGTACCTTGCCTCACTCGTATGGAACAAGTATCTGAAGAACATTGCACTCTAGACACTTCAACGGCGACGATTTTCAAACTTTTTTCCTCGAATATCTTGCCTTTCGTGCATTTTCTTACCTCATCATTAAGAAGGGACTCGTCAAAGTGGTAGCCGAGATAACGGCAACGAACGCCACATAAACGTTTTTGTTCTAAGCAGTGCACGGTTTTGTCCCTGCGCTGGACTCGAATTCGATTAGGGTTTTACAAATGATTTTTAACGAGGCAAGCAGAATTAGGGCTTGGTTAAATTGAATTCAACATGGTATGCGATGGAAGTTGAAGAGGTTCTGCGTGTTTTACAATCTGACCTGAAAGGCTTGAGCGACGAAGAAGTTAAGCGGAGACTGCTGGAGTTTGGATACAATGAGTTAAAGAAGCGAAAAAAGGGTAACTCCGCCGCAGATTTTTTTTGGCTCAATTTAAGAACATTTTCGTAACTATGCTGATAGTCGCCATCATAATTTAGCGCGCGAATAGTGACTTAATGAATCGGTCTGGCGAGATGCTGGGTTGAAGTGTGTTCGGTTTCGTAAAGGTTAATAGTAATGCGGGATGAGTGCTCTCTGAGCCTGAATTTGACTGGAGATAGAAGTCATGGGTTTCTGGGATGACCTGCTTTCCCACGTCCCCTATCTGTTAACTTTGCTTGAAATTGCGATCGTAGTCGGGGTTGCGATTGTTTTGGAGCGTTTCTTGACACGTTACGTCCGAGGTTTTGTGAGAAACAGAGAACTTCCACCGGACGTTAGAAACGGATTGGTGCTGTTCTTTCGCTTGATGATACTGGTAGGGGCAGTAGTTGCCCTTCTTGCAATTGGAGGGGTTCCCGCAGAATGGCTTGTGTGGTTCTCTGCCCTAGGCGGAGCAGCTGTCGGATTCGCCTCAAGCAGAACCATTGGAAACTTCATCTCTGGTCTGTTTGTTCTCACTTTACGGCCCTTCAGAGTGCATGATTATGTGCGCATCGGCAATGTAGAAGGCATAGTAGAGGAGATAACAATCAACTACACAAAGATTCGAACGCAATCAAACACAACAATTTTGATAAGCAACCAAAGGACTCTGGACCAAGACATAGTCAATTACAGATGCGAAGAATCTGGACCGCCATTGTATTGTTACGGAGTGGAATTGACTTTCGACCATTTCTTATCAACAGAAACGTTAGAGAAAATATTCGACAGCGTTATCGAGAAGTACAAAGAGAAGCTTCCCAGAAAGCCTTGGTATGTCATTTTGCGGATAACGAATATGGCAAGACATTACATGTTTTACTTGTATGTTGAGAGCCCAAGAGACATTTTTACTTTGCAACCCATATTCGTCAGAGATATAACTGAAGCCTGGGAAAAAGCGAAAGTCAAGATGTAGAGAGTGGCAGAAGTTATCGTTGAAGGGGAGGTTAGATATATTTCCTCTTGTAATATGAAGAAGAGAGGTTAGAAACTTGTCTCTGAAAGAAGTACAGGAGTCGGTTAAGAATATTTCCTACGAGATACACAAGACCCAAGTGTTTACTTCGTCCTTTTTCATTGCTTTAATGGCTGAGCAAGTGGGACAAGTGGCACACAAATACATTCATGAAGGAAGACATGCAAAAGACATTGAAGTGGACATCGCCGACGTCGTCTTGGCTGGTCTAACCTACCTCAATTGGCTGGAAAAAGACGCGACCGAAGCCTTCCAAAAATCACTGGAAAAACACAAAAAAGCCGTCGAAACCATGAGGAAGCAGAAAAAATAGCTTTCTATTTTTCCCTTCTTTCTGTTTACAGAATATTCCGACCGAAACATTTCCGCCTTTTAGACGACCATTTGAGTTTGCTTCAGTTTCTGAATCACGTTGTTCAATCCCAAAAGTAAGGTGCATCGAGGACAATATTGGTCTTGACGGCTTCTTATGAGGAGTTGAGCATACTCCGCTGATCCAAAGGGTGGAGGAGCCTGTTCGGGAGACGGAGGGACTTCGCCTTGACCAAGAATTAAAGCCGTGGGAACATATCCAAGGCCTATCTGTAGGGGAAAAGTGAACCATGATTGACAGCGACTGCATCGAGCGTCGAAATGCATCACTAACTGATACGGTCCTACTTCTTCACGCATCATCTTTCGCTCGGCCTCTTCATGAATATGAATAAGGCGGGGGTAACGTTCAAAGCGAGTGTCCCATGCGCTGAACTCAAATTTGTTTTCACGCATTTTCTCAATCAACTGCGTCAATGTTTCAACGTGAAATGTTGGGTAGTCCTCTTTCATCTTCTTTATCAATTCTGACAAGATTTCCTCCCTTTGTGTCAACACTCTCTTTGGCAGCGCCACCTTCTCGAGTAGCTTATCAAGGAAAGGGAGATCAATGTAAATCGGAGTTTTTCCATCAACTTGTTGCGGAACATAAATTGCCTCAGAATTGTTTATGTATGCCGCCATCAATGCGCCGACGGTCATAATCCTTGTTCCAGCTGAAACGTTTATCACCATGGCATAGTTCTTGTTATGTTGAATGAGCCCATTGATGTGATCTATTACATTCAATAAATCAAAAGCATCAACTTCAACTGTCTCAACAACATAACCCAGTTTTTCAGAAAAATCTTCAATGTGTTTCAAGCATTGCCTGACTTCTTCGTCACTGGTACCTACCAGGCAAACTTTCTTGATGTTTAATCGAGACCTTAAACCAATCAGCACCTTCTCTGGAGTTTTCCCAACGGTTGCAATATACACATATTCCTTCAAGCCCATCGCCAGCCTTTGAATAATCATCCTATCTTCTTTCAAGATCATTTAAAACGTCTTATTCTATGTTTAAGTAGATCGCACGCGTTTCTTATTCACCTAATTCAGCTTTCATTCGAATGGCGTGCATTATATCGCTGCGCGTGACTATTCCCACGAGCTTCCTATTTTCTTGGACAGGAAGTCGCCCTACATCCTGCTTTGACATTTTTATAAGAGCGTCAACTGCCAGCTCATCTGGACTTGCGCATTTCAGCTTTTCGCAGGGTGTCATGGCATCGCCTACTTTTGTTTCTTGCCATTTTTCTTTTGGAATCTTTCTTATGTCTTGAAGCGTGATGAGACCAAGCAATCTTGAGTCTTTTTCAACTGGAAATCCACCATGTTTGTACTGCATGAAATGCGTTTCGACAACATCTTTAACTGAGGCGTCAGGATCAACTGTGTGAACGTCTCGAGTCATTATGTCGCGGATAGAAACTCCTGCCAGTGCTTCATTAATGACTGTCTGCCTGTAGCTTGATTCGGCACCACTCTTCAGGAACCATCCGATAAGTATAAACCACAAACCCCCAATGAACACTCCACCGATAATGAGCAAAAAGCCTCCGAAAATCATCAGATAAGCAAAGAAAACCCCAACATTAGTTGCAATTCTAGTCGCTTTTAGCAAATCCTTCTTCCAATTCCAAATTCCCGCCCTCAGAATTCTCCCGCCATCAAGGGGAAACGCTGGAATCAAATTGAAGCCACACAACAGCACATTAATATAAGCGCCATACTCCAGTGGCGCGATAACTACAACCGCAGCTCCGAAAGTACGCCCGACGTGTTGCAGCAACCACAGAATAGCAGCAATGGCAAAACTAGTAAGAGGTCCAGCCAACGCCATTTTGAACTCAAGACGGGCTTCTCTTGGCTCCTCTTCAATCTCGGACACGCCGCCGAAAATGAAGAGTACTATGCGTCTAACTGGCAGTCCGTTTTTCTTAGCAACGTATGAGTGAGCCAATTCATGAATTAAAACAGATGCGAAAAGCAAGGTTGCTCCGATAGCGCCGATTAACCAGTAAGTCGTCCAAGAAAGCCCAGGATATTCTGAAGGTAAATACCCCAGAGCAAGAGTCCAAGAAATCAGCAGAACACCAAGAATCAGCGTGTAGTGAAGTTTCACAGGGACGCCTAGCAGCCTGCCAATTCTCAAAGACACATTATTTACCTCCTCAAAACTGCCAAAGGTATGACTTGTTTATAAATATTACTAAAAAGTTATAAATATCTCCAAGAAACTATATTAATTGCACCATTGGATTAATATAAGAGGATTCTGGGATTCCATGTGCGATAGGAAGGTGTATGTTTGACGTTAGGAGAACTTGTTGTAAGAGGCGAGGATGCGTTAAAGGTGGCTGATGCCTTAACTTCGACGAGCTTCAGGATGCTGCAGCTGCTTTCGAAGGAGCGCCTAGACGTTTCGGACATCGCTGAAAGATTAGAATTGAGCGAAGCCTACATGAGTGGGCAGATACGCCTCCTAGAGGAACTAAAGTTAATCAAAGTGAGTTACGAGCGCGGAAAAAGGGGAATTAGAAAAATGTGCGAATTAGCAGTCAAAAAAGTCTCGATAGTGATCACGCCATAATTTGACCTATCCTTCTACTTAGAAAAGGGCACGGGTTTAATTCCATATTCCGCATTCAGAAACCGCTCAAATTCTTGGAAGACCCTGCTTTCTGTCTTGTTAAGGCTTAAGCATAAAGGCGCCCCTTTGTACCACCAGCTTAGGTCATAAAGTGCAACCTTGCTTGAAAGACCCGGCGTTTCCTTAACTATCTGCATTGTGCTCTTCCATGGAGCCCCGGGTAGAACCCAAGCAACGTAAGAGAGCCTTACTATTCTGTAAGAAGCACCTTCACAGAGAGCGCACAAAGGATTCGCAACAATACATTTGAAGGTGCTTATTTGAAGACGGTTTACCCAGATAAATTTGTGGAATTCATTTTCCGCCTCGATAACGTCCTCGTTCTCGTAAACTTTCCAGCCGTGCAGTTTGCAGTCATCTGCGAATCTGGCGATAAGATCCCAGGCCTTTGGCAAAACCAATTGGCTATTCTTAATGGACACTGTTGTTCGTTCAACTTGGGCATCGGAGATATGAGAATCGGTCATTCTACTGCGGCGCTTTTCTTCCCTTATTCCGATTTCTGCCCTCTCAACCATACTCGGTCACCAACACAATCAATATAGCTAGATATCAATAAATATTCCTTTTTAGAAATACTAAAAGCTAATTAGAAATATTTATCCAAAGAGGCCATTATGCAAGGCAAACCCGGATTACTTTAAATTTCGCGCAGAATATCAACAATCCTTTACCATCCCAAAGTCCAGTGGACAGGGTACATGGGAGTAGTGTGGTACTTTCTCGGAAACTTGTATAAAATGAGAATTGAGAAAAAAGATGGAAAGGTGTGTCCCGTGGGTTTGTATGTTTGTCAGTTTCCTATGGCGATGCGTCAAATTCAGTGTAGAGATACGTTCTTGACAGAGGTATATCGCTGATGCTTCCCAGGTAGTTGTAATTTTCGTCATAAAGGCTTAAAGACAAAATGCGGCTTGGGTTAAGACTTCGACCGTAGATAGGTGTGCCGTCAAGTTGAAGGTAGACAAACTGTATTCCTGTGTCAAGGGATGCGGCGCTACTGCCCCACGCCCCAATGAAGTCGCCCTCTTCGTCGAGTAGTCCATCTGCTTCCAAAATGTAGGTTCCAGCTTCAGAAACCTCAACCCGCACTCCAATTTCCAGATAATCAAATGCTCCATCAAGGTCAGTATCGACTCCTTGATCGGTTATTGTGCCTGTCAAATAGGCTCCAGGAGCGTCGAATTCAGTGTAGGAATATTCCGTAGATAATGGAACGTCGTATGCGAAGTCAAGAGTGTTGAAATATTCGTCCCATAGGTTGATCTGGGCAACAAACGAAGCGTTGATTCCTGAAGCGTGAATAGTAGGTCCATTAAGGGTGAGAACCACTATTTGTGTCCCAGCGTCAAGGTATGAGGATTCGCTGTCCCTGACGTTGACGTAGTTGTAGTATATGTCGCGAAGTTGCGATGCGTCAACGATGTAGTTCCCTGCTTGCAAAACGTTAACTTCAACGCCTATCTCCAGATAATCGAAGGCCCCATCGCTATCCGTGTCAACTCCACCGTCATAGATAGTGCCGGTAAGACTTGCAGGGGGAAGATCGAATTCGGTGTAGGAATATACCCGTGACAAGGGGGCATCAAACAGATAACCAAGCCAATTGTAGTATTCATCGTAAAGGTCGATCAACATAACGCTGGCGGGGTCAAAGCCTGAAGCATAGATGGTGGGTCCATATAAGGAAACGTAGACAACATGAACACCCACGTCAAGGTACGTGAAATTTTCATTCCAGACTTGTATTGTATTGCGTGTTGAGTCAAAAAGTCCATTTACCCTCACCTGAAACATTCCTGAGGAAGTGACACTAACCTCCACCCCAACCTCCAAGAAATCGAAGGTTCCATCGCCATCCGTATCAACTCCCCTATCAGAGATTACACCGGTCAGGAATGCGGACGGCCTTTCGAATTCTTCGAAGGAATATTCTCTTGACAGTGGGATTTGATTCATTGATCCCAGCCGTTTGAAATATTCGTCGTACAGGTTGATGGAGGAAACCATTGAAGGATTAGATCCAGAGACGTAAATTGTTGGACCATCTAGCAGAACGTCAACGAAGTGGGTCCCTCGGTCTAAGTATAGAGAATTGGTGCCGTAGACGTTGATCAGGTTGTAGGAAGAGTCCAGCAGATCGAAGACTTCCACGGTGTAGAAACCAGTAGTTCGAACACGAACCTCTACTGAAACAACCAAGTATTCATACAGCTCGTTTTCGTTAGCGTCCAAGCCGTAATCGGCAATGGTTCCAGTCAGGAGTGCTGATACGCGCCCTTGAGGCTGTGGCGGTGGTGATAGCTTTTCCATCAGTACTTGCGGAACAAAGTCTACGTACTTGACAATGAGGTGGTTCTTGGTTGTGCCCAGTTCACCGTAGAATTTCATGAGGACATGCGTGTTCATTAATCCGTCCTTTGGCATTGGCATGTATGGAGGAAGCCACGGAAACTCGAGCGGGGTCGGCACGACTTCAATCGTTCCAACGTAACTGCTACTAGAGTATAAAATCTGGATATGACTATCGTCCCAAAAGAGTTTATCATGCTCAAAAGAACTACTTACAACCCGTAACTCACCGTTAACCGGAATCAATTGACCGGAACCAACTGGCCATTCTATGTAGTCCGTTGGCTCAACGATCCATGTCATTATGCCGGTTATGTGGGATACAAAGTGTACTGTAGTTCCATCCATGGTATATGAGCCGACTACAGTGTCCACAATCTTCATGTCAGGCTTTTTGGCTAAGGCTGGAGTTGCCCCGAGAGATAAGACCAGCAGCACTATCGTCAACACAGTCATTGAAGCGATTCTAGAAGGAAAAAGTCGCATTTTTCGTTCTAACCTTTCAACCATATTTCTTCGCCGAACAATCAATATAGATAGTTCTTAATAAATATTACTTTAAGGCAATACTAAACGCTAAATGGAAATATTTATAAGCATTTAATAATATTTTACCCGTCTCAGGTAAAGGAGACGAAGCAAAAAAGCGAGTGTGGAAAAATGGCTGAAAAAATTAAGGGGATATTCAAGACAACTGTGTTCGTAATAGTGGCTTCAGTGGTACTCATAATTCTTGGGCTAATATACGCTGACAAGACTTGCTTCTCCCCTTTTTTGTGACTTAGAGCTGAGGTTTTTCCAAAACCATAAAAAGTAGAAGACCCCTCAAGAATCGTTAGCGGAGATTAGAGAGCCTTGTCTCAAGAAAATGTTTGGCACGCTCTAAACGTTGAAGAAATACTCAAGAAGCTCGAGACAAGCGAAAGAGGATTGACAAAGACTGAAGCAGAGAAGAGACTTAGCGAATACGGCGCGAACGAGTTAAAAAAGCGAAAAAGGATATCTCCGCTACAGATTTTTTTGGCTCAATTTAAGAACATTTTCGTGATTATGCTGTCAGCCGCTATCATAATTTCTGTTATAATTGGTTGGTATGAAGCGAAAGCTACTGAAGCACGCTTAGCAATCGAAACTTTTGTGGATGCAATCGCAATAGGAATGATTGTTGCTCTTAACGCAGTCGTAGGTTTTGTTCAAGAGTATCGGTCAGAGAAGGCTATGGAAGCCATGGAAAGATTGACCGCTCCAAGGGCGAGAGTGTTACGAGGCGGAAGAGATTTTATGATCTCAGCCAAGGATATTGTTCCAGGAGACGTACTTCTTCTCGAAACAGGAGATCGCATAGCTGCTGATGGGCGGCTTTTAGAGACAGTAGACTTGAGCGTTGATGAAGCAATTCTAACAGGCGAATCTACAGCAGTCAGTAAGAATACGAGTGTTTTGGCAGCTGAAACTTCTGTGGCGGATAGAAGGAACATGGTTTTCATGGGCACTCATTTGACGTATGGAAGAGGAAAGGCTGCTGTAACATCCACGGGTATGAATACTCAGTTTGGAAAAATCGCTGAAATGGTGCAGACGGTTGAGAAGGAAGAGATACCCCTTAAACTGAAGCTTGATCGATTTGCCAAAAAATTGGGAATTATAGTAGTAATTGCCGCTGTCACGATACTCTTTCTCGATTTGGTCAGAATTGGCAAAATCGAAATCGAAGTATTCATGACGGCGGTGGCTTTGGCGGTGTCCGCGGTTCCCGAAGGCTTGCCAGCTATAGTGACTGTGACTCTGGCTCTCGGCGCGCGAGAATTGGCAAAACGCAACGCGGTTATTAGAAGACTTGCCTCAGTTGAAACTCTAGGTTCCACGACTGTTATTTGTTCCGACAAGACGGGCACGTTAACTAAGGGTGAGATGACGGTTCGCAAAATCTTCGTCAACAACCACATGATCGACGTCACGGGTACTGGTTATGAATCTAAGGGCGAATTCTATCTGGGTGGAAACAGCATCAATCCTGCGGATGACCAGCATCTTTCTTCACTTTTAAAGATAGGCGTGTTATGCAACAATGCCAACTATGATGGAATAACAGTCATTGGAGACCCAACTGAAGCCGCATTAATTGTTGCTGCAGCCAAGAGTGGAATGCAGAAACATGAAATGGAAAGGATACATCCGCGCAAGGGTGAGATACCCTTTAGTTCCGAACGGAAACGCATGACAACCATACACAATACGCCCGAAGGTCATCGAGTTGCCTACATGAAAGGATCTCCTGAGACGGTGCTGCAACTCTGTGAACGTGTCTGTCAAAATGGTAAAGAGATGAAGCTCAACAAAAAAGGCAGAGATGATATCCTCAGCAAAAATGAGGAGATGGCAAGTCAAGCTTTGCGAGTTTTAGGAATAGCATACAAGGTTCTACCTCAAACACTCGCAGAATATAACGAAGAAAGCATTGAAAACAACCTTGTTTTCATCGGCCTTGTGGGAATGATTGACCCGCCACGAGAAGAAGCTAGGGAAGCAGTCAAACTCTGTGAGCAGGCTGGAATAAAAACGGTGATGATTACTGGAGACCATAAATTAACTGCGGTGTCGATTGCAAGAGAGCTTGGCATAATGAAAAGTGGGCTTGCATTAACAGGTAAAGAATTGGACGAAATAAGTGACCAAGAATTTGAAAAGGTAGTAGAAGACATCTCAGTCTATGCTAGGGTTTCCCCTGAGCATAAGCTTCGAATAGTTAGGGCGCTGAAGAAGAAAGGTCACGTAGTTGCCATGACTGGTGACGGCGTAAACGATGCGCCAGCACTTAAGCAAGCAGACATCGGCGTTGCAATGGGCATTACTGGAACCGACGTAACCAAGGAAGCTTCAGACATGATACTTGCTGACGACAACTTTGCAACCATCGTTAAAGCCGTAGAAGGAGGACGAATTATTTACGATAATATTCGGAAGTTTATCCGATTTCTACTTGCACTCAACTTCACTGAGCTGGTTCTCGTAGGCTCCTTCGCCTTGATTGGTTTGCCTCTTCCACTTCTTCCTGCTATGATTCTGTGGTTAAACCTCGTTACAGACGGCCCGCCTGCCGTAGCTATAAGTATGGACCCTCCAGCAGAGGATATAATGCAACGGTCGCCACGCAGACCAAAGGAAGGCTTACTACATGGAATGTTAGGCTTCATATTTGCCTCTTCACTTATTCAATTGATTGCTGAAATCGGTGCTTTTTGGTGGGGATTTGCTATTCAGGGGTCGGTGGAAAAGGCGAGAACTATGGTTTTCTTGGTTGCATGTTTCTATGAATTGATAGTTGTATGGAACTGTCGATCAGAAAGTCGTAACGCCTTCCGAGTTGGGTTTCTAACTAACAAACCGTTACTCATAGCTGTGATTATCTCTGTCTTCTCAACTTTAGCAGTAATTTATGTACCCATATTGCGGTTTATGTTTCAGACAGTTACATTGGATCTGCTTGACTGGGGCATTGTCGTCTTCTTTGCTTCTTGGGGTTTCTTCGTACTCCCAGAGGTTTTTATGAAGAGAAAACCTTCCATGAAAAAGTAAAAGGTGACTGCCGGTGGTATCAAAATATGAAGTGGAGCTAATCCCCATTAAGGACAAGAACGTGTTAATGGGAAAATACGGCGAACGTCTTCTCTATGAAGAAAGAGCCGATATATACGGATGCTGCATCAAACTTTTAACCGACGTAAAGTATGTGAAGGAACGTTGGGAAGAAAACTTCTATCCAATGTCTGCGCATGTTCGTTCTCACGGAAGAATGGTGGTGACAGAAGAAAGTGGGGAAAAACAGCGCATATTCTACGACCAGCTTTCGAAAACAGCCTTTCTAATTAACGTAGACTACTACGGCTGGATAAAATCCATAGCCTTAAGCATCGCCAGCGACATCCTAGAGGATAGTCACGGTATAAATTCAGTTCACGGTGCTTGTGTGGACATAGATGGACAAGGAGTCTGCTTAATAGCACCCTCAGGAACGGGCAAAACAACGCATACTTACGGCCTTCTCAGACTCAAAGGCGTCCGCGTCGTATCTGACGACTGGTTCTTTGTCCGCTTCATGGCTGACCAAGCCGTTGCATTTAGCTCCGAGAAAAACTCCTACATTCAAGCTGATATTGCTGAAAACTGGGGTGAATACAAGAAACTTTTAGATAAAGCTGAATTTGATTCGAAAGGTAGAGCCGTTATAAATGTTAGATGGGTTGTTGGCAAGGGAAAAATGCTGCCGATGACGACGTTGAAGAAAGCCATATTGCTGAAGCGAGACGCTGAGGACGAGACAATCGTCAGAAGACTTTCGCCTGAAGAAGCGACTCGCTACATGGAAACGGTCGACTTCTGTAATCCTCACATGCTTGTGAAGGATGAGAGAAAGTTGGAGTTGAGAAAGCAATTCTTCAAAGAATTCTTTACCTCCTTAGAAATTCATGTCGTCAATACAATGGCTCCAGTCCTTGAAACCCACCGAGCGATCAAAGAAGAAATTCTAGGGATGTAAACTATTTTCCTTTGTCGGAGTGATTGATGTGAGAAGAATTAGTGTGGTAACAGCAGGCGGCGACGCCCCTGGGATGAACGCTGCAATCCGTTCAGTGGTTCGAGCCGCAATATTCAATGGACTTGAAGTTTTGGGCATCGAAAGGGGCTATGCAGGACTTATAGAGGGGCAGGTTCATTCCTTGGGTACTCGTTCGGTCAGTGGAATAATCAACCAGGGAGGAACAATATTAAAGACTGCACGATGCGAGGAAATCAAAACAGACCAGGGAATCCTAAAAGCCGTTCAAACCTTGAAAACCCACAAAATCGATGGACTTGTAGTAATCGGAGGAGACGGCTCTTTTAGAGCCGCAAGCGAACTTTATCAAGCCAGCGGAATACCGGTAATAGGCGTTCCTGCAACAATAGACAATGACGTTGCGGGCACGGACACCACCATCGGTTTCGACACTGCCCTCAACACTGCCCTTTTCATAATAGACAGAATTCGTGATACAGCGACTTCTCATGAGCGAGTGTTTGTGGTTGAAGTCATGGGCAGAAAAAGAGGCTTTCTGGCTCTTGCCGTAGGTTTTGCTGAAGGCGCCGAGTTCATTCTTGTTCCAGAGATCAAGTTCAATTTAGAATCGATTTGCAAAAAGCTTAAAGGAGGTCGGGAAAAGGGAAAAACCTCAGAAATAATAGTAAAGGCTGAGGGCGCAGGAGACTCCTCTCTAATTGCTGAAGAAATAAGAAAGAGAACAGGGTACGATGTCCGCTTGACAATCCTTGGCCATGCGTTGAGAGGAGGACCACCCACAGCCCAAAGCAGAATTCTCGCCAATCAATTTGGAGCGTACTCCGTGGGCCTGCTCCTGAAAGGCGCAGAGAAGAATATGGTTGGAACCAAAGGACAACGAATGGTGTCAGTTGATTTGGATGATTCTTGGAAACGAAGGAAAGATTTGGACAAGCACCTATATCGGTTAGCTGAAATCTTATCATCCTAAAGAGTTGGAAAAAATGGTTAAATCAAAAGAGAACTTGATGAGACAAAAAATTGCCTATTTCTCTATGGAAATTGCATTATTGAATGACGCTCACACTTACAGCGGAGGTTTAGGAGTTCTTGCAGGCGATACCATAAGATCGAGTGCAGATCTGAGACTTCCTTTGGTGGGAGTTACTCTAATCAGCAAGAAAGGGTGCTTTAGGCAAGAATTGACCGATGAAGGAAGACAAGTAGAACAACCAGACCCATGGGAACCCTCAGAGTTCATGCAGCCACTCCCTGCTGAGGCTAAAGTGCAAATTCAGGGCAGAGACGTGCACATTAGGGCTTGGCTTTACACTGTAGAAAGTCAAACAGGTGGAGTTGTTCCTGTCTACTTTCTCGACACAGATGTAGAGAGAAACAGCCCTGAAGACAGAGAGATTACTTCTTTTTTGTATGGCGGAGATGAAAGATACCGCCTTAAACAAGAGATTGTCTTGGGAATGGGCGGCGTGAGAATGCTGGAAATGCTGGGTTTTGAAGTTCGTAAATACCACTTGAATGAGGGGCATTCCAGCCTCCTTGCCCTTGAGGTGCTGCGAAAATATCAAATGAACATCGAAAAAGTTAGAAGTTTATGCATATTCACTACACACACGCCTGTTGAGGCAGGGCATGACAAATTCTCCTACGACCTTGTTAAAGAAGTGCTGGGCGAGACTTTCTCACTCGATATTTTGAAAAAATTGGGCGGACAGGACAGATTAAACATGACGCTTCTCGCCTTCAACCTAAGCGATTATGTTAACGGTGTGGCCAAGAGACACCGAGAGACTTCCAAGGAAATGTTTCCAGGCTACGAAATTCACGCAATTACTAACGGCATCCATTCATACGCTTGGACTTTTGGGAGTTTCAGGAAATTATATGACAAGTATCTTCCAGGATGGGCAAATGAACCTGAGCTATTTGTAAGAGTGGATGGAATCCCAGATGAAGAAATTGGGCAAGCCCATAGGGAAGCAAAAAAAGTGTTGATTGATTACGTTAACAAAGTAACGAATATCGGTATGGATTATGACACATTGACCTTGGGATTTGCACGAAGGGCAACTGAGTACAAAAGAGCGAACCTACTGTTCTCAGATCTGGAAAAACTAAAAAAGGTGAATAGGAAAGGAAAGATCCAAGTGATCTTTGCCGGAAAAGCCCATCCCAGAGATGAATCAGGCAAAAGGCTGATTGAACAAATCTTTGGTTACATTGAGAGGTTGAAGGACGAAATCAAGATTGTTTATTTAAAAAACTACGACATGGATATCGCAGCCAAACTGGTTTCAGGAGTTGATGTTTGGCTAAACACGCCTTTACCACCTCAAGAGGCCTCAGGCACAAGCGGGATGAAGGCGGCCCACAATGGAGTGATAAACTTCAGCGTCTTGGACGGCTGGTGGATTGAAGGCTGGATAGAGGGCGTTACAGGTTGGGCCATAGGACCACACTCAGAAGAACACTTACCAATAGAAGAGCGTCACATCAGAGAGATGGATGATCTCTACAACAAGTTGGAATACATAGTCATTCCCATGTTCTACCAGAGAAGAGATGAGTGGATAAGGATGATGAAGAACTCAGTTGGGAAGATTGCTTACTACTTTAACAGTCTCAGAATGATGCGCAGATACGTAACCGAGGCCTACCTGTAACCCTAATAGAGATTTGCTGTTAAATTGTTGTTTAAATCCTGCCCGGGGCTACTACGTAACTCCAGTCGAGTTCGGAGGATTAGGTTTGCTTGACTGGATCATTGTCGCCTTTTTTGCTTCTTGGGGTTTCTTTGTGATTCCAGAAGTTTTCATGAAGAGGAAATAGCTATGTCGCTGGCGGTTGTAGTCGTATTGCGCCGAGAGTTGTCGCTAGGAAAAGTCCGTAGATGAATAGAAATATGGCGCCTTCTCTCCATGTCAACCTGCCCATTGACAGGAAATACCAGAAAAACAGGTTGGTGATGAGAGAAAAGATGACCAAATCTTGGAAAACAATCATGTTCATGGTTAAAGACTTACCTGCTAATGCGGGAAAGAATAATGTGATTCCAAGTATCAAAGTTATGTTTATGAAACTACTACCAACAATATTACCTAAAGCCAGCGCAGGATGCCCCTTGAGGAATGCTTTCAAGCTTACACTGAGTTCTGGCAGACTAGTCCCGAATGCGATTATTGTAGCTCCTATTATCTGTCTGGGTATCCCTGCAAATTCTGCTACGGCAACAGCGGATTCGACAAGAAAATACGCACTTAAAATGACGCCAGCGATTCCTAAGAAAGTGAGTAGAACGTATAGTCTCAACTTCTTTTTCTCACCCTCAGAAACGCTTGTTCCTTCCTCTGGTGGAATTCTTATCTTCGACAGCTGATATGTGTAAAAGACAAAAATCAACAGCAAAACCAAACCCACAAGCCAGCTGGCTTCGGTAAGATAAACCAACGCCAAAGGGATAACGGACGATATGAAGAGACCGAAGTTAAGGCTGCCAAGCTCTTCTTTAGCAAATGATGGAATCACGCCAATCCCACGCTGACTCCTTAAGGAGAGGAGGAAAGCGGCCAAACCCACTATGAGGCAAATATTCACAATGTTCGAGCCTAAAACGTTCCCGACAGAGATTGCACCTTCTCCCGAAAAGGCTGAGATAAAAGCCACACTTAATTCAGGTAAGGACGTGGAAAAGGCGAGCAAGCTGAAGCCAACAGCAGTTTTTGCTAGCCCTGTTATATCCGACATCTTAATAGAGTTGGTTATTGTGAGGTGGCTTGCCTGATCCAGTATCACTAACGAAACCAGTATAATCACTAGGTGCACTATTACCTCCATGGGCGTTCACCGCAAAATCACGTTAAGAAAAGCAGCAAACAAAATAAACTTATTGCCACGCTCAAACTCCAAAATCCTTTTAGTGAAGGCTAGTCTTG
>Ga0209324_10001405_pt1 | contig 16570 bp, 14 predicted proteins | sample Rifsed19ft3_FD_184015 | JGI IMG/M metagenome (GOLD analysis project Ga0209324, IMG submission 184015) | Soil microbial communities from Rifle, Colorado, USA - sediment 19ft 3 (version 2) | ecosystem: Environmental > Terrestrial > Deep subsurface > Rock core/Sediment | place: Rifle, Colorado...
GCGGCCGTTGCCCGGCTGGAATGGGTTTACGGCATCTGGAGCGGAGAGTTCTCTTACCGGTTCCTGAACGAGGAGGACCGGATCGGCGATCAGAGCCGGAACCGGCACTCCGCGTACGCCGCGATCAAGAGGACGCTCTATTGAAAAGGAGGGGAGCCACGAAAAGAGGAAGAAGTTGCACGGCGCTGTGCCTGGCCGCGGGTCTTCTCGTTTTCCTTGCGGGCTGCTTCAAGATGGCGGTGCCGGTAAAAGAGCCGACCCCGGTCATCCTCTGGCCCGAGCCGCCGGAGATCCCGAGGATCCACTTCGTGAACGCCGTCTCCCGGCCCGAGGACATGGGAATCGGGAACGGCGCGTTCCGGAACTTTTTACGGTACCTCGCCGGAAAGGCCGACACCCCCATGGTGAACCCGCACGGAGTGACGGTGGACGCCGAGGGGCGAGTGTACGTGGTCGATCATTTCTTGAGAAAGATCCACGTGTATGACCCCAGGGGGAAAAGATATTCCGCGTTCCCCGGAAAAGAGGCCGCCCTCCTTTCCCCGATCGGGGTCGCCGTCGACGACAAAAGGGGCCGGGTCTACGTTTCCGACTCCGCGGCAGGGGCGGTCAAGGTCTTTACCAAAGACGGGGGGAACCCGGCGGGGGAGATCCGGGGCGGCGAGATGGGAAGGCCGACCGGAGTCGCCATCCACGCGGCAAAGGACGAATTGCTGGTGGTGGACACGATCCATTCGGGGATCTTGAGGTTTTCCCTCGCGGATCATCGGCTGAAAGGGATCATCGGGAAGGAGGGGAACGAGGAGGGAAGGTTTCACTCCCCCACCCATATCGCGGTTTCGCGGGCCGGCAACATCCTCGTGACCGATTCCCTGAACTACCGGGTGCAGGTCTTTGACCAGGAGGGGAGGTTCCTCCGCGGGTTCGGCGCACCCGGCGATGGCCCGGGAACCTTTTCCCGGCCGAAGGGGGTCGCCGTCGACAGCGACGAGAACATCTACGTGGTCGACGCGCTCTTCGCCAACGTCCAGGTGTTCGACAAGGAGGGAAGGCTCCTCATGGCCTTCGGGAAACACGGGCAGGGGTTCGGCGAATTCTGGCTTCCCTCCGGTATCTTCATCGACGGCAGGGACAGGGTCTTCGTTTCCGACTCATATAATAAAAGGGTTCAGATCTTCCAGTACATGAAGGGAGGGGAACTCCCGCAATGATCCGAAAATATCCGCTGGGCTTGATCGTCGTGATGCTGTCGTTTTCCCTGATCCCCGGCGGGGTGTCGTCGGGCGGCATCGCCGACACGAAGCATAACCTTTCCATCACGGGCCCGGGGCCGGTCAAATCGACCACCGAGGGGGAACTCTGCGTCTTCTGCCACGCGCCCCACAACGCGCGGCGGGACATCCCGTACCTATGGAACCGGAGCGATTCAACGGCAAATTACGTTCCGTACCAGAGTTCCACCTTGACGGCGACCGTGGGGCAGCCGACCGGCGCGTCGAAACTGTGCCTTAGCTGTCACGACGGAACCATCGCCCTCGGGGCGCTGGTCACGCGGCCGCAGGAGATCCCCTTCGCCGGCGGTGTCCGCTTCATCCCCGAAGGACGGACGAAGCTCGGCACCGACCTGTCGGACGACCACCCGGTCTCCTTCGTGTACGACAGCGGCCTCGCGGCCGGGAACCTCGAGCTGGCCGACCCCTCCATACTGCCCCCGCCGGTGAAGCTCGACAAGAACAGGGAGATGCAGTGCACCGCGTGCCACGACCCGCATGAAAACAGCTTCGGCAAATTCCTCGTGATGTCGGATCGGTATTCGGCCCTTTGCACCGCATGCCACGAGAAGGACGGCTGGCCGTCGACGTCCCATTCCACCTCCGGGAAGACGTGGAACGGGCAGGGGACGAACCCGTGGTTCGAATCGACGTATCCCACGGTGTCGGAGAACGGATGCAGGAATTGCCACGTCCCCCATACCGCGGGCGGGCACGCGCGGCTGCTCCATTACGCCGTCGACGAAGACAACTGCCTCGTGTGCCATACCGGGAACGTGGCGGCGAAGAACATCGGGAACGAACTGACGAAGCAGTACGGGCATTTCGTGCAGAACTACGCGGGCGTGCACGACCCGGCGGAAAGCTTCCTGCCGGGCGGCGGCGTCCAAAAACACGTCGAGTGCGCCGATTGCCACAACTCCCATCAGTCCAACGCGATCCCTTCCACGGGCGCTCCTCTCGTTTCGGGGGCGACGGCCGGCGTAAAGGGGATCGACGCGTCCGGACAGGCGATCCGGTATTCACAGAACCAGTACGAGATCTGTTTCAAGTGCCATGCGGATACGAATTTCACCACCACTCTGTCCATCACCCGGCAGATCGCCCAGTTGAACACCCGGCTGGAGTTCAACCCGGCGAACCCCTCCTTCCACCCCGTCATGGCGCAGGGGGTGAACCCGAACGTCCCGAGTCTTCTGCCTCCCTACACCACCTCCAGCAGGATCTTCTGCACGGATTGCCACAACAACAACGACCCGGCAGGGCCGAAGGGGCCCCACGGCTCGACCAACAACCACCTCCTGGCGAAGAATTACGCGACGGCCGACAATTTCACGGAGAGCGCCGCGGCCTATGCGCTCTGCTACGCCTGCCACGGCAGGTCGAGCATCCTCGGTAACCGGAGTTTCAAGGAGCACAAGAAGCATATCGTAGACAAAAAAGCTCCATGCTCCGCATGCCACGACCCCCACGGCATCAGCATGACGCAGGGCAATCCCGTGAACAACGCCCACCTCATCAATTTCGATCTGACCATCGTTCAGCCGGACAGTTCGGGGAGGCTGTACTTCCAAAAGTTGGGAACCTTCAGCGGCCGGTGTTACCTGACGTGCCACGGCGAAGAGCATAACCCGGAAGAATATCCGTAAGATTCAGGAGGAAGTGTGAAAGCCGTACGTTTCATCGTCGCAATGCTGGCGGTCCTCTCCGTTGCGGTTCCGGGACTGTCCGCGGAGGAAACGATCCACGCCGGGACCGTCATCTATACGAAAAACGCGGGGAATTACACGTACATCCGACTGAAGGAAGCCGGCAAGAAGATATGGCTTGCGACGTCCCCCATCCGGGTATCCGTCGGTGACCCGATCGAGTACGTGGGTGGAGATGTCATGAAGACGTTCGAGAGCAAGGCGATGAACAGGACCTTCGATGAAATCCGTTTCGTCGCGCGGATAAGGGTTGTAAAAAACGTACCCCGGCCGGACAACCAGGCGATGGCGTCGGTCGCCCATCCGAAGAGCAGCCCTGTGGCCCCCGTCCCGAAAAAAGGCGAGATAAAAAAAACGGGGAAAGAGAAAACCGTCGAGGAGATTTTTTCGGGAAGGGAACAGTTGAAAGACCTCCCGGTCACCTTGCGGGGAAAGGTCATCAAGGTCAGCAGGAACATCCTGAAGAAAAACTGGATCACCCTGTCGGACGGGACCGGGACGGCCCCCGATGACCGGATCGTCGCGGTGACCACGGACCTGGTGACACCGGGCGATGTGGCGACGGTCACGGGGACGTTGAAGACGAACGTCAACCTGGGGGCGGGATATAAATACAAGGTGTTGATCGACGATGCGGAGTTCGCAAAATAAAGAGGATGAGATGATCGAACGGACCTTCGAGTGGAAGTTCGTCGGGAAGTTCGCGGGGATCGTCCTGGCCGGTCTCGGGGGGACGGTCCTCTCCCTCTACCTGGCCCTCCCGAAGGGAGAGGCGACGTCTTTCGGTGAAGTCATCCGCTCCCTGGTGACGGCCGACAACGCCCTCTCCCGAGCGATCGTCGTGGCGCTGGTCGCCGAAGCGGTGGTGATCTCCGTCGCCGTCGCCCTGACGACCGTGCTCACCTCCCACAAGATCGCCGGGCCGGTGTACCGGCTCAAAGTCGCTCTGGACGAACTGGCCTTGGCACAAGGCGCCCGGCCGATCCGGCTCCGGAAGAACGACCAGCTCCGGAAGTCGGCGGAATCGTTCAACACGATGCAGGCCGGGCTTCAGGAGCGTTTCCGTTCCCTCGGCAACGCGTGCGAAGACGTCGCGGAAGCGGCTCTGAGGCAGGTGGAGTCCCCCGGGGACCGGGGAAGGGTGAAGGCGGAGATCGATCGCCTGGGGCACGCCCTGCGGAGTTTTACCCTTTGAAGGAAGACCGGACGGCGACCGGGGCGACCGGGGTCCCGGGGAGGCCTTCCGTCCCGCGCAGGCGCCGGCGCTGGCTGATCCTCGCCGTCGTCCTGGGCCCCCTCCTCGCCTCGGCGGACCTTCCCGGGAACCGCGTGCACGACTTCGAGGGGAAATGCGACGAATGCCATCTTTCCCTCTCCGGCCCGAAGAGGATTTTCGTCCGCGAGATCGACCGCCTGTGCGAGAGATGTCATGGATCGCTGGGCCTCTCCCACCCGTCGGGGATGAGGCCGGCGACGGCCCTTCCAGCGGGCTTCCCGCTCGACTGGAACGGGAAGATGACGTGCGCCACTTGCCACGATGTCCACGGGAACCGGGAACACCTCATGAGAACGGAAAAACGGGGGAGACGGTTCTGTTTCCTGTGCCACGAGTCGCTTCCCGGCACCCACGGGGAAGCGAATCTGCCCGCGCACACCGGGAGCCGGAGGAAGGCCGTGGGGTTCGAGCAGAACCTCTTCGAGGGCTCCATCGACCGGGCCTCCCATGAGTGTCTCATGTGCCACGACGACACCTCCACCCGGCCCACCGCCCTCCGGGTCGGGGCAGGGGCAGGGGTCTACAACCACGGTGGAAGCTCCCACCCCGTCGGGGTCGACTACATGAAGGCGTATCGTCGCGGCCACTACGTCCATCCGTCGATGTTCAACCCGGCCATCGTCCTCTTCAACGGGAAGGTCGGTTGCGGGACGTGCCACAACGTGTATTCGAAGGAGAAGTATTACCTCTCCGTGAGCAACCGGCGAAGCGCCCTCTGCTTCCAGTGCCACGTGAAGTGACGGGTCCGGGTCCCGCCTCGGAGGAAAGGATGGGAGGGTTCATGGGGAACCGAAACGGCGCGGGACGCCCATATCGAAGAAGGCGATACTTCATCAGCCGCCGGCTCCAGGGACGGTTTGCCCTCTGTTTTCTCCTGTTGGGGCTCTTCATCGCCTTCGCCGCCGGAGGGGCGATCTGGCATCTTTCCTCGCAGGGGTTGGAGCGGCAAATCTTCCGTTCCCACGTGACGGTTGCCGGTCCGTGGGAGATCGTCTCCCCCGTTCTGCTGAGTAGTCTCCTGGTTTCGGCAGGGGTGCTCCTCCTGTTCGCCCTTGCCGCCGCACGCGCCGCCTTCCGGAAGATCGCCGAGGCGTTGGCGCCGTTGGACGAGGCGATGTCCCGGATCGGGACCGGGGACCTGAAGACGAACGTCCCGGAAGGCCGGGTGGTGGAGCTGAACGAGACCCTGGACGCGGCGCGTGAAGCGTTGCGAACGAGGGTCCTGGCATTGCGGGGGTTGCAGGAGCGGATGTCCGCCGAGGTTGCGAATACCGGTGCGACCGACGGGAACGTTCGTGAGGAGATCGCAATATTGTGCACAGCGTTCCGGGAGGCCCTCCCGGGGTTGTCGGACCGAACGTAAATTCGATGTCACCTTGCCCGGACATTCGGGGCGAAAAAGGAAAAGGATCAATGGTCACCATGTCCAGCGGGAAAACGAAAAAAAGCCTCAGAACCTTTATGCTTGCCTTCTCGCTGGTGTCTTTTTCCGGTGTCATTTCCGTTGGAGGGTACTCCATTTATATGGTTCATCGAATCGTCAAGGAGACATCCTCGTTAAAAGAGGTCAGCAAAAGCATTTTTACTATCGACAATATGCATAACAAGTCATATAACCTGGTACTTGCCATTCATCACTTCATTATAAATCGTGACGATAAGTATTCAAGGCGTGCAATTAATTTGTTAAATGATATGGAAAGCGACACGATAAATTATATCAAGCATGAAGAATCATCAAGCGACGCGGGAAGTATAGAGGAAGTCCGTCTGGTAAGACTGATACAGGATAACCTTGGAGAGATAAAAAGAAATGTAATCCCATTGTTCGATGATGTTTCGAGAAACAAAACCGGGGATGTTCGGAAAATTATCGCATTGGAGAAATATGCCTACAATATCGAGAAATTGACCAACGAGATCAATAAGATTCATTTGGTCGGCATCTCCGACGGCGTAGAAATGTCACATAGATTGCTATCCTCGATTTTCACGCTCTTCTTCGTCCTTTCCTTTTCAGGAATTTTCAGCATTTACATTTTTTACCGACTGCATGGCAGATATATCATCAAGCCGATCGATGATCTGGCCGATGCGACACGGAAGCTGTCAACGGGGGATCTGTCGATCAGGGTCTCCAGCAACGATAAAACGGAAATAGGTACATTGTATAATTCGTTTAATATAATGGCTGAAAGGCTGCAGGACTATGAAAAAAAACTGATAGATTTCAACCGATCTTTGGAGCAAAAAGTAAACGAAAGGACTCATGAACTTAAACATGCTTATGATACTCTGAAAAAGACCCAGGAGAAGCTATTAAGATTGGAAAAAATAGCGGCTCTTGGCCAGATATCCGCAAGTGTTAACCATGAAATAAAAACCCCCCTTAACTCTCTTTACATGAACCTTCAGCTTCTAAAGAAACAGGTGAATCAATTCGGTGGAGTCTCCTTGGATAGGAGAAAATATACGAACGAAATCATCGATATAATGGACAAGGAGACATTGCGCATCAGCGGTATACTCGATGAATTCGTCAGATATGCGCGACTCGCTCCATCGGACAGGAAAGAGAATGATTTAAATAAAATTGTTTCAGAAACGGTGGACATGATCAGCCAAAGAGCCGAGCAGTCCGATGTGAGGTTGCAGCTGAATCTATCCGACATCGTCCCCCTGTTTTCATTTGACGATAAAAAAATAACGCAATGCTTGACCAACCTTTTCATTAATGCCATCAATTCGATGGGTAACGGCGGTATTCTGACCGTTGAAACGGAACCTGTAGAAAACAACATGATAAGATTAATCGTTTCGGACACGGGTACAGGAATTAAAGAGGAAATTATCGATAAGATATTCCAGCCATTCTTTTCAAAAAGCAAGGACGGCCTTGGGTTAGGGCTCCCCATTGTTCAAGGTATCGTGGAAGGGCATGGCGGCAAAATTTCCTGCAGGAGCAAGGTCGGAGAAGGGACGACATTCGAGATTTTGCTTCCCACGGACATGCCCCCGGGAAAAGAGGAGGGTGATCAACAATGAGCAGATCCATACTGATTGTTGACGATGACAAATTGACGTGCGAGACACTGAAAAGGGCATTATCGGAGGAGTATACCGTTTATTCGGCGAGTAACGGCCAGGAAGCTCTTGATATCATCGAAAAGGGCGAGCCGGTGGATGTTATTTTGTCGGACTTGATGATGCCCGGGTTAACGGGCCTTGACATTTTAGACAGGATCAACGCTCTTCAATACAAGGCTGTTGTTATTCTTATAACTGGACAGGGCACCATAGATACAGCCGTGCAGGCAATGAAGCTTGGTGCGTACGATTATCTTGTAAAGCCGATTCATCTTGACAGGCTTTCCTTGTTGATCGAGAAGGCAATCGAAAACAAAAGAATAAAGGAAGAGAATATTCAGCTGAAGAATAAGATAAAAGAAAGCTACTCCTCGGTCAACGTAGTCGGAAGCTCATCAGAAATGCGTAATATTATGGATATTGTTCGACGTGTGTCTTCTACTACGGCATCCGTCCTTATCGCGGGAGAAAGCGGCACAGGGAAAGAACTCATAGCGAATATTATTCATTATAACAGTTCTCGATCAAACGGCCCTTTTATAAAAGTAAATTGCGCCGCTTTTGCCGAAGGAGTCATCGAGTCGGAAATTTTCGGACATGAAAAAGGTGCGTTCACCGGGGCGATCTCGTCAAAAAAAGGGAGGTTTGAGCTTGCTCACGGCGGTACGCTTTTTCTTGATGAGGTAGGAGATTTACCGCTTGGCGTACAGGTCAAATTGCTGAGGTTCCTTCAGGAACACACATTCGAGCGGGTCGGCGGCAATAAGACCCAACAGGTCGATGTCAGGATCCTATCCGCTACCAACAGAAATATAGAAAGCATGTTGAAAGAAGGCTCTTTTCGCGAAGACCTTTATTACCGTTTAAAAGTAATAACTATCGAGGTGCCGTCTTTAAGGGAAAGGGAAGGAGATATTGAGGAACTTGCAAGATTCTTTTTTAAAAAATATTCCGAAATACATAACCGCCATATAACGGGCATATCGGATGAGACAATGGCCATAATAAAGTCTTATGACTGGCCAGGGAATGTCAGGGAATTAATGAGTTTCGCAGAGAGTTGTGTTGTTTTAGCAAGAGATAATTATATAACAAACGATGATATTCCTGAATATCTATTCCCAATGCACAACAGAAATCAACATAACGCCGTTGGTGTTCTTGAAGAAAATGAAAGACAACTCATTGTAGATACCCTGAAAAGCACAAGAGGGAATAAAGTTGAGGCGGCAAAAATATTAGGAATAGGGTTAAGAACTCTGTATAGAAAGTTGGAAAGGTATCAGAATGGCAAGACTCCCTTCCCTGAATCTTATCTTTGAGAGGCGCTCCCCATCCGTTTGGCCCGACGATCTGTTTGTGATACACTCCCGCCGATGTTCAAACGATCAATAACGGCGATCGTATGCCTGCTGGCCCTCTTGGCCTGCTCCCGGCAAGAGCCTGCCCCTCCGCCCCGGAAGGCCCCCGAAACGAAGCTCCTGATCGGGCTGATCCCCGAGCGGAACATCTTCAAGCAGATAGAGCGGTACGAGCCGCTGGCGGAGTATCTCTTCCGGAAGACCGGCGCGAAGGTGAGCCTGAAAATCCTTCCCCGGTACGGCAACATCATCGAAAATTTCCGGTCGTCCGGGTTGGACGGCGCCTTTTTCGGCAGCTTCACCTACGCCCTGGCGCACGCGAAGGTCGGGGTGGAGGTCCTCGCGCGGCCGGTGGCGCTCGACAACACCTCCACCTACCACGGCCTGATCTTCGTCCGGAAGGACCGGGGAATCCGGACCGCCGGGGACATGAAGGGGAAGCGGTTCGCCTTCGTGGACAAGGCGACCACGGCCGGCTACCTTCTCCCGCTGGAATATTTTCGTGACCACGGGATCCAGGACTACAAGGGATACCTGAAGGAGGCGTATTTCACCGGGACGCACGAGGATGCCGTCTACGATGTGCTCAACAGGAAGGCCGATATCGGGGCCGCGAAGAACACGGTGTTCCACCGGCTGGCGAAGGAGGACCCCCGCATCCGCAAGGACCTGGTCGTCCTTGCGCGGTCCCCCGACGTGCCGGAGAACGCCCTCGCGCTGCGGAAAGACCTCGATGCGCCGATGCGCAGCCGTCTGAAAGAGGCTCTCCTCAACATGCACATGGACCCGGACGGGAAACCGGTGCTGGAGCGGTTCGGCGCGCTCCGGTTCATCGAGACCACGGACGCGGATTACGCCGTCGTCGTGAAGTACGCGGAACACAACCGCCTGAACCTGGCCACCTACGACTACAAGAACGACTGATGAAACGAAAGATCGTCCTCGGGCTGGCCATCTACTCCGTCGTCTTTTCCCTGGCCGGCGTGTACGTCATCCGCACGATCCGAACCGCCACCACCGAGCTGGACAAGCTGATCACGCTCCACCAGGTGGAGATCCTGCGGGAGCATTACCTGCTGCAGATCAAGAAGGTGCAGTCGGACCTCACCCTCATGGACACCCCGTATTCGAGGAGCTTCGATACCGTCGTAAAAAACGTCATGAACATGGGGAGGATCATCGACACCTGCTTCGACTGCCACCACTCTCCGCGCGGAACGGAACGGCTGATCGCGCTGAAGAAGCAGACGGAATCGTACAAGGAATCCTTGAGCAGGGTGCTGACCGTCCGGGCGAACGCCACCCGGCGCGCCGCGGAGGAGGACTCCGCCTTCCGGATCGGAGAGGCGCTGATCGGGCAGGTCCAGGACATGATCGCCCTCACGACCTCCCGGCTCGGGGAGAACACGCAAAAGGCGATGAACCGGATCGAGCGCACCAAGTACATCCTGTACGGGCTCGTGGCGATCGGGCCGTTGGCGTCGGCCGCGCTGGGGTTCGTCTTCATCCTGGGGCTGACCCGCCCCGTGAAGGTCCTGGTCGAGTCCACGCGGAAACTGAAGGGCGGCGACCTGGACCACCGGGTCGCGGGGCTTACCGATGAATTCGGCGAGGTCGCCGCCTCCCTCAACGAGATGGCGGGATCGTTGAAGGAACAGATGCATAAGATGCAGCGGACGGAGCAGATGGTGGTGGTCGGGGAGCTGGCGGCGGGCCTGGCCCACGAGATCAAGAACCCCATGGCCGGGATCAAGGTCGCGATGAGCGTCCTCTCCGAAGAGGCGTACATCTCCCCCGAGGACAAGGCGGTGCTCCAGAAGGTGGTCGCCGAGATCACCCAACTGGAAGGATTGATGAGGAGCTTCCTCAACTTCGCCAAGCCCCAGAAGCCGCGGCTGGAACTGGTCAACGTGAACCAGATGCTGAACACGACCCTCACCTTCCACCTGAAGCACCAGGCCGTCGGGGCCGGCGGAGCCGGGAAGATCGCGATCGAGAAGGAGTTCGGCGAACTTCCCCCGACGCTGGCGGATCCCACCCAGCTGCAGCGGGTCTTCCTGAACCTGTTCCTCAACGCGCTCCACGCGATGCCCCGCGGGGGCGAGCTGGGCGTCCGGACCTGCCTGGAAGAGGACGGAAAGAAGATCCGGATCGAGGTTTCCGACACCGGGACCGGGATCCGCGAAGACCTCGTCAACAAGGTTTTCCAGCCGTTCTTCACGACAAAGGCGAAGGGGACCGGGCTGGGCCTGGCGATCTCCCGGCAGATGATCGAGCAGCACGAAGGTTCGATCGCCGTCGCGAACCGGCCCGGCGGCGGAGTGGTGTTCAACATCCTGCTCCCCGTAAAGGCGGAAGGGGCGGCCGTATGAGGACCAAGGGAAAGGTCTTCCTGCTGGACGACGACGAGCTGATCGTTTCCATGCTCGAGCGGGCGCTGAAAGGGGACGGGTACGACGTCCGCGCGGAGAGGGACCCCGAAGGCGTCCTCGACCGGATCCGGGAATTTTCCCCCGACGTCATGTTGCTGGACATCAAGCTCCCGGGGCGGGACGGCATCGACCTCCTCGGGGAGATCGTCGGGCAGGGGATCCCGACCCAGGTGGTCATGCTGACCTCGGACGACACGGCGGAGACCGCCGTCAAGGCGATGAAGGTCGGCGCCGCGGACTACCTGACGAAGCCGTTCAACCTGGACGAGGTGAAGATCGTCGTCGGGCGGATCACCGAGAGGGGGCACCTGAAGCACGAGGTCGAATACCTTCGGAAGATCAGCTCCGACCTGACCCGGCAGGAGATCATCGGGAAGACGAACGAGATCTACAAGCTGAAGGAGAAGTGCGGAAAGTTCGCCGCCGCCGGAGTCCCGATGATCCTCATCACGGGCGAGAGCGGCACGGGGAAGGAGGTCTTCGCCCGGCACATTCACCAGCGGATGCACCCGCCCGAATCCGGCGCGTTCGCCCCGTTCCTCGGGATCAACTGCGCCGCCCTGCCGGAGCAGTTGATCGAAAGCGAGCTCTTCGGGCACGAGAAAGGGGCGTTCACGGACGCCAAGGTCGAGAAGAAGGGGATCTTCGAGGCGGCCCACGGCGGCTCGATTCTCCTCGACGAGATCGGGGAGATGCGGCTCGACCTGCAGGCGAAGCTCCTCCGGGTGATCGAGGAACGGAAGGTCCGGCGGATCGGCGGACGGCAGGATCTCCCGATCAATGCCACGGTGATCGCCACGACGAACCGGAACCTCGAGGAGGCGGTGGAGAAGGGGGAGTTCCGCGTGGACCTGTACTACCGGCTGAACGCCTTTTCCCTCCACCTCCCGCCGCTGCGGGAGCACAAGGGCGACATTCCATTGCTGGCCCGCCACTTTCTCCAGGATTATTCGGGGAAGTACAAGAAGATGTCGCTCAAGGAGATCTCCCCCGAGGCGGAGGAGCTGCTGGTCGCCTATCGTTGGCCGGGAAACATCCGGGAGCTCCGGAACGTCATCGAGCGGATCGTCGTCCTGGAAAACGACGAGATCGTCCGGCCGGAGCACTTGCCCGCGGAAATCCTGCACCTCAAGGAGCGGGCCGCGGCGAAGCCGGGCCCAGGGCTGACGATCCCCGACACGGGGCTGTCGCTGGAGGAGGTGGAGAAGAACCTGATCGTCCAGGCGTTGGAGAAGGCCGGGCAGAACAAGACGCAGGCCGCGAAGCTCCTGGGGATCACCTACGACTCCCTGCGGTACCAGGCGAAGAAGTTCGGGCTGGAGTAGTTCAGTTTACGAATTTCAGACCGGCCACGACGCCATCCTGCACCGGATCGACCCACACGACCTCGGCGCACGATTCGGGGGGGGCGAAGCTCCGGTAGATATCGTTTTCCGAGACGGTCCGGGCGCGGATATGCTGCCCGACCCGCAGAGGATATTCCGTGCGAAGCCTGAATCCCCCGGGACCGAATTCCGCCATCAGGCCGCCCAGATTGTGAAGGTCGTACTGGGCTTCCTCCGGCGCGGGTTCCACGATCGAGATGCGAAGCGGGGTGCGGCAGATGTGCCGCGGGTGTTTCCTCTTATGCCCGTGTGCTCCCAGGGTGCTTTTCAGAATGCCGTGGATTTCCGAGAGATCGAGCGGCTTTTCGAGGAATTGCAGCGTTCCCTCCGCGAACGCGCGCTGCCGGTTCGGCTCACTGGCATCGGCGCTCATGATGACGACCTTTGTCTCCGGCGAAATCTCGCGGACCTCCCGGAGGAGGTCGAGGCCGTTCGTGTCCGGCAGGTGGATGTCGAGGAAGACGATGTCGTACGGCAGTTTTTGGAGCTCCGCGAGCGCGTCCGTGCCGTTTTCAACAACGCGCGTGGAGAATTTGAGGGACGTGAATTCTTTCTCCAAGGCCCAGCAGGTCAACTTGTCGTCGTCGACGACAAGGATTTTCTTAAGAGGTTCGGGGTGCACGTTCGTAATGGAAGCAAATTAAATACCATTTTATGACCGAGTGGTAATTGGAGGAATTTCCTTTGTTGTCAGTATCTTGTATGAATTATGTTGTATTGATAGTTTTTCCTGGATTTGGAATTTGAGGCAATTCCCCAACGGAGGTGGGCAAATTCCCATGTCCGGGCGTCAATCCTTCGCGTGGCACTTGTTGCAGAGCGACCTCTGGTAGGTGGCGAACCGGGTCGCAGGCCTTTCGTAATACGCCCTCAGAGTCTCGGCGCGTGTGCGCCCCTGGGAGATCCGCGACGGGACGTCGATTTCCTCGATGCCCGGATAATTCCCGTTGAACAGCAGGAACTCGGTATTCAGATTCCAGCGCGCCGCGGAATCCCACCCCGAGGCGTGGGCGCGGTGGCAGGAAAGGCACATCACGTTCGAGGAGGCGCCGGGTCCCGCCGTTTGCCCGCCCGTGGTCGCCGTCCCCTTCAGCAGGGTGTAGTCCGCCGTGCCCACCTCGAAGGGAACCATCGAGTTGTACGATGTGGAGGAGTTCCCGGTCAGGTTCCCGGACGCGACGTACGAATTGTAATTGGCGGCGACGGCCGAGCTGAATTTGATGTCGTTTCCGGCAGGGTGCGCCTTCCCCCCCCCGGCTCCCCCGAGTTGTGCGGGATGGCAGTTGGCGCACCATTCGGACATCCCTTTTCCGTACGTCACCCGCGTGTCGCCGCGGTCTTCCGGCAGGTTGTAATTTTCCGGTGACACCGCGGCGGGCGGGTCCGCGGTGAAGGGCGCCCCATCAAACAGGGAAGATACGTACCCTTTCCCCCCGAGAAGACGGTAAACCCCCACGGCCCGGTCCCCCGACGGGTCCGGGCTGGTGCTGTACGACCCCGATGCCTGGATCGGGATTCCGGTTTTCCCGATGGACCCGTCCGCAAGCCGCCGGTACTTGCCGTGCGGGTCGTGGCAGCTGATGCAGGAGAGGCGGGCGGCGGGGAACGACCCGCCGGGAGCCGTGATCCGCCCGGTGTCCGCAGCGAACCGGTAGTCGATGGCGACGATGTTGTGCCCGTGCCGTTCGCCGGGGCTGCTCCCGCCGCCCTCCCCGCCTCCCGTTCCCCACCGGAAGCTCTTCTTCACCCATCCGAAGTCCCCTCCCGGAGAAAGCTGTGCCGGGGGAACCCCCGGGGGCATGTCCTCGTCCGCGGTGGCGACCAGGTAAGAGCTGGGGCGTTTCTCCCCGGAGGCAAGGTGGCATTTCAGGCAAGTGGACCCCGGGTCCGAAGCCGTCAAGGAGATCGAATTGTCATCGCCCGTCCCTGCGCTCCCTCCATCCGGACGATGGATGGAGTGACAGCCGATGCAGTCGCCAACCCCCCCCGAGTGAAAGGCCTCCGCCGGGTCGTAACAGGGGGCGGCAACCAGAAAGAGAGTAGCCAGGAGGGGGATCATCTGCCGGACCCACGGATTCCTTGCCATCGATCGTCTCCAGGGCGGTGAAATCCGCGCTCAAGAGAAGTATCGGCCGGATGCGGGAGAAACTTCATGGGCCTGGAGCAGGGAATTCCCCGTAGTCGGTGAAATCCCCATCTCCCGCAGGGGTTATTCCCGGGTCGAATCGTCCATGCATCTTCTTGTCCGCGCAACCTGTTGTTTTTAGGCTGCATTAATTTGTTTCCGCATTGGCATATCGCTTGCTGTCTAATGTCTCGCCATGAGATTCCAAAGAGCGAAATACCTGGTAATTGCCTTGGCGGCATCCCTGTTCCTGGCCCCGTTCCCGGCCCAGGCGAGCGCCGGGGTGAAATCGACCTTCCTGTACAGTCTTGCGAATTTCCACGGCAAATTGCCTTACAACGAGGTGCGGGTCCGCGTGGACCGTGCGCGGGATGAAGTTTACGTCGTGGAGAGGGGCATCGTCCGGGTCTTCAATGAAAGCGGTATGGAGTTCTTCTGGTTCGGGGATAACGCCGAGCTGGAATCGATCTACGACCTGGCGGTGGACGAAAAGGGGGATGTTTCCCTGCTGTCGTTCAATTTCAGCCACCCGGAAGACCCGAAATATTTCCTCATCCGGTGCAATTACCGGGGCGAAGTGAAGGAGAAACTGGCGGTGACGGGGCTGCCCATCGAATTTTCCGGGTTCTTCCCCAATTACATGTTTTACCGGGACGGCGAATACCTCTTACTGAGCAGCGGCAAGATGCAGGTCGTCATCACGGACCGGAACGGCGTGTACCGGAAAGGGTACGACCTTGCCGATATCCTCGAGATCCCCAAGAAGGATCGGCCAAATACCGAGATCTTCGGTTTCAACCTGGATTCCGATGGGAACATGCTTTTCACCGTCCCCGTGCTGTTCCAGGCGTACGTGGTTTCCCCGGACGGGAAGGTGGCGGGTTCTTTCGGAAAGGCCGGTTCCGCCCCCGGGATGTTCGGGGTGGTGTGCGGGATCGCGAAGGACGACCAGGGGAACTACCTCGTGGTGGAGCGGCTCCGCAGCGTGGTGATGGTCTTCGACAAGGAGTTCCGGTTCCTGCAGGAGTTCGGGTACGTGGGCGGCAAGCCCGGGAACCTGATCCGGCCGAACGAGGTGGCGATGGGGAATGCCGGGAAACTCTACGTCACCCAGGTACGGAACCGGGGAGTGTCGGTTTTTTCCGTCACTTCCAACTGAACCAGAGGATGGGAGGTCAACTCATGAAGGAAAGGGGGTGTTCAGGGGATCGGGGGCGCCCGACCGAAAGCAATGAGGGACGAATAACGACTTTGCCGGAAGTTTGGTGGAAGCAGCCAACCCAACAGACTCCTCCGAAAAAGGCAAACCCATCGTAAGGTGGGGGCGCAAAGCCCAGGGGTCCTTCGAAAAGTGGAAGGACGGCCCGGCTGCCGGAGAAAACCAAGGAGGAGAGATGAAAGCCGCAAAGGTCACACTCTTTGTCGTACTGGCCGCCCTCGTGGCGGTCGGCATCAGCACTACGGCGTATTCCTTCCACTCGGGCGGCGTCGCCGAGTGCAACGGCTGCCACAGCATGCACAGCCCCGCCGCCGGCGGATCGTTCCTGATGGTCGGCACGGATCAGAGCTCGACCTGCCTCTCCTGCCACGAGCACGCAGGGGACACCGGCCCCTCCAGCTACCATGTCAGCACCGCGGAAGCCGATATGCCGGCGGGCACGGCTCCGCTGCAGCGGACCCCGGGCGGCGACTTCGGCTGGCTGAAGAAAACGTACACCTTCGTCGTGCGGGGCACCACGAACGTCGAGGACGGCGCGACCCATGGCCACAACATCGTGGCGGCGGACAAGGGGTACGCTGCGGACCCGCACAACACCACGGCGCCGGGCGGGACATTCTCGGCCTCGAACCTCGCATGCAACTCCTGCCATGATCCCCACGGCAAGTACCGCAGGCTGTCCGACGGGACCGTCGCAACGGCCGG
>Ga0209324_10001412_pt1 | contig 16555 bp, 16 predicted proteins | sample Rifsed19ft3_FD_184015 | JGI IMG/M metagenome (GOLD analysis project Ga0209324, IMG submission 184015) | Soil microbial communities from Rifle, Colorado, USA - sediment 19ft 3 (version 2) | ecosystem: Environmental > Terrestrial > Deep subsurface > Rock core/Sediment | place: Rifle, Colorado...
TAGAAGACATTACTGCGAAATTAAAACAGAATGAAACAATACTAACTTATACAAAGATTTATGCACCAATAGACGGAGTTGTTTCGGATGTAACAGCCCAGGAAGGTGAAACAGTGGTTACAGGACTTCAGGTTGCGAATCTTGTTACGGTGCTTGATCCAACAAGCCTCGAGATGTGGATATATGTTGATGAAACAGATATAGGAAGAGCTAAAGTAGGACAGCAAGTGGAATACTATGTGGACACATTTCCTGACAAGCTCTTTAAAGGCACTATAGAAAAGATTTATCCACAGCCTGTTATTAAAGACAACATTGTCTATTATCTTGCAATCGTAAAGGTAACAAAGGATGATACCCGTTTCCTGAAGCCTGAAATGACCACGCACATAAATATAATCTTTGATGAAAAAAGCAACATCCTTATCGCTCCAAATGCTGCTATAAAGTTTGAAAAGGGTAAACAGATTGCCTATAAGGTGATAGGGCAGAACAGGGTTCAGAAGGTTGAATTGAAGACAGGAATCAGGGGCGAAGAAAATACCGAGATCATATCAGGAATAAAAGAGGGAGACGTAGTCGCAACGAAATTAATCCTGCCTGTTTCAGCAAAGCCCGAAAGTTAAACTGAGAATCCCATGCCTTTATGCTTGATGGAAAATATCAAAAAGACTTACAGAATGGGTGATCTCGAAATAGAGGTACTGAAAGGCATTCATCTCAAGATAGAGAAGGGAGAGTTTATAGCAGTCATGGGCACGTCAGGCTCAGGAAAGACAACACTTATGAATATTATTGGATGTCTTGACGTTCCTACATCAGGACGCTATATGCTGGCAGACAGAGAGGTCTCAAATCTCACAGATGATGAATTGTCAGAGATAAGAAGTAAACACATCGGATTTGTATTTCAGACCTTTTATCTCCTGCCCTATGCCACAGTTCTTGAAAATGTTTTATTACCAACACTTTATATCGGAAGCCGGAGAGACAAGGCAGAAAGATATGCTATGGATCTTTTAAAGCTTTTTGGCTTAGAGGAGAGGGCAAGATTTAAACCCAATCAGCTCTCAGGAGGGGAACAACAGCGTGTTGCTATTGCAAGAGCTGTAATAAATGAACCTGATCTGCTTCTTGCTGATGAACCAACAGGTCAGCTTGACAGTAAGACAGCCGGTGAGATCATGAATTTACTTGTAAAGATGAATGAGCAGGGCAAAGCGGTGATACTCGTAACCCATGACCTTCATATTGCTGAATATGCAAAGAGAATTATTCAGATAAAAGATGGGATTATTTCTGAATAAAGAAGCATGTACTAAAAGCTAAGTGTATGTCATGCTGAACTCGTTTCAGCATCTAATTAAAACAATACATTATGAGATCCTGAAGCAAGTTCAGGATGACAAAGACTATTGGACTGTTTATCGGAAACTGATGAATAAAGATGTATGGCAGGCTGCTTAAAATTATATCCCAATCTATCAAAGCTGTCCGTTCTTTCAAGCTGAGGACATTTTTCTGTTTGGTGTGTATTACCCTCGGCATATCTTCGATCACTGTCATTGTTGCAGCTACAGAAGGGGCATATAAAAAGGCTTTTGAGATTGTAGCACGGTTTGGGCCTGATTCATTGCTTGTTCTGGGCGGAAGTGAAGAGGCGAGGGCTGTAGGGGAAAGGCAGAAGACGATCACTCTCGATGATGTCGAGGCTGTTAAGGAGGCTTTCGACAGTGCCTATTTAGTAGTTCCGATGACAGCCATGAGAGAGATCACTGTCTCCTATAAGGAAAAGAAATACCAGACTTTGATAGTAGGTTCAACAAGCGATTATAGCCGTGTCTGGACATGGCCTGTTATTCAGGGTTCTGATTTTACAGAGGAAGATGTAAGGGGATTAAGAAATGTGGGGCTTATAGGTCAGCATGTTGTAAAGGAACTTTTTGGAGATGAGGACCCTGTTGGAAAATATGTTCTCGTTAAAGGGATACCTGTTCAGATTGTTGGAGTTCTCTCTGAGAGGGGCACTTCTCCGGCAGGAGACCTTCTCGATGACAGGATTATCATACCAATTACAACACTGATGAGGAAACTCGAGAATGAATCAAAATATGTAAGGGCCTTTCGGATACGATTTATTAATCAGGAAAATCTGTATAACTACTTAAATGACCTTAGCTTATTTCTAAGGGAAAGACATAGGATACCTAAGGGAGAACCAAATGACTTTACCATAATTTCACCAAAAGAGATCATAAAATTTCTCGTTGCCCTCACAGGTTCACTTGTTGTTTTTCTTGGTATCACAGGAGTCATATCTCTAATTGTTGCAGGATTTGTTCTTGCAAACCTCTTTTTGCTCTCAGTCAGGGAAAGGACAAAAGAAATAGGCATCAGAAGGGCAACAGGTGCAAAAAAGAATGATATCCTTTTGCAGTTTCTCTTTGAATCAGTGGTCATAACAACTATGGGGGGGATTTTGGGGTTCATCCTTGCCCTCTTATCTTCTAAACTCCTTATGCTAATCGCAGAGTTTCCTATCCATTTTTCATGGAAGGCCTTTGTTGTTGGTTTACTCCTTTCATGGGTTATCGGGATTGGTTTTGGATTACAGCCTGCAAAGAGGGCAGCAGACCTGAAGCCGATAGAGGCTATACGGGGATGAAAAGGCTATATTTGAATCTTAAAATTGCTATGCGATCGCTCCTGATTTTCAAACTGAGGAGTGCCTTAGCAATACTTGGAGTATTTCTCGGGACCTTCTCTCTCGTCATTGTATCTAATCTTTCAGACTCATTATCAAAAAAGACTGAAAAAGAAGCAGAAAGTCTTGGTAAGAATCTCCTTATTATAAGGAGCGGCGTCGTGAGGAGGTTTGGAGCTCAGACGAGACTATTGAGTGAGGCTACTACACTGACCACAAGGGATGCAAAGGCAATAATTGAAGGGGTACCATTTGTTAGTACCGTATCACCCACAGCCAACAAGACATTCCCTATCAGATATGGTGACATTACTCTCAGATCCATACTTGTTATGGGTGTCACACCCAATTATACAGTGGTGAGAAATTTTCAAGTAAAAGAAGGTAGTTTTATTACTGAGAGTGATAACAAAAATCTTAACAGGGTAGCAGTCATTGGAAGTGAGGTTGCTAAAAACCTTTTCGGTGATGTCAATCCCATTGGACAATACATCCTCATCTGGAGAGTCCCGTGTCAGATAATAGGATTAATGGAGGAAAAAGGTGTAGATATATCAGGGTTTAATCAGGATAATCAAATATTCATACCCCTGAATACCTTTCTCAGAAGACTCGTTAATAAAGATTATATCAACAGCATTTCTGTCCAGGCCATCGATGAAAAATCCATTCCCTTAGTTAAGGCTGGAATTGAGGATTTATTAAGAAAGAGGCATAAAATCAGAGAGGATCAGAAAGATGACTTTACTGTCATTGATTTAAAGGATGTAATGGCATTGAAAACACAGGCGATGTCCATGATAACCGTTCTCGGCAGGGTGGCGGCAGTTGTTGCGTTTTTCATTGGAGGTATCGGGATATTGTCCATTATGATTCTAATCGTAAATGAAAGAAGAGTTGAAATTGGCATCAGGAGGGCAGTAGGTTCAAGAAAACGGGACATAATTTTCCAGTTTCTTATGGAAGCAGCCTTTATATCTTTGAGCGGGGGGACTGTTGGTCTGATAGCAAGTTTTATAACAACAGTCATTATTTTTATGCTTGCAGATCTGCCCTTTACAGTCTCTCTGACAGGACTTATATTATCTTTCTTTGCATCCGTAGGAGTTGGCATACTGGCAGGCATCTATCCGTCAAAGAAGGCAACAAAAATCCAGCCTATGGATGTGATAAGGGCATAACTGTTATGTAAAAATCATTTGTGCATATATTGGTGGGTAAAGTTCTTACTCTTTATTGTGTCATTCCTGCTCCCCGCTTACGACCTGCGGGGACAAGTTTCGCAGGAATGACATTTTAAGTAAAGATTATTATGGGATAACACAATAGATTCCGGATCAAGCCCGGAATGACACATTGAAAAAAGAACCATATATCATATATCATATGTATGTTAGGAGGTCAATCATGAGGAGAACCACAATATTTGCTGATGATAATCTGATTAACGAAATTAAGGAAATTTCAAAGGAAGAGAACAGGAGTGTAGCCGACATTCTACGGGAAGCGATGCAGGATTATATAAAGCAAAAAAGACATAAAAAGAAGAGGATATCCTTTATCGGTATTGGTAGCAGCGGCAGAAGAGATATTGCTGAAAGACATGAGGAACTTCTTTGGAAGAAAGTTACAAAATAGAATCTGTCATTATAGATACAGGCATCATCTATGCACTTGCAGATAAAAAAGATTCCTGGCACAAGAAGGCTTTTGATTTTGTTAAGGTTTCTAAAGGCAGACTGATCGCTCCTTCACCCGTCATACCGGAGGCATGTTATCTTTTAAACATTTATCTGGGACAATTCGCCGAGATTTCTTTTATACATTCTTTGATCAATAAAGAGATAATTATTGAACATTTCCATCCCGATGATTTGTTACGCTGCGCTGAACTTTTAAAGCAATATGATTATCTTAATCTTGGGTTTGTTGATGCAACACTTGTAGCCATCTCCGAGAGATTAAAGATACGTAGAATTCTTACTACTGATAGAAGACATTTTTCCACGGTAAAACCCAAACACTGCGAAGCTTTCACCTTGTTGCCTTGAGGAAGGACCTAAATGATTTATGTAAAAGTAATGTCCTATCTCGGTTACTACTTTGTCATTCCAGCTTGTCTGGAATCCTTCTTTAAGAAAGATTCTCTATGAGTCGTAGATTTGACAAGCCAGGATGACAGAGAATTGGAAGGACTCCCGACAAGCGGGAGTGACAGAAAAAGATACAGACTGAGTAGGACATTTAGAAAGCAGGGTTCTATAAATGATTATATCGTGACTGGTGATCCGGAGTTTAAGAAAGTTGAACATTTAGTGGAGATAATTTGGGTATAGAATGAAAGGGGGCAGGCCGAAGGCCTACCACCTTTTGCTTCTCTTCTATCTCTGAACTAAGGCTGAATCGTGAAGACCTTGTCACTTACATCAGTTCCCACTATTGTTCCGCCTGCATCTTTCAGTATTACCTTCACCTTGCATTTTGTGGATGATACAGGAGGCACTGTCCAGGAATATTTTCCAGGATTGCCTGTAAGAGTTTTTATTGGGTTCCAGTCGGTGCCGTTAGTAGTGTATTTCAGTACTGTTTTTGCAACAGGTCTTATCGTTTTGTGTGTTGTCCATTGTATGGTCGATGCATTGCCTGATTTAAGAGTTTGTCCTCCGTTGGGTGATATTACCTTGAGCACTTCGATGATAAATGGTTTATCTGACGTATCCTCACCTAATCTCACGTTATTAGAATCATAGGCAATTACCTTCACACGGCACTGCTTTTCATTCTTTGTCACCACTGGTACTTCCCAGCTAATACAACTTAAGCCTGTTACAGTTTTTATTGCTGTCCAATCTGTTCCATTTGTTGTATATTGCAGGTCGAATTTCACTGCTGTATTAGGCGCTTTCCAACATATGGCATATGTTCCACCTGAGGGTAAGACATCACCACCATTCGGCACTTGAATGGTTACAATATCACAGACGTCACCAATCCCATCACCATCGCTGTCAAGCTGGTCAGGGTTGGCAATGGTCGGACAGTTATCTTTGCAGTCTTTTATTCCATCACCATCAGAGTCGCTATCAGGTTTGCCACAACCGCATATGCCAGGCTTTATCTTGGTCGGGTCATTGGGACAACCGTCATCGCAGTCACGCGCTCCGTCACCATCAGCATCTTCCTCATCGACTGCTCCATCACAATCATTGTCGATATTATCGCAAACTTCCATGCTTTGGGTACCCGGAGTTGCATTACATACCGTGCTCAAACCATCAGATGCACAGATCTTCGTCCCTATAGTCTCACAAGCACCAATTCCAGTACTGCAAACTATCCCTATATCAAAGCCCTCATCAATAGCACCGTTACAGTTGTTATCCTTTCCATCACAGAGTTCATTTGCTCCTGGATTGATTGATGAATTGTTGTCATTACAATCTACTGGGCCGCATGAACCGCCCTCTACTGCATAACCATCATTGTCGTTGTCTGTACACTTCCGCCATGAAGTTTTGATTCCTTTACCTGCAGGTGCAAAATTTATCCAGCCAATATTCTCACCCCATGCCATTCCACTGAAAACACCTGTGGCTGGATCGATTTTTACCCCTGCACCTACTGGGTTAAAGTTTATCCATCCTACATTCTCTCCCCAGGCATAACCTGAGAGGTTGCCATTTCCATCATTGACAACACCGCCAGTTGTGGGATTCAAATTAATCCATCCAATGTTCTCTCCCCATGCATAACCGCTAACTGCTGTATCTGATACGGTAACACCCGGGCCTTGTGATGGCTCAAAATTAATCCATCCCACATTCTCACCCCATGCATATTGTGAGCCGTTATTGTCAGGATCGATGTTTTCGGCTAAGGCGACGATGGGAAAAAGGATAAGCGTAATGATGAACAATAACCTGCTTAATTGTTTATACTTCATAGTTGTTTTCACCCCCTTCATAATAAATTCTTGTAATGCTTTTACAGGTCTCTTATTTCTTTAATATGTTCCCTGTCATTGCGGTTTGTCCGCCGCAGTTATTCCCGCTTGTCGGGAATCCTTCTTTAAGAAAGATCCTCTTCTCGGCGAGTAGCCTGAGGCGACTGGACGAGCCAAGACAGATCAAATCATAGAAACCCGGAAATCGTCAAAAAACCCAAATTCCCAAATCACTGAGCATCAACACTCTGTCCACCTCGGACACACCACACAAAGCGGTCGTAGATCTTAACGTCGGGGCCCGCGTGGCCACCTTGCATCCACACAGACCACGCCATGTTGGGATCGTCCGTTCTGGTAGTAGCCGTCCAGTAGAGGAGCGACTGCACATTTTCAAACGGATGTCCGGCAGGAAGCGCGGGATCATGGTCTGGATCCACCAGACTCGCTAATTCCTGGAGTGTGGGGACCCGCCAGCCTTTGCGCTTGCCTTTGTATAAATTGTTGCAATAATCCTGAGCACTATCCCAGTTCATCGAGGCCGAATCTGGTTTTTGTTCCCATACAAGCCCTGTCTCTTTATCAAGGATACCGTTATATATTTTCAAGCAAATAGGTGGTCCGTACGGATTGGGAAAACAAATTTCCACTGGAAGCAAAGGCTTAAAACGCTCTGAGGCTGGCAATTGCTGGCTCCAGGATGGTGGCGTTGTCATTGTGGACAGAGGGTATCCTGATTCACTTACAGCACTTGCTGGTGGCTCCAAGCTACCGGCGATGCTAAGGCCTGTTAAAAACAGTGCTAATGCAATAGCCATAAAAACTGTTAGTACGGAAATTGAGATTATGTTTCTCTGTTCTTTCATTTTTCTACCTCCTTTGGTTTTAAAAATTAAGAGCGCCGAAAAAATACATTCACCGCCTTGAATTTTTACAATCAAGATACATCACCTCCTTTTTTACTCTTGACTGGCTCCCGTTCAACAGGGTTCAATATCTCCCACAACTCATCGAGGCTGGTGAATGCCTTCCTTCCCTGAACTCCGACCTCCTCGACTACACCGACGAGGCTTTTAGGTTTGTTCTTCTCACCTCGGTAAATACTGAGAATATATTTTTTCAAGGATGTTGCCCTCGTGTCTGTTAATGTTGGTAATCCCCCTTATTCCCCCTTTACAAAAGGGGGATTTTCAGACTGCTTTTAAAATGCTTGTCATCTCAGAGTCTCCGCTTTTAACCCCACCAATCCTCCCCTTAGTAAGAGGAGGGTATGAGAGAGGTTATAGAAGATTAAGAAATTTCTTTTTAGAAAACCTTACCACAGAGGTGGTAACAGATTGGGAACAGATTAAGGCTGAAAGGAAAAGTGCTGAGGAGTAATGGGAAACCCGAAGTTAAGTAGAGACCAGCTGGCCGGTGTGTTTCGCCGGCCAGCTTACGAGACAAGCTTAGGGCTTTAAATGATTTCTTACTAATTGGTTCGACCTTCTGCAGTTATGCAGCGGTAACAGATGACAGCATTTGGAGAAGTTGTAGCATAGCATGGAACGAAAGTATGGGAGCCAGGAAGCGCTGGTGCGATTCCCATATGTGTGCTGACATTTAGTGCCACATTATGCGAAAGGTACTCAGCACCAACTGATTGGCCACATCCTATCCCGTCGATGTTATAACTTAGGACTATAAACTCTCCGTTCTCAGAAGCAGTCTCTGCACTTAACAGAAGGATCACATTTTTCTCAAGTTTAGGATTCTTGAAGGTTACACTTAAAGCTGGATCAGCATGCCATATATTATCGCCGGGAACTTGGAAACAACTATACTCACAATCAAACTGGGCTGCAGAAATGGCTTGAGCAGTAGACTGGAAGGAAACCAATCCTACCGAAATTATAAGGGCTATAAACAAATACTTAGTGTGTTTCATTGTATTTCTCCTTTGTTATTGGGTCCATTAATATAATGTTCAAGTTTTTAAGATCTTCAATACAATCAAAGGACATCACCTCCTTTTTTACTCTTAACTGGCTCCCGTTCAACAGGGTTCAATATCTCCCACAACTCATCGAGGCTGGTGAATGCCTTCCTTCCCTGAACTCCGACTTCCTCGACTACTCCGACAAGGCTTTTAGGTTTGTCCTTCTCGCCTCTGTAAACACTTAGAATGTATTTTTTCAAGAAACCCCCTACGCCTCTTCGAACTTAGGTTTCACTTTAATCAAAAATCTCTCGAACTTCGCTTTGGTACAATGTTTCTGTTGTGTTTGTCATTCCAGCTTGACTGGTCACCTCAGGCGACTCGCTGAGGAGAGAATCCTTCTTCTTTGCAGAAAGATTCTGGACGAGCCAGAATGACAGACTCGAGACGGTTAAACTCATAGTTGTTTTTTAAAAACCTTATCACAGGGGAGGGAACAGATTGGGAACGGATTAGCGGAGGGCTGATTTTCTTTCGAGATTTAAGTATTTTGTATTGACTTAGCTGTTGAAGTAAGATATATTTATAATAAACATGTAAAATTGTAAATTGTCATGTAAGGAGAATTAGGTATGAAAGCTAAAGTAACAACAAGAGGGCAGGTCTCAATACCCTCTGAGATAAGGAAAAGGTTCAATATAGAGCCTGATTCTAAAGTAGAGTGGGTAATTGAAGGGAATGTTATTAAAGTAATACCACTTCCTAAAGATACGATAGCAGCTTTTAAGGGTAGGGGAAGGAAGAAATATTCTACAGAACAGTTAATTAAAGACAGGCGCAACGAGAGAAAAAGAGAGGATGAAAAAGACAGAAATGCCTGATTTATATGTCCTTGACACCTCTGCGCTCTTAACACTCTGGAATGACGAGGAAGGGGCTGACATGGTGGAGCATATATTACGTTCAAATGCAGATGTCAGCGTTTCCTTTATTAGCTTTATGGAGGGTCGTTACAGGTTATGGAAAAGTATTGGCAAGGAAGAGTCAGAAGAGTTTTCTACATATCTTAACCTTCTTCCCATAAAAAGGGTGAATATAACCGATTTGATTTTTGAAAAAGCGGTTGAAATAAAAGCTACGAGCAGTCTTTCCGTGTGCGATAGCTGGATCATAGCTACAGCAATTGCTACTGATTCAACTCTGGTACATAAGGACCCGGAGTTTGAGCAAGTAAAAGAAGTAACACTCAAGGCACTGCCATATAAAACGAGTATCCGAAACAAGAATAAGAGGAAATAGGTATTCAGATCTTCAGAACTTCTTCCCGATACTGAAGCCAAAATAGTGGCTGAAATTTTCATATTTGCCACTCAGGATGGAATTCTTGACTGTTCTGTCTTTATAGAATGCTGAAATGTAGAAAACATCTATAAAGAGCTTTTTCATCTTGTATCCAAATCCAACACAGAAATTATGCTGGTCTGAGTCAGGATTACTGGCATCGAGCGTATGTTCAGGAACAGGGGTTTCAACATAGGCATATCCTCCCCTGAGAGAAAGCTTTTCATTGACTTTGTAATCAGCGCCGATCTTTATTATCCATGCAGTGTGCCAGTCAAGTCGTGTTGAGATGTCAGAAAAGCCTGCCTCAGGGATTTCATTTTCTAAATCTATATCAGCTCTGTCGAAACTTGACCATCCACCTTTCTCTGCATCTATTCCAAGAGTCAGGTTCTCTGTTGGTCTATAAGCAATTCCTAAACTAATAATTTCAGGAAACGTTGAAGGCGTATCCATATCCGTTTCAAAATCAGAACCTCCAAACACGGGTTGAAGTGCAGGAGCAATATTTTTAAGTTCAATATCACCATGATGAGTTACCTTTATACTGCTCCGATAGGCAAAACCAACACTCAACCTTTTATCAGGAGTGAAAAGAATTCCTAAGTTATATCCCCATCCGTCTCCAATGCCTTTAAGAATCAACTCTCCATCACCTGCACCAAGTGCAGATTGATCGATCATCTTCTTAGCCTGAGTTCTGGATAACATATAGTTCAAACCGACTCCTACTGATAGAGAAGGAAGTACATGATAGGCTATGGTTGGATTGATGGAAACGGTTGCGATCAGATTTTCAGTTGAAGAAAATCTGGTGAGTCCCTGTTCATCCCATTTTCGGCCACCAATTCCAAATGGAGAAAATATTCCAACTGCAAAGCGAAAATCTTTTGTGCCAAAATCAGAGGAAATATAAATGTGGGGAGGAAAGAAAATCTGGAAATCTGTATCCTCTGACTTGTCTGAAGGACTTGTGTACATGGTAAAGGGAATTACAAAGGTCGCGCCTCCGTAAATGTTTGTGCCAGTAAGTTGCGTAAGACCTGCAGGATTATGCGTTATGGCTGATGGGTCATCTGCAATGGCAACAAAAGCAGTTCCCATAGCTGCGGCCTTCGCACCATGAACGGGCGCTCCTGCAAAGGAGAGAGAAGGTAGGAGCATAGAAAGCAGTATTAGTGAAAAAAGCAGTTTTGTATTACTGTGATAGACACATAATTGTCTGTAGAAATGGTGAAAGTAAAGAATAATTTTATATACCCCTCACCCACGCCCTCTCCCACAAGGGGAGAAGGGAATATATTGTAGCCGCAAACTTTAGTTTGCGTAATTTGTTTTATCTCATTGTCTTGTTAATCGCAGCCTAAATAGGCTGTCCAACAATTCAACATGCATAGATTCTGTCATGCTGAATTTATTTCAGCATCTCGTCTTGTCAATATGCTTCAACTGCAGAGATCCTGAAATAAGTTCAGGACGACAATTATAGGACGGCCTCTTTGCTGTAGAATTCTTCATTCAAAATTTCAAAACATCAAACTCTGTCATTTGAACTTTGAGCTTTGATATTCTTATATATCGCTTCTGTCTCTGCTGAAGGTTCAATGCCGAGAACTGCTGAAAGAGTCTTTTTACATCGATGGTAAGATGCGATTGCATCGCCACGACGACCAAGTCTTTGATAACAGATCATGAGCCTCTGGTAAAACTCCTCTGTCAGACTGTCTACTTCAAGGCTTCTCTGATAGTATTCAACCGCTTTTCCACATTGTCCTGCTTGTTCATAGTAATGTCCTAACCTGCCAACAAGGTGAATGAATTTACTTTTCAATAGTTCTCGCAGGGAAACTGTCCAGGTTTGTTCTTCTTCGTCAGCTAAAAAGTGGCCTTTGTATAAGGTGATGGCTTTTTCAGCTAATCGTAAAACTTCTGTTACGGTCTCTCCTGAATGACTTTTTCCCCATGGTGTTTCAATCTGGCCGAGAAGCCTTTCGAATGCCCATGTGTCAACCCAGCAATACTGCGGATTAAAGGTTGCTTTTCCTTCATACAGTTCAATAGCCTTTTCAGTACCCAGAAGATTACGCAGACGTGCAAGGGTTGTTGCAAAGGCATTATGTGCTGCATCCCCATCAGACTCAGGCCAGAGTATATCTTCCAACTGGTCTTCTCTTATCTTTGTACCTCCAAGTGTGATCAGCGCCTTTAGTAAGAGCAGGGGTCTCTTTTGCACTTTTCCGGAAAATTGAACTGGTTTCCCATCTTTTAACAGTTCAAATTTCCCAAAAGTTTGAATTCTCAAAGGCCATGGCCAGGTTTCAATTTCTGACGGTTGTGCATGTGGAAACAGATCGAGCTTTCGGATAAGGTCTTGCACATAATCTACCTCAATTCCATTCTCCAATGCCTTTGCACAAAGACGTGCCATAACAGAAGGCAGCCAGAAAAATACAGTGGTAAAATATCCCTGTTCTTTCCCAAGCGCCATTGCTTTATGAAGGGATTCTAAACAAGTTGTTTCTTCACCTTTGTCCATAGCAAATTGTGCTTCTGTTAATAGAGATACGTACTCAAAAAGAGAGCTTCCAAATTTGCATGCAAGGTCATGGGCAATTGAAAGATGAGTTAAAGCCTGTGGAAATTTCTCTGTCGCATGTAATATCTGCGCCATGACAAAACGACATATTATTTCAGGAATAGTTGTTCCTGTTTCCACGGCCAATCTTACAGCCTTTTCTGCATGCACAGAAGCAGAAGATATGTTCCCGATGAGCAGGTTATACCATGCTGTAAGAAAATGGTATTGGGCAACAGAGTTCCGCCTATTACTTTCGAGAGTTGACTCTACTTTCTTTAAAAACTCACCAGCCCTTACTATATCACCTACATAGAATGAACCATACACTCCGTGACAAAAGAGCGTATTATCCCAGATGTGAACTCCGCTTTGTCGCGTTATTTCAAGGCCTTCTGAGACTGCTTGGATAGATTTTCTATGGGTCGATGCAGACATGGCATACATTACAGCTTCTGAAAATTTCCAGGCAAGCAGTATTGGCGGAGAAGCACTTGAAGGATTAATCTTTCCTTTCGTATCTTCCACCACAATGCTGCAGTTGGTAAAATCACCAATCCAGGCATAGTATAATATAGCGTGAGTACAGGTTCGCATACTGAGATTGTTATCATCGATTTCCTTTGATAAAGACACAGCACGGGCAAGCCATTTCTTTATTTGAGAATGATCTGGTTGTCTCCATATCAACGCGCCTGTCATAGAGCAAGAAACATAAGCCTCGATGATAGGGGAGGGAAAGGATTGATCATTAGCCATGCGCTTATCAAGCCATTCAATCCAATAATCAAGGGGTGTAAAATCGTTCCATTCGTAAAGGAGGCTATCTACTGCACTTGCCCATGAAAGAAATATCCCCACTGAATCTTCTTGTTCATTAAATAATTGGAATGACTTCTCAAAATGCCTGCGACTTTCAGCAGGACTAAAAGGCATTCGACAGGCACCGAGCCAGTAGAGAAGATAGGGTGTTCTATTAATAATTACATCTGGAATGCTCGTAATCCATTCCTGTAGGGTTTCAATCCTTCCCTGTGCCATCAAAGATTGTGCGTTGTTGAGAATCAATCGGATAAGCCCTTCCCAATCTTTTGCATCACTGTAGAGTATTGCAGAATCTTCTACCTTGCCAGATTCCTCCAGCAGTACTGCAGCATTCCGCTGTATCAGGGATGTATCATTGTGATCGAATGAATCCTTTGCCCTTGACAACAGAAAATCTCTGAACAGAGGGTGATATTGGTAAAGAGGCTCAGTATGAGAGATTCTTTCCGTGAAAAAGTGGTTTTGGTTTAAATCAGAAAGTATCTGTCCTGCCTTGATTATGCCCGTATGTTTTTCAGCCATCTGAGCAGTCATCCTGGGCAAGAATGCAGTTTTGAGTAAGAAATCCTGAATCTCCCCATCCATCTTGTCAAAAAGTTCGCTCGCAAAATAGTCAAAGATTTCTTTTGGTGTAATTTTATTCAACAATTGATAATCGATAGTCTCTCTTTTTGCCATTTCCGTCATGAGTACCAGACCTGCTGCCCATCCCTCTGTCTTTTTAAATAATTCCATTAGTATCTCATCTGTCAGCCCTCTGTGTTTTTCTTTACGAACCATCTCTCTTGATTCATCTATGTTAAACCGTATCTCGTTCCATCCGAGAAAACTCATTTTATTGTCAGCACGCATTTTAATGAATTGTGATGACGGACCTCTCCGACTGATGACAATAACATTAATCTTTTCTGGAATTACACTCAGCCCATGTGAGATTACTTCATGAAATTTTGATTCAGGAGGCACCTGTTGATAATTGTCAAAGACAATGATAAAGGGAGCTTTAAGCCGGCTGAAGAGTTCCTCAAAATATCGCAAGGTAAATGTTGGAATGCCAAGCAGATATTCTGGCGTCAAAAGGGGTAAAGGCTTTCGATACCGAGGTGAAGCAATTTTTGCTGCCAGTCCAATATAGTAGAAAAAAGTTGAGATATCGGAATCTCCCCCATCTACTTGATACCAGAGGCAGGGAAGTTTACAGTCATCAAGATAGCTTGCAACGAGTGTTGTCTTACCGCTTCCAGGTGGGCCTGACACCCATATAATCGGTTTGTCCCGGCTGTCTTCCAGGTAACGGAATAGTCTCTTCCTTGGAACAACCCCTGTAAGGATAGGACGGGTTATTTTGGCTATTGATGCAGGTTTTGTTACCCCATGATACCCCCCTTAGGGATCAAAACAAAAAAGATAAACTCTCATAAATTATCACGAAATGTTTTATTTTTCAATCTGAAGTTGTAATTAATACTTCACTTAAATCTGTGTATTTTCAGGGCAGGACCCGAATTTGCCGATAGAAGTTGTCATTGCGAGCGAAGCGAAGCAATCACAATACTTAGCCAAGAGATTGCTTCACTCCCTTCGGGTATTCGCAATGACAGATTGGCAAAGGATTTCCAAAGTCTGTTGGAAAACTCAGGTAAAATTAAAACTCTTTTTTGTTAGAGATTTTCGGCGATTACAATATTGGTTTTTATGTGCCTGAATTTATCAAGGTGAGATAACCTGAAAAGATAATCAATGCACCACCAACGAGTGAAATAGATGGTGGGTACTCACTTAAAAAAATAATCCCGATAATTATCGCACCAACCGGCTCTATGTAGCCAAGAACAGCAGCCCTATTAGCAGTAATATGCTGAAGACCCTTGAAATATAAAATAGGTGCAATAGTTGAATGAACTATTCCCATAAACAGATAACTCCATAATGCCTTTAAAGGAATCTCTCTTACAAAAGGTGCGAGCAGCATTGCAATAGTAACATTTGAAAAAAAAGCAAGCACAAGGGGGTTGAAATTCTGAGATTGTATTCGTAAAAAGATGATAATTATTGCATAGGCAAGTCCTGAGACAAGACCAGCCATTATTCCTGCCATCTGTCCGCCTGAGGCGGATTTGAATGAGAATCCGTCAAGCATGATCCAGAGTCCTATAGAAGCTATGATTATTGCAATAGCAATCCTTCTTGTAATTACCTCTTTCAGGAACAGCGGTGCGAGAAATGCAACGATTACAGGAGCTGTGTAATGTGTAAGTACTGCGTTTGCTATTGTGGTATTTTTAAACGCATAAAAATAAGTGAATGTGTTTAGGAATGAAAAAAAGCCGAGTATCATGGGATACTTGAGCATCCTGAACTGAGGAATCTCTTTTCTATAAGTTTTCCGGGATAAGATTATTCCTTGAACAATAAGAGATGCTACGAGTGAATAAAACATAAGAATATGTATTTCAACACCTGATAGCCTTACAACCACACCGAGGGAGCTCCACAATAAAATAGCGCTTAGTATGTAAACAGAGCCCATGGTTACCAGATAATCTTACACTTGTCATCCTGAACCCTGAAAGTGTCATCCCGAACTTGTTTCGGGATCTCTTCAGGGCAGGCTTGTTTCAGGATCTGTCGTAAAAAAATACGAGATTCTGAAATGAATTCAGAATGACAATGCATTTGAACTCGCTATTTTTTGCAGTTTCACTATTTGATCTCCTATGTCATTCCCACGGAAGTGGGAATCCAAAAACAGAGGCACTGGATTCCTGCTCCCCGCTTACGACCTGCAGGGACAAGCTTCGCAGGAATGACGAAGTATCGCAGTCTTTCTCCAGGGTGATTAATATATTGGACGCTTGTTTACCCAAGGGAACATTACTCAAGGGGAAGAGATTTGACAGCATCCATGACCTTCTTTCTGATTTTTGAAGGAGGTTCGAGCTTTATGATGTATTTCCCTTTGTCAAGGACAGGTATGAGGACATCTTCGAATTTATGACCGCAGGAACTGACATACTGCTTTTTCCCATTAGGAACAATTTTTCTTTCCCCGCACTCAGGGCATGCGAGAACCCTCTTGCTGCCTGACCACTTTCCCCTTTTAGATAGAGGTTTTCCTGCAACTTCCATGATATCCATAGCATAGTCAACAACAGGGGCATTGCTTATGGATGTTCCGATACCATAGCCATCAACAACAGGATTCAGGACAGGGATATCTGTTTCTTTTATCCCCCCACTTACATAGAA
>Ga0209324_10001416_pt1 | contig 16530 bp, 17 predicted proteins | sample Rifsed19ft3_FD_184015 | JGI IMG/M metagenome (GOLD analysis project Ga0209324, IMG submission 184015) | Soil microbial communities from Rifle, Colorado, USA - sediment 19ft 3 (version 2) | ecosystem: Environmental > Terrestrial > Deep subsurface > Rock core/Sediment | place: Rifle, Colorado...
CCATCCCATCAGAGTCAATCCTCGAAATCACGCCATTCAGCAAAGACAGTTTAATGCTCGTAAGCGGGATGCCGGTCATGTTATACCGCGGCTCCCCTATTTCGATGCCTGATCTGAACAAAGTTCTTAATATAAGATCTGATACAGATTCAATGACAGCGTGCATTATCTGCGGCAACAGTCAGAGTAAAATTGCAATACCTGTTAAAAGCATTGCAGTGGAACAGGATATCCTGATCAAACATCTTGGACAGGTATTCTCAAATGTAAAAGGCATACTTGGGGCCGGCATATTGAGCGGGGGAAGGATGTCCTTGATTTTAGATACAGACTTTTTCTTGAAACAATATGCAGCAGGGGGCTATGATGACTAACCCGATACTGCCAATACTCAACGATGAACAAATTCAACGGTTCAATACAATAGCAAAACTAGGGGCTGACAGGGCGGCCGAATCCCTCGCGAAATGGATCAGGACAGGGATAGTCACCAGCAGTGTAAAAGCCGGAGTAATGCATTACTCAAAACTTCCTGAACTCTCGCCTTCCTCTGATGGACTTTCTACTGCAATCCTTGTCAGGATATCAGGTTCTGTATCAGGTTATCTGGCTTTAATCCTTGATGAAATAAGCACAAAGTATATCCTGTCGAGGATATTGCGCAGAGACATAGATACTTTATCGGAGTGGGATAACCTCAGCAGATCGGTGATGGAAGAAACAGGGAACATTATAGGCGCCTCATTTGTAAACTCCCTTGCAATGAATCCCGGTCTCGATATACACCCATCATCGCCGGTAATGGCATACGATTTTCCGGATGCACTTTGGGATACACTGGTCACTCAATATGCCCTCGAAGGTGAGTACGCCCTGAGTTGTCATATTACCTTCAATTCTCCGGACAACAGTATATGCGGAATATTTTCAGTTATTTCCGATGACCTCCAGACATGGAAGACGCTATGACAATAATAAATGTCGGTGTTGGCGAACTTGCAGTATCTGCCTCCCCGGATGTCCTGAAGACAATTCTTGGTTCCTGCGTCGGCATAGCAATATACTCACCGGTGGACAAGGTCGGAGGGCTTATCCATATCATGCTCCCGAGATTAAATAATGGAGATATGAACAGGACCAGATATGCAAACGCCGGTATTCCTGAACTTGTTGCAATTATAGAAGGGAAATACAGGGTAGACAGACGCAATATGCAGGCAAAGATTGCAGGCGGCGCCAACATGTTCTCATTTAAGAAGACAGCGTCTCCCCTCTTTGATATAGGTCCAAACAATATAACTGCAGTAAGGTACTGTTTGAACGAATTGAATATCCCGATTACAGGTGAAGATGTCGGATTAAATTATGGAAGGCGCGTAGAATTCCATATTGAATCAGGCAGAATGGTTATAGTGGGACCGGATAGGCAGGTTATAGACAGGTAAAGGGGGACTGATAGGTGAAGAATAAAATCCTCATAGTAGATGATGCGATGCTTATGCGCATCATGTTAAGAGACATATTTGAAGGCAGCGGGTATGAGGTTGTGGGAGAAGCCGATGACGCTGGCCTGGCACTGGAATTATACAGGGAAACAAGCCCTGATCTGGTTACCATGGATATAACACTGACGACAACCAGTGGTATTGATGCAATCAGCAGGATACTGGATTACGACAGTGACGCAAGGATTATTGTAATATCAGCGCTCGAACAGAGAAAAATAGTTATGGAGGCATTGAGGCTCGGGGCAAGGGATTTTATTATTAAACCTTTTGAAGAAGAGCGGGTATTGTCGTCGGCAATGGATGTGCTTGCATATAAATGATCTTTAAATCGTAATATCAATATGAGCTTTTATTTCTTCGGATTCTTCCTGATTTAATTCTTCCTCAGTTTCTTTATCTTTCTCCCGTGACTCTTCACGCCGGTCTTTTTGTTCATCTCTTACGCTGATTTCAACCCTGTCAGCAGGCTCTTTACCTTCAATCTTCTTCCCTTTATTTTCTGAGTTCTTCTGTCCTTCAGATGTGTATCTGGCCTGTTCTGCATGAGCTTGCTGCTGCTGAACGTGCTGAACCTTTTCAACACCTGTAACAGTAGAAATGATCTGTTGTATATTGGCTATACTTGACATTTTATACTACAACTTGAATTGTGAGGTCATAGCCTGCAATTCAGATGCAATCTTTGACAGCTCGTTTGCCGCGTCACTTGTATCCTTCACACTCCCTGATGCCTGACTGGTTACAGCAGCTATACCCTCCATATTTGCTGATATTTCCCCTGCAGCGGCAGACTGCTGCTCCTCAGCCGCTGCAATCTGCATAATCATATTAGACACACTCTTAACAATCTCCACAATATTTGTCAGGCTCTCTCCTGCCTCGGAAGCGAGCTCTACTCCGGCATCCACATTTTTTCTGCCGTTGTTCATGGCATCAACAGCCCCTGCTGTCCGCTTCTGAATTAGCTCAATCTTATCCCTTATTTCTTTTGTTGCCTTTGAAGTCCTCTCTGCAAGCTTTCTCACTTCATCAGCCACAACCGCAAAACCCTTACCATGTTCTCCGGCCCTTGCCGCCTCAATCGCGGCATTCAATGCAAGAAGGTTGGTCTGGTCCGCGATACCATTAATGACAGTAATAATCTCACCTATCTGATCAGAATTCCTGCCGAGCTCTTCAATAGTACTTGCAGACTCTTCAACAGACGTTGCTATGCTCTGCATACCGGCTACTGTCTTAGATACAATCTCCCCGCCATTTATAGCCATGTCAGAAGCCGTTTTTGCGAATTCCGCAGCCTGACTTGTATTATTGGCAACCTGAATTACTGTTGCACTCATTTCTTCAATAGCTGACGCAACCTGTGTAACCTGCATATTCTGATTCTGCGTACCCCTGGAAATCTGTTCCGCTGTAGCTGACAAATGCATGGCAGAAAAGCCGACTTTCTGAGTCAGTTCCACAACCTTGCTGAGCACCGTTGTCAGCTTGTCTGCAAACGTATTAAAACCCTGTGCTACTTCCCCTGTCTCATCCATCCGGCTGGTATCGAGTCTGCGGCGAAGATCTCCGTCGCCCTCGGCAATTTCTTTAAAGGCCGCAGCAAGCTGATTTAACGGTGTAACGACCATCCTGCTGATAAGGAATGCCATCACAAGGCTTACAATAATCATTGCCAGACTGATGAGAGTAACTATCACGTTGTTACTCCTGGATGTAGCTTCTATACCGGCCAGTTTACTTCTAAAGAGATCCTCTGAGTGATTCTTATATAAATCAAGCTTTTCTTTAAGTTGAGAAGTAACTTCACCGTACCTCTTCATCCCCGGTTCAATCGTCTGAAAATCACCACCGATCAATGCCCCGGTAATCAAACGGCTCTCATTGTAAAACTCAGTAAACAGTCTCTTTATCTCTTCAATGTCCTTTAGTCCATCATGGTCGCTTTTCGTGAGCTCACTTATAGATGCTTCAAATCTATCAGCATTCTCATTAGACTTAGCAAAACCTCCCGCATCTGAAACTGTCCCGGCATTTGAGAAATGGTCTCCGATTGCCTTGAATTCAGTCGTTAGAATTTGGGCATGCTGAAGTGTTATATACGTACTATTCCTGAGCTCAACAGATTGTTTCTGAATATTTCTGCTTGTTACAAAGGAGAGCACAGCTGTAAATACAAATAGTAATGATATTACAATAAAACTGAGAAATATCTTTTGTTTTATCCGCAGAGAATATAACATCTTAATAATTTCCTCTTTATAACAACATTATCAACTTACAATAAGCAGATCTTCCAGATTTAAGACCGTTATTAACCTCTCATCTTTTTTACCAATTCCCTTTATATACTTTGACTTTGTATTTTCATCTATGGCCGGACATGGTTCAATTTCATTGTGGTTCAGATTGATGACATCTATGACAGCATCAACTACTAAACCCGCCAGCCTGCTGCCTGAATCAACAACAATTATCCTCGACGAATCGGTATATTCTGTAACACTCTTTCCCATCCTGTTCCTGAGATCTATTACAGGGACTATCTTCCCCCTTAAATTTATGACACCACCCACATATGCCGGGGCCTTCGGAACCCTGACGGCTCCTATGACCCTTATTATTTCCTGAACTTTCATTATGTGGATTCCACACTGCTCATTGCCAACCATAAAGGTTACAATCTGCAATGTATCATCTGCAACTGTATTCATACGAAAATCTCCATTCAAATCCCCCCTACCCCCCTTTTCTAAAGGCGGGAACTAATTTCCCCCTTTGAAAAAGGGGGATTAAGGGTGATTTTCATTAATCATCACAGCATATTTATAATCTCAGCCGCTATTTTGCCAAGCGGGACAATCTTATCTACAACTCCGCTATCTATCGCGGCCTTAGGCATCCCGAATATGACGGAGGTCTCCTCATCCTGGGCTATTGCCTTACCATTCATTCTTTTTATCATCTTCAGTCCCTGACAACCATCCTGCCCCATTCCTGTCATAATGACACCCAGTACATGTCCTGCGTAAATATGTGCTGCAGATTCCATAGCTACATCCACTGACGGCATATGAATCGTTTTAGGCTCATCTGTTAACTTTACATGCACTTCACCAGTCTTGCCTCTTTCAACAAGAAGCTGAGATCCCCCCTTGGCTATAAGGACCAGTCCGGGTTTAATAATGTCACCATCCCTGGCCTCCCTGACCTCCAGATGACATAACTCCCTCATCCTTTCAGCAAATGATGCAGTAAACAGAGGTAACATATGCTGTACAACAATAACCCCTGCCGGAAAGTCTTTTGGAAATTTAGGTAAAACATCCTGCAGGGATTTAGGTCCGCCGGTTGACGATCCAATAATTACCAGCTTAATCCTGTTTGTATCCTGCCGCAGACTGAAATCAGGTGTCAGAACTGCAGCCGGTCCGGCATCTGTCATTCTTTTCAGCTTGAATTTACTGCGTCCTACTAATTTCACTTTGCTGCAAATATCACTCTTGATATTTGTTATGTTAACTATATTGCCTGATAAGTGTTTTGACACAAAATCAACCGCACCTATCTCCAGCGCCTTCATAGTCTCCCTGGCCCCTTCTTCAGTGAGAGAACTGACCATTATTACAGGCACCGGCTTATCCTTCATGATAAGCCTTAATGCATCAAGCCCATTTAGTTTCGGCATCTCAATATCCATTGTAACAACATCCGGAGTCAGGGACTTTACTTTCAGTACTGCATCTTCTCCATCCACTGCTTCTCCAACAACCTTTATGTCCGGATCAGAATTAAGCATCCCGGTAATTGCCTTTCTCATAAAGGCCGAATCATCTACCACAAGCACCTTTACAGGACTACTCATTGTTTCATCTCCCTTAAACTGCAGTTAAATCCCGCTGTCTGTAAATAAGAGACCCAGGATCCAGTATCAGGCCGACTTTTCCATCACCGGTTATAGTAGCGCCGGAAACCTCTTTAATATCTGAGAAATATGTCCCAACAGGTTTAATCACAACCTCTTCCTGATGGCATAATTCGTCCACAATAACCCCGACCTGTTTTTCTGCAATTGCCATAAGGACTACATAAACCCATTCTTTACCCGCATCGGTACAACTTAACTCAAGGGCATCACTAAGCTTGATAAGTGGAATCAGCCTGTTTCTGACATTAAGTATCTGCTGACCATCTATGTATTTCAGATTACTCTTTGACACCCTGAAGGTTTCCAATATGGAAGCCAATGGAAGTGCATACATCTCACCATTAACCTTTACCATAAGCACCTGGATAATTGCCAGTGTTAATGGTATTTTCAGTATTACCTGTGTCCCTTTACCGTTATCCGAATTAACATCTATAATTCCATTTATGCGCCCGATGTTAGTCTTAACCACATCCATCCCGACACCCCTGCCGGAAATATCAGTAACTTTATCAGCAGTGCTGAAGCCGGGCTCGAATATATAATTTATGATTTCCTTGTGAGACAGTTTAATATCATTATTCCTGATCAATCCACGCTCACGCGCCTTTCTTTCAACAACAGCAGGATCAATCCCCTTGCCGTCATCCTCAATCTGGATGACTATGGAATTTCCCTCCTGGCAGGCATTCAGCTTAATAGTCCCTGCCTCCGGCTTACCTTTTTTCATTCTATCCTCAGGTGTTTCAATACCATGATCAATAGAATTCCTGATGATATGAACAAGGGGGTCATTAAGCTCCTCAATAACCGACTTGTCAATCTCTGTCGCCTCACCATGCATTTCCAGGTTAATCTTCTTATTTGCCTTTCTGGCTATGTCACGCACCATCCTTGGGAATTTATTGAATACCTTTCTGATAGGCACCATTCTCATTTTCATGACTGATAGCTGAAGATCCGTTGTAATAAGGTTAAGATTCGATGATGTCTCGATCAGTGTTTTTATTTTCTCGTCCCCATCGTATACTTCCTCTATATCAGAGAGTATCTTGCTAAGCCTGTTCCTGCTCAGGACTAGTTCTCCGACAAGGTCCATTACATGATCAAGACGGTCGGTATCAATCCTGAGGGTCTGCTCCTTATCCTCACCAGCGCCGGCTGCAGGCTTATCTGATTTTATTTCCTGTGATTTAGTTAAATTATCATTCCCATCATTCTGAACTTGTTTCAGAATCTCCTGATTCGGCTTCATCTGAGATACTGAAACAAGTTCAGGATGACATAAGGATGTTTCACCGGGCTTTTCTGACTCATCCGATGAAGTTTCAAGGAGTGCAGAATACTCTAATAATAATGATAACTTTCTCTTGATGGTGTTTATGTCAATTTGCGCACCTGTGTTATCCTTGATTTCACTCATCAGCGCCTTAAGCACATCAACTGATTCAAGTATTATATCAATCGTCTCTGATGTTGCCTGTATCTCCTGCTGACGAAGCTTGTTTAAGACATTTTCAGACTGATGCGCCACCTCTACGAGACGTGTAAAACCAAGAAAGCCGGCTGAACCCTTGATACTGTGAACAGCCCTGAATATTTCATTAATCAGGCCTAAATCACCGGGAGACTCCTCAAGTTTTACAAAACATTGATCAAGGCCTTCCAACACCTCATCAGTCTCTATCACAAAATCCCTGATCAACTCCTGCATCTCATCCTGCTGCATCTCATCCTGCTGCATCTCATCCGCCATCTAATCCTCCCGTGATTTTCGCTGAAAAACGCCCATCTGCGGCGTCAGGATATGATATTTGAGACTCAACGTACAACACAGTACGCCTCGTCTCAAATATCATATCCTTCCTTGCATCTGGACGCTTTTGAGCTAAAATCAGTCAAATCCGAATTCTTTCAGTATATTATCTACAACGTCCTGCTTAAGCGTCGGATTATCTGAAAACTCCTTCAATGTGGCATCATCTTCATTAACATCCTTGGACTTAAGTCCGAAAGTCACGATCAACTGCAGGAGACGCTTTTCAACATCCTCAATCAGCCCTACAATCATCTTGATCTTCTGACCCGTTAAATCCTGGAACGATAGTCCCGTGATTATATCCATAAGTATATCCCTGTTCTCAGATACGACATTTTTCACCTCAATCAAAGAATTTGCCGGATCACTGCTTCGTTCGGCAGACTCCGTGTGATGAATAATCAGGTCATGATTATCAAGCACCTTCTCAACCTGACTCATAACATTGTGTGTTGCCGCCTCTGTTGCTTTGGATATTTCTGACAACTGTACAGATGCCTGAGGTATTTTGTCTGAGGCATGCGTAATACTTGGTTCTACAGTCTGCATTTTCTTAATTGTGGCATTAATATATCTGGCAATATCACCAAGCTGCCCATATAATTCTTCCTTGATTTCATGCTGAAAGTCACCCTGAGACATTGCCCTTGCTGCATCCACTATCTCGTCAATATTATTGTACGACTTATCCGGAGAATTGTTATTGCAGGCGGTCTCATATGTTTCCTTAACAGTGTCAGCAATAAAACTATCCTGACAATAGTCTATAAATAACCGCGGCAGGTCCAGAACAACAGTAATATATACATTATTCCTGATAATCCCCCTGACATAATCTGAACTTATGCTTTTGGTAATCGCCGGCGGAGACTCAAGACTGTCATCAGGAACTCTGAGTACCTCTGACACAGTATCAACCAGAATCCCGATTTTATCCTCTTTGAATCCTACTATTATAATCCTTGTGTCTTTGGTGATCTCTCTTCCGGTTATACCGAGTTTACCTCCCAGATCAATAACAGGGATTACAGAGCCGCGCAGGTCTATAACCCCAAGAACATTACCAGGCAATTCAGGCATGCGGTTTATGTGTTCATATCTGTTGATTTCATGTATGTCTGAGATGTCAACGGCAAACTTCTCACCGCCTACTGAAAACCCCACCAATTGCAATACCTGTTCAACCTGTTTTTGTACCTGCATGATATGGCTCCTTAATCAAATCATTCACAGAATCATGTTCAGTGCCGGATTATTTATTGTCAAATATCTTTTCAATCTTCTCCTTAAGAATGTCAGCCGTAAAGGGTTTGACCACATAATTGTTGACCCCCGCCTTTATGGCATCCATTACATTTTCTTTTTTTGCCTCTGCAGTTACCATAAGTACCGGCATATTGTTCAGTGCATTGTCAGCCCGTATAGCCTTCAGCAGGTCGAGTCCGGTCATATTCGGCATATTCCAGTCAGATACCACAAGACCAAATCCACCCTGCCTTAACCTTGCAAGCGCACTGTTGCCGTCCTCCGCCTCCTCAATATCTGAATAGCCGATCTGCTTCAGAATGTTCTTAAGAATCCTGCGCATTGTAGAAAAATCATCTACCACTAAGACCTTCATCTTAAGATCTAACATAGTTGCACCTCTCCAATATCCTGGTTACTTCTGCTATAAGATTCTCTTTTGTTATCGGTTTTGTCAGGAATGCGGTAGCGCCCTTATTCAACAGTTCAGACTTCCGTATATTATCATTCTCAGTTGTTAATATTACGATGGGAATATCCCTGTATGAAGGATTGTTGCGTACCCATTCTAACAGACCCGCCCCATCCATCTGCGGCATATTCAGATCAGAAATGATAATATCCACCTCTGAAGTAACGAGTTTCTCAATGGCTTCAACACCATTGCCGGCGGCGATTGTTTTCAATCCGGCATTATTAAGGTATAGAGATACTATTTTTTTTGTTGTCCTGCAATCATCAACTACCAAGACTATTTTCCCCATATTACACCCTCATTCTGCTATTTACGTTTGTTATCAACTGATTCTATTTCTGATAAATCAGGACGCTGTTAACATCTATAATTTTAAATGCCCTCGTGATATTAAACAGGGACTCAGAATGACCTATAAACAGATACCCTCCGGATACCAGACTATTATAAAGACTTGCAATAACCTTTTTCTTTGAGGCCTCGTCAAAGTATATCAGCACATTTCTGCAGAATATTATATCCATTCCCCGGTACATCCTGAGAGTTGCGTCATCTGCAAGATTGATATTACTGAATCGGACCATCTTCTTTACATCAGCTTTGACAGCATATTTACCGCTTTCATTTTTCGTAAAATATTTCTTAAGATGCATAGGGGTAACATTGCGCACAGAATAATCATTATATTCTCCCCTTCGTGCAGAGCATATAACAGCCTCACTGATATCACTTCCATGTATCTCTATATCCCAATCCTTATACTCCGGATCAGAAAGCTTATCAGAAACCATCATTGAAAGTGTATACGGTTCCTCGCCGGTTGAACATGCGGCGCTCCATATCCGCATCTTCTTACTCCCCTTCGCCTTCAGCCTCTTTGTTACATCAGGTAAGGCAACAGATTCAAAGGCCTGCAACTGGCCGGCATCCCTGAAGAAAAACGTCTCATTGGTGGTTATAATATTAAACAGGCTCGTGAACTCTTTTTCCTTCCCCGCATCATGCCTGAGAAAGTCTATATATCTATCGTAACTTTCAAAGCCGGCATCCTCAAGGCGTCTTGAAAGTCTGTTTTCCAGTAAATATTTTTTATTATCCGGGATATGCATTCCACTTCTGGCATATATCATGTCTCTAAGTGAATGAAATGCATTATCACTCATTTGTATTTTCTTAGTAATCAACATATTTTGATGACATCAGCTTATTATATGCCTCTATGGCCGCCTCCTGAATCTCCTGGTCCTCATCCGATGCGGCGCTTCTGAGAATATCTTCAGACTCATACGCTCCGAGCTCTCCCAGTGCCCATATAGCGCATTTACGGACTGTAAAATCTTCACTCCCTGCAAGTCTCATCAGATATGGAATCGCTTTACGGGTCTTCTGTCTAACGAGTCCTTCAATTGCCTTTAATTGAACCCAGTCATTATTATGCTCAAGCAGTTCAATAAGCGCATCCCTTGCCCTTTCATCTGAATAATCACTCAACAATTGAGCGACAAGCATCCTGACCTCATCCTTTTCATCGTGGGCTGAGATTATCAGGTTTTCAAACAAACCCTTGTCCCTGAGACCACTCAGGACTTCGAGGCATGCCCTTCTGACCCTCCAGTCTTCATCATTCATCAGCCCGCATATATGCTCTGATGAATCAATCCATTTTAATTCTCCCAGTCCCCTGACCACCACTTCTCTTACCGACGGATTTTTACTGTAAAGCCCGGCTATAAGACCTTCAGCAAGTTCCTGTGTCTTATGTCTCCGCCCTATTTCGATTAATGCGCCTGCCACCTTGCCGATTACATTCTGATACTCCTCTTTCTGAAACCTGTTTAAAAGAGGCTGTATCGCATCAGTTGATGCAAGTGATCCAAGGGCATCAACTGCCGCCTCTCTTATATGTCCTTCACCATAGGATAACCTGTCAGTGAGAAACCTGAATGCCTTCTTCCCGCCTATATTGCCCATGGCATTAAGAACCTCAATTTTAAGGTCTCTCTCAGCATCATTAAATAATAGTTCAAGCTCCGGAAGCGCCTTTTCCGATCTTAAGAGGCCAAGCACCCTGACAGAGACAAGTCTCCTCGTCTCATTTTTATGACTTAGTGATTTTATCAGTGTATTTTCGTCACCAATAACCCGCACCACGTCAACCGCCATGTTCAGGAGATCAGTGTCATCCCTGTTAATACCCTCAGTAAGTTTGAGCACCTCTTTCGCACACGAACTGCCTCCTATTGTCATAAAGGCCTGCATAACATGATTGATCTTTTCCGTATCAGTAATATCAATATTTTCAGTTAACGCGGTAAGATGCATCATAAATTCTTTTCTGCCGAACCTGTCAACTACAGAGCCAATATCTCCATGAGTCAGAGTTACCATACCCATTACAGCCATATCCATAATTTCCGGTTTAACATGATCAATTACTTCAAGCAGTCCGGCGATAGATTCTTCACCCCCGATATGCGATAAAGCATCGAGTACCATACATTGAATATCTACGTTCTTTGTAGACTTCAGGAGATTGACAAGAGGCTGAACCGCCTTGCTGTCCCCTATCCGTCCAAGCGATTCAACGGCAAAGAGGGTAACCCAATCCTCCTGTTTAAGGAGATCAATGAGGCAGTCAACTATTGACGTGTCAGTAATCCTGCCAAGTCCTTCTATTGCAGAACTTCTGACATTGTCATTCTGATCACGCAACATTTCAATAAGTACAGGAACTGCATCGGGAAGCTCCAGTCTCCCAAGTATATCTGCTATCATCTTGCGTACATCTTCATCCTTGTCATGAATATGAGACTGCAGGAGTCTGAGACCGCTGCCGCCTGTCTTTTCGAGTATCTCCTGTGCAAGATTCTTAACAGCCACCCGTTTGTCGAAGAGCAGGGGAAGAAGATTATAAACAGCAGCTTCATCATCATATACAATCAATGCATCCATAGCCGCCTGCTGCACACCAAGATCATCATCCTGAAGCGACTTTATAAGCGGATAGAGAATTCTGCCATCCTTTATACCCGTTATCATCCTTATAGCATCGCATCTAACGGAGCTGTCATTATCGTCTATCTGCTCCAAAAAACTCACTATTTCCTGTTCATAAACGGCCATCATAGCAAACCTTTTATCGGACATGGTATAAAGTACTTTAATAGCAACTACTTACCGTTTCTCAGCCTTATTGAAATCCTTGTAATTACCGGATCAATTTTATGAAAATTCAATATTTTTTCCAGGTGAACCGGCCTGACAACTTCTCCACCGGCCATCAGAAGGAGTCCTCTCTTAGTCCTGACATCTGAAGCAAGGAGCATCCCTTCCTTCAATTCATCCACATCAATCTCAATGATATCAGCCTCAATCTCCTCATTCCTGAACTCATGCAGGACATCTTTAAATTTTCCCACCAGAACAGGATCAAACATCCTTCCGGCTTCCTTTTCAAGCATGAAAAACGCCCTGTCCACTGAATAACGTTCCCCCCCATCAGAGGGATTAATCAAAGCATCAAAATAATCAACTATGGCAATAATCCTTGAGCCGGCCGGAATCCTCTCTCCACGGAGATTATCAGGATAACCAAGCCCATCATGCCGCTCGTGATGATGCCTGATAAGCAAAGACACAGGTAACAGCTTCTTTATATGCTGCAGAGAACTCTGCCCAAGTACCGGATGCTGCTGTAGAAGCGCTTTTTCAACAGGATCGAGTTCTGATGGCTTTTTCCTGAGCATCTTCTCAGGGAAACCAAGGGTTCCTATATCCTCAAGCAGTGATGCCACCTCTATGTCAAGCTTCTCATCCGGCTTCAGGTCAAGCTTCTCTGACAGCCGGCGTGAGAGCGCAGCAACCCGTTTACAGTGACTGCCAAGATGCCGGCTCTTTAGTTCCAGAAGACTCATAAATACCCTGACAAAATCAATAAAGTTCTGCTCAAGATCTTTATAAAGTACCTCAACCTCCCTCGTCCTCTCTGCTACCTTCTCTTCGAGATTGTTGTTCAGGTCTTTTAACTCAAGGTTCTGCCTCCGGGTAAGCGCATGAAGCTCCCTGTTCTCAGTAACAAGGTCATAATGCTTAATGGCGCCCCTTACAATTAATTTTATTTCTTCATCATCCCACGGTTTTGTAATAAACCTGTAGACTTCTCCCTGGTTTATGGCGTTCATAACCGCCCGAATGTCAGCATATCCGGTAAGCATCAGCCTTATCGTGTCAGGAGATTTCTTCCTGACCTCACTGAGAAACTCAACACCTTCCATGCCGGGCATTCTGTGATCTGAAATTACAAGGGTTATCTTTTCCCTCTCAATGACTGAAAGCCCTTCCAATCCGCTCCCTGCAGTAATTATCCTGTATGGCTCCTTCCTGAATGTCCTGTTAAGGGCATTCAGGATATTTTCCTCATCATCAACGATGAGTAATGAGTGTGTACGCTCCATGCAGGTTTCAGGATTCATAATGCCTTTCTATAGCCATTAAGAAAATATCCAGTATATAAGGATCAAATTCAGTGCCCCGTCCCTTTTCAAGCATCCTGTAGACCTCATCCCTTTCCATTGCAGGTCTATACGGCCTGATGCAGGTCAGGGAATCATATACATCAATTATGTGCACAATCCTTGACCCTGCCGGAATTGCATCACCTTTCAGACCCTCAGGGTAACCTGTACCGTCAAAATATTCATGGTGATACTTTACTATCCTGGATACTTCATCAAATCCATTCAGAAATGACAATATGGATGCCCCTATGATAGGGTGTTTTTCAACCTGAATTCTCTCCTCAGTGGTAAGGGGACCACTTTTTTTAAAAATACCGCAATCTATTCCTATATTGCCTATGTCATGCAGTTTTGTTGCAACATATAAATTCTTAAGGCCGGAATCATTAAACCCCAGCTTCCTGCCTACCTCCTGACCTATTGTATACAGACTATCAACATTAGTCGGGAGACCTGAATATTTTTCCCTTGATAAATAACACAACATCTCAACTGTACTTACGACATTTTCCTGAATTTCGTCTATCTTCTCGGTCAGCAGCATATTGGTTTTTTTTAACTCTTCATTCTGTCTCTTTACATCCTCCAACAGCTTTTTATTGACGCTCTGAAGCTCATACCGTTCAATGGCGTATCGCACCTCGGACTTTAATATGTCATCTTCCCATGGCTTTGTAAGGAATTTATAAATACCGCCGTCATTTATGGCTGATATAATAGTTGAACTGTCCGCATAACCGCTCAGAATCATCCTTATTGCGTCAGGCCTGATGTTCATAGCCTCACGCAGAAAAGTAACACCATCCATTTCCGGCATGCGATAATCGGATATTATGATATGGCATACATGCTCATTCAGGAGTTTCAGTGCATCAGCGGGATTGTCACTTCTCAGGATCTGATATCCCTCCTTCCTGAATACCCTGTAAATCGCATTCAGGACACTTACTTCATCATCAACCACTAAAATCGTATAATCACCCATACTCCCTAACCTCTTATTATCTGTTTTAGCTGCCCGCTCTCAATGGGTATACAGATTGTGAAGGTAGTCCCGGCGCCGACTATACTGTTTACCGTGATCTCACCATTATGTTTGCGGATGATTGCATAGGCCACGGCCAGGCCAAGCCCGGTACCCTTGCCGACAGGTTTTGTAGTAAAGAATGGGTCAAATATTCTGGGCAAATGTTCCGGAGAAATTCCACTGCCGGTATCACTTATCTCAACAAGAACATTATCGTTCCTGATGCGTGTACTGACACTTATAACACCTTTACCATCAATGGCATGAGCAGCATTTACAAGGATATTCATAAAGACCTGATTCAATTGCTGAGGATAGCACAGTACCTGAGGTATATCACCGTACATTGTTTTTACCTCTGCCTTATATTTTATCTCATTCCAGACTATGTTCATCGTGCTTTCTAATCCATTGTTAATATCCGCGTATTCCGGTTTATCTGATCCTGTGTGTGAAAACTCTTTAAAATCCTTTACAATCTTGCCTATGCGCCTCATGCCATCCTGTGTCTCTGCGAATATCTGTTCAATATCATTAAGTAAAAACGACACATCTATCTTCTTCTTAAACTCCTCAATATGCCTCACTCCGGATAATACGGATTCATCAGATATGTGGCTGCAGCTCTGCAGGAGTGCATCATATTCCCTTAACAGGCCTCTTATATCAATAATATATTCATTAAGTGTTTTTAAATTGCTCGAAACAAAACCTGTGGGATTGTTTATCTCGTGGGCAATGCCGGCAGCGAGCTGTCCGATTGATGCCATCTTATCGCTCTGGACCAACTGCGCCTGGGTCTGTTGTAATTTCCTGAATGCCTCCTCACTTGCCTCCTTTGCAACTCTCAATTCATCAGTCCGCCTGTCTACGCGTTCTTCCAGTTCCTCATTGAACTGAGTAAGCTCAGTTATAAGGTTGAATATCTCCCGCATATCCCTTGCAATAATTACTATTGACTGAATCCTGTTTTCTTCATTTCTGATTAACGTTCCATTCATCACTACGGGGATTTTCTCACCATTTTTGCTGATAAGGTTTATCCCTTTATTGCGCAACTCTCCATTGGTCACAAGTTGTTTTATTAACTCAAAGAAATTCAGGTCATTATCATCGAAGAGCCTGCCTACAGGGATACCATTAACATCTTCAACGCTGTATTGAAGGGCATTAAGGGCAGCATGGTTTACAAACCTGACTGTAGCATCAGGATTGGCAACAACCAGTATATCTATCATACTGCCCAGGATGTTTTCAAAAAATTTCGAATGGTATATTATCTCTTTATTTGTAACCGGCATTATTTCTCTCATGCCCTCCCCTCATCTCCATCAATGTCTTATTAATCAACCTTGCAGCCTCTGATAATTCTGTCCCCTTGGAGAAGATACCGCTGATACCGATCCTTCCGGCCTCTTTCATTTTGTCCTCAGAAGCATAGGCAGAGACCATTACAACAGGGAGTTCCAGGTGTTTTCCCCTGATTTCACGCAATATAGCCAACCCATCCATGCCTGGCATCAGGAAGTCAAGAAAAACAATATCCGGAAGTTCATCTTCAATTGCCTTCAGTCCTTCAATCCCTGAAGACGCTGTCCTGACCTGATAACCATGGGCCATTAACCAGAAACCGACTGTCTCGGAATAATCTGTCTCGTCATCTATTAGTAATATTTTTACTGACATTCGCAAACCCCAGCCTGCTCAAAAACCCTTTCTTCTCCTGCGATGGATTATTCTTGAATACCGCCGTTATTTCTTCCGGACCATCCTGCCGGTAAAACGGTAAAGTAAAGGTAAATTTACTCCCTGTTCCCGGTATACTCTCCACCCAGATCTTTCCACCATGCATCTCGACGAGGGATTTAACGATTGAAAGTCCCAGCCCGCTCCCCCTGACATCAGTCGCTTCCCTGCCGCCTGCCTGCTCAAACTTCTCAAATATCCTGTCAATGTCATCTTTGGCAATACCCCTTCCGGAATCAATAACTGACAACTTTAATGGTTGACT
>Ga0209324_10001417_pt1 | contig 16530 bp, 10 predicted proteins | sample Rifsed19ft3_FD_184015 | JGI IMG/M metagenome (GOLD analysis project Ga0209324, IMG submission 184015) | Soil microbial communities from Rifle, Colorado, USA - sediment 19ft 3 (version 2) | ecosystem: Environmental > Terrestrial > Deep subsurface > Rock core/Sediment | place: Rifle, Colorado...
GCTGGCGCCCCTCCTGCTCGCGGCCGACGAAGACGGTGCGGTAGAGGGGGTTTCGAGCCGTCTCCCCCTCACCCGGCTTTCGGCCACCCTCTCCCTCAGGGAGAGGGGAAGCACGTTGTCCCATCTCCCTCTGGGAGAGGGCTAGGGTGAGGGCTTCCCGCACCTCTTTCGCAGACGCCGGGCGCTTCTGCGGGTCCTTCTCCAGCAGGCGCAGGATCAGCGCCTCGAGCGCCGGCGGGCAGTCCGGCCGGTGCCAGGACGGGGCCACCGGCGGCGTGTTCAGGTGCTGGCCGATGATGGCGACCGACTCGTCGCCGACGAAGGGCGGCCGGCCGCAGACCATCTCGTACAGCATGCAGCCGAGACTATAGAGGTCGCTGCGGGGGCCCACGTCGCCGCCCATCGCCTGCTCCGGCGGCATGTAGGCGACCGTGCCGACCATCATCCCGGCCTGCGTGAGGCGCGAGCGGTCTATCGCCACGGCGAGGCCGAAGTCGCCGACCTGGGCCCTCCCGTCTTCAGCGAGCCAGACGTTGCCGGGCTTGATGTCGCGGTGGACGATGCCCTTCTCGTGCGCGAACTCAAGGCCCTGACAGGTCTCCCGGGCGATGCGCAGCGCCTGGTCGAGGGGCAGCTTGTGGTCGGGCGCCTTGTCGATCAGCCCCTCGACGTCGCCGCCGGGCAGCACCGGCAGGACGATGTAGGGCTGCTCGCCCTCCTGGCCGATGTCGTAGACGGTGACGACGTTGGGGTGGTTGCCGAGGCGGCCCATGGCCTGGGCCTCGCGGGCGACGCGCTGGCGGCCGGCCTCGTCCAGGCCCTCCGTCTTGATCAGGGCGAAGGCGACATCGCGGTCGAGCGTGGTGTCGTGGGCCAGATAGACGCGCTTCTTGCCGCCCTCGCCGAGGAAGCGCCGCACCTGGTAGCGGCCGGCGCCGAAAGACGCCGGCCGTTCAACCGTCGGGGGCTTGGTTGGCGGCAGCTCAGTTGCTGGCGGCGTGCCGATCTCGCGCGCCAGAGCACGGTCCGCGCCAGCAAGGATCGAGGGTGCGTCGAGGTTCTCAGGATCGAGGTCAAGCGCAGCCTGAGCGCGCTGGCGAGCAGTTTGCCAGTCGTTGGCGCGAACCGCCTCCTCGGCTTCGTCGAGGAGGCGGTCGATCTGACGCTGGACGCGCTCGCTCGGCATGATGCGCGGATCATGTCGCCGGCGAGGAGGCGTGTCAATTCTGGTGACACGATCAGGAGTAGTGGCTACGTGGCGATAGGTCGGCCCTCAGCCAGCCACTCGGGCCTGCCACCCTCCCAGTCGTACGGCGTCAAAGCCGTGGCGCCGCAGCAAAGCCAAGGCCTCGTCCGCGAATAGACAGTAGGACCCCGGGCCGTAAGCGACGATCCGCTTGTCACGCGGTAGCTCGTCGGAGACGGGCTCAAAGAGGCCGTGGAGCGCGCCGCCATCGAATTCCGCGAGCCAATGCTTAGCTCGGGAGTCCCTAGATCCTGATGATTGGCCTGACGATCTTGGCGTCCGGCCAGGAGCCGTAGTAGGTCAGCTGATCCTCTGGCGGCTTCTTCTCGAGCCATTCCTTCTCGAATTCGACGTAGCTCTTAGCCCGGGCCAGACGGTCCTCTCGCTCGCGGCGACGCAGTTGCTGCGTCTTCGGTTCGTCGGCCAACCAGGTCTCAGCGTCGTACGCCACGTGGTAGACATTGCGGGCCGCCCAATCGGAGATGATCTCCTTTCTCAGGTCGTCGACCACCGCCTGCGGCTCTCTCTCCAGGACGTCCCCGTAGCCATGCCCGCCGCCGGTGGCGTCGCCGACTCTCAGAGTCCCTTCGTAAATCAATCCTTGAATCTGATCCGGATACTCTTTGATTATCCCTTCCTTGATTGCCTGGATTACTTGTTCCGTTGATGTGGGCAGGTTCTTCTCACCGCTGGCCATGAGCTCCAGCAGGTTGCTCTTATCAATGCTAACACCGGGAATGGCGAAGGACGGATAGCCGCCGAACAGCCCCTGCCCGACCAGCATCCTTCCTCTGGTGTACTTCGTGCCGGTTTCGCCCTTGACATAGGGTACGCCGAAAACAACGGACGCGGTGTAGCCGCTGGCCCCGCCGCGGTACTTGCCGTGGCCTGGACTATCCTTGCGGTGCTTCTGCCAGAGATGGAGAGTTGGCTCGTCAACCTCTGCCTCCTCGGCATCACACCCGGGGGCGTGGACAGCCGACCGAAAGAGAGAACTATCCATACCATCCATATCAACCCGCGCGCCCTGTCCCATGGTGTTCCTGGTCCAGCCCCCTCCTCCTTCTAGAGCGCGCCCGCCTCCTCGCCCGCCTCCTCTGCCACCGCCCGGCACCCCGTTAATGGGGGCGGCAATCTCCTGTCTGTCCTCACCGCTGAACATCATGCAGGCAAAGAGCTTAGGGAGCAGCACGTTATTGTACTCACCCACATGCGGCGCGTGAGATATTGCCGCATCCCAATTCGGACTTACGACGGTGCCATCGGGGATAACGTAGTCTGTCGGTACCAGGGCCCCGGCGGAAACAGGCAGATCGTGGAACCCATGGGAATACAAATGGAGAGCAGCGTAACACACCAGCACCCAGGGCATACAGTTCCAGGCGCTGTCGTTTTCCGGAGAGGTGCCGGTGTAGTCAAAGAGGACGTGGTCTCCCTCTTTGTAAGCGGTACAGCAGATGCGCCAGAGGCCCGGCCGCGAGCCCACGGCGCCGATGAAGGTCACATTGCGGTAGACCCCGTCATTCCACCTGCTGATTCTGTTTCGTGCCCCCTCCTCTGCCACCATGAGTATCTTGCGCAGCAGGCCTCGGACGAAATCGGACCCCTTCTGCTCAGCAAGCTGCTGCACTCGCGTCCTCAGCCGGTCAGCCGCCGTGACCCTCGCTTTCAGGTCTAATGTCTGCTGCCGCGGGGCGCGGGAGATGAAGTTGACCATCATCTCAATCAGGTCTTCGCGGAGTTGGTAGTTCTCCGCGATCTTTATCGGAGTGAGGCTCATACCCTCCTCATAGCGGCTTTTGGCATCGCCTATCATCCCTCCCGGGGCTATGCCTCCGGTTTCAGCTATGTGCGTTCCGGCTGATGCCCAGGCAATGAGCTCGCCGTTAGAGAAAATGGGCATGAGAGCCAACTGATCACAGTTGTGTATCCCGCCGTACGTGGACTCAGAGGCGTAGAAAATATCGCCCTCGCGTACGCCGACTCCGGGATCATCTTTGAAGTAGCGCATAATCCACTTGATCGGGTTCTGGGCGGTAACGCTGTGGATAAAGGTGCCCAGGCAGGCTCCTACCAAGTCGCCCTGGGCCGTGTGCAAGCCGACAATCAGGTCTCCGGCCAGGACCCAATTGGAATTCCCCACCCTGATGAAGACTTCTTTGCACTCAGCCAATATCATGTTCAGCCGTTCGCTGTATATCTCGTAGTCGCCTGGCGCCAACTTCTCGAGCGCGGCCAACTCTTCTTCCGTAGCTGGCTCTACCTTCAGAAATGCCATGACCTCGTCTTTTGTGGGCCGCATCTGCCATTCTCCGTCCCAAGATGACCCGGTTTGTCTACTCTATGACGCCGGAGAGGTACTCATTCACGGAGTAGCGCCTTCCCGGAGGCAAGACGACGTTGGTATCGGCAGCTTCGATGATCGCCGGTCCCTCCACTATGTTTCCAGGCTCTAGGAGACCTTGCTCATATGTATCCGTAGCGTGGAAGCCACCCAGTTCCTCCCAGAAGGCCTCCCGTTTCCCCTTGAAGGCTTGAGTGGAAGGCCGCGCCCCCTTCAGCGGGTGCCTGGGGATTTCGAACTTGGGTGTAATGTACGCCGAGCGGAGGATGAACGTCGATATGTCGACGCCACCTTTAGGGTAGACGGCCAGCGGGCTGTAGGCTTCGCTGTACTCCCGCTCAAACTGCTCATAGATAGCTACGGCATCGGCTTCGCTCTGCACGAACAGGCGAGGCGAAGCTACGCGCTTCATGTGCAGCTGTCCACCGTATCTCATCTCCAGCTCCAGGGAGAGTATGGCGGACGGGGCTGAGATGCCCTGCCCTTCGAGGTCCCGGATTGCCCGTATTTGCAGCTCGCGCACTACCTCATTGAACTGCTCGTACTCAGCGAAGTACTCCATCGTTACGGGGAGCCTCAGAACGATATGCCTGGACATCTCGTAAAACTGAACGACGTCCATGACGGCTGAGCCGAGAGCGCAGAAGACGGGCGTCTGAGGGAAGATGATGACCTTTCGCACTCCCGCAGCGAAAGCGTAGCCACAGCAGTGGGTGGGACCGGCTCCCCCGTAGGCAAATGCGACGAAGTCTTTGGGGTCATAGCCCCTCAGGACGGTCTCCTTGAATATTTCGCCGGCCATCTTGCCATCGATGACCTTCTTGATGAGCCAGGCGGCCTCCTCGATCTCTACCTGAAGGGGCTTGGCGATCTTCTCACGTATCGCGTTCTCCGCTTTCTGCCGGTCGAGCTTTATCTTCCCGCCGTGGAAGTAGTCCGGGTTGATGTAGCCCAGCACCACGTCGGCATCGGTGACCGTGGGCTCGGTCCCGCCCAGGTCGTAACAGGCGGGCCCGGGCATGGAGCCGGCGCTTTCAGGGCCTATCTCCAGCTTGTTGGCCATGGCCGGATCGACTCTGGCGATGGAGCCGCCACCGGCCCCTATCGACCTTGACTCGAGCATGGTTATCTCAACGCCCCAGCGATCAATAACCGGTCGAAACTGATAGAAGCGAGGGCTCCCCGCCACCACCATGCCCAGGTCGAAGCTGGTTCCACCCATGTCGGTGGCGATGATGTTCTCGTAGCCATGGATATTGCCAACGTAGCTAGCGCCTATTATGCCGGCAATTGGGCCACCATTGTAGGTATTCAGAGCAGTCGTCCGGTAAACCTCGGCCATACCGCCGCTGTTATGCACCATCATCATGGCTCGCTTGTAGCCTGCGCTCCTCAACTCATCACTCATTCCCTTAAGCTCGTCTGCCATGGATCGCTGCAGATAGGCGCTCAGCATGGTGGCGACCATCCTGGGATACTCGCGCCACCTGGGCAGGACTTCGGACGACAAGACGACAATCATGCTGCCCAGATAGCACTCTGGATACTGCCGCTTGATGAGCTCTCGTATCTTCTGCTCATGAATCGGATTGGCGTAGCTATTGATGAGGCAGATCACGAAGCCCTGAGCGCCCTGATTCACGAGGTAGCGTAGCTTTGCGAGCACATCCTCCTCATCCAGAGGCCTCACGACTCGACCGTCCGCCGCAACTCTCTCCTTGACACCGACAGTCATGTAGCGAGGGATGAGGGGAGCCGGCTTGTTCATCCTAGGGAGGTTTCTCATCTCGCTGATCGATACTCCATCCCCCCAGGCGCCGCCCCTTCCGGCGGGAAGAGTGTCCTCAAAGCCTTCCGTTGTGAACAGTCCGAGTCGAGGCCCCTTCCTTTCGATCAATCTGTTTATGGCCAGCGTCGTTGAGTATCGAATTATCTCGGTTCTTTCTAGTAGTTCCTCGAAAGTTAGACCCAGAGAGACAGCCGTTCTCCGCAGGGCCTGCATGAAGCCTCTAGACAAGTCATGGGCCGTGGTCGGCGCCTTTCCATACGCCATCTGCTTCTCGTAAAGAATCAGACAGTCGGTAAAGGTCCCGCCGATGTCAACGTTGATGCTGGCTCGCTGGCCCGCGCTCTCCACATCCTCGAGGTCCGGCTGGAGGAGAGTCATTTGCCGCTCTCAGTCAGCTTCTCTTCTTGCATACTTCCGCCTCAGACTGTCCAGATCTAGCTCGATATCGTGAGTGATGGGATGCCCCGGAGGCAACACCTCGTTTTCGATCATCACTGCGCAGCCCGGACAGTAAAACTCGACGATCCGGCAGATGTCAGGGTCCGGGGCAAAGCTGGCGTCTTCAAGGACCGGATCGTAGATAGTCCTGGGGTCACGCTCGTAGACGAGACAACCCTTCTTATAGCTCTCCTGGGCGGAGATTAGCTCCCTGCCGCACCGATTGCAGCACCACTTCCCCGCTTCCAAGTCAATATCCAGGTACTCGGTTATCCGCACTCTTTCTGCCACGCGTTATTCCTCTTCTATTACACCGTTGAGAAACTCATCGACTATGTAGCGGGTCCCGGGAGGCACGAGAGCAGTCGTGTGCGTGCTCTCAATGATTGCAAGGCCTCTCACTACATTCCCGCACGTGAGCAAGCTTTGATCGTAGAGCAGAGCGTCTCGGAATTCTCCGTTCCAGTAGACCGGCCTCCTGCCCTTCAACGCCTCGCGTGGACTCTCCCCAGCACGCGTATATTTCGGAAATTGAGGGTCGGCTATATGACAGGATGCCTTGAGCCTTAGCTCTCTCAAGAAGAGCTTATCCTGTGGCGCATCCAACTTCGCTTCTCGCTGATACAGATCGAGGAGACCTCTGATGTCCGCTTCGCCTTTCAGAGAAATTGGCGGCCACTGAATCACAGTTGGGTGAGGTGACCGGTGCGAGGTCACAACCATCTCAAGCATCAGTGAGATCTTGTCCTTCTCGAACCCCTCTCCCTGCATGTCGAAATAGGCGTCGTCCTTCATCTCCAGTACCGCCTGGTTGAATGCCTTGATGGCGCCAGCGGAGTTGGACTCCAGCTCAAGGCTCGTCGCCACGCTATAAGTATGAACGACGTCGGCACAGGACGACCCGAAGGCGCAGAAGTGAGCACCGAACGGGAACAAGTATACCCTCGATAGCCCCGCGGCTTTGGCGACGCTGCTGCAGGTGAGCCCGCCAGCGCCGCCGAAGGCGAACATGGTGATGTCTTGAGATCCTAACTCTCTCGCGCTCATGAACTTCCTGACCGATTGAGCAGTGCGAGAGCTCATCTCCTTAACGACGGCCGCCGCTGCCTGCTCCACAGCCATCTTTAGAGGCTCAGCGACATGTCTCTCTATGGCAGCTCTCGCTTGAGCTGCATCAAGCTTCTTCCTACCCCCCAGGAAGTATTCAGGGTCGATGTAGCCGAGCACGACCCAGGCGTCAGTAACGGTAGCGTTGTCGCCACCAAGGCCGTAACAAGCTGGGCCTGGTATGGCGCCCGCGCTTTCGGGGCCTACTTTCAAGCTTTGGTCGTCTAGCCGGGCTACGGAGCTTCCACCGCCACCAATGGACGTGGTTTCTATGGCGCGCTCCTTGATGGGAACGCCGCCGATCGTCTTGTAGGCTGTGAAGCAAGGTTCGCCACGGGCCACGAAACCGATGTCGGAGCTGGTTCCACCAACGTCTAGAGTAAGAACGTTCTCGATGCCGTACAGCCGAGCAAGGTAAGCAGCTCCGAACAAACCCGCCGCCGGACCAGAGTCAAGAGTATCAATCGCCTTGGTCTTAGCCACGCGACAGGCGCCGCCGTTAGCGTGCACAATCAGGAGAGGCCATCTGTAGCGGCGTTTTCGGACATCCTCATCAGCCTTGTAGAGATAATGGGCCATTTCCTGGTGAATGTAGGCATCGATGAGAGCCGCATCCGTACGACATTGGTCATCCAGCTGACTGCTTACCTCTGTAGAAAGCAGCAGCGGGACGGAGCCCAGGTAGTGAGCAGGATAGTCGCCGAGGATGATCTCTTGGCACTCTCTCTCATGGGCTGGATTGAGAGGCGCTCTGGCGAAGCTCACTACAATCCGGCGAGCTCCCCTGTCTAGCAGGTCCTTTACGCCGCTCAATACGTCGCTACTCGAGGGCGGCCTTACCGAAGTCCCAGATTCGCTGATCTCTTCGTCGATGGGCACGATCATGTCTTTCGGCAAGATGAAGTCGACTGCCGGGTTTGCAGCATTCCCGGGCGCGTAGGCGTTTTCTCCCCCTCCGCGTGTCGCCAGCAGACCCAATTTGGGCCCTGAAGCTTGAATCAAGACATTGGTCCCGATCGTGGTGGATAGCCGCAGCGTCTTAGTTTGGGCTAGCAGCTGGCTCGCAGATGGAAAGCCGAACCTTCGGGCCGCTTCCTCGATGCATTCCATGAAGCAGACCGTGAAATCGTGGGGCGTAGTGTCAACCTTCACCAGCTCGGTCCTGCCGTTGCCACGCACGAATCCGTCTGTGAAGGTCCCCCCGGTGTCAATGTCTATGGTGAACTCCACCTTGCCTCCTCAAGAGTTTCGGTGACCTTCCAGGACACGCATGACCTCATGGAAGTTCTCCACGTTTGTCGCAGAAGGAACCTCCCATTCAGTGGAGAGGAAGTAGGCCCCACTCCCTGCGGACAGGCATTCGAGAGTGGCGCTCCTTACTTGGGGAATTGTGCCTAGCAGTGCGGCGGAAGGTATGCTCCGAGCATAGAAGCAGTTTCGCTTCAGGGCTGCATCTCTTACCTGCGTATCGTCCAGGTTGCCAGCGAGCGCAACACCGTCGGCCTGCAGCCCTAGAATCGGCTCGACGTGCTCTCGATCACATCCCTTGCTTAAGATTAGGGAGTGGACGTCATAGAACCTGGCCACGTTCCAAATGCTGCGGAGCGAAGGTGCCACTACGTGATAGAGGTTGGGCTGGATCTGGCCCAACATTCCTTCCGCGACTACGACCGCATCCACACCCAACTCGCAGTACGTCCGGCATAGCTTGAGGCCGACGTTTCCCGCTAACGCGATTACACTTGAGGCCTCCTGCGAACCCTGATTCAGCTCAGTTAAGAGAGCATCCCCCCTCAAGTGCTTTGCCAGAGATATGGGCCCGGTAATCACGCCAAGGATGGCGACTTCCTTGCCCCTGATGGCGACGAGCCTCTTGGTCGCCTCCAGAACTGCTGGCAGTCGTCCCCTGGTCTCGAGATTGGCGACGTCCAGGTCAGCAGCCGTGGCCCCTTCGGCCAGAGGATGGCTGACTACTTCCGGCAATCCATCGTCCTGGCGCCAGTCGATTCTGCAGCCACACGCCTCTGCTTCCAGGGTTGGCTCAAAGACGTTGATGATGGCGTCATAGTTAAACAGCCTCTGCGCGTCCAGGAGCGACCTCGAGAGCAAGCCAGCATCGGAGAGCATAGCCGCCGTCTGGATTTGTTGGAGCCGCGCGGCGAAGCTACAAACCCACGGTATGAAGGGAACTCTCCAAAGGTCGTCACTTCGGAAGAGACGCCTCACTAGCTCCTTTGACGAATGCCCTGCCATGATTCACGCGCCTTCGCCAGCCGCGAGCGGCCGTGAACTAAGAGAAGCCTTGATTGTGCCGCGGCATGAGTGCCAAACGGCCCCAGCAAGCCCTGCCATCCGTCACTTTGCCGGTATCCGCGAGGGGGTTGCGTCCGGATCCGCACAACTGAGTCCATTTGGACGGCTCAGGCAGTCCAGGAGACTCTGGGGATCGCCGGCCCTACGAGGCAGTCTGTGCCTGGGAGCGCATTCCCTCAGGAGGCGCTCCTCTGGAGGAAGCGATGGGCGTTACCCAGCTCAAGGAAGAACAGTCAGCCGGACAACTGCTCTGGGAGAGAGAAAAGCGGATCACGGACGCTATCCAGCTTAGAGTGCCGGACCGCGTGCCCGTCCAGCTCTTCCTGTCCTACTTTCCCACGCGATACACGGGCATCACCAGCGACGCGGCTTACTATGACGCCGAGAAGTGGCAGTCGGCGAACCGCCAGACCATCCTCGATTTCGCGCCTGACTCCTACTGGGTGCAGAGCGCCCTGGTCTCTGGGCTGGCTCTTGAGATCCTGGGCGCCCAACAGATCAAGTGGCCCGGTTACGGCCTCCCGCCCAATCGAGGCCACCAGATGATCGAGCTGGAGCCAATGAAGGGCGACGAGTACGATGCCTTTCTCGCTGACCCTTCCGATTTCATTGTTCGGACGTACCTGCCACGCGTATGGAGCGCCATGGTCCCCTTGGCTGAGCTCCCGTCCCTCAGAACGCTGATCGGAGGCACGGCGCTGGCCTCATTCGTCGCCAACCTCGCCGCTCCTGAGCTGGCGGCGGCGCTGAACGCCCTCCGTGAGGCGGGAGCGGCGGCCGCGAGCTTCCAGTCGGCAACGGGTGCCTTTGCCGATGAGATGGCGAAGCTGGGCTTCCCAAGCTACAACTCCCCGAAGATGTTCGCCGCCGCTCCTTTCGACACGATCTCCGACCATCTCAGGGGAATGCAGGGAACGATGGTCGACATGTACCGGCGCCCAGAGAAGCTCCTCCAGGCGTTGGAAATGCTGGCAACGGACCGAATCGAGGCGATCAAGCAGGCGCCGGCGCCCGCCGGCGACCCGGGAAACAAGCGCGTATTCATCGCGCTTCATAGGGGATCGGACGGCTTCATGTCGTTGCGGCAGTTCGAGACCTTCTACTGGCCCACGCTCAAGAAGGTCATGCTGGCCCTCGTGGAGATGGGCTGGACACCCTGCCCCTTCTTCGAGGGCGTATGGGACGCTCGCCTCGAATACCTTCTCGATCTCCCCAAGGGTTCGGTGCTCTGCCATTTTGCCCAGACGGACATGGCGAAGGCGAAGGCGGTCCTGGGCGGCCACCTCTGCATCATGCGGGACGTGCCGGCGTCACTGTTGCAGGCGGGCACCGTCCGAGAAGTCGAGGAGTACTGCCAGAACGCCATCGACGTCTGCGGCAAGGACGGCGGCTTCATCATGACGGCCACATGCGTCGATGAGGCCAGGCCGGAGAACCTCAAGGCGATGGTGGATTTCACCAAGAGCTACGGTCGCTACGCCTAGGAGGGAATGAGGACCTCGGCGATCGGTCACTCAACGAGCGCGATGACCGGTAGGATGGTCGGAACGTAGTTGGTGTAGTCGATCGTGATCGCGTTCGAGCCGCTGTAGCTGAACGTGTCGACGATGACCTGGGTGGCGCCCAGCTTGCCGCCTCCCGAGACGTTCAGCTGGGCGTTTGGAAGGTAGATGACGCCGGCAATCGTCCAGCTGGATCCTGCGTACTTGAACGCTTGCGTGCAGGAGTCCGACTGCCAGAAGAGCATGTCTTTGTATGTCCCCGACGTGGGGGCCGTGAAGCTGAGCGACCCCGATCCTTGGAGAGAAAAGTCGCCGCAGGGCCTGTCGGCCGCCTTTGGCGCCGCCGCGTAGTCAGTGTTGAAGAAGGTCACTCCCGTTCCAGAGAGGCTCGCAGTTCCTGTGTAGTCGAAGCCGCCCGTCGATGAGCCGCCGCCTGCGAACACGTAAAGACCGGGCTTGAACTTGACCGCTCCGCCACCGGTACCGCTGATCTTCAGGCCGCCGTAGTACGTACCAGGCTGGAGCACCGTCGCGCTCGTGATGTGCGTAAGCTTAGGGTTGGAGGCTGTCCCGTCTGAGGTCGGCGACTTACCGATGCAGCCGCTGGGCCCGCCTGGTGGTGGACCGCAGGGAACCGGACGCGGCTCATCGGCAAGCGGGTCTTCGATCTGAAAGCCGACCGCCGTTGGCGAAGGCTGCGCAGTCGCGTTGTTGCTTAGCTGCCATGCTCCTTCAACGTAGTAGTCGAGGTGAGTGCCGGTGACCAGGCTGCCACCGCCCTGATAGGCCGATGGCTCGCACGACGAGTTGACTATGGCTGCCCCGTTCTTGATGGTGAGGTTGGAGCTGCTCGTGTGGTCATAGGCCTTGCAGGCCGTCCTGTTCAGCACGATGAGCGCGTAGTCCCCTGGCAGGGGGTTGAGGCCGGCGACGCCGCGAGCTGTGACGGCAAGGCTGTCTATCCCCAGCAGCCGTATGAAGGAAGTGCGGCTCGTCCGCCGAATCGAGACCTCGACGTAGTTAGGGTCGCCGATGTGCTTGCCGGACTTCGGTGGCACGCGCACGACAACTTCCGCGGAGTCGTACCCGTTCTCTTCCGCGAAGGCCTGGGCAGACAGCTCGGCATCGCTGACGGTTCCTCCCAGGAAGATCTCAGTGGCGCCAGCCAGCGCGGCCGCATCGGCGGCGCGCTGCTCGTCACCGCGCAAGACCATCGCCATACCGATGTCCAGTACCAGCCCTCCGATGCCTAGCAAGACCGCAACCGCCACCGCGACCAGCACGATGACCTGGCCACCGTCTTCGTTCTTCCAGCGAGAGGTCCGGGGACAGGACGTGGGCGAGGCTGGCCCGACGCGTCGGCCTGCGTTCCTGACCCCGAGTTTAGCCGCTGCCAGCGAAGCCATGCCCACCCCTCCTAGACCTGAATCTGCTGTTCTATCGTTCCGTCCGGCCTAAGTCATACGGCCCGGATGGCGGAAATCAGCATGAGGCGCAGGTTTGGGCTCCAGCTACCGATTATTCAACTGCGCATGGAAAGGCTGGAGAACGTCGCCGAGTTGGCTAGCGTGCAGGCTTCGGTGACTCACGACGATGAAGAGCTCGTCCTTCGAGCGAAGAGACGCGACCCCGGCGCATGGTCACAGATCTACGACCTCCACTATCTCCACCTATATCGCTACGCCTATGGAAGATTGGGGGACAGGGACGAGGCGCAGGACGTAACCTCGCAGGTCTTCGTAGAGGCCCTGGAGGGCATCGACAGGTTCCGATTTCAGGGCAAGCCCCTCTTAGCCTGGCTCTACTCGATCGCGCGCCATCTGATCGCTGACCGGTTTCGCCGGGCCCGCCGCGCCGAGGATCGCCTGTCGCGGCTGCACTGGGAAGCCGTCACCTCGACGCCGGCGATGGATGGCCGGGCGGAGCGGGCGGACCTAATCGAGGCGCTGAGTAACCTCACTTCCGAGCAGCGGGAGGTCATAATCCTGAGGTTCTTCGTTGGCCTCACAGCGAGAGAGGCGGGCCAGCTCCTGAACAAGAGCGAATACGCGGTCTTCTCGCTTCAAGTGAGGGCTGTGAACTCCCTGAGACGGCACCTCGCTGTCGACGGGCTTCTGCTCGAGGGACGGCAGGCCGCGTGATGGAGTCGAGAGCAGCCGACGCGCGCATGAGGCTTCGAGAGCGGGGCCAAGAGTTGCGTTCGATGATCTTGATCCCAATTCCTGACCAAGATCGAATCGCCTGTGACCGAAAGGCACTGCTCGCTGCCGTCACGGCGCCCGGGAAGGAGCAGCGCCCAACAATCAGGGGCCGCCCTTCGGCGCTGCGGGCGTTCGTGCGCGCCGGGGCCCTGGGCGCGCTCGCTCTCGCGGCCGTCGGCGGCGTTCACGCGGCCTTCGATTCAGGTCCGATCTCATCGGTCATGGATGAAGTTCTCGACGGGCTAGGCCTCCAGGAAGGGCCACAGCCAGCGGTCCCAAACGTCGACACTCAGACATCGCTTCCGGATGGCGGCGCGGCGGAGCCCTCCGCAGACGGCTCCGGCGAGAGCACGTTTGGCGTGGACGATGCGCCTTCTGGCGGCGCGGACCAAGCTCAGGACTCCGTCGGCGACTCGCCCGGTCATTCCGGCAACCCGCCGGGGCAGTCCGGCGACCCGCCGGGGCAGTCTGGCGACTCGCCCGGTCACTCCGGCGACCCGCCGGGGCAGTCAGGCGACCCGCCGGGGCAGTCCGGCGACCCGCCGGGGCAGTCCGGCGATCCGCCGGGGCAGTCAGGCAACCCGCCGGGGCAGTCCGGCGACCCGCCGGGGCAGTCCGGCGATCCTCCCGGGCAGTCCGGCAACCCGCCGGGCAGGGGCAGGTAACCCCAACCGGCCCATCGCCTAAACCTCGCGGGCGACACGCTAGTGACCGGCCCGTCCGGGCTTGCCCACTCCTGCTTGCTGCGGCGACGCCAGGCTAGGCGGCCAGGGCGAGGTGAGACTCGAGGACGCGGCTGACGGGCCCGGGCGCGCCGAGATAGATGCCCTGGCCGTTCAGGACGCCGAGGTCGATGAGAACCTCCACGGCGCCTGCATCCTCTACCGATTCGGCGACGGCGCCAATGCCCAGGCCCGAGGCCAGCTGGGCGATTGCCCTGACGAAATGCCGGTCTTCCTGGTTGTGAGCGATATTCTGGATGAAGCTGCCATCGATTTTCAGGTAGTCGGCCGGCACTTCCTTGAGGCGAGAGAGGCTGGAAAAGCCGGCCCCGAAGTCATCGAGGGCGAGGAGAAAGCCGAGCTCCTTGAGGCTTCTAAAGAAGGCGCGCGCCCGGGGAAGATCGGCGATGAGCGCGGTCTCCGTCACCTCGATGCTGACGTAGCCTGGATCGAGGTTCAGGCGCACGATCTCTCTCTTGATCAAATCCAGGAGCGCCGGGTTCCCGATGGCGGCCGCTGACAGGTTGAAGGCAATCTTGGCCGGGCGCGGCGCCGTTGACAGCTTCTGGGCGATGGCCAGGCTTTCCTGCGCAACCCAGGCGTCGATCTGGTGGATGAGGCCGGATTGCTCGGCAGCGGGGAGGAACTTGCCCGGATGCACAAGTCTGCCGTTCGGCTCCCGCAGGCGAAGGAGGAGCTCGTAGCAGCCGAGCCTGCCGGTCCGCAGCTCATATATAGGTTGGGCATGCAGGAGGAAGCGGTCATTCTCTAGGGCCTCCATGATCTTCTGCTTCCAGAGCACGCGGCTCTTGCTGCTCGACTTGGAGCCATGGCCGATTTGATAGAAGTGCAGGCCGTTGCGGCCGCCTCGTTTGACGCGGTACATGGCCATGTCCGCGTGACCCAGAAGCTCGTCCACGGAGCTGCCGTGGGTTGGGAAGAGAGCGGCGCCGATGCTGATCGTGGAGGAAACAGGCTGGTCTGAGGAGACAGACCTCATCTCCCGGGCTGACCTAAGCAGTCGCTGCGCAACCGCCGTCGCCTCGCTGCGGCTCGCTCCTCGGAGCAGGACGGCGAACTCGTCGCCACCGAGTCGACCGAGCAAGTCCGCGTGACGCAATCCGTCCGAGAGGCAGCGAGCGAGGCTGCGCAGAAACTCGTCGCCAGCGGAGTGTCCCAGGCTGTCGTTGATCGCCTTGAAGTCGTCGACGTCCATGAAGAGGACGGCGCCATGCTCTCCCCGAGAGATTGCCGAATTGACTGCCTCCTGGAAGTGGTGCCGGTTAGGCACACCGGTGAGGCTGTCGAGGTTCGCCAGATCGATGAGCGTCGATTCCATGCGTTCGCGTTCGGTCACGTCCCGGAAGCTCCAGACCTGCCCCACGATAGCCCCATCGATTATCTGTGGGTTGGTGTGGACCTCGAACACGCGTCCGTCGAGCAGCTCTACGGCGGCATACGCTTCGTCGCCGCTGTGAAAGACCCTTCGGCCCAACTCCGTGAATTGTTCGGGCTCCTTGGTCTGGCGGAGCATCTCGGCGAATAAGGGCGAGCCGCCCAGGCCGACGTACGCTTTCGTCTCCGGTAGCCCCCACATCTCACGGAACCTGCGGTTGAGCTGCCGGACGTTCCTCGCCGTGTCGATGACGACGATCCCGTCCGTGGTCGACTCAACGGTCGCCGCGTAGAGCGTGAGCGCGTACTGCAACTGCTCCTCCGCGGTCTTTCGGTCCGTGATGTCGACGATCATGCCCGCTACGTAGCTGCTCTCGTCGCTCCCCAGGCTCAGGAAGTCGACCACGCTTGAACTCTCGAGCGCCCATCTCACGTTGCCGGCTTTGTCGATGAGGCGGTACTCGTAAGGCTGGGCGTCTTCGCCAGCAACGGAGCGACGTCGATACACCAAGTCGCGATCGTCGGGGTGGACAAGCTGGAGGGGGTCCATGCCGAAGAGCTCCCGGCTGCCGTAGCCCGTAAGCCGCCGGAACTGCTCATTCACGAAGAAGATCTTGTCCTCCCTGAACACCACGACGGCTGCCGGTGAACTGTTGGTCAGGCGAGTGAAGAGCTCCAGGGTGGTCTTGCGCTCCGCCGGCCTGCCGACCCAGACGAAGCTGCAGATCTCGCCCTCGGCGTCCCTGATCAGGGAGATCGACGTGTCCTCGTCGTACGTCTCGCCCGTCTTCTTCCGGTTCGTGAAGGTGGAGCGGCGCGGGATTCCGGCTCGAAGCCTGCGCCAGATGTCGTCGTAGACGTCAGCGGGGAGTGTGTCTGCCGACAGGATTCGCGGCGTCTGGCCGATCAGCTCCGCCCTGCTGTACCCGGACGCCCGCTCCAGGGCAGCGTTGACGTACTCGATCCTCCCACCGCAGTCCGTGATGAGCACGGTGTAATCGAGCTGGTCGAGAACCGCTATCGCATTGCCGGCGGAGATTGGTAGCTCGTGTATCGTGGACGCGTCTCCTAGTACGAGTATCGACCGGATTCGACTCGCCCTTCATGGCTGGCGAATCGGCGCAGATCGTTCGCCTGGAGATTCTCGCCCATCTACCCGAACGGTTAGCCGGCGCTCGTGGCATAGAGAGATGATGGAGCGGACATTTGAGGATGGATCCGGGAAGCGAGCGAGAGGTCGAATGGTCACAACCGTAGCCGAGAGAGATGCTCTAGTAGTGCGGCCTGAGGGCGCGGCCGTCATCGGCCTAAGCGGCCACCGGGTCGGGTTCCTTGCCGGCAACACGGAGGTCAGGGCGCACGGCGAATTCGGAGCTTACACCATCGTCCCGTGTGATGGCCACAACGGCTACGTCCTCACCGACGCCCTCCTGCGAAAGAGCGATCTGGTGAAGGCGTGGGCCGCGTCGCTGA
>Ga0209324_10001420_pt1 | contig 16512 bp, 17 predicted proteins | sample Rifsed19ft3_FD_184015 | JGI IMG/M metagenome (GOLD analysis project Ga0209324, IMG submission 184015) | Soil microbial communities from Rifle, Colorado, USA - sediment 19ft 3 (version 2) | ecosystem: Environmental > Terrestrial > Deep subsurface > Rock core/Sediment | place: Rifle, Colorado...
TCATGACAGATATAGAAACTGCAGAGATGATCAAGTATGCATCAAACGTATTCCTTGCGGCAAAGATATCTTTCATAAATGAGATGGCAAACCTGTGTGAAAAGGTCGGGGCAAATGTTCAGGTAGTGGCAAAGGCGATGGGATTGGATAAGAGGATAGGCTCCAAGTTCCTGCACGCCGGACCGGGCTTTGGCGGCTCATGCTTCCCCAAGGATGTGCGGGCGCTCATGCAGATAGGCGAGAGTCATGGTTATGATTTTAAGATTGCACGCAGTGTAATTGAGGTCAACATAACCCAGAAGAATCATATGATCACAAAGATCGAACACGCACTAAGAGGCGCGGGGGGAAAGACACTTGGCGTCCTTGGCCTCGCATTCAAGCCAAATACAAATGACATCAGGGAGTCCCCTGCAATCCATATTATCGAGGGACTTATTGATATTGGTGCAAGCGTAAGGGTATATGACCCTGCTGCTATGGATGACGCAAAGGCTGTGCTCGGCAATAAGGTCACCTATTGCAATGACGCTTATGACGTTGCGAATAATGCCGATGCAATAATCCTGGTGACTGAATGGAATCAGTTCAGGAATCTGCAGTTGGATAGATTAAAAGGATTATTAAAGCATCCTGTATTTATAGATTTAAGAAATGTGTATGAACCTGATAGGATGAGGAAGAACGGATTTGACTATTATTCCGTAGGAAGGAGCTGAGATGCGTGTTCTTGTTACAGGCGGCGCCGGGTTTATAGGGTCTCATATAGTTGACAGACTTGTACAGGAAGGTCATAAGGTATCCGTTATAGATAACCTTTCCTCAGGTAAAACCGAGAACTTAAACCGTGAGGCAGAATTCTATAAGCTGGATATAGAAAATCCGAGGATTGAGAAGGTAATTAAAAAGGAAAAACCTGAGGTCATCTGTCATCTGGCGGCTCAGATGGATGTCAGGAGATCAGTCGCTGATCCGGCATTTGATGCAAAGACAAACATTATCGGCATGATTAACCTCCTTGAGTATGCGGTCCGCCATGGCGCACGAAAGGTATTATTTTCGTCAACAGGCGGGGCGATTTACGGGGAAGGCGGCCACTACCCTACTACAGAGGATCACAAGGCAAGTCCTGTCAGCCCTTACGGCATTAGTAAATTAACAGGTGAACATTATCTCTATTATTATCAGGTAATGTATGGTTTAAACTATGTGTCCCTCAGATACGCAAATGTATACGGTCCAAGACAGGACCCGTTCGGCGAGGCAGGGGTAGTTGCCATATTTACAAAAAAGATGCTTAGAAATGAACAGCCGCTGATTAACGGCAATGGCATGCAGACGCGCGATTATGTATATGTGGATGATGTCGTTGATGCAGTAATGCGGGCAATGGAAAATAATGTTAACGATATTTTCAATGTCGGCACCGGTATTGAGACATCAGTGAATGACCTCTTCAGGCTGTTATCCGAACTTACAGGGAGCAATGTCCGGGAGATGCATGGAGCTGCCAAAAAGGGTGAACAGATGCGGAGCTGTCTGAGCTATGATAAGATCAAAAAGACTATGGAGTGGGAACCCTCAGTACCTCTGAGGACAGGGCTTGCAAATACAGTTGAATTCTTCAGGGGCAGACAATAGTTCGACAATAGTTCGACAAGCTCACTATGACTCGTTCATCCTGAGCCTGTCGAAGGATGACCCTTTGTGAGCTCCTGGCTCACGACAGTTCATCTTCACTAATAGAACTTATACTATCAACAGGAATCGTAATCCACTGCCCATCACCCTGCAACTCAACTGAAGTCTCCGTCACCTCAACTAACACGCCGGTGTAAGCAATATCACCTGCTATTATCCTTACCCGCTTTCCTGTCATTGTGTGGATGGGATTAATGTACATGGCAAATTAATAATTAAAATCGCTGCTTGAAATATTATAACACTTTCGATCATATTTTTATACAGCGGTAGCGTTCATGGGCGTTCCTGATCCTGTTGCGGCTCAGGAAAAGGATAGCCGCAAATATCAATATTATGACTGCTCCAAATCGTATCGCGAATTGAGGGCCATAGTGTTCCGTGAAATAGCCGACCTCAAGATGACCCAGAGGAGCGAGCCCCATGACCATGAGGGCATAGATAGCCATCACGCGTCCCCGAAGCCTGTCATCCGCCAGGCGCTGGATCGTGGTATTTATCATGGCAAACTGTGAGATAAGCCCCAGGCCCGAGAAGAAGAGAAGAAGAAGCGCTATTGCAATATTAGTTGTAAACGTAAACAGAGTCAGGCTCAGGACAAAAAGGATGTTACCGCCGAGGATGAACCACGAGGCCTTGATTTGCCTGGAAAAGGCGGATACAAGGATCATGGCGATCACGGCTCCGATACCGGTTGCGGAATAAAAGTGTCCGAGGACTGTGGCATCGGCATGAAAGATATTCCGGGCTATGACGGGCAGCATCGAAGAATAGGACCATCCGAATATGGAGGTAACTGCTACAAATAACAACAGCGTGCGGATTACCGGCTCTGAGAAGGAATACCTTATCCCTTCCCTGATCGCTGTCAGGGTACTCATGTGAGGACCCTGCGCCTTCTTATCATCAATGCGGATGAAAAGCAGGGCGATTATGACGGCTATGTAGCTGATCCCGTTGATAATAAATGTCCCGCCCGTACCAACAAGGGAAATCAGAATTCCGGCGAAACCAGGGCCGATAATACGGGCGGCATTAAAGATGCCTGAGTTGAGCGCGATGGCCGATGCAAGCGCTTCCCTCCCTACCATTTCGATGACAAAGGACTGTCTGGCAGGGACATCAATGGAGTTAACCGTACCGAGGAGGAACGCAAGTATGGCTATCTCGGTCACAGTAACGATTTGCATCACTGTAAGAATTCCAAGAATAAGCGCAAGGCACATCGAGGCGGTTTGCGTAAAGATCAGGATCTTTCGCTTCGGAAAACGGTCCACAAGTACCCCGCCGAAGAGAGAGAACAACAGGCTTGGAATCATAGATGCCGCTGCCACAAGGCCAACGAGAAATGCCGAGTTGGTAAGTTTAAATACGAGCCAGCCCTGCGCAACGGTTTGAAGCCAGGTGCCTGTAAGAGAAATAAGCTGACCGCTGAAGTAAAGCTGGTAATTGCGCACCCTGAGCGCCGGAAATGGAATGAAGAGTTTACTTTCGCAGTTTTGTTGTTTATTCAAGACGGCCAAATCTTGCCCGGGTTCAGGATGTTGTTCGGGTCGAAGGTCTGTTTTATTCCTTTCATGATGCCTATTACCTTATCGGATACTTCCATAGGGAGGAAAGGGGCCTTGGTCATCCCTATGCCGTGCTCGCCGGAAATGCTGCCGCCGAGGCGTAATGTGACCTCGAACAACTCGTGGACGGACTTCTTTGCACGTTTAAATTCCTCTTCATTTTTATCATCTGTCATTACATTAATATGAATGTTGCCGTCTCCGGCATGACCAAAGGAGACAATCTGTACTTTGTTGGTTGATGCGATCTTTCCTATCTCATTCATCAAATCAGAAAGTTTGCTGCGGGGGACTACAATATCCTCATTGATCTTGGTAGGGTTAATCTTATAAAGCGCCGGCGACACGGACCTGCGGGCTGTCCAGAGTTTCTCCCTCTCCTGAGGAGTCCTTGCAGCAGAAACAATTACAGCCCCTGACTTCCGGCATATATCTTCTATCCTGTGCAGCCCCTCTTCCACCTGTGTTCCGGGGCCGTCTACTTCAGATATGACCATAGCCTCACCCTTTTCCCTTACAGATTCCGGAAGAAGTTCACGTACTACACTTATTGATGAGTTGTCCATAAACTCGATTACTGATGGCCTTACGCCTGACATTATTATGTGATCAATTGCCGCTATGGCATCATGGATAGAAGTAAATATTGCTGCGACCGTAACAGTCTTCTCCGGAAGTGGTATCAGCTTCAGTATAGCCTTCGTGATAACGCCAAGCGTCCCTTCTGAACCTACAAGAAGTCTTGTGAGGTCGTATCCGGCAACGCTGCGAGGCGCCCGCGTTCCTGTAAAGATGATATCTCCGGTGGGGAGGACTACTTCAAGTCCCATTACATAGTCCTTTGTCGTCCCGTATTTTACTCCACGCGCCCCGCCCGCACCCGTAGAAATATTTCCCCCTATTGTACAGAAATTCACACTCGACGGGTCAGGGGGATAGAACAGCCCCTCCGCCTCAGCGGCCTTCTGAATGTTTCTGGTAACTACTCCGGGCTCTGCAACTATATAAAAGTCGTTCCTGTTTACCTCAATAATCTTGTCCATTCGCTGTAATGACAGGATTATTCCACCCCGTGCAGGCACAGAGCCGCCTGCGAAGCCGCTGCCTGCGCCTCTTGGTATAACCGGAATCTTTTCACTATTTGCTATTCCAAGAATTGAGGCAACTTCTTCACGCGTCTTTGGCATCAGGAGTGCGTCAGGAAGCCTCTCAATGCGGGTAGCGTCATAGGAGTAGCATATCATGTGTTCTTTGTCAGTTATTACTGCATCATTGCCCAGTTCTGTGCGCAATCTGTCTATAATGGAAGGTGATATCACAATATAAAAAGTGTAACATAGCAGGAGACGGTGGGCAATGCCCACCCTATTCCAGGAACGGTCATCCTGAATTTATTTCAGGATCTGAAATGATGCCGGATCAGGAGATCCCGAAACAAGTTCGGGATGACAGGTAGTCAGTAACTTTCGTTTTCGGAAGGGAATTTGCCGCTTTCTACGTCTTCTTTAAAGCGTCTGACTGCTTCTGTGCAGAGGCCTCTCATTTCAGCATATTGCCGGACAAACTTAGGCAGCGGCTCAGGTGTTAAACCAAGGAGGTCATTTATGACCAGCACCTGGCCGTCGCAATGGACGCCGGCTCCTATGCCGATAGCAGGTATGGAAAGCGAATTGGTAATTTTTTCTGCAAGACCTGCCGGTATGCCCTCAAGTACTACTGCAAAAACTCCGGCATCTTCGAGCATTATTGAATCGCTGAGTATCTTTTCCGCTGATGAGTCCTCCCTGCCCTGAACCTTATAGCCGCCCATTTGATGTACTGACTGGGGCAGAAGACCCACATGTCCCATAACCGGTATACCTGATACAATAATTGCCCTGATCTTGTCTATAACAGCAGATCCGCCTTCAACCTTGACTGCTGCTGCCGAACCTTCTTTAAGAAATCTGCCGGCATTGTACACTGCGTCAGAAACAGATGCCTGATATGACATAAAAGGCATGTCGCCGACAACAAGGGCATTCTCGACACCCCTGCTTACTATCTTCGTATGGTATATCATTTCATCCATTGTGACCGGCAAGGTCGTTGGATGACCCTGGAACACTGTGCCAAGAGAATCGCCGACAAGGATTATATCAATGCCTGCATCGTCTATGAGCCTGGCAAACTGATAATCATAAGCGGTAAGCATGGTAATCTTCCTGCCGTCATGTTTTCTCTTGATAATTTCAGGAACAGTCATTGGTATAGATTATCCCTTTAACTCCTTCAGTATGGCAATAGTTGCCGGAGAGCGGTTCAGGGTGTAGAAATGGATTCCCGGGACGCCGTATTTCAGGAGTTCTCTGCATTGATCTACGGCGTGTCTGATGCCTATGTCCATTACAGCCGTTGGGTTTTCTCTTGCAGATTCAAGTCTGTTCTTTAATTCATCAGGGATTGTTGCGCCGCATAGAGAAGTAAAGCGCTCTATCTGATCAACACCCGTGATAGGCATAATGCCGGGTATTATTGGCATGTTTAATCCTATTTTCCTTGTTCGTTCTATAAGTTCAAAGTAGTAACGATTTTCAAAGAAAAGCTGTGTTATAAAAAAATCTGCTCCTGCATCGGCCTTCATCTTCATGCAGTTGGTATCTTCCTGCAGAGTTCTGCTCTCCTTATGCCCCTCTGGGAAGGCTGCTGCGCCGAGACAGAAATCGTAATTTTTGCGTATGTGACGGATTAGTTCATTGGAATGGTGAAAGGCTTCATGACTGATATCATGACCTTCCTGCTGAGGAACGTCACCTCTGAGTGCAAGAATATTCTCAATGCCTCTATCCTGTAATCTTGATAGTGTACTATTGATTTCAGCTTCAGAACTGTTTACACATGTAAGGTGCGCCATTGGCTCAATACCCAGTTCATGTTTGATACGGATGACGAGGTCAACAGTCTTCTCCCTTGTGCTTCCTCCGGCGCCGTAGGTTACTGATACAAATGCCGGTTCCAGGTGACGAAGATTTTTTATGGTCTCGTAAAGACTTTTCTCGCCCTCCGGGGTCTTCGGGGGGAAGAACTCGAAGGAGAAGAGAGGACTCTTATTGTTTAGAAGTTGACTTATTTTCAAAATAACAACCACCCCCACCCTATCCCTCCCCCGTAAAGGGGGAGGGTATTTATATCATTACTTGTGAGCCATCGGCTGACGGGCAATATGCTTTGCAGCCTTAACTGTATTATAAAGCAGCATGGCTATGGTCATTGGACCTACGCCGCCGGGTACCGGAGTTATCCATGATGCCTTTTCGGAGGCTGCTTCGAAATCAACATCACCTACGAGCTTTCCGCTATCCTGCCTGTTTATGCCGACATCTACAACCACCGCCCCATCCTTAATCATATCGCCTGATATCATATGAGAGCGTCCGACTGCAGCTATCAGGATATCAGCCTGCCTGCAGAGCTCTGACATATTCTTTGTCCTCGTATGACATATGGTGACAGTTGCATTCCTTTGCAGAAGCATAAGTGCTACTGGTTTGCCTACTATATTGCTTCTTCCAACTATTACGGCATTTTTCCCCTCAACCGGTATATGGTAATGTTCGAGGAGTTTAATAATGCCGAGCGGCGTGCATGGGACAAGTCCATCATGACCTGTCATCAGCCGTCCCATATTTATTTCATGAAATCCGTCCACATCCTTTTCAGGGGAAATGGCCTTCAGGACATTTTCCTTATTGATCCGTTCAGGCAGCGGAAGCTGAACCAATATACCATGAATACGATTGTCATTATTGAGTTTGTCAATAAGTTTAAGCAACTCAGCCTCGGTCGTATCTTCCGGCAGTCTGTGCTCTTCAGAGTAGATGCCTGCTGCCTTGCAGGCTTCTCCCTTATTTCTGACATAGATCATAGAGGCGGGATTGCTTCCAACGAGCACGACTGCGAGCCCCGGGTGTATACCCTCATGCCTGAGCTTTTCGACCTCTTTAGCGATGTTTTCCCTGATATGCTTTGCAACTGCCTTCCCATCTATAATCTTTGCTGTCATATTCATGCCCCTTTGTAATCCCCGGCTAATGATGGCTCTTACATCTTATCACACGATCTTCTGTAACGATTATGTCAACATGTACATCATGCCCGGCAACCGGAATCTGATCAACTATCTGTAATTCAAATGCAAGGGCTGTCAGAACAGGCCGTGTATGTTCCTCTTCAAGGAGTCTGTCATAATAACCTGCCCCGTAGCCAAGCCTGTGACCTGACTTATCAAAGGCCACACCGGGAAGCACCATAAGGTCTACCTCATTTAAGTTAACATGTCTGACGAATTCAGGTTTAGGCTCGTGTATGCCATGATGCATTATCATTAATTCATTGTCATAATCTGATAATTTAGAAAGCATTATACGTCTATGCTTCTTATCCATAACAGGCACAACCACATCCTTCCCCAGCAACAAAGACCTGCGCACAGCCTCCTCAGTAATCACCTCACTCCTTGTTGTCAGAAAGAAATGGACTGTTTTGGCGCTTTTGAATTCATCAAGACTCAGGAGATTATTGCAGATCTTCCGGCTCAGATTGATCCTCTCATCCGTTGAAAGACTATCCCGCCTGCTCAATACCTGATGTCTGATCTCCTTTTTTAATGTTGCGGGCATCTCTTATCTTTTGCCGTTTCCTTCTCATTGCTGTCTGCAACTTTACCCATCATCTCCTCTGCATATCTGAATGCGGTCTTAGTCTTGTCACTGCCGCCAAGCATCCTGCTGATTTCTTCGACCCTTTCCTTCCTGTCTAACTGTCTCACCCTTGTTACAACCCTGTCATCTGAGACAACCTTCTCAACGTGATAATGAGAATCAGCCAAAGCAGCAATCTGGGGCAGGTGAGTAACACAAAAGAGCTGATTATCCTGAGACAGGGATTTCAACCGCCTGCCGACCTCTTCAGCAACCCTGCCTCCAATGCCGGCATCAACTTCATCAAATATAAGCGTTGGCGCACTATCTATGGAATTAAGCCTGCTCTTGATTGCAAGGAGGATCCTCGAAAGCTCCCCCCCTGATGCGACCCTTGTCAATTGTTTTGGCTCTTCATTCATATTTGCAATCAGGAATTCTACTGCATCAACTCCATCCTGCGATAATGGCACACGTTCAATATTAACCACAAATCCCGTATTATCCATCGAAAGGTTTGACAACTCACTCATTACCTCTGCCTCAAACCTGCCGGCGGCTTTTCTCCTCGATTCCGAGAGTTCATCTGCAAGCAATCGGACGTCTTTAAGCACTTTATCAATCTCATTTCTGAGGACTGATACATCCTGCTCAAGGGATTCTATACCCGTCAAATCTTTTTCAAGACTCTCCTGTAACGCCAGAATGTCCTCAATGGTCCCGCCATATTTCTTCTTCAGCCTGTCGAGTAGATATATGCGCTCGTTTACACTCTCTAATCTCTCCGGGTCATGTCTGATCCTGTCAATGAATCTCCTGATAATATCAGATGCCTCTTTAAGGTTTACCCTGGAGGTTCTGACCATCTCAGCCGCGTCAGTCATGCCTGGATCAATACCTGCAATTTCCGACAACAAATTCTCTGCCTTGCTGAGTGAAGTAATTACTGACCCGTCGTTTTCATAGAGGATGCTGTATGCATCATGACTTAAGGCAGAAAGATTCTGTGAATTGCTCAGAATAACCCGTTCCCCTTCAAGCTCAATGTCTTCGCCTTGCTTAAGAGACGCGCCTTTAATCTCTGACAGTTGAAATCTTATCAGATCCTCTTTTTCTTTTTTCCGGCATATATCTTCCTCAAGTTTATTGAGGCGGGTTTGAAGATCATTAAGTATCATGTACCTGTTGGCAACCAATTCCCGCAGTTCAGTCAGCTTGCCAAACTCATCAAGATAGCCGCGATGAGACTCTTTCTTCAAAAGTATCTGATGTTCATGCTGTCCATGGATGTCTATGAGCTCGCTGCATATATCGTTCAGGACAGACAGGGTAGACAGGGTGCCATTTATATATAACCGGTTTCTTCCACTCCTGCTTATGCTCCGTCTCACAAGCAGTTCGTCACCGCAATCATCTATGCCGTACTTGAGGAACTTCTCTTTATTAAGGCCTTTATCAAGACTTTCGAATATGCCCTCGATGACAGTCTCTTCACAGCCATCACGCACAATATCTGATGAACCCCTTCCGCCTGTTATCAAATCAAGCGCATCAACAATGATTGACTTTCCGGCTCCGGTTTCACCTGTAAATACGGAAAATCCTTCAGTAAACTCAAGCTTAAGCTCATCAATAATAGCAAGGTCTTTGATCCTTAATACCCTGAGCATTTTTCACCATGGGTGTTTTATCCGGAAGTTAATCAGGCAGCTAACAGAGCGTCAATCTTTTCCTTATACTGTCCTTTGGACAGGGCGCCTACTAACTTATCAATGCCCTTGCCATCCTTGAAAAACATGATCGTAGGAATGCCCATGATCTGATAGCGACTGGCAATCTCCGGATTTTCGTCTGTATTCAGTTTTACTATTTTGGCCCTTCCGTCATAATCCTTTGCCAGTTCGTCTACAATAGGAGAGACCATTTTGCAGGGTCCACACCAGACTGCCCAGAAATCAACGACTACCAATCCATTAGCCTGCAACACCTCTGAATCCCATGTGTCTTTTGTAACCACACTTACGTTTCCCATAAGAATTGTCTCCTTTCGCTCGAAAACACCTGGTTAACCCATCCCCACCCTTACCCTCCCCTTGAAGGGGAGGGTATAGAGACGCACTGTTTAATGGGTGGCCTTTGTATTTGCCTGTGTCTGTGTCTGTGAAGGCATTATTCCCTTGAATATATTCCAGCCCTTTAATAAATCTACTGCCCTTTGAAGCTGAATGTCCTGTTTATCAACAGCGCCTTCTTCTGCAGGACCAGTCATCTCTTCGCCCTCTCCACTATCCTTCCCGGCAGGTTCAGTATCCTTCTCTTCCTCTTCACTTATTGTGTCATTTTTCAGGTGCTTTTGCAGGTCTTTTTCTCTGATAAATTTACTTTCCATTTCACTCTTGCCTGATACAGGTTTGACTACAATGTCAGGGGTAATGCCGGTATTCTGTATAGAGGTGCCTTTCGGTGTATAGTACTTTGCAGTTGTAAGTCTCATCCCTGAACCGTCGCTGAGTGTAAACACGGTCTGAACCGAACCTTTTCCAAATGTCTGCGTCCCGATCACGACTGCCCTCTCCCAATCCTGAAGCGCCCCTGCTACAATCTCGGATGCACTTGCGCTTCCTTCATTAACAAGAACAACTATCGGGTAATTCTCGCGTGCATTTCTTTCTGATGCGAGATACTCTTCTTTCTCGTCGTTCCTGCCCTTTACAGATACAACAAGTTTGCCTTCCTTAAGAAATAACTCTGAGACCTGTATCGCCACCTTCAGCAAGCCTCCAGGGTTATTTCTCATGTCAATGATCATGGATTTAATCTTCTGTTTTTCGAGGTCATCAAGCGCCTTTCTAAGGTCCTCGCCTGTCCTCTCCTGGAATTGCGTAATACGTACATAACCGATATCTTCCTCGATTACCTTGTGTTTAATGCTCTTTATTTTAATAATGTCCCTTATGATTGTGAATTTGAGAGGTTCCTTCTCACCTTCCCTGATAATGGTCAGGATGACCTTCGTATCCTTTGGCCCCCGCATCTTATTGACTGCATCTTCCAAATCAATGTCTTTCGTAGGCACATCATCAATTTTAAATATATGATCTCCTGCCTTTATACCCGCATTCCATGCAGGTGTATCTTCAATAGGGGCAATTACTACAAGTTTCTTATCCTTCATGCTGATCTGAATCCCCAGCCCCCCGAATTCCCCTTTTGTATCTACCTGCATCTCCTTATAACTCGTCGGAGACATGAAGTTTGTATGAGGATCTAACTCTGACAGCATCCCCTTTATTGCCCCATAGACAAGATCCTTTGTCTTTGTCTCATCCACATAATTTTTTTCAACAAGTGAGAGCGCCTCTGCAAACACCCTCAGATTTTCATAGCTCTCGCCTCCGAACACAGGGTTACCGATACCTTTGCCAAAAGTTATCCAGACCCCGGCCAGGAGAAGAAGCACTAATACTACAATCCCTGTTTTTACCCGCTGTTTCTTGTTAGACATACTATTTTATCCTCCTCAACCTTTTGGAAGCCATGCAATGGGGTCAACAACCTCTCCCTGATGCCTGAGCTCAAAATAAATTCCTTCTCTCTCTGCACTATTGCCTTTTCCTGCAACAGCTACAACCTGCCCTTTTCTTACCTTTCCACCTCTTGATACCTTAATCTGTGATGCATGACCATAGATTGAGTAATAACTGTTTCCATGGTCAATTATAAGAGTAAGTCCATAACCCTGGAGCCAGTCTGCATAAGCAACAACCCCTTCAAATGCAGCCTTTATATCTCTTGAACCTTTTGCCGCTATTTCAATACCCTTCCTGAAAACATATGCATCAAACTCCGGGTGTTTCTGGCGTCCGAAAGATGATACCACATCACCTTCCAGAGGCCATGCTAACTGTCCCTTATTTTTGCCAAAACCGGTTCCGCCAGCCGGGAGGTCCTTACTGCGTTCTTTTTCAAAAGATGCAAGAAGTTTTTTGAGCGCTGCAGATGCAGAAGTAAGTCTCTTTATCTCCTCTTCATACTCTGCCTTTTTCCTTTGAATGCTCGCAAGCTGCCGGCGTTCCTGTCTGATATCACGCTCAATATTCACTTTGTCGTCAGCAATATTACCCTTTACTGCCAGAAGGTTTTGCTGCCCTTTGTTTAAAGAAAATAATTTATTGTTTAATTCCCTGATATCATCACTCAGATTACCCATCATACGGTCTGCCTCACCTATCAGCGTGTCCTGATACTTTAACCTCACTTTATAGTCATTATAATCCGTTGATGAGAGAAGAATCTCGGCAGAACCACTGTATCTCAACATATTCGACTTATATATCTCTTTAATAAATCCGGCTAATTCCATTTTCTTTGCATCTAAATCAGATGTTAATGACTCCACACTTTGATGAACGGTTTTTATCTCTTTCTTTTTCTGTGCTATATCCTTACTGACCTTATTAAGCGCCTGTTTCTTGCTCCCAAGGTCTTTTTCTTTAACCGTAAGTTTTCTTTTTACCTTTTTCTCTTCTTCTGCTGCCTTCTTTGAAGCCTTTTTCTTCTCCCTGATCTGTTTATCTACATCAGATAACTTCTTCTGGCTCTGATTAATCTCCTTTTCTATTGATTGTAATTCCTTACTCTCAACAGCGGATACACTTGTAATATTTAAACATAAAATTAAAAATAAAGCTATCCCTGTAAGTCTTCCGAGGGATGTCCAGCTCCCGAAACAACCCACAATAACGCCTGTAAAGACAATTGCAATAATACCCTTCAATGAAATAAAACTGAACTCAATACCCCCGAGCCATAAATATACAGTTGAAGGTATCTTATAGATGATCAGATTATAAATAATATAAAGCATGACAACAGAAATCCCGGCGCTGATCAGACCTAATATTCCTCCTTCCAGGATATATGGTATCCTGATAAACATTCTGGTCGCCCCGGCAAGTTTCATTATTTCAATTTCATCCCGCCGCATGACAAACGTGAGTTTTATTGCATTTGATACAATAAACAAAACCAATAGAAACATTATGCCGCCGACTATAAAGCTCAGGACTCTCACCGTTGTTACGAGTGCATTCAGCCTCTCTACCCACTCTTTGCCGTACTCAACATCATCTATACCCTTTATACGCATCAGCTTCTCTGCCAGGTTACGCATATCATCAGGATTTCTTGATTCAGGAACAATTTTTATCCTGAATGCATCAGGCAGTGGATTCTCCATTAAGCCATTTATGACTCCCTGAAAACTTGTCAAATCCCGTGCAAACATGCCGGCAGCATCGTCCCTCGATATAAATAAGACCGTCTCTGTTTCCTTCATTGCCTCAATTTCGGATTTGATATCCTGAAGCGCCTGATGAGAGGAGTTTCCTGATGAAAATGCAACTACCTCCATATCACTCTTCAGTACTTCCGCAAATATGTTCACATTGTGCAGGGACAGCAGAAACAAACCGAATACAAGAAATATTATTGATATTATTCCTATTGCTGAAATGGTAGTGTATTTATTACACCTGATCTGACTGATAGCTTCTCTTAGACTATAAATAATCATAAATGTGCCGGCAAAGTTATTATCCTCTTCCCCATCTTTTTAGCCATTTCACAATCATGTGTAGCAATAACAACCGTCGTGCCTGTACGATTTATTTTACTGAAGATATTATACAGCTCAAGTGCATTCTCTTCATCCAGGTTCCCTGCAGGCTCATCAGCAAGCAATAATAACGGGTCATTTGCCACAGCCCTCGCTGCAGCCACCTTCTGCAATTCGCCCCCGGAGAGGGTGGATGGAAGTGAATATATCTTATCACTCATGCCGACTAATCTAAGCGCCTCACTAACCCTGTATTCTATCTCCTTTTTCGCGAGGCCACAAATCTTCAGTACCAGGGCAATATTGTCAAACACATTCCTGTTGGAAAGGAGCCTTCCATCCTGAAAAATAAATCCTATATTTCTTCTTATATAAGGTATGCGGGACTCGCTGACAGCAGAAAGGACTTCACCCTGAAACAGTACTTCACCAATGTCAGCCTTTTCAATACACATTAGAAGTTTCAATAATGTGCTCTTGCCTGAACCTGTCTGACCGCAAATAAAAACAAACTCCCCTTTTTCAACAGAGGCGGTGAAATCCTTAATCACCGGTATGCTGCCATAAGATTTTATAATATTAGTAAACTGTATCACCTGACCATCTTACCGTTTTGAATTTCCTGTATCATTTCATTATGCTGTTCTTTCATCAGATTTTCCACTACCTCTTTAAACCCATCCATATCAAGCAGATAAACATAACTTGTCTTTCTGGTAGTTACAAGTACGCCGCTGCAGAATATCCTTGTCAGTATTATAGGATTATTAATGCCGCCATCTTCTGTCTGTACGTGATACAGCTTTCCGTTGTAATCAATATCACTGTTGATACCTGTTACCATAAACGTTCATCCGGAATATCAAAAGCATCTGTAATTAACTCAACCCTGTCATCACAGATAGACAATACATCAAAACGACAGGGTTGATTCCCGATCTTCTTATCAGTGATATAATATAACGCCACTCGCCCGATACGACGCTGTTTTCTTATATCAACAGCATCTGCAGGCAAACCATGCAAGGTGGTGTTTCTTGTCTTGACCTCTATGAAGACGAAGGTCTCTCCATCCTTCGCAATAATATCAATCTCACCAAAACGGTTTCTGTAGTTCTTCTCAAGGATATCATACCCTCTTACTGCAAGATACTCTTCAGCCGTTGACTCTCCGGCCCTGCCCTTAGCCCTGTTACTTAAGCCTGACATCTTTGAAACTGGCCACCCCCAGGCCCACCCGTAAAAATCTTTTTCAGAAAGCTCGCTCTGTGGATTGAGCACGGCCCGAACTGACGCAGCCGTTCAATATGTTCTTTGGTGCCATAGCCCTTATGGGCCTTGAAATTATAATCCGGAAATGATTCGTGGTGTCCAGCCATAAGCCGGTCTCTTGTTACCTTTGCTACAATAGATGCAGAGGCAATCGTAAAACTCAAAGTGTCACCTTTAATTATGGGCAACTGAGGTATTGGCAGGTCTTTAACCGGTACTGCGTCAATAAGCAGATAATCTGGAACTATTGCAAGATCTTCTACTGCCATTTTCATGGCATTAATTGTTGCATTATAAATATTTATCTTGTCTATCTCTTTATTGTCTACTATTCCAACCCCGATACTGAGGGCATTCACTCTGATTATCTCAAAGAAGTAATCCCTTCTGGCAAATGAGAGTTTCTTTGAATCATTAACTCCTTCTAAAAAATATCCTGCATGGAATATAACTGCTGCTGCAACGACCGGACCGGCAAGACAGCCTCTTCCGGCCTCATCAATCCCTGCGATATGAGTAAACCCCTGCCGGTATATGTCAGTCTCAAATGATAGTTTCTTTGAATCATTAACTCCTTCTATAAAATATCCTGCATGGAATATAACTGCTGCTGCAACGACCGGACCGGCAAGACAGCCTCTTCCGGCCTCATCAATCCCTGCGATATGAGTAAACCCCTGCCGGTATATGTCAGTCTCAAATGATAGATCGGGTACAGACGGCACACTTACTGTTCCTCTGTAGTAACTGCCTTCTTAGCCCCTGCCATAGCGGCCCTTGTCATAGTATCCTTATCCATAATACGCATTGCACGTCCCTTTTTCTTCCTTATATAGTATAGCTTTGCCCTGCGCACCTTACCGCTCCTGAGAACCTTAATATCCTGCACATAAGGAGAATATACCGGAAAGACGCGTTCGACACCTACTCCGTATGAAACCTTCCTTACCGTGATTGTCTCCCTGTTGTTTCTTCCGCGCCTTGCAATAATATTTCCTTCAAATACCTGTGTACGCTCCCTGTCACCCTCTATAACCTTGACATGTACCTGTACCGTGTCACCGATGCTGAATGGCGCTATGGTCTTCTGCATCTGTTGTCTCTCAATACGTTCAATCGTATTCATTTCTCTGTCTCCTCCTTAATTTCTTCAAGTATTTTCATATCTTCCCCTGACAAGACTGACTTGTCAAGGATATCAGGACGTTTATTTAAAGTATTTATAACCGCCTGCCTTCTCCTCCATTGCCTTATCACTTTATGATTTCCGGACAAAAGAACTGAAGGTACATCCATTTCTCTTAACCGTGCCGGTCTCGTGTAATGAGGATAATCAAGCAGTTGATTAAAGGACTCATCCTCTACAGAGGCGCTGTCGCCAAGTACTCCCGGTATCAGCCTCACCATCGAATCAATGATTACAAGGGCTGCCAGCTCGCCTCCTGTAAGCACATAATCTCCAATGGATACCTCTTCAGGCGACAGATATATCCTTACACGCTCGTCTATACCCTCATAATGTCCGCATATAAAAACTATCCTTCTCTCTTCCGTGCTCAACTCAGATGCCATGCCCTGATCGTAGCGTTTCCCCTGGGGTGACATCATAAGTATGCGAAGGTTATCATCCCCCTCCCTGATAAAATCAATTGCCTTAAGCACAGGTTCAGCC
>Ga0209324_10001423_pt1 | contig 16497 bp, 12 predicted proteins | sample Rifsed19ft3_FD_184015 | JGI IMG/M metagenome (GOLD analysis project Ga0209324, IMG submission 184015) | Soil microbial communities from Rifle, Colorado, USA - sediment 19ft 3 (version 2) | ecosystem: Environmental > Terrestrial > Deep subsurface > Rock core/Sediment | place: Rifle, Colorado...
GAGCTCTACAGCCTCCCCTGGTAGCGGAGCCTCGATGCCGTAACGCGTCAGGATGCCTCGCCTCTCGTTGTAGAACTCCATCAGCCACTTCATCGCCGACCTCCTCCCATGTCAACTTTCGCCGCCGGCTTCCATGTACGGATCGGGCTCGAGGTCGAGGATGGGGCAGAGCTCGACCGACTCCCCGTCGATCGTGATGAACACGATGGTTTGGGCCAGCGATGGGCGATCCTTCCAGATGGTGGACGCCACGGAACCCGTGCGCCTGTTGACTCCCTGCCACACACCACCGGCCGGCCGCAGGTCCCGACGGCTCGTCGTCGTCGCACGCTTGCACTCTTCGAACCCATCATTCGCGAGGGCAGCGACGATATCCTCCGGCGCGCCGACCCATCCGTGCTCCGCGTCGATCCAGATCATCTTGCCCTGCTCGCGAAGTTCATCGAGGCCATGCATGGCCGGCGTCCTCTTCTCTCACAGCGACCGTTCGAGGCTCCGAAAGTTGAATCGGAGGTGGCTCCGCGGGGAGCCACCTCCCGGGGCTCACTTGCCCGCGCCGATCGAGACGGTGAAGTTGACCGTCTCCTCGCGGTACGGTGACGGGATATACGCGAGCGCGAGTCGGATCTCCTTCAGCTTCTTCGCCTTCAACGCCTCGGCGGGAAACTCCACGTCCACGGACTGGGTCGCCTCCTGTCCGGGATCGAGCCGCTCGTTGCCGTACGTGGAAAACTTCAGGGCCGGTTCGGTCCGCGCGTTCTCGAGCGCGATCGGCTGTCCGTGGACATCGATGTACAGGATCTTGCCCGCGACCAGCCGGACCGTCTGATCGGCCGACGTGTTCTTCAGCCTGAGCGTCGCGGTGAGCTTCGCGGGGGTGACGACCCGGTCGGACCCCTTCTCCACCCGCTCCATGACCTTCAGCTCCGTGACCTCGCCCGTGACGATGCCGGCCTTCAGGTGCATCGCGGCCGGCGTCACCGTGTACGTCTTGTCCTCGATCACCGCTGCCGTCGCGGCCGGCTGCGGCACCGGGCCCAGGGTCATCCAGGCCACCGTGGCTACGACCGCCGCGCCGAGTCCCCACCGCCACCACATGTCGGCCTTCTCCTCGCCAAGCCGCTCGGTGGGCCACATCTTGCGTTGGGCGATGATCGGGACGACCGTCCCGATGGACGCAACGACGGTCATCGCGCCGATCCCGGCCTCCGGAAACACCCCGACGGCCCGAAAGATCCAGCTCGCCCCGATGCTCCCGACGAGACCGAGCGTGATGTCCTTGCCCAGCCCGTAGCCACCGCGTTTCATGACCACGCCAGCCAGCACTCCGGCCAGCACTCCCACGAGCACCCACGTCACGAACATGACGAGACTCATGACTCTTTCTCCTTCACCCGGTGTTACGGGTGACCCGCAGGCACGTTTCTGCCCGATTTCCGCGTTCCCCCACGTTCGGTCTGCTTTTGACGAGCCGCGCTCCGGATCTGGCGGACCGCCTTGGCCTGGCTCTCGATGTTGGCGAGGAGGGCCCGAGCGCCCCTCCGCTTCAACCCTTCCCCGATCAGCGCGCGCAGGACGATCTGCAGGCTCACCGGCAGCTTGAGCGTGGCCGTCGCCGTCCCCGCAAAGACGCGGGCCCGGTCCAGCATGTCCTGGGAGACAACGAGGAGAACTTTCGTCTCGTTCGAGAACATCACGCCTCCTGGCCTGGCCGGCCCCGCCGCGCGCCTGCGGCGGTGAGAACTTTTTATATTTGACATATATCTAACATATGTTATATAAGTTGTCAACCGCGATCGCGAGCCCAGGAAAGATCCAACTCCGACCACGTCCAAGACGAGTTCTTGGCCTCGGCTCGCAACACCGGCAAGAAGGAGGCACCCGCACCATGGCTCACACAACGACGCTGGCTCACGGAACGAAGACGGCGCTGCGCCCGCTCCATGACCGCGTGCTCGTCAAGCGCCTCGAGGAGGCGAACGCGAGGCACGGCAGCCTCTTCATCCCAGACACCGCCAAGGAGAAGCCGCACGAGGGTCAGGTGATCGCCGTGGGCACCGGCAAAGTCACCGACGCCGGCAAGACCATTCCCCTTGCCGTCAAGGCCGGCGACCGAATTCTCTTCGGCAAGTATTCCGGCAACGAGGTCTCGCTCGACGGCGAGGAGTACCTCGTCATGAAGGAGGACGACGTCCTCGGCATCCTCGGCGCGTAAACGAGCGGATCGGCCCCGATCAACCATTCGAGCACACTCGGGAGGAAGGTACTCATGCCCAAGCAGCTTCTGTTCGACGAGGAAGCCCGCGCGGCGCTCTTGCGCGGAGTCAACATCATGGCCCGGGCCGTCAAGATGACGCTCGGGCCGAAGGGGCGGAACGTCGTCATCGACAAGAAGTACGGCAGCCCCTCGATCACCAAGGACGGCGTGACGGTCGCCAAGGAGATCGAGCTCAAGGACCCCTGTGAAAACATGGGGGCGCAGATGCTGAAGGAAGTCGCCGCCAAGACCTCCGATATCGCGGGTGACGGCACGACGACCGCGACGGTCCTCGCCCAGGCGATCTACCGCGGGGGCCTCAGGAACGTCACCGCCGGCGCGAACCCGATGGCCCTGAAGCGGGGGATCGAGCAGGCGGTCGATACGGTGGTCGAGGAGCTGAAGCACATGTCCAAGGCCACGAAGGATAAGAAGGAGATCGCCCAGGTCGCCAGGATCGCCGCCAACAACGACAAGACGATCGGCGACTTGATCGGCGAGGCCATGGAGAAGGTCGGCAAGGACGGCGTCATCACCGTCGAAGAGGCCAAGGCGATGGAGACCACCCTCGAAGTCGTCGAGGGCATGCAGTTCGACCGCGGGTATCTCTCGCCTTACTTCGTGACCAATCCCGAGCGCATGGAGGTCGTCCTCGAGGACGCCCTGATCCTGATCCACGAGAAGAAGCTCAGCGTAATGAAGGACATGCTGCCGCTGCTCGAACAGGTTGCCCGGGCGGGCAAACCGCTCCTCATCATCGCCGAGGACCTGGAAGGCGAGGCCCTGGCAACCCTCGTGGTGAACAAGCTGCGCGGGACGCTCGCCTGCTGCGCCGTCAAGGCGCCGGGCTTCGGCGATCGCCGCAAGGCCATGCTCGAGGACATCGCGACCGTGAGCGGCGGCAAGGCGATTACGGAGGACCTCGGGATCAAGCTCGAGAATCTCAAGCTCGACGATCTCGGCCGCGCCAAGAAAGTAGTCGTGGACAAGGACAACACCACGATCATCGAGGGCGCCGGCAACACCAAGGACATCCAGGGCCGCATCAAGCAGATCCGGGCGCAGATCGAGGAGACGACCTCGGACTACGACCGGGAGAAGCTCCAGGAGCGGCTCGCGAAACTCGCGGGCGGCGTCGCCCTCATCAAGGTCGGGGCGGCCACCGAGACCGAGATGAAGGAGAAGAAGGCGCGGGTCGAGGATGCGCTCAACGCCACGCGGGCGGCCGTCGAGGAAGGGATCGTGCCCGGCGGCGGGGTGGCGCTGCTGCGCGCGGCGGAGGCCCTCGACAGCCTGAAGCTCTCGGGCGACGAGGGCACCGGTGTCAGCATCGTGCGGCGCGCGCTCGAGGAGCCGATCCGGCAGATCGTGGAGAACGCCGGGCTCGAGGGCTCCGTGGTCGTCGAGAAGGTCAGGACCATGGTTCCGGGCACGCGCGGCTTCGACGCCGAAACCAACGAGTATGTCGACATGATGCGCGCGGGGATCATCGACCCCACCAAGGTCGAGCGGGTCGCGCTGCAGCATGCGGCGTCGATCGCGTCATTGCTCCTGACGACCGAGGTGCTCGTCACGGACAGCCCCGAGGCCGGGAAGGCTGACCCCTCCATGACGCACGGTGGGGAGTACTAGCCTACCCGAGGTGACCAGGTCACAGCGGCTCGGCGGCCACACCGCCGGGCCGCTCCTCGAAGGCAAAGAGCAAAAGCAATGACTCGAGTGCGCCTGTGTCATACTCACGAGGTCTGGTTCGGTCGTAGGTTCGCTGTGGACCCCTCCCTCATCAGACCCTGTCTCTGGCGCGCGCGCTTCCGCTGCTCCAGAGCGTGTATCTCCACTGCGGGAGCTTCATACGGAGGTGCGCTATGGCGCACAAACTGTTCATCGGAGGCCTGCCGTTCTCGACGTCGAGCGATCGTCTTCGCGAAGTGTTCGCGCAGGCGGGCGGGGTCGAGTCCGCGACGGTCGTGATGGAGCAAGAGACCGGCCGCTCGCGCGGGTTCGGCTTCGTCGAGATGACGACGGCCGAAGATGCAGACGCGGCGGTCAAGAAATTCAACGGCCAGGAAATGGACGGCCGGACGTTGAAGGTCGAGATCGCCAAGTCCGGGGGCGCCGGCGGCAAGGGCGGCGGGTACCGCAGCAGCGACGGGCGCGGCGGTCGCTACTAGCGTGGAGGAGTGGTGGAGCGAGCTTGACAACGCCGTCCTCGCCTGTCTCAGGGAGCCCGGCGGGATGAGCCCAGAGGAGATCGGTCGCCGGCTCCACATGTCGGAAGGGGCAGCGGTCTCCGTACTGGGCATGCTCGCCCGAGAAGGCCGTGCCCGCATCGCCCGCGTCGAGGCCGTATGACCCTGGACGTCTTCGTCCAGGGTCCGCCTCGAGCGGCGGTGGAGGTCATCGGCTTCGCAGTGTCCATCGGCAGCCACTAAGGAGAGGCGCAACCCAATGCAGGTCACGGCGTTTTCAGCCCCGGCCAGTCCCGAATGGCGATGGCGCATCTGCGACTACGCGGGCGAGATGGTCGAAGAGTCGCGTCGCGGATTCCCGACGATTGCCGCCGCCGTGGCCACGGGGATGAAGCGGCTCGGTCAGATGAATCTCGACCAGGTCAAGGATGCTTTCCGGTCGAGGGCGGTTCGTAGCCACCGGCCGACCTCACGCCAGAGGCCGTGGTGACGCCTTCTCTGAGCGGTCGATCCATGACGGGGCTTGATGAGCTTCGTGAGCAGAACAAGATGACGTGGATCGGCCAGGAGCACGGATGGATCGGGGCGCCGGAGGAAATCGTAACGGCACTCTCGAAGGACGGCTTCGAAGAGTGCAAGCGCGAGATGACGACGAGCCGGCGTGATCTCCGGCCCGCGGGCGGCTTGTGGCAAGGAGTCAATCCGCGCAACGGCTCGGTGGCCTCGGCGATCTGGGTGACTCGCCCGGCCTGGCATCAGGCCATCGTCTTCATCGATATCGATGGGAAGTCGTTCAAGGGTGACGACGGCCACCCGGCGGTCGGACGTGATCCGTACAACGAGGAGGGCGGTGGGGGCTAGCCGTCCTGGGGGACGCGATGATCGGCCAGGAGGATAGGATGTTCACGAGACCCTTCGGGGAGAATCGAAGAGCCGGTGTGTTTCTCTCCCGTGTCTTGCTTTGGGTCTCTTGCCGGCACCCGTCTATTCCTGACGGGGTTCCCGTGCATGATTTCCTTCCGCTCTCCGGAGTGTTGCGCGACGCAGACTCCCGCCGTCAGCGCGTGGAAACAGGACGCGACCGGATTGAACGGACGTAAGGATCGTGCCCGGCCGGCCGCGCTCTTCCGTCGCTCCTGAGACGGCAAAGGCCAGCGCCCACGTGCCTACGGAGTTTGCACCACAGCCATTCGAAGAGCCAATCCGCGCGGAACTCTTCGGCGTTGAGCGCCTCGAGCAGCACGCCGAGAGCCTGGCCGCGGCCCAGCGCGTCACGAGCTCGCCGGAGAGGGGCCGCCGACTGTTGCCGCGCGTCTCCGATAACGGACGCGTGCTGCGCGAGGCGTATCGCGTGATCGCCGAGGCGGTCCGAGAGGGCCGCGCGATCGCCCCGGCGGCGGAATGGCTGGTCGACAACTTCCACGTGGTGGACGAACAGCTGCGCGAGATCCGCGACGACCTGCCGGCCGGCTTCTATCGGCAGCTGCCCAAGCTGGCCGAGGGGCCCCTCGCAGGCTATCCGCGCGTCTACGGGCTGGCCTGGGCGTTCGTCGCGCACACGGACAGCCGCTTCGATCCGGAAGCGCTCCGTCGATTCGTCCACGCCTACCAGCGCGTGCAGCCGCTGAGCATCGCTGAGCTCTGGGCGGTGGCGATCACCCTGCGGGTCGTGCTCGTCGAGAATCTTCGACGCCTGGCGGAGAGCATCGTCCGCGGGCGGGCCGCGCGCGAGGAGGCCGACGCGCTGGCAGACGACCTGCTCGGGATCGGCGATCGGCCTGTGGCGCAAGCGGCGGTGGCCCTCCAGCGGCTCGAGGGCGCCCGGCTGGTGACCGCCTTCGCGGTGCAGCTCGTCCAGCGGCTGCGCGATCAGGACCCCGCTGTCACACCGGCGTTGCTCTGGCTTGACGGGCGCTTGGCGGCCCAAGGGACGACATCCGATGACATCGTCCGGGTCGAGCATCAGCGGCAGGCTGCGATGAACGTGACCGTCCGGAACGTGATTCTGAGCATGAGCCTGATGTCCGCGCTCGATTGGGCCGAATTCTTCGAGAGCGTCAGCCTGGTCGACGAAGTGCTTCGAGCGGGCACTACCTATCGCGCGATGGACTTCGTGACGCGAGACCGTTACCGGCACGCGATCGAAGATCTCGCGCGGGGTTCGGGCCGATCCGAGCTCGACATCGCCCGGGAAGCGGTGCTCCACGCGACGCGCGCCCGGAGCGGCGACGACCCCCACGACGCCCGGCGAGATGACCCGGGCTACTATCTCATCGCGAAAGGGCGCCGGGCCTTCGAGCTGGCGCTCGGCTTCCGGGCTCCCGTAGGGCGCCGGCTGCTTCGCGCCTACGTCGCGTCGGCGACGCCCGGCTACCTCGGAACGATCGTTGTCCTCAGTGGGCTCATTCTCGCGCTGCCCCTCTTCCATGCCGCTCGATCGGGGGCCGGCCCGTTGAGTCTGCTCCTGCTCGGGCTACTGGCGGCCGTCCCCGCTTCGGACCTCGTGATCGCGTTTGTGAATCGATGGGTCACGGTACTGCTCCCGCCGCGCGTGCTGCCTCGCCTCGAGCTGCGCGATGGCGTGCCCTTGACACTGGGCACGATGGTCGTCGTGCCCGCCCTCTTGACCGACCGCGCAGAGGTCGACGAGCTGCTCGAGCGGCTGGAAGTGCATTACCTGGCGAATCCGGACGGCGATCTTCGTTTCGCCCTTCTAACCGACTGGCCGGATGCGCCCACGGAGAGCATGCCGGGTGACGAGGAGAGTCTCGCCGCGGCGCGCGAGGGGATCGTGGGTCTGAACCGACGCTACGGTCCCATGCCGGGTGGCAGCCAGCGATTCCTTCTCTTCCACCGCCGGCGGCTCTGGAACGAGAGCGAGCGGACGTGGATGGGGTGGGAGCGCAAGCGCGGGAAGCTCCACGAGCTGAATCGCCTCCTCCGAGGAGCGACGGACACCACGTTCGTCACGAGCGCCGCGAGCCCGGCTCGAATCCCGGGTGGCCCGAGCGAGATGCGCGAGGTTCCGGGCGACGTCCGGTACGTCATCACGCTCGATTCCGACACGCGGCTGCCGCGAGGAGCCGTCAATCGGCTGGTCGGGACGATGGCGCATCCTCTCAATCGCCCGAGGCTCGATCCCGGCGCGCGGCGTGTCGTCGAAGGGTACGCCGTGCTTCAACCGCGCGTCACGCCGCCGCTGCCCGGTGGCGAGAGCTCCTTCTTCCAGCGCCTTTCGTCGGGTCCGTCCGGTATCGACCCATACGCCGCGGCTGTGTCCGACGTCTACCAGGACCTCTTCGGCGAGGGCTCGTACACGGGCAAGGGAATCTATGACGTGGACGTGTTCGAGGCGGCGCTGGCGGGACGGGTACCGGAGAACGCGCTGTTGAGCCACGATCTCTTCGAGGGGCTGTTCGCGCGTGCCGGTCTGGTCACCGACATCGAACTGTTCGAGCATGCCCCTTCCCATTACGGGGTCGCCGCCGCCCGCCACCACCGATGGGCGCGTGGCGACTGGCAACTGCTCCCGTGGATCGTCGGGCGCGGGTCTGGCGCTCCGATTCGGTTGATCGGGCGCTGGAAGATGACGGACAACCTGCGCCGCACGCTGTTGGCGCCGGCGAGCTTTCTGACCCTGCTGGTCGGGTGGACGCTGCCGGCCGCATCGCCCGTGGTGTGGAGCACGTTCGTCCTCGCGACGATCGCGCTCCCCACGCTCCTGCCGATCCTCACGGTGGTGCTTCCGCGAAGGCGTGGCATTTCGAAGCGAAGCCACACTCGCGCGATCGGCCGGGACCTCGTCCTCGCCGCGTCGCAGACGGCGTTCGTGCTCACGATGCTCGCGCACCAAGCCTGGCTGATGAGCGATGCGCTCGTGCGGACGCTCGTCCGCGTGTACGTGACGCATCGCAAGCTGCTGGAGTGGGTGACCGCGGCGCAGGCGAAGGCCGGTCTGCGCCTGGACCTGCGCGGATTCTACCGACGCATGGGCGGCGGTGTCGCGCTCGCCGCTGCCGCCACGGCCGTCGTCGGGTGGTGGCGACCCGCGGCCTGGCCTGCCGCTCTGCCCTTCCTGCTGCTCTGGGCGGCGTCGCCCGCGCTCGCTCGCTGGATCAGCCTGCCGTGGCCCGCCGCGAGAACCACACCATTGACGTCCGGGGATGCGCGAGCCCTCCGACTGATCGCGCGGAGGACATGGCGGTTCTTCGCGACGTTCGTCGGCCCCGGAGAGCACGCCCTACCTCCCGACAATTTCCAGGAGGAGCCGAACCCGGTCGTCGCCCACCGGACCTCGCCCACGAACCTCGGGCTGTACCTCCTGTCCACCATGGCCGCGCGCGATTTCGGCTGGCTCGGGACGCTCGACGCCGTCGAGCGACTCGAGGCCACCCACGCGACGATGAGCGTCCTTGAGCGCTTTCGCGGCCACTTCTACAACTGGTACGACACGAAAGACTGCCACCCGCTCGACCCGAAGTACGTGTCGTCGGTGGACAGCGGCAACCTCGCCGGTCATCTCATCGCGGTCGGCCACGCCTATCGCGAGATGCTCGACCGCCCGGTGCTGGGTGCGGCGGCGCTCGCGGGCATCGAGGACACGGCGCTCCTCGTCCGCGAGTCGGCGCGCGCCCTGGCCGACGACGGGCGTACGCAGGTGGCGACGCGACAACGCCTCGACAAGGCGCTCGATGCCGTCCTGGCGGTGGTCCCGTCGATTCCCCACACACCGGCCGAGTGGGCCGGGCGGCTCGAAGCGCTCGAAGCCAGTGCCCGCACGGTGACGGCCATCGCGCGCGCCATGGCCGAGGAAGATCCGGGCGCGCAGACCGTCCTCGCCTGGGCGGACGCTCTGCGCACGACCATCGAGAGCCACGCGCGCGACCTCGACATCGTGATGCCTCTGGAAGGGCATGTCGCCTCCCTTCCGACGCTGGCCGATACGCCCGACCTCATCCAGAGCGTGGGGCGTTCCCCTACGGCCTCCGCGGCGCTGATCCGTCGTCTCGCGATCCTCGCCCGCGACGCGCACGCCGTGGTCGCGGCCATGGACTTCGGGTTCCTCTTCGACCCGATGCGGAAATTGTTTGCGATCGGATACCGCGTCTCCGACGGGAGTCTCGACCCCGGTCGGTACGACCTGCTCGCTTCGGAGGCCCGTCTCACGAGCTTTGTCGCGATCGCCAAGGGCGATGTCCCCGTCTCGCACTGGTTCCGACTGGGACGCGCCCTGACACCGGTGGGACAGGATTCGGCGCTGGTGTCCTGGTCGGGATCGATGTTCGAGTATCTGATGCCCGCGCTCGTGATGCGCGCGCCGGCGGGGAGCCTGCTGGACCAGACGTGTCGGCTCGTCGTCCGCCGCCAGATCACGTACGGCGCCGAGCGCGGCGTGCCGTGGGGCGTCTCGGAGTCAGCCTACAACGTGCGTGATCTCGCAATGACCTACCAGTACTCGAACTTTGGCGTGCCGGGCCTCGGGCTCCAGCGGGGGCTCAGCGACGACGTCGTCATCGCCCCCTATGCGACGGCGTTGGCGGCGATGATCGATCCGGAGGCCGCGGTCAGAAACTTCCAGCGCCTAGCGGACGCCGGCGCGTGCGGCGCGTACGGCTTCTACGAAGCCCTCGACTACACTGCGTCCCGGCTCCCGGAGGGCAGGGGCGTGGCGATCGTCCGCACCTACATGGCGCACCACCAGGGAATGCTGCTGGTCGCGCTGGCGAATACGCTCCATGAGGGGGTGATGCGCGCCCGCTTTCACGCCGAGCCGAGCGTGCAGGCGACCGAGCTGCTCCTCCAAGAACGGACACCCCGGGGCGTTGCGGTCGCCCGGCCTCGTGCCGAAGAGGTGACGGCCGCCGCCGACGTCCGGGAGTTCGTCCCGTCGGTCGTCCGGCACTTTACGTCGCCGCACAGTGTAACGCCGCGCACCCAGCTCCTGTCCAACGGGCGCTACGTGGTGATGGTCACGGCCGCGGGTTCCGGATACAGCCAATGGCGTGGGCTGGCGATCACCCGCTGGCGGGAGGACGTGACGCGCGACATCGGGGGGACGTACGTGTTCCTGCGCGACGTCGGGAGTGGCGAGAGCTGGTCGGCCGGTTACCAGCCGACCGGAGCTGAGCCGGATAGTTATCAGGTGGTGTTCTCTGAGGACCGAGCAGAAATCACCCGGCGCGATCGTACGATCACGGCCGCCCTCGAAGTAATCGTGTCCCCGGAGGATGACGCCGAGGTACGGCGCGTCTCGCTCACGAACCTCGGCACACGGACCCGGGAGATCGAGCTGACGTCGTACGCCGAAGTCGTGCTGGCCTCCGCGTCGGCCGATGCGGCCCACCCGGCGTTCTCCAACCTGTTCGTGCACACCGAGTGCGCGCCCGAGCTGGACGCCCTGCTTGTGACGCGCCGGCCGCGATCCCGCGACGACGCACAAGTGTGGCTGGCCCACGTGGTTCTGGTCGAGGGGGAGTCCGTCGGGGCCCTGCAATGGGAAACCGATCGCGCGCGGTTCCTCGGCCGGGGCCGCGGGATCCGGACGGCGCTCTGCGTGAGAGACGGCCAAGCGCTTTCCAACACCGTCGGCGCGGTGCTCGATCCGATCGTCAGCCTCCGGCGCCGCGTCCGGCTGTCGCCGGGTACCAGCGTCCGCGTCACCTTTTCGACGCTGGTCGCGCCGTCGCGCGAGGAGGTGGTCGCTCTCGCTGACAAGTATCGCGACCCAGCGACCTTCGAGCGGGCGGCCACGCTGGCGTGGACCCAGGCCCAGGTTCAGCTCCGCCACCTCGGCATCGGGCCCGATGAGGCCCACCTGTTCCAGAGCCTCGCCGGCCACATTCTCTACTCGGACCGGACGCTGCGGCCCTCCACGGACGTGCTCACACGTCACGCGGGCGGTGCCGCGGCCTTGTGGGCGCACGGGATTTCGGGGGACATTCCGATCGTCCTGGTTCGGATCGACGAGCCCGACGATGTGGGAATCGTACGGCAATTGCTCCGCGCCCACGAGTACTGGCGGATGAAGCAGCTCGCGGTCGATCTGGTGATCCTGAACGAGCGGGCGCCGTCCTATTTTCAAGATCTGCAGTCATTGCTGGAGACGCTGGTTCGGAAGAGCCAGTCGGCGGAGCACCAGGAGAGACCCGAGGCGCACGGGAACGTGTTCATCTTGCGTGGGGACCGCGTGACGGCGCCACAACGCGACGTGCTCCAGGCTGTCGCGCGCGTGGTGTTGTGGAGCCGACGCGGGACGTTGGGGGAACAGGTCATACGCGCCGAACGACCCGAGACCGCTGCGGTCTTCCCCCGGCCGCGACACACTGCGACGAAACCGCCCGCCGACATTCCGTCTTCGCATCCGGACGTCGAGTTCTTCAACGGGCTGGGTGGCTTTGCGGCGGATGGGCGGGAATACGTGACGATCCTCGGCGAGGGACAGTGGACGCCGGCGCCCTGGATCAATGTGATCGCGAATCCGGCCTTCGGCTTCCAGGTCTCCGAGTCGGGCTCGGGCTATACGTGGTCGATCAACAGTCACGAGAACCAGCTGACCGCGTGGTCGAACGATCCCGTGAGCGACCCGCCGGGCGAGGCGATCTACATCCGCGATGAAGAGAGTGGCGAGCTGTGGGGCCCGACGGCGCTCCCGATTCGAGAGGAGAATGGGGCCTACGTGGCCCGCCACGGCCAGGGCTACAGTCGGTTCGAGCACGTCTCCCACGGAGTCTCGCTCGAGCTGCTGCAGTTCGTGCCGCTCGAGGATCCGATCAAGGTCTCCCGCCTCACGCTGGACAACCGGTCGGGTCGGTCACGACGGCTCTCCGTGACGGCGTATGTCGAATGGGTCCTCGGCGCGTCACGGAGCGCCGCCGCACCGTTCACCGTCACCGAGATAGATCCGGACACGGGCGCGATGCTCGCGCGCAACGGCTGGAGCAGTGACTTCGGCACTCGCGTGGCGTTTGCCGACCTGGGGGGGGCTCAGACGGCGTGGACGGGTGACCGGACGGAGTTCCTCGGGCGTCACGGCACGCCCGAGCACCCGGCGGCGCTCGAGCGAGGAGGCGGGCTCTCGGGCCGGGTCGGCGCCGGCCTCGACCCGTGCGGCGCTCTCCAGGCGATGGTCGAGCTGCCCGCCGGCGGACGGGTCGAGGTGGTGTTCTTCCTCGGCGAGGCGGCGACCCGGGAAGAGGCGCGGGGATTGATCGCGCGCTACCGGACGGCCGACCTCGACGGGGCCCTGCGGGCCCTCGCGGAGCACTGGGACGACGTGCTCGGCACGGTCCAGGTGACGACGCCGGACCGGTCCATGGACGTGCTGCTCAACCGCTGGCTGCTCTACCAGACGCTCGCCTGTCGTGTCTGGGCGCGGTCGGCGTTCTACCAGGCCAGCGGCGCCTACGGCTTTCGCGATCAGCTTCAGGACGTAATGGCCCTCACGGTGTCCAGGCGCGACCTTGCGCGTCAGCACGTGCTCCGGGCCGCCGCGCGGCAGTTCGTCGAGGGTGACGTCCAGCACTGGTGGCACCCGCCCACGGGTCGCGGCGTTCGGACCCGTATCTCGGACGATCTGCTCTGGCTTCCGTACGTGCTCCTCCAGTATCTCGAGGCCACCGAGGACGTGGGCCTCCTCGACGAAATCGTTCCATTCCTCAAGGGGCCGCTCCTCGGCGCCGGGCAGTCCGAGGCGTATTTCGAGCCACGTGTGTCCGGAGAGCGGGGCTCGCTGTTCGAACATTGCGCCCGCGCGCTCGACCGCAGCCTGTCGGTCGGGAGCCACGGCCTTCCGTTGATTGGGACGGGGGACTGGAACGACGGGATGAACCTTGTGGGCGCCGAGGGAAAGGGGGAGAGCGTCTGGCTCGGCTGGTTCCTTCTGACGATCCTCACGGAGTGGGCGAGGCTGGCGGACGCGCGCGGGGAGGGGGAGCGCGCGAAGACGTGGCGCCGCCACGCCGGCGCGCTGAAAGGATCGCTCGAACGAGAGGCCTGGGACGGCGAGTGGTATCGGCGCGCGTACTTCGACGACGGCACGCCGCTCGGATCCGCGGCCAACGATATGTGTCGCATCGATTCGATCGCGCAATCGTGGGGCGTGATCTCTGGAGCCGCCGAGACGGCGCGGGGACGGCGCGCCATGGCGGCGGTCGAGGAATACCTCGTCCGCCCGGATGCCGGCCTCGTGTTGCTCCTTGCGCCGCCGTTCGATCGCACGCCCCTGGACCCCGGCTACATCAAAGGGTATCTGCCGGGCGTCCGAGAGAATGGTGGCCAGTACACCCACGCGGCGATCTGGTCGGTCATCGCCTTCGTGACGCTGGGTGACGGAGACAAGGCCGCCAAGCTTTTCACGATCTTGAACCCGATCAATCACACCAGCACGCCGTCCGGCATTCACCGCTACAAGGTCGAGCCCTACGTCCTCGCGGGGGATGTCTACGCCGAACCCCCGCACGTTGGCCGTGGGGGCTGGACGTGGTATACGGGGTCCGCGGGATGGATGTATCGCGCCGGCCTAGAGTGGATTCTCGGATTCCGGTTGCGTGGCACGCGGCTCGTGGTCGATCCTTGTATCCCCCGTTCGTGGCAGGGCTTCAGCATCGCGTTCCGCTATCACTCCGCGCGGTATGACGTCGTCGTCGAGAACCCTCAGGGCATGACCCGAGGGGTGTCGTCGGTGGAGGTCGATGGCGCCCCCCTCGACAGTCAGATGAGCATCCCGCTCGCCGATGACGGGAAGACACACCGGGTCCGGATCGTTCTCGGCTGAGCCGGGCATCGAAGAGCAGGCGAGCGGCGCCCCTCAGATTGGACGCGTCGAATGTCAACCAGGACCAGACACACGTCCACGTCCTGGGGTTGCAGCTTCCACGTGATCCGCAAGCGCTGGAGGGAATTGGCTCCCCGGGCAGGACTCGAACCTGCGACCTAGTGATTAACAGTCACCCGCTCTACCGACTGAGCTACCGGGGAATGCCGGGCGTCACTGCGGCGCCCTCGGATTGTACCCCAGGGGCGCCGACGGCACCTAGCGTCGCTGCTCGGCCCGGTCCCGGACGGCCCGGATCGCCTCGACCATCCCGTCGCGCTCGGCGCCGGCCGTGAGGAACCGGGGCAGCGTGGTGCGCGCCGCCATCGCGTACGTGAGCAGGACGCCCTCGCTCCGCGGCTCGAGTTGCCAGTAGCCGAAGCTCTCCCGGAAGAGGCCGTTCCTGCGCCCGCGGTCGAGGCTCCACGCCAGGCGCCCCCGCTCGGCGTCGGGGTAGTTGTTGACGTGGAAGCCGAACGAGAAGGGCCCGACGCCCACGACGTAGCGGACGAGCGCGTGCATGGCGTCGGCCTCGAGCACCGTGGCCTCGACGACGTTCGGGTAGAGGCCCGGGTGGCGCGGGTAGTCCACGAGGACGCGCCACACGGTGTCCGGTGCCGCGTTCACGAGCGCGAGCGCCGTGCCGCCCGAGCGCGCGGCCGCGGGCGCGCCCGCGGGCAGCTCGTCGAGCAGGACGATCTCGCGCCGCGCGAGGCGCTCGTGCTGATCCGACGACAGCGCGAGCGGGTTGGCCGGCGTGGCCGTCGCTGCGACAATGAGCAGGGCCAGGAGCAGGGCGCAGGGGCGGATGGACATGGTGACACAGTCTCGCACGGGCGGCGCGCCCGACAAAGCGCCCGGCAAGGCGCCAGGCAACGCGCCGGGCAAAGCGCGAGCGCTTGCACCCGCCCTCGTCCTGCTCGTGGCCCTCGCCGCGAGCGCCGCCGACGAGCCCGCCGCGCCCGCCTGGCCGCCCTTCCTCGAGCCGCGCGCGGCCTTTCCCGACGAGATCGCCGCCGCGATCGCGCGCGTCTGGCGCGAGCCCACGCTCGCGCGCACCGTCCACGCCAAGCCGGCGCCCGTGCCCTTCGCGCTCCTCGCGGCGCTCGTGGACGCGCCCGAGGTGACCGCGGCCGCCGCGCGCCACCGCGAGCTGGCGCGCTGGAAGGTCCGCGCGCTCGGCGACGAACGCTGGGAGGCGGAGGACGGAGACGGCGCGCGCGGCCGCTACCGCGTGCTCCGCCGCGACGCGCGGCGCCGGGTGATCCTCTCCTCGGGCGAGCACGCGAGCTTCCTGCTCGGGACGATCACGGGGAGCGCCCTCACGCTGCTCGACCTCGAGCCGCGCGAGGCGGGCGTCGAGCAGTCGCTCCACGCCTGGGTGCGCATCGACAACCCGGTCGCCGCGTTCCTCGCGCGCGTGCTGATCACGCTCTTCGGCGGCCTCGCCGACCGCAAGCTGGGCGAGGGGCTCCGCGTCACCGCGGCGGTCGCCGCGTGGGCGGTGGAGCGCCCCGGTGAGTTCTGCGCTTGGCTCGCCCGGGAGGCGTTGCCGCCGGAGCGTAGGGACCGGGTCCGCGACGCGCTCCCCGCCTGCGCGGCCGCCACGCGGGAGGGCACGAAGTCCTGACGCCTGCCAGCTCTGACAGCACCTGGTTGCCGGCCTGGCAAGTCGGGAACCACATTGGTCCAGGTCGCGCAAGGGGCAAGTTCCCGTTATTCCGTCACAGTCTGACCACCGAGCCGTCCCGGCAACGATCTTGCTTTAACCCTCAGTGGTTTGGGCTTCGCTCCTGGCAGGAAGCACGGGACAGGAGGAACGGCATGGGCCGACTGACCGCTCAGGAACGGCAGCGCGTGACCCACCTGCGGGCGCTGGAGGCGACGCCGGGGGCCCGCGCGATCCCGCGACCCGGTGGCGGGCTGATCGGGCGCCGTGGCGTCCCGCGGGCTCTCGAGGCGGCGGCGATCGTCGCGCTCGCGGCCCTGGCACTCCTGGCCTGGCAGACGATGTCGCTCGGCCTGCCCGGCTCGCTCCTCGAGACGCTGCTCCCCCGCGCCTAGCCGGTCGCCGGTCTCGTCCTTCGCGCCACCCACCTGAGCGGCTTCAAGGAACGAGCATGACGAGGCCCGAGGGAGGAGCCGACCGGAGCGTACGCGTTTGTACGTGAGGATCGGCGACGACCGAGAACGAAGCCAGGCGAAGTTCCTCGAAGCCGCGCCTAGACGATCTCGCGCCG
>Ga0209324_10001424_pt1 | contig 16493 bp, 14 predicted proteins | sample Rifsed19ft3_FD_184015 | JGI IMG/M metagenome (GOLD analysis project Ga0209324, IMG submission 184015) | Soil microbial communities from Rifle, Colorado, USA - sediment 19ft 3 (version 2) | ecosystem: Environmental > Terrestrial > Deep subsurface > Rock core/Sediment | place: Rifle, Colorado...
GAGCTATCCCTCCATATCCATGAAAGAATAGCTCCAGAAGCCGTTATCCGTTCCATTAGAAGAGAACCTGCCCAGTTTGACTTATTTGCAAAACCGGACATGCCACTTAAGGAACTTGTAGAGTTTTATCAGCATGATATGGACTGGACAAACAGGCTTATTCTGGGTGACTCCCTTCTTGTGATAAACTCTTTGCTTGAAAGGGAAATGATGGGTGGCAAGGTAGAGACCATCTTTGTTGACCCGCCGTACGGTGTAAAGTTCTCTTCAAACTTCCAGCCTTCTGTGAAACAGAGGGATGTGAAGGATTCGGATGAATTCATGGTGCGGGAGCCTGAACAGATCAAAGCGTATCGTGATACATGGCAACTGGGAATTCATTCTTATCTGACTTATCTCAGGGATAGGTTGCTTCTTTGCCGAGAGCTTCTCTCCGAAAGCGGAAGTATTTTTGTTCAGATTTCTGATGAGAATTTGCACCATGTAAAAGAATTAATGGATGAGATATTTGGAAGTAAAAATTTCTGTGGGCTTGTAGCTTTTCAAAAAACAGGAGGTTTCTCTCCCAAGTTATTGTCTTCCGTTTATGACTATATCTTGTGGTATGCACGGGATAAAGAGAATATTAAGTATCGAAAGCTATACAGAGAACGCCCACAGTCAATGATTGATGCAGGCTACACATGGATTGAATTAGAAAATGGTGAAAGACGGCGATTAACAGGTAGAGAAATGAATGGTGAAGAAACCATCCCAAAGGGAAAAAGATTTCAAAGCAGCATACTTGTTTCTGCTGGTGCTTCAGAAAAGGGGTCGCAACCGTTCGAATATAAAGGGCGAATATATAAACCAGCTCATGGCACTCACTGGAAAACGTCTCAAGAAGGTTTAAGGCAGTTAGCAGAAAAGAGACGATTGTTTGCAGTGGAAAATACCCTTACTTATATTCGCTATGAAGATGATTTTCCAGTAACCGAGTTTAATAATGTCTGGGATGATACTGTCAGAAGTACTTATGCTGCAAAAAAGTTATATGTTGTTCAAACATCTGAAAAAGTCATAGAGCGTTGTATCCTCATGACAACAGATCCAGGAGATTTAGTTCTTGACCCTACTTGTGGAAGTGGAACATCTGCTTATGTAGCAGAGCAATGGGGAAGGCGTTGGATAACCTGCGATACTTCAAGGGTAGCGCTTACCCTTGCACGGCAGAGATTGATGACAGCCGTTTTTCCCTTCTACAAACTTGCTGATGAGGAGATGGGTGTTAAGGGAGGGTTTATCTATGAGGAAGTCCCTCATATCACGCTTAAATCAATTGCCCAAAATGAGCCACACGAAAAGGAAATACTTTTTGACAAGCCTGAGATTGATAGAAAGAAGATAAGAGTTTCAGGTCCTTTCACTGTAGAAGGAATTCCACAGCTTTATGCTGCCGAGAGAGATGAAGGTCAAGTTGTTCCTGAAACAATCACACAATATGGGAATGCAGAAAACCACATCAATACCCTTATAGAACTCCTCCGCAAGGATGGTGTAACTTTCCCTGCGAACAAAAGGATGAAATTTGAAAATTTCATCCCAGTGAGCGGAGGCTTTATACATGCAGAAGGTGAACCGATTGAAAAGAACGGATTAAAGAAAGTAGCTGTTTCATTCGGGCCTCCACATGGACCTGTTACGTTAAGGCAGGTAGAGGATGGTATCCGTGAAGCACATATCAACGGATATGATGGGATCATTTTCTGTGGCTTTGCCTTTGATTCATCTGCAATGGATGTTAAACACCCAAAGGTAAAAGTCTTTTATTCCCATATCAGACCAGATGTTCTTGTAGGGGATTTATTAAAGACAACAGCATCAAGCCAGCTCTTTACGGTATTCGGAGAACCTGATATTGAGATTACCCCTCTCAAATCCCCCACTTTGGCAAAGGGGGGCAAGGGGGGATTTTCCGGCGATATCGAATATCAGATTATCCTAAAAGGCGTGGACATCTATGACCCATTGACTGGTGAGGTTTATTCAGACAATGGAGACAGGATTGCCGCATGGTTTATAGATACAGACTATGACAAAAGAGCTTTCTGTATCTCACAAGCCTTCTTCCCCGATTCAAGTGCTTGGGACAAACTAAAAAGAGCCTTAAAAGCCTCTATAGATGAAGATAAATTTGAACTCTTAACAAGCACTCGTTCTCTGCCCTTTAAATTAGGAAAAGAAAAACGGATAGCCGTTAAAGTGATTGATCACAGAGGGAATGAGGTCATGGTGGTGAGGGAGATAGCAAGGCAGTAATGTATTTAGGAAACTATGAATTAAATAAATTTGTTCTTCTGACTGGTGCTGGCTTTACCCGTGATTTTGGCGGATTTTTGGCAAATGAAATATGGGCACTAATTTTTAATTCTCCTGCACTTAAAGACTATCCTCGTATTAAAAGTCTGATGCAGAATGACTTTGACTACGAGTCTATTTATTACAAGGTAATTGACAGCAACAATTTTGGTGAAAAAGAAAAAAAGGCGTTTACCAATGCTGTCAGAGATGCATATGGAAGTCTTGACAATAAAATTCTTGCATATAAGAGAGGTGATCACCCAGTAAGTATAGCAGACATCAATCAATTCATAGAACGGTTTGCCGGGCATCACGGCAAAAAAGGGTTTTTCTTTACTCTAAATCAGGATTTATTTATTGAGAGATATTGCCGACCATCAAACTATACGCCTATAACTTTTGGCGCTGCACATAGACCCAATCATTCAGAACGCGCATTAGAAGGAAGCGATCATGTTAATTTGCCGAGTTCTATTGACGAGATTAAAGATAACCGCTTAGCCAGCATAGATTTCCTTTATGTGAAACTTCATGGCTCATTCCATTGGAAGAGCCATGAAGTAAGCGACAAAATGGTCATAGGAATGGACAAAGAAAAGCAGATACAAGGAGAACCGCTTTTGAATTATTATTTTGATTGTTTTAAGGAGATTCTCTCGAAGAATGATATCAGGCTACTTATTATCGGCTATGGGTTTGGTGATGAACATATCAATGAAGTTATCGGAGAGTCGATTAAGAATAATAATTTGCGGCTTTACGTTCTGAATCCTTCTAATCCTGAAAAGTTCAAAAATGATTTGCATAGGGACAAACCACATGGTGAAAGAATCTGGAATGGTCTTACAGGCTATTACCCGTATAGTCTATCGCAGGTTTTCCCAGGAGTAGAGACTGTTGAATATAAATTGATTCAGGACAGTTATTTCAATGCGTGATGTTGAAGACAAAAGTTGAGGTTAATATTATTGACCATAAAGGTAACGCTCTAATGGCAGAGGGGGAGATGAGGGAGTCATCGATACCTTAGAAGAAAACGGACAAACAAATTAAACAGGAAATGATAAATGAGTTTTTTGATAAAATTTGGGCTGAGAAAGTTAAGAGTGTTGGAGAACTAATACAATCCGATAAATACAGAACAGAAGGTTTGATAATTTTATGTTGCTATATAGGGTCCATTTCATATGAGAGATATATCATGTCAAATTCCATTACTAAAGATAGGGATGCTTACAAAAAGATACTACTGAATTATTCAGGGTTAGATTTGTATCAAAATTTTGATCTTCTATTTTTCTATATATGGCCGGAATCAGAATACAATAACCATAATAGCTATAATTATTTCAGGAGGAACAACTATGAAAACTATCGCAAAATCAAACAGGTTATAGAAAAGAAGTTTGTTCCCAAGAAAAATATTAACTCACAAAATAGATTTATAGCGGAAAAAGAAATTCTAAATTTGATCGACACAGCTACAATCAACAACGTAAAGATTAATGAGATGAAAGACAAACTGGAGTTATTCTCAGTGTCAGAAATATTTTACAGATATTATAGATGTGGAGGTGTCCATAAGGGAGATATATTAATTGATTTAAATCTGTTCTTGACAATTAGTATTGATCAGATGTTGCAAACAATTAGAAATATTCTGGCCAACCTTAAAGAAGAGTGCGTTTCAAATAGCAAATGGCCGTGGGAGCTTTAAAACAAGGAAACACCAGAAATAATGGAGAATCCAATTCTAAACAACCCCTTTGAAGAGCCGAGGGAATACTGGATTTATAAAGAAGGTCAGCCGAAAAGAAATTTGAAATTTAAGATTTAAACATTGAGAAGAATAATTTGAGATTTGAAATTTCAAATATAGTGAATCATGTTCTTAGCTGTTGATAACCCGATCCTGAACAATCCCTTTTCGCCCCGGCGAATCAGACGGGGCTGACGAGGAACCGAAGGAGTACCGGATTTATGAAAAGGGCAGCCGAAAAGATTAGAGCGGGAGAGAAAGGAAATATGGCTTTAAAATCAGTTGAATCCCAGAACGTGGAATTTAAATCTAACTGGCGGGATGAATATCTTAAGGTGATCAGCGCTTTTGCGAATACTGATGGTGGAAAGTTAATGATAGGCATTGATGATAAAGGCAAACCAATCGGTTTAAAAAATGCTAAAAAACTTCTTGAAGATGTGCCAAATAAAATAAGAGATGTTCTCGGCATAATTCCCAAGGTCATTACTGAAAATAAGAAAGGCAAAGACACACTTATTATAGAAGTCAAGCCTTCTTATGCTCCAATCTCCTATCACGGGAAATTCTTTGTAAGAAGCGGGAGCACTATACAGGAGTTAAAGGGCAAAGAATTGACAAAATATTTAATAGCAAAATCCGATAGGGACTGGGATGAGTATGCAGAAGAAAAAGGTTCAATAGATGATATTGATATTGAAGCGGTTGAGAGATTTAAAGAGATTGCAATAAAAAGACTGCCCTTTGTTAAAGAAGAAAAAGATAATATCAAACTCCTTCAAAAATTAAATCTGGTTGAAAATGGAAAGCTGAAAAGAGCGGCAATATTGCTTTTCGGGAAAAATCCAAAACGATTTTATACAAGCTCTTTTATCAAGATCGGCAAGTTCCTCACAGATACGGATATTGTGGCTTCCGATGATGTTGAAGGCAATCTCTTTAAACAGGTAGAGAAGGCAATAGAATTACTGAGAACAAAATATCTCATTTCTGAGATAAAGTTTGAAGGGATTTACAGAAAAGAGGAATTAGAATATCCGGAGAAAGCATTAAGAGAAGCAATAATTAATGCTGTGATCCACAGAGATTATATCGGCGCACATACCCAGTTAAAAATTTATCCTGATAAGTTGATGTTATGGAATGAGGGGCCATTGCCTAAAGATATTAAAATTGATGACTTGAAGAAAAGCCATCCTTCCCGACCGAGGAATGAATTGCTGGCGGATGTGTTTTTCAAGGCCGGTTTAATTGAGACATGGGGGAGAGGCACTATCAAGATTACAAATGAATGTAAAAAAGCTGGATTGCCTGAGCCTGAATTTAAAGAAGAGTTTGGCGGCTTTTCGGTTGTTTTCAGAAAAGACATTTACACAGAAGAATATCTCAGAGGATTGAGACTTAATGAGAGGCAGATTAAGGCAGTGATGTATGTGAAGGAAAAGGGGAGTATAAACCTATCATCTTTTAAGACTATAGTTCCTGAGGTTTCTGAGAAGACGCTATACCGCGATTTGCAGGAGCTTGTAAGCAAAGGGGTTTTGAAAGAACTAGGTGAGAAGAAAGGTAGAAGGTATGAATTGCTATAACAGACTTTTATCGGACATTTCAGACATATTTCGGACATTTATCAGACATAACTCTTGGCATTTACTTGGCGATCTTGGCAAATATCTGGCAATTTAGGAAAAAGCTCTATTGACGCCATAAAGGCGCCACAAAGACGCCCAAAGGATAATAAAGGGTACTGAAGGTGCAAAAGACGCATGAAAGGCGCACTAAAGAAGCAAAAGAAAAATAAGTACGGGCAATAATACATATATTGCACATAGGGGCGGAGGCAAGGCAAAGGCACGCACTATATTAAAGGGGCGACAAAGGAGCGTAAGGGCATCAGAGAAGATAAATTAGAAAAATGACCAATGAAGCATAGAACAGGAAACCAATAAATCATGTCACTTGCTGTTGATGAACCAATTTTAAACAATCCTTTTGAAGAACCCAAAGAATACTGGGTCTATGAAGAAGGACACCCCAAAAGGATGTCTGGAAGGCGTCCTGCTGGATATTATTTCCGCACTGGAAAGAGAACTGATTCACAAGTTGAAATGTTTGTTGAGGAACAGTTCAGGGAACTTGAGTTAGTCAACAAAATCCGTCAGAAGGTTAAAGAATGGAGAGATGGAGGATACAAAGGAGTCACAGGAGTTACTGAAAGGCTTCTTCAACATTGGAATATGCCTGACAGGGAAAGAAAGCTCTTTTTCTGTCAGCATGAGGCAGCAGAGACTATCATATATCTTACAGAGATACTCCCGAAGAATCCCAAAGGTATAACCATTCCACCAGATGTTCCTTTGGAAACTGACCTTGCTAAAGGGTACAAAACTCTCAGGAGATATGGCTGTAAAATGGCTACAGGGTCTGGTAAGACACTTGTCATGGCTATGCTTGCTGCATGGTCTGTCATCAATAAAGCACAATATAGGCAGGATAAAAGATTTTCTGATGCAATCCTCTTTGTCTGTCCTAACCTTACGATTAGAGAAAGGCTTCAGGTTCTCTATCCAAGCAACCCCAGTAACTATTATGAGAAGTTTGACATTGTTCCCCGCTCCATGCTTGAGATGCTTGCGAAAGGAAAGTTTCTGGTTACAAACTGGCATACCTTCCTTCCAGTTGATGACAGCAGGAAAAGAAGTGTCATTCAGAGGGGAGCAGAGAGTGAGAGAGCTTTCTGTAATAGAGTTCTCAAGGAACTGGGGGGGAAGGAAAATATTTTAGTTTTTAACGATGAGGCTCATCATGCGTATAGACCAGCGCCCCATGAATTAGGTGATGAACTCAAGAAATTATCGGCTGAGGAGAGGAAAAAACTTCAAGAGGAAAAAGAGGAAGCTACCATATGGATTGGCGGACTTGATAAGATTCACTTTTCAAGGAAGATAAACTTCTGTATGGATTTATCAGCAACACCTTTCTACATTCAGGGGAGCGGCTATCCGGAAGGATCACCTTTACCCTGGCTTATATCTGATTTCGGTTTAGTTGATGCCATAGAATGCGGAATTGTGAAAATCCCGCGTGTGCCTGTAGACGATAATTCAGGGCAACCAGATCCCAAATACTTTCATCTGTGGAAGAAAATTAATGAGTCACTCCCTGCATCTGAACGTGCAACCCAAAGGAGAAAACCAAAGCCTGAATCTATTTTCAGAGAGGCTGAAGGTGCATTGGCCACTCTTGGAAGTGAATGGAAGAAGACATTTGAGGAATTTAAGAGAGATGCTATGCCTGTACCCCCTGTGATGATCTGTGTATGCGATAACACAGACCTTGCAGAGATTATCTATGAATATATCAGCGGGGAAAAGAAAGTAGAGAACAAGAAGTCCGGCAAGAGGGACAGGCTACTCACAGGCGGGAATCTTTTCCCTAAGCTGCTGGGTAATACTGAAACATCTCAACCTACCATGAGAATTGATACAAAACTCCTGAATGAAGCTGAAAGTGAGGATGGAACCCAAACAAAGCAGGAGGTAGCTCAAGGTCTTAGATTAAGGGTTTCTACCGTTGGTAAAACAGAATGGGAAGAAAAGGGTGATCCTCCAGGTAAAGATGTGAGGTGTGTTGTTTCTGTGGGAATGCTTACCGAAGGATGGGATGCAAACAATGTAACACAGATTTTTGGTCTAAGAGCATTCACCTCACAGCTTCTCTGTGAACAAGTCGTAGGACGTGGATTGAGGAGAATGAATTACACTCTTGATGAAAGCGGGATGCTTCCTGCCGAATATGTTGATGTCTATGGAATACCATTTGAGGTCATCCCTGTAAAGAAAAAAGGGAAGGGACCCGCAACACCGCCCCCTCCGTCCACTCTTGTTCAGGCATTAAAAGAAAGAGAAAATCTTAAAATAGAATTCCCAAGGGTTGAAGGATATGTTTTTGATGTTAAAAGCAGGATCAAGGCTGATATATCAAAAATCAAGGAACTGACTGTTGACCCGAGTAAAGAGCCTACGAGGGTTGTAGTGAAAGGTACGGTTGGTTATAAAATTGGATTCCCTACCCGGTTAGGACCTGGACAGGAAGAATTGCAGGACAGAAAACCATTCCAAGAAACCAAAAGGCTTCAGGAAATCATCTTTGAAATTGCCAAGAGAATAACTAATTCCTTAAAGGATAGAGAGAAATTCCAATGGCAAGCACGGGAGATGTTGTTCCCTCAAGTGCTTAGCATAGTCAAGAAGTATATTGCTGAGAAAGTCCGCTTTATTGATGCTAAGCCAAATGAGATGGCTCTTGAAAAGTATATTCAACTTATTGTTGAAAGGCTGCTTGCAGCAATAGAGCCTGATACGGCTGAAGGAGAAGCACCTTTATTGCCTATTATAGAAAGATTCCGACCGAAAGGTTCTACATCTGAAGTTCTTTTCCGTACTGTAAGAAGGTCACACCCAACACTCAAGAGCCATGTCAGCCATGTGGTAACAGATAATAAGTCATGGGAACATACTGTTGCTTTCTATCTTGAGGACAATCCAAATGTAATTTCTTATGTTAAGAATGACCACCTTGATTTCTCAATTCCTTATGATTTTTTAGGGGTAAGACATTATTACTATCCTGATTTTCTTGTCAGATACAGGACAGGTAAAAAGGAACTTACTGTTATCCTTGAGGTCAAAGGATATGAATCTGAACAGGACAGGCAGAAAAAGGTGTCTGCAGAGAGATGGGTTAAGGCTGTCAACTATCATGGTGGCTATGGAACATGGGATTTGATTGAATGCAGAGACCCAAGGAATATAGATAAAATTTTAAATGGATTGTTTTAATAGTTACCTTGGCTGGAGCATTTACACATCTCATAATTTCAAATATTGCAAAAACTAAGCGCTCTTTACTTGGTGTTGAACTCTGGCAACTTTTCAATAAGCACTATAGATTCTTATTTTTAGGTTCAGCAAGTCCCGATCTTCCGTGAAAAGAAAAAAGGGACAGGTACATTATCTGTGAGACAATGCCTTTTGATTGCACCTTCAAGGTCTCCATGCAATTTCTCGTAAGCAAAAGGTTCAAGCAAAATTCTATCTATATGTTCATCATGTATTTCTCTTGCAACAGCCCTGTCCAGCTTTTTTAAGTCGGATTTGACCTTTGGGTGATATTCATCTTTATAAGACATCTCTGAAGGTCTCCTCTCTTGTCAGAGGCTTTACTTTTTTTGTTTTGATCTCCTTCAGTCTTTTAGATATTTCCTTATGCTCTCCTGACAATAATAGAAGCAACATCTCTCTGTCTTTCTTCTTTAATTTCTTAATCGAATTTGCAATATCTTCGACCTTTAATTCGACCATTACTCCTATACCCATTTTTTCACCTCCATTTCAAATTAAAATTTATTGTAACCAAAATTTATAAAATCTTACTTTACTGTTCAATACCTCTTCTCCTTCTTAACTTCCCCTACGGGTCATAGAACCTTCTCAACAATTTTGTATTTAGCCTCTTTTTACCCCTATATCAGGATACCTCGAACTGAGACGATATTCAAGAACTCAGGTTAAAACATCTCTGAAATTACCCTCACCAGTTCAGAATAATCAAAAGAACACCCATCATAAATTCTAAAATTATTGGTTCTTTTGATATAATGATGCACTCTTTAACTTTTTGAGAGAAAAATGCCAAAAAGGGACGGGTACATTATCTGCAGTCAGAGGGAAGATTGAGATAAAGATAATAGAAGGAGATAAATAAAAAATGATAAAAAGTCCTGATATAAAAGTTAATCCTGACGTGTTGAAAACACTCCGCGAAAGTTCTGGATATACTGTTGAGTAGAAAGCGATAAAACAGCTAATAACTGTGGGGTTCGCTTCAAGCTCATGCCAAGTACAAGCCCGTGCCTTGACAGCAAGAATAAAGACCTTACCCCAATTTCTTCACACTCTCCATATGATGATATTTTTTGTGTATTATAGAAATACAATGCACATTAACGTGATTATTATAGGCGCTGGTGCGGCAGGACTGGTGTGTGCCATTGAGGCAGGGAAGCGGGGACGGTCGGTCATCATTTTGGACCACACATCGAAAGTCGGCCAAAAGATTCTCATCTCAGGCGGAGGCCGCTGTAATTTTACAAACCTTAAAATTCAGCCGGATAACTACCTCTCCGCTAACCTTCATTTCTGCAAATCTGCCCTTGCCCGGTTCACACCACGGGATTTTATCACCCTGATTGAAAAACACCGCATTAGCTGGCGTGAAAAAGAAGACGGGCAGATATTCTGCGCCGGAAGTTCCCAGCAGATTGTGGACATACTCAGAAAGGAGTGCGATTCGGCAGGGGTTCAATTCCGGCTGAACTGCAAGATTGAGGAAATTACAAAAAAAAGCAGGTTCAGCGTAAAAACGAATTTCCGGGGCAACGGGGCTTGGCCACCGATTAGCCGCGCAGTTTGGACTGCGTATTATCCAGCCGAAACCGGCACTTGTACCGCTGACGTTCAGCAGCAAAGACCTGGAGATCTTCAGCGAGTTGAGCGGTGTCTCTGTCAAATCTAAGGTAAGCTGCAATAATAAAGGATTCTCAGGGAATATCCTCTTCACCCACAAGGGACTGAGCGGGCCAGCTATACTCCAGATCTCATCATATTGGAAGAAAGGTGATGTTATTCACATTGATCTGCTGCCAGACATTGATATCTATGGGAAACTTATTGAAAAACGGCAAAGCAGGATACAAATTAAGAACCTGCTGGCTCAATATTTTCCCAAAAGATTTATTCACAAATGGTGCGAATTGTATATTAAGTCAAAACCCTTATCCCAGTATGCGGATAAAGAACTTGAAGGCATCTCTGGACATCTTAAAAACTGGGAGATAAAACCAGCAGGTACGGAAGGATATAACAGGGCGGAAGTCACTCTTGGCGGAGTTAATACAGATGAACTCTCATCCAAGACAATGGAGGCGAAAAATGTCCCGGGGTTATATTTTATCGGAGAGGTTATTGATGTAACAGGACAGCTCGGAGGCTATAATCTGCAGTGGGCCTGGTCGTCTGGCTATGCAGCTGGCCAGTGCGCTTAGTTCTTACGAAAATTAATATTTTTGCTATGAGAAAAATAATACTTGCATCAGCATCACCGCGGAGAAAAGAGATCCTGAGAAAAACAGGCCTTAATTTCTCTGTCTGCACGAGTGATTATAAAGAGGATATTAATCTGTCGTTAAAACCTCGCGCATTAGCAAAATTCCTGTCGCGCAAAAAAGCTGAAACTGTCGCTCATAAATATAAAAACGCGATAATCATTGCTGCAGATACATTTATCGTCTTCAAAAACAGACTGCTCGGTAAACCCCATACTGACAAAGAAGCTGAGAAGATGCTGAATATGCTGAATGGAAAAGCACATTCAGTAATCACCGGTTTTACCATTATGGATACTGCCAGCAAAAAAATATTATCGAGATCAGTGGAAACTAAGGTATATTTCAAAAAGCTCGGCAGAAAAGAGATAAACGCTTATGTCAGATCAAAAGAGCCGCTGGATAAAGCAGGAGCATATGCAATTCAGGGGCGTGGATCAGTTTTTATTGAAAGAATTGATGGAGATTTTTTAAATGTAGTGGGCCTTCCTTTGCTCGCTCTGACAGAAAGTCTAAGAAAATTCGGGATTACAGTAGATTAGAGAGCGGAGCGTGTTAGAGTCCCTCGCTTATATTAGTGCACTGAGTAAAAGATCTGTTGCAACAGCAATAAGGGACAGTATAAAAATAATGGCATAGTTGATGTCCTCAAGGGAAAGCCTGATTGACGAAAGTAGATATAGGACTACCTCCCTGTCTTGATCGGTAAGACAGGCATTGGTCTTTACCTTTTCTATGAGTTGAAATTCTTCAATAGCACTTTTCCTCTTTTTTGTAATCTCATAACGGTAGAGGAAAAAGAAAAAATAGCCTACTGTCCCGATATACCAGACAGGTCTCACCCACGAGGGTTCTAAGCGCTGAAACAGTATTATCGTCCTGAAGGCGATAGCAGAGAGAAGACCAAGGATAAAGAAGCCATAGATTACAGATTTTGGAAAAACATGAATTTTGTTCTTTTCCATAGAAAAGATATTACATCAAGTCTTTCTCAACAGTTTGCCCATTTCGTGCCATAAAAGATCTATTCTGTTAAGCGCTGCCGGCAAATCAGAATCTATCTCAGCCCTTGCCTTTTTAAGAGTTGCCTGGAGTTCTTCTATAGCTTTTTTATTTTCATCAGAAGCTGAAGCTTTTATACTTTCAAAAGCATCATTAATGATGTCAAGCTCATTCTTTGCAGTACCTACATTCTTAGCTACAATCTCCACCCTTGCTTTTAAGACATGTCCTCTGATGTTTGCCATTCTTGCATCGAACATTATTTTCTGTGTTCTGTCATCTGACTCCTTGTTCATTTTATCAATAGTTTCTGCCTGCTTCCTCAAGGAGTCCTCAGTTGCCATCTTCTGATTTTTAATTGTATCATTCGTTGCAGACATGCCTTTTTGAAAAGAACTCTCAAGGGAATTCATCTTATGAAAAATGGCATTCACAGTTTTAATAACTTCCTGAACATTGGCATCAGTTTTTAAAGGAGCTGCCTTTGATTCCTCCTCCATCTTCTGGAGCCTCTGGTTTAAGTCCTGAACGTCAGTCCTCATTCCCGCAGTCTCCTTGTTTATCAGAAATGGCATACCAAAATATCCTATACCTGCAACTACCGCAACCAAAATGATTACAACCAATACAGTTTTCATACCCATCCTCCTACAGAGACATAATTTCTTTTATTATCACAATTATGAGGCAATAGTTCTGCTCAACATCTCAGAAAGATCAACAAATCTCTCATCTTCAACTATTTCTTCAAGGGTCAGGGGTGTCTTTTGCATCCAGTTCGGATATGAATCGACTGTGCCTGGCATGTTCTGCTGATTCAGGTTCCCGATAATGTCATCGAGACTTGCAAGCAAAAGTTTGCAGGGTGTTTTTGCAAGATAGTGATATATAGCAATGCAGAGTTCAGGAGTCATCTGTGTTGATCTTTTTCTTTTTGATGGAAAATCCTTAGGAATGATAGCCTGAGATTCAAGAGCAGAGAGAATAAGCTGTTTGTCCCTATCCCTTTCTTCAATATGTCTTTGCCATAGTCCTTCATCAGTATAGATTCCCAGTTTTTTCCTCATCTTCAAATCCTGTCCTTTCCAGTATCCACAAATCGTTGGCAAGTCATGGGTAGTTACAGCACAGAGCGCCATGTCAGGATACTTCTCAGGTGGCAGGAACGAAGGGTCAGGATAATTCCTTTCAAAATAAAAAAGCTTGTAGGAAAGCATCTGGAATCTTTTCAGCGTTTCCCTGACATTCTCTGCCACTGTACCAAGGTCTTCTGCAATAACCATTGTCTTGTTTCGCACACTTTCAAGAGCAATAATCCTGAGAAGGTCTTCTGAGGGATACCATATATATGCACCTTCTTTCGGCGACATTCCGTAAGGTATCCAGAAAAGCCTGAATAAGCCGGGGGCGTGATCTATTCTCAATGCTCCGCCATATTTCATATTCTTCCTTATAGTTTGAATAAATAATTCATATCCGGTCTCCCTTAATCTCTCAGGAATCAAGGGAGGGAAACCCCAGTTCTGCCCGTTCAGGCTGAAATCATCAGGAGGTGCTCCTACATCAGCCCCTCCAATAACATCCTGATAATTCCATGCATCACTTCCTCCGCCAACAGAACCAATGGCGATGTCATTGTAAAGGCCGACAACCATCCCAAGCTCTCTGGCCAGTTCTGCTACTTGTTTAAGTTGACCATTAATGAGCCATTGTATATAGCTATTAAAGAGTATTTCCTTTTCATGCAACTTCCTGAATTCCTGAACTACTGTACTGTTTGGGATCTGGTAGTACCTAACCCATTGCTGCCATGTATATGCATGGTATGCCTTCATCATATGCTCCCAGAGGGATAAAAAAAGAGAAAAGGACTCAAGAGAATTGCTTTCCTCGGAAAGGTACCTCTTGAAATCCTGAGCCCGCTCTGTATCCTGAATAAAATGTTTTTCATAGAACAGGTTAAATGCATGCCGCAATATCTCTCTCTTGAGTACTGCTATCTTTCCGTAATCAATGAATTTACTTTTCCTTAGTCTGGTAATTTCTTCTTTAAAAGGGCCCGCTTTCATGAACGTCTGTGCTTCCTCAGATTCTGAAACTTCAGGAATTTCTTCAATATTTAGATAAATATAATTTTTATATAACCTGCTTATTGGAGAATAGGGACTGATACCAAATGGTTTTGTATTTTGTAGTGCATGAAGAGGGTTAATTCCTACGAATCCACCTTTTAAATCAGCGGTCCACCTGACAATTTCTTTGAGGTCAGTAAAATCGCCTATGCCCCAGTTCCTTGATGATCGGATTGAATAAAGGTTAACGGAAAGCCCCCATGTTCTTCGATTATGCAGTTCAGGTGGTATAAAACAGGCGTCCGGAGTCACTATTATTCTGGAAGTTTTTTCGAGCAGGTTTGCACCTTCCGGGAAGATATTTTCAGGATGTTTGCATTCAACATGGATTGCATAATACCCAATGTCCCGGTTGCCTGTATCTTGAATGTTTATCTTTATGTATCTTATTCCATTGATCCACTGCTGTCCGGAAATTGTTAAGTTCTCTCCTGAGATCAGAAACTCATCCCTTTGTCCTTTCTCACTCTCTATAGACCATGACAAAGACAGTCTTTTTTCTTCACCTTCCTGAATTGGTATATAGACAGGAACCTTCAATGGTTGTTCATTGACTGATATGACATGTACTGGTTCAATAAAGCTCTTCCAAGGTTTCCATTTTCTTTCATGAATCTCTTTTATTATCTCCTCTTCTGAATCAATTTTCATTTTCATTGCCATGAGAATCGCTTTTTTCGTCTCAACAGGAGTAATATGTTTTTTGCCAAGGATATCCCAGTATTCAGTTACTATTCCACACAGCTCTGATAGTTCATGAATGAGATCATCAATCTTTGACATAATTTGCTTTCTTGAAATGGCTTTTTCTGATTAAGTAATAGTGTTTAATAACCTTGAGCCGAAATATTTTTCAACACTGAAAGGGCTTCACTTTTAAGGTACGGATCATTATCATGTTCTGCAATTTCCTTCAGATGAGGAATTGCCTGAGGGTCTGCGATTTCCTTGAGTGCCTTTATAGCGCTCATCTTAATTGCAAAGCTCTTGTCCTTTAATGCAGAAATTAAAAAGGGGACTGCTTTTGAATCACTTATTCTCCCAAGAGCCTGTATAATTGCCTCTCTGATAATAAGATTAACATCTTCAAAACCTTTTATGAGCGTATCTACTACCCTTGTATTCCCTTTAAAGTTGCTCAGGGCAATAGCAGTATTCCATTTAATAGCAGGACATTCAGAATTGAGAAAAGGGTCATTGAAAATCTTTGTCAATAAATGTATCGCTTTGGGATCCCCGATCTCTCCCAGTAATCTAATTGACCTTATTTTAATTTCCCAGACTTCACTCTCAGTATCAGCCACTTCCATTAAAAGATTGATTGCATTTTCGTTCCTTATCTTACCTATTTCCTCTACAGCAGACAACCTGGTCTTCCAATCGGGACTTTGAAGATTACGGAGAACTTCTTTAACATCCTCCGCCTTTGTTTCCCCAACCATTGTGAGAAAAAAAATAAAAATGGATATCGTGAAAATTCTTTTCATAAAAATTTAATCTTTTACCGGACGTCCCCTTTTTGGAATTACTACAATACCGGAACTGTCTATATGGCTGCGAAAACGGTCTTTTTCTGGCTCGAAACCGAATTGTTCCCCTTCATTGATCATGTTCTCTTTATCCACAATTACCCTCCGAAGACTGCATCCTTTTTTTAATACAACCTGATCCATAATGATGCAATCCTCTATATTCACATCGTCTTCAATTAGCACTCCGCTCCTTATAACAGAATTCCGTATCTTTGCTTTGTGAATAACTGTTCCATCTGCGATGATACTGTTTCTTATATAACCTCTCAATATCTTTGCAGAGGGTCCTCCATAACCTGATGGATGTACAGGCCATAAAGTATTGTTCAGATCAAAAAGCGGTCTGTCTCCTAACATATCCATATGGGAGTCGAAGTAGGCTTTTATCGTTCCTACATCGCGCCAGTATCCTTTCTCCTCATATGTCATAGTTCCAGGAATAACATTTGTTGCAAAGTCATATGCAAATACCTTTTCTGTCTCTACAAGACCCGGTATGACATGGGCACCGAAATCATGCTGTTTCTTTCTCTGTTCCTTTGCGAGGGCATCTAAAAGTATCT
>Ga0209324_10001427_pt1 | contig 16482 bp, 17 predicted proteins | sample Rifsed19ft3_FD_184015 | JGI IMG/M metagenome (GOLD analysis project Ga0209324, IMG submission 184015) | Soil microbial communities from Rifle, Colorado, USA - sediment 19ft 3 (version 2) | ecosystem: Environmental > Terrestrial > Deep subsurface > Rock core/Sediment | place: Rifle, Colorado...
AAGATTTAATCTGCGTTAATCTGTGAAATCTGTGGACATATAGTTTTTATCTGTGTTTGTAGTGATATTTTTTAACTTGAGGAGATAATATATGGCTATATGCCCGTTTATGAAATGTGAGTGTACCACCGAGTGTGAACTCTTCTCAAAGGATTCCAAGAAGTGCACCTTTCTTGCAATGAATGAGGAACTTTACGGACTTTTGACAGAGATCAAGTTTGCCATAGATTCTATGGAGACAGCTGTGGAAGACCTTAAGATAACGGTTGATGAGATATCGGAGAAGATGGGATGACAGAGACAAAAATTACAAAGGAAGTTGTTGCATCCCACGGCCTAAGTGTAGAGGAGTATCAGAAGGTCCTTGAAATACTTGGCCGCGAGCCGAACCTGGTTGAGCTCGGCATATTCTCTGTCATGTGGAGTGAGCACTGCTCTTATAAATCCTCCAAGGTTTATCTGAAGAACTTCCCTACGACTGCGCAGTGGGTCATCCAGGGGCCGGGAGAAAATGCCGGAGTCATATACATAGGTGAAGGCATTGGAGTGGTCTTCAAAATGGAGTCTCACAACCATCCCTCCTTTATAGAGCCTTATCAAGGCGCTGCTACAGGAGTTGGAGGCATCCTGAGAGATATCTTCACCATGGGAGCAAGACCGGTAGCAAATCTTAACTCTCTTAGATTTGGCAGTCTTGAAGATCCTAAGCAGAGGTATCTCTTGAATGGTGTTGTGGCAGGGATCGCAGGATACGGGAACTGCATGGGGATACCGACAGTGGGAGGAGAGGCCTATTTCAACGATTGCTATAAGGGGAATATCCTTGTTAATGCCATGACCGTTGGCCTTGTGAGGGTCGACAAGATATTCAAGGGAAACGCCTCCGGGATCGGGAACCCTGTGATTTATGTGGGGTCCAAGACAGGTCGAGACGGTATCCATGGCGCTACTATGGCGTCTGCTGAGTTTGGCGAGGGTTCAGAGGAAAAGAGGCCGACAGTGCAGGTTGGAGACCCGTTCACTGAAAAGCTCCTCCTTGAGGCCTGCCTCGAAGTCTTCAAGACCGATTATGTGGTTGGAATCCAGGACATGGGGGCCGCAGGCCTTACATCTTCGTCATTTGAGATGGCTTCCAGGGCAGGGACAGGGATAGAGATGGTCCTTGACGATGTTCCTATGCGTGAAGAGGGGATGACCCCATACGAGATAATGCTTTCTGAGTCTCAGGAGCGCATGCTCCTGGTGGCAAGGGAGGGGACTGAAGACAAGATTGTTGAGATATTTAAAAAATGGGACCTTGATGCAGTTGTTGTTGGAAGGGTCACGGATGACGGATTCATGCGCATCAAGATGGGCGGCAAGACTGTTGCAGAGCTTCCTGTGAAGCCTCTCGCAGACGGGGCCCCGCTATACAACAGGCCTGTAAAGAGACCGGAGTATCAAACCGAGCTACAGATCCTTGATCTAAAAACAATAAAGGAGCCTTCAGATTATAATAATATCCTGCTGAAACTGCTGGACTCTCCAACTGTTGCAAGCAAGAGATGGATTTACAGGCAGTATGATCATATGGTAAGGACCAACACCGTTGTTCTCCCTGGCTCCGATGCCGCTGTCATAAGGGTCAAGGGGACCACCAAGGGCCTGGCAATGACAACTGACTGCAACTCCCGATACTGCTATCTGGATCCGTATACTGGTGGGATGATCGCAGTTGCAGAGGCTGCGAGGAATATTGTCTGTTCCGGCGGTAAGCCTATGGCCATTACCGACTGTCTGAACTTCGGCAATCCAGAAAAGCCTGAAATCATGTGGCAGTTCCAGCAAGCCACTCTTGGCCTGAGCAAGGCCTGCGAGATACTCTCAACCCCTGTCATCGGAGGGAATGTAAGCCTCTATAACGAGACCCAGGGAGTTGCCATATATCCCACCCCTACCGTAGGGATGGTCGGGTTGCTGGAAGACGTTGATCATCACTGCACATCATGGTTCAAGGATGATGGAGACGTTATACTCCTCGTGGGTCTGAACAAGGAGGAGATCGGAGGAAGTGAATACCTCAAGGTCATCCATGACCTTGAGAAGGGGATGCCGCCATCTCTGGATTTGACTCTTGAAAAGGCGGTGCAAGATACTTGTCTTAATGGGATTCAGGATAAGCTGGTGAAGTCCGCCCATGACTGTTCAGAGGGTGGCCTTGCTGTGGCTCTGTCAGAGTGCTGTTTTACCGGCGGAGTGCACAGGATTGGAGCAAAGATCGATATCCCTCTGGAAATAAGGAAGGACGCCCTTTTATTCGGAGAGAGCCAGTCGAGGATAGTTGTTACAGTCGCTGAAGGGAATATAAATGATTTCAATAAGATAGCTGCAGGATATATGGCCCCGGTTGTGGTGATAGGAAGGGTAGGGGGGCAAAGACTTTCCATAAACAACCTTATAGATATCCCTGTTCAGGATATGGAAAAGGCCTGGAGGGAGGCGATACCGAGGAGACTAACCACATAAAGTTCCCTCCCTTTCAAGGGGAGGGTTAGGGTGGGGATGGGGTAAAATAAAACCCACCCTAACCCCAGCCCTCTCCCTGAGGGAGAGGGTGTATAATGATAAAAGGGGTATAATGTTCGACAAATTCAAAGACGAATGCGGAATATTTGGTGTCTTCGGCCATCCTGAGGCTGCAAACCTGACTTATCTTGGGCTTTATGCATTACAGCACAGGGGGCAGGAGGGGGCAGGGATAGTCTCTTCGGACGGGAATAAACTATATAGCCATAAAGAGATGGGGCTTGTTGCCGATATCTTTAATGAAGGCGCTCTAAGCAGGCTGCAAGGAAGCAGCGCCATAGGGCATGTCAGGTATTCAACAGCCGGAGGAAGTCATTTAAAGAATGTCCAGCCGCTCCTCGTTGACTATGCCAGGGGTCCCCTTGCTGTTGCCCATAACGGCAATCTTATAAACGCCTCCATCCTTAGGGATGAACTGGAGGCCCGCGGCTCTATATTCCAGTCAACAACTGATACAGAGGTAATAATTCATCTGATTGCTACCTCAAAGGAGGGGGGATTATTTGAAAGGCTCGTGGATGCCCTTGGGCAAGTAAAGGGGGCCTATTCACTCCTTTTTCTGACAGAGAGTTCCATGGTGGCTGTCAGAGACCCGAACGGTTTCAGGCCCTTATGTCTTGGGAAACTGAAAAATTCATATGTTGTGGCCTCCGAGACCTGTGCACTGGACCTTGTAGAGGCAGAGTACATCAGAGACATAGAGCCTGGCGAGATAGTTGTCATAGATAACAATGGACTTACTTCTCATAAACCCTTTGCAGAGATAAAACCATCTCCGTGTATTTTTGAATTCATTTACTTTGCGAGACCTGACAGTAATGTATTTGGCAGGAATGTTTACGAGATAAGGAAAAAATTCGGCAAGCAACTTGCCAGGGAGCATCCGGTTGAGGCCGATATGGTCATCCCTGTCCCCGACTCAGGGGTGCCGGCGGCCATAGGTTATGCCGAAGAGTCAGGGCTTCCTTTTGAGACCGGACTGATCAGGAATCATTATATAGGACGTACCTTTATAGAACCGAGGCAGTCTATTCGGCACTTTGGAGTCAAGATAAAGCTCAATGCCGTCCGGGAGGCCCTTGTCGGAAAGCGGGTGATTGTGGTGGATGACTCAATAGTCAGAGGAACCACAGCCAGGAAAATAATAAAGATGATAAGGGCAGCAGGGGCCAAAGAGGTTCATTTCCGTATATCTTCACCGCCTACACAGTTCCCTTGTTTTTATGGAGTGGACACACCGTCAAGACAGGAGCTTATTGCCTCATCCCATACAGTAGAAGAGACAAACAAATATATAACATCGGACACCCTTGGCTATCTGAGCGCAGAAGGTATGCACTCTGTTGCCAATGGCAATAATGCGTGTGACGCATGTTTCACCGGTTCATATCCATTAGAATTTCCTTGGATGGGGCAGAGACAGCTGAGGTTGTTTGAAAAATAGATTGATTTTAAATTGCTAAATGCAAAGTGAAAAATGCAAAATGTAAATGATTCCACAATTTGACTTTTGCAATTTGCAACTTATAATTTGCACTGCATTGGAGGTTTAAAGTGGACGAAAGGTCCAGGCTTTTAGAGATATTGCGTGAAAAGTCATATCAGAAGAAAAAGGTCATCCTTGCATCCGGCAGGGAAAGCGACTTTTATATAGATTGCAGGCAGACTGCCCTCCATGCCGAGGGGGCTTGCTTGATAGGTAGGCTCATGTACAGTATGCTTAAGACAGGTAAAAAAGTAGAAGGAGTGGGCGGTCCTACACTGGGGGCAGACCCGATTGTCACCGCCATATCTATGACCAGTTATATGGAGGGTAACCCTATTCCTGCCTTTATAGTCAGGAAGGAGCCTAAAGGACACGGCACAGGGCAGTGGATAGAGGGTCGAAAAAACCTGAGAGAAGGGGCGGATGTTGCGGTGGTAGAAGATGTGGTTACAACCGGAGGCTCCATGCTCAAGGCGATAGAAAGGGTAACGGCTGAAGGGTTTAATGTTGTCAGGGTTTTATCCCTGGTCGATAGAGAAGAAGGCGGAATGGAAAGTATAAAAGAGGCAGGGTACGAACTGGAAGTATTGTTTACAAAGAAAGATATAGAAGGGAAGATATGAAGACAGTGGTCAGTGGTCGGTGGTCTGTGGTCAGAAAAATTTTGAGGCTTACAGCTTATGGCTTACAGCTTATGGCTCTGTTTTTTTTAACTTCCTGCGCTGCCCCTAAGGTTGTAAAACGAGCTGAGAATGGCTACCTCTCTGTCCTTGAAAAGTGGACAAGGGAAGGTAGAGTATATGAGAACTTTGAGACAAAGGTGTTGATTAATGCCACATACAAGACTCGGGAATTCAGAGAGTCTTATGCAGCCGAATACATAAACACCTTCATGCTGGATGGTGAAAAGGGAGATGAGCTCATGAAGGGCGAGATGGAGGCCCCTAAGAAACATCATGAGTTCTTTCTTTCCATACACACACCAAACAAAGAGTGGAGCGATTTGGAAAAAAAGGAGCCGATTTGGGCGCTTTACCTTGTAAATGATGCGGGTGAGACGGTGTCTCCGCTTAATATAAAAAGAGTTAAAGAGAGAGGGCCCGGTGTTGTGCGGTTTTACCCCTATTTTACAGAATGGAGTGTTGGATATACAGTGAAGTTCCCATTAAATCTTCCTGATGGAAGGGAGTTTATAACTGCTGAAGCTAAGTATATAAAGCTTGTGCTGACCGGTACTCCTGGGAAAGGAGAACTTGTCTGGAATCTAAAACCTTAATCCGGTAATCAGGAGGCTACTATGAAACCTACTATTCTTTTTGTCGACGATGAAGAAAACATCCTGAGTTCCCTTGTCAGGCTGTTCAGAAAAGAGGATTATGATTTACTTACGGCTACAGGCGGGGAAGAGGGGCTCAAAATAGTGGAGAGCAGGGAGATCTCTCTTGTTATATCAGACCACATGATGCCCGGTATGACCGGGGTCGATTTTCTTACGAGGGTTAAAGATATCTCTCCTGATACAATCAGGATAATGCTTACCGGCTATGCAGACCTGGAGGCTGCCATATCGGCAATTAATAAGGGCGAGGTGTACCGATTTATATCAAAGCCATGGAACGATGAAGAACTGAAATTAACAGTCAGGCAGTCCCTTGATTACAGAGACCTCGTTCTGAAGAACAGGAGCCTTACCAGGACGGTCAAAAAGCAGTACGAAGTTCTTAAGGGATTGGAAAAGGATTATCCCGGCATATCATCTGTTTCAAGGTCTGAAGATGGGACCATAGTCATAGATGAAGACGACCTGGATGATTTTTCGATTGAAGAGTTTCTGAACCCTGAAATTGATTCATTCGCAAAAACTAAAAATTAACCGCAGAGACACTGAGACGCTGAGTTAAACATCTTGAAATTATTGATTCTTTTCTCTGTGCCTCGCCTAGAAGCGCCTACTTTTGGCCGCACTCCGCGGTGGGAATAAGATTTTTTACGATTTTATGAAAATTGGATGAGATATGGGAAACGTACTGGTTGTCGATGATGATGCGTTGATCAGGGAGATCACTAAAGATCTCCTGATCGGGGCAGGTTATGCAGTTTTTACAGCCAAAGATGCAATTGAAGGTTTGGATGTATTAAAGAAAGAAAAGATAAATGCTGTAATCCTCGATATTGTAATGCCTTTGCAGTCCGGTTTTGAGATGATCCCCCAGATCAAGAAGATAAATACTGACATTTCGATAATAATAATGACTGCCTTTGCCTCTCTCGATTCCGCGATTGAGGCCATCAGGATGGGGGCCTATGACTATATCAGAAAGCCCTTGAAAGAAGAGGAGGTTTTACATGCAGTAAACAGAGGTCTGGAGAGGAACAGGCTTGTGGTTGAGAACAGCTCTCTCATGCAGAGACTTGAGGAACGGATCAAACGGCTTGAACTCTTTGAAACGATTTCCAGGGCGGTATCGTCTACCCTGGATCTCCAAAAACTCCTTGAAAAGGTTATGGAAATAACAAAGTCCGTAATGGGAGCGGAGGCTTGCTCTGTACTTCTACCAGATGAGAGTGGAGGAGAACTTGTTTTTACCGTGGCCCTTGGTGAAAAAGGTGAGGAGGCCAGAGAGTTCAAGATAAAGCCTGGACAGGGGATAGCCGGATGGGTTCTGCAGAATGGAGAACCACTTCTTATCAAGGATGTTAAGGCAGATGGGAGGTTTTATAGAGAGCTGGATGATAAGACCGGTTTTGAGACCAGATCCATGATCGCCGTACCCCTATTGGTCAAAGACAAGAGCCTGGGAGTAATAGAGGTCATAAACAAGGTCAATGGGGGCCAGTTTGATAAAGTGGATGAGGATACTCTGGTGACCATGGCAGGCCAGATTGCAGTTGCCGTTGATAATGCCAAGATGGCCGAGGATTTAAAAAGATCAAAGGATCAGATAGAAGGGTACAGCAAGAACCTGGAGGAGATGGTCTATAAGAGGACCGGGGAGTTGGAGAAGATAAACATGGAACTAAAGTCAACCCAGGCGCAGCTTTTACAGACGGAAAAGCTTTCATCCCTGGGCCAGTTGGCAGCTGGGATTGCCCATGAGATAAACAACCCAATCGGCTTTATTAACAGTAACCTTAGGACTATGGGGGAATATAGAGAAGATCTCATGCGCCTGATAGAAAAGTACGAGGCTCTGGCAAATAACATCAAGAGCAATAATCATGATTTACTTTCGTCAATGGCCAATGATTTGGCCGATACAAAAATGGAGATAAGGTTTGATTTTATCATGAGCGATTTCAGCAAGCTCATACAGGAATCGAGAGACGGAGCGTTCAGGGTATACAAGATAGTCAGGGACCTCAGAGGGTTTGCGAGGGCAGATGATGCGGAGAGGAAGTTTGCGGATATTCATGCATCCCTGGACAGCACCATTAATATTGTATGGAATGAACTGAAATACAAGGCTGAAGTGATAAAGGATTACGGTGAAATTCCTGAGATAGAGTGCCTGCCTACGCAGTTGAACCAGGTGTTTATGAATATACTTGTCAATGCAGCCCATTCTATAAAAAATAGAGGAAAGATAACGATAAAGACCTATTCAGAAGGAGAAAAGGTTTTTGTTGAGATAAGCGACACTGGCGCTGGCATACCGGAGGAGAACCTCACAAAGATATTCGACCCGTTCTTTACCACAAAAGAGCCTGGAAAGGGAACCGGATTGGGTTTATCTATTGTTTACGGAATAATAAAGAAACATAATGGCGAGATAAAGGTAAAGAGTAAAGTTGGTGAAGGGACTACCTTTACAATCGAGCTGCCTGTAAAGATGGGGCCCCCCGAAGGCGCTAAGGAATAATAAATATGGAGGTAATAGATTGAACAAGAAGGCCATTGCCCTGTTATCAGGCGGGCTTGACAGCACACTGGCTGTCAAGCTTATGCTGGAGCAGGGGATTGAGATAGTTGCATTGAACTTCAAGTCCCCTTTCTGCAACTGCGACGGCAAGGACAGGGATGGTTGTAAGTCCCATGCCATAAAGGTGGCTGAGGATTTTGAGGTGGAGATCAAGGTCGTACATAAGGGGCTGGAGTATCTTGAGGTGGTAAGACACCCTAAATTTGGTTATGGAAGCGGGATAAACCCGTGTGTCGATTGCAGAATATTCTCTTTCCAGATGGCAAAAGACCTCATGCCAACAGTAGGCGCATCATTCATAGTAACCGGAGAGGTAGTGGGCCAGAGGCCGATGTCCCAGAGAAAGCATCCAATGTTTCTGATAGAGAAAGAGGCAGGCCTTGAGGGACTGATTGTAAGGCCCCTTTCTGCAAAGCTTCTGCCTGTCACTACACCTGAAAAGATGGGCATAGTTGACAGGGAAAAGCTGTTGGGTATTTCCGGCCGGTCACGAAAGGAGCAGATAAGGATTGCCAGGGAGCTTGAGGTTGATGACTACCCATGTTCTTCCGGCGGCTGTCTGCTTACGGACCAGAACTTTGCGAAACGCCTTAAAGACTACTTTGACCACTCGGAGCGAAATATCTGGTCTGAGATGAAGCTTCTGCAGATAGGCCGGCATTTCAGGGTCAGCAGTGCCCTGAAGGTTATACTGGGGAGGGATGAAGACGATAACAGGAAGCTTCTGGCATTCAAGGGTAGCGTAGATACCCTATTCCAGGCGAATGGCTTTTCCGGCCCGGTAGCTCTGGCCAAAGGAGAGTTAAGTGAAGAAGACAGGGAGCTTATAGCATCTATAATACTCAAATACGGGAAGGTAAAGGAAAATGAGTCTCCATCCGTTTCCTATCAGAATGGCACTTCGTCCGGAACCTTGGTTGCCATGGCCCCGATAGCAGATTCAGTGTTGGATGAGATGAGGGTGTGATGGAAAGCTCAGAAATCAGTGGTCAGTGGTCAGTGGCCAGTGGTCAGCGAGAAGAATTAGATAACTCAAAACTCAAAACTCAAAACTCAAAACTTGAATGCCTGAAATCAATATTGAAAGAAATGGATTCAGTAATTGTGGCCTTTTCCGGTGGTGTGGATTCTACCTTTCTTCTAAGGGTGGCTAAAAATACCCTTGGTGACAATGTTGTTGCAGCGACTGCCACTTCACCTACATATCCTGAATCTGAACTGCGGGAGGCAATAAGTCTTGCAGCAGAAATGGGGGTGAGGCATATTGTTTTTGACTCCAATGAACTTGAAATTCCAGGTTTTTCAGAGAACACCCTGAAGCGTTGCTACTTTTGCAAGAGCGAACTGTTTGAAAAGTTGAAGGGTAAGGCGACTGAACTCGGGTTTTCATCTGTTGCAGATGGTTCTAATTCCGACGACCTTAATGACTATAGGCCTGGAAGGGATGCAGCCTTTCAATTAGGTGTAAGAAGTCCACTTGTCGAGGCTGGCCTTTCCAAGGAAGAAATCAGGGAATTAAGCAGGGAGCTTGGACTTGCGACCTGGAACAAACCTTCATTTGCATGCCTCTCATCAAGATTCCCTTATGGTACGGAGATCACGATGGAGAGACTCAGAAGAGTGGGGAAATGTGAAGATACCTTGAGAGACCTCGGATTTAGCCAGTTCAGGGTCAGATATCATGGGGAAGTTGCGAGAATAGAGGTTCCTGAGGCTGAGCTCTCTCGTTTATTGAATGTAAATATAAAGTATAATGTCTTAAAGGCCTTTAAAGAAGAAGGTTTTACATATATAACCCTCGATCTGGAGGGTTACCGAACTGGAAGTATGAACGAGGTAAAAAGGTAAGTCCTGTAATCATTTCTAATTATACCTAAAAACTGTAAACCACAGAGCCCACAGAGATATTTTTGAATATAAAAACCCTTTTAAAACCCTTTATTTCTCTGTGTTCTCGTGATTTTGATATTAAAAATTATAGAGCTTAAAAAAGTCACCTTTTGAGAGCACGGAGAAAGATTTATAACAAGGGTTTCCCATTAGCATTAAAGGATTCCCTCTGTGCGCTCTGTGGTTCGATTGCAGAATTTAGGTTCATATCTAAAAATACTTGACAAGAATAGTCGGGTTATGATAATTTTTTCTCAGTTGTACTGGAGGCAGTTTCCGGTGTTTGATACCCTAAAACAAGATATAAAGATTATATTTGAGAGGGACCCGGCTGCCAGGAGCGCTATTGAGATAATCCTATGCTACCCCGGATTTCACGCCCTGTTCTTTTACAGGGTGTCTCACTGGCTCTGGGGAAAGGAGTTCTTTCTTATCGGGCGTATTGTTTCTCATCTTGGGAGGTTTTTTACCGGAATAGAGATACACCCTGGGGCTACTATAGGCAAAGGGTTTTTCATAGACCACGGTATGGGTGTGGTTATTGGGGAGACCTCTGAGATAGGAGATAACGTCACTTTATATCATGGCGTTACTCTTGGTGGTACCAGCTGGCAGAAAGGCAAAAGGCATCCCACCCTTGAAGACAATGTTGTTGTGGGTGCAGGGGCCAAGATACTTGGACCTTTCAAGGTCGGGAGGAACAGTATAATAGGCGCCGGTTCTGTCGTCGTCAAAGAGGTTCCGCCTTATTCTACTGTGATTGGCATTCCTGGAAGAGTAGTTCAGAGAGTTGGGGAGACGGGCGGAGTATATCAGCAGCTGCAGGCAGACCCTGAGGCAAAGGCGATTTCATGCCTTTATGAGCAGATAAGGATGCTGGAGGACAGGCTTCAGGTAATTGAAAAAGAATATAAGGGGCAGGCAGGGACGGAAGGTGAAGAGAAGGGCGCTGCCTGTAAGGACATTATGGAAGGTTCAGGTATATAAGGAAGGCCGGTAGCGGATTCATTCCGGGCCAGCCGCGGAGTATGGGGGCATCGGAGGAGTATAACGACGCACGGGCCCCAAGTGAGATGGAACATGCGACTATCAACAAAAGGACAATACGCAGTCAGGGCAATGGTGGATCTGGCATACTACTCGAAGGACAAGCCAGTAACATTGCAGGAGATATCCGACAGGGAAGAGATATCCATTAACTACCTTGAACAGCTCTTTGCAAAACTGAGGAGAAACAGGATCGTAAGCAGCGTAAGGGGACCTGGCGGCGGATATCTGCTTGCAAGCAGGGCTGATAAGATAAGCATTGGAGCTATAATAGAGGCCGTTGAAGAATCTCTGACTCCTGTGGCATGCATAGAAGGAGATGTAGGGTGCGGCAGGATAGACAAGTGCGTAACATTTAAACTATGGAAGGGGCTTGGGGACAGGATAAAGGATTTCTTAAACTCTATCACAGTACAGGACCTCTGTGACGACGCAGGCAGGATGTTTAATAATAAAGACACAGGAGCAGGAAGCAGAAAATGTGCTGCTTAGCTGTTGTTATTAATAAAGTGAAGGCAGGGAGGTAAAGGTGAAAGGCATATACATGGACAACAATGCAACAACCCCGGTTCATCCAGAGGTGATGGAGGTCATGCTTCCGTTCTTCAGTGAGCATTTTGGCAATCCATCCAGCATCCACTGGGCCGGCAGGGAAGTAAAAAAGGGGATCGAGACGGCTAGAGAGTCGGTTGCCTCCTTTCTGAAGTGTGACCCTAAGGAGATAGTGTTTACAGCCGGAGGTTCCGAAAGCGATAACCTGGCTATCAAGGGTGTATGTGAGGCCCTTAAGGATAAAGGGAACCATATAATAACAACAAGGGTGGAGCACCCGGCAGTCCTTCATACCTGCGAATATATGGAGAAGCAGGGTTTTCAGGTTACATACCTGCCAGTAGATATGGACGGGATGATAAACCTTGAAGACCTCAAAAGCGCCATCACGGACAAGACAATACTCATTACTATAATGTTCGCCAATAATGAGACAGGGACGATCTTCCCTATAGCAGAGATCGGAAAGATTGCAAAGGAAAGGAAGGTCACTTTCCATACCGATGCGGTTCAGGCAGCAGGAAAGATCCCTTTGGATGTGAATGCCCTTAATGTAGACCTTCTGACTATATCTGCCCACAAATTTTACGGCCCCAAAGGTGTCGGAGCCCTGTATGTGAGGAAAGGGACAAAGATGAAGCCGATGATCCACGGCGGCGGTCAGGAGAGGAACAGGAGGGCTGGAACAGAAAATGTGACCGGACTTGTTGGTATGGGTAAGGCGTGCGAGATAGCCATAAGAGACATGGACGCTGAAAGCGAAAGACTCCTCAAGTTAAGGGAAAGGCTCCATAAGGGGCTTTCACAGAAGATCGAGCATGTAAAACTTAACGGTCATCCATCAATGAGGCTTAACAACACCCTTAATGTGAGCTTTGAGTATGTTGAGGGTGAATCCCTTCTCCTCAATCTCGATATGGACGGAGTGGCTGCATCTTCAGGTTCCGCATGTTCTTCCGGCTCCCTTGAGCCGTCCCATGTCTTGACCGCTATGGGACTTCCCCATGAAGTTGCCCACGGCTCAGTCAGGTTCTCCCTTGGCAGGTCAAATACCGAAGCAGATATAGACAAGATTATAGAGATAATGCCTCCTGTTGTCGCGAGGCTCAGGGCGATGTCGCCGCTTTATGGAAAGTCGTTGAACCCATCGGTTGAAAGAACGACGGCAGTGTGTCAACATTAAAAAATAAAAAATTGGACACAGGTAGACACAGATGCAATATGATTTACACAGATTTTCAACCACCCCTTTGATTCCCCTCCTTAGCTAAGGAGGGGAGCACAAAGTGCGGGGTGGTTGAGGTAGAATAGGGACCAGTTCAAACAGAGGAGTCAATCATGTATAGCGAAAAGGTAATGGACCACTTCAAGAATCCAAGAAATGTTGGAGAGATTGAGAATGCCGACGGTGTGGGAGAGGTCGGAAACGCCGCCTGCGGCGACATCATGAAACTCACCATAAAGGTGGAGGACAATAAGATAGCGGATGTGCAGTTCAAGACCTTCGGTTGCGGCGCTGCTATTGCCACAAGTTCAATGGTGACCGAGCTGGTCAAGGGGAAATCCCTCGATGAGGCTGAGAAGATATCGAACGCTACAGTAGCTGAGGCACTTGACGGCCTTCCACCGGTAAAGATGCACTGCTCAAACCTGGCTGCGGATGCTTTACATGCTGCTATTGAGAATTACAAGAAGAAAAAGTAGGGCCAGCTTTATATACTTTGCAAAAACCTTGTAAACTAAGCATTGCTCATAACACAACCCCTTCTTTTAGGTTGTGTTCAGACGTTCCCTTGTCCATGCCGGATTTCTGCGGCAATCAAGCACTGCATATACTGAAACGTCAAGATTCATGATCTTATAGTAAATGGCGAATGGAAATCGTTTAGAGAGCATACGGTAATATCCAAAATGCATGGGATGTATACCCGCATATACCAGCAAGGAATCAATATCAGAAAAGAGGGAGTCTATGAAATAGCTGCCAAGACCGGTTTCCTGTTTCTCATAGAAACGAAACCCCTTTATCAAGTCTTGCGATGCAGAGTCAAGAATCCTGATTTTCATATCGTTTCGCGGATTCTCTTTTTTGCCGTTTCCCAATCCGTGAATGCTTCGCTGCCTTTTGATACAGATTCTTCACGCTGGGAAAGGACATCCTGGTGCCACGATGGGGATGGCACTTCTGCGGCATGATGACACAAGTCATCCCATATATCCTCCATCGTGCGAATCTTTTCTGCCGTAGTCATTTGTTCTATAGCTAGACTCATGTTTACCTCCAAAGCTATTATATCACAGCTTAATTTCTAATGGGGGCCTCTAACGGGGTAAAATTTCCTCTCAATGTGCATGAACAGTGTCATGAATGAAGATTTCCCCATTACCTTACTTCCAGCAGCACTTCTTAAACTTCTTCCCGCTGCCGCAAGGACGAGCCACCTTAGCTTTCCCCCTCCCTTGACGGGAGGGGGGAAAGTTTTGCAAGAGGCTCAAGATGAACGCTATCTTATGATAAGTAATACCAATTCGCATTCAAATAAAGACTTTTGAATGCTCAGGTATAATACCGAGTAAGCTTTCGTTAGGCTCAATAGTAGATGTTTGAAAGCAACTTGGTGTAAAACTACCCGTAAACTATCACAATACATAGGTAATGACAATTAACTTTATGGCAACATTGTCTTTGGTTGATCTCTATAATATCGCATTTCCCCTTTTTGGGCTGGTTATGTATTGACAGGCAACAGGGATGCTTGTATACTCCTTTTTCAAATCAATTTGAGCTGATAGGCGGGGGAAGATATGGCAATGAAGGTGATACGCAAGAAGATTCCTATGGGGACGGATGACTTTGTGACCTCAAAGTCAAAGATATTCAAATACCTTTCCGATAACTTCAGAACAGTGGTGATTGCATCATCCGTGATCGGGGTATTGTTTATAACCTACATAGGCTGGGGAACATACAGCAGACAGCGTGACCAGAAGGCCGCGGATGCGATGAGTGCTGCGATGAAGGTCTATCAGGCAAAGATTGAGCCTGCCGGTGCAACACCGGATACCTTTAAAACATCGGATGACAAATACAGGGCTGTCATAAATAAATTTGAAGATCTCTCAAAAAATTACAAGAGGATCGATATCGGTTCCATTGCCTTGTTTTATGCTGCCAGTGCCCATTACAACCTGAAGGAGTATGACAAGTCTATTGAGCTTTACAGCAAGTTGTTGACTGGTGAGGTCAAGGATACAAATCTTCATGGGAATATAAATGCGTATAAACTTAATCCTGGTATTTTAAGGGATTCAGCCATTTATGGTATCGCTCACTCCTATGAACAGAAGGGGGAAATAAAGAAGGGCATAGACTCATTACTTTTCCTGACCTCTACCGAGGATACCCATCTTAAAGAAATGGGGCTTTCAGCTCTCGGAAGGCTTTATGAAAAGAGTAACGACAAGGCAAAGGCCCTGGAGACCTATCAGAAGGTTATTTCAGATTTCCCGGAATCGTCAAATCTCCCCAGGATTAAAGAAAAAGTGGAAGGACTAAAGAGCTAATGATGGGTATAAGTAGATTGCAAACTGCAAACTGCAAACTGCAAACTGCAAATTTGAGATGGTTTATAGTTTTCCACTTTTCATTTTTCATTTTTCATTTTGCATTTCCAGCCTATGCCTCCGATTGGCCCACATTTCAGGGCGGCCCTTTAAGGAAAGGGGTCTCAGATGAACAGTTTAGAATCCCTGATAGGGTAGGGTGGAGGGTGGACATAAGAGAAGCGTTGTCTCCCTCGTATAAGCCTGTTGAGTTTTCAGTTCCGGTTGTCTCAGGTGATGAGATCTATGTTGGGACCTCGATAAAGATATTCTTCCGCCTTTCTGCAATGGATGGTTCCATACTCTGGAGCTTTAAGACCCCGGAGGGGATAGAGTCTACGGCTACGATATCTGAAGATTCAGTCTACTTTGGTGATAACAGCGGGACATTGTACGCATTACATAGGAAGGACGGGAGCCTTATCTGGAAGCACGAGAGCGGAGGCGAGATACTCTCATCACCTCTGGTTGTTAAGGGGATTGTATACCTTTCCAATGCGGTTGGAGATGTGTTTGCCCTGGATGCTTATACAGGGAAGAAACTCTGGCAATACAAGAGATCCGGGCAGAAGGGTTACAGTATAAGAGGTTCCTCATCTCCATCTCATGACGGCTCCAACCTTTATATCGGTTTTTCGGACGGGTTTGTCGTTGCATTAAACCCTTTTGACGGCACCCTTCTCTGGGAGAAAAGGCTTGCAGAGGCGAGGAGTCAGTTTAAGGACATAGATGCTTCCCCTGTGCCGGATGGCGATTCTTTGTATGTGTCGTTTTACGACGGGAGCCTGTATTCTTTAAAGGCAGTTGACGGCTCCATAAACTGGAAGTTCGATGACGGCGGGGTAGGGACCCCAGCCATTGGCAAAGATGCCGTTTTTCTTCCTTCATCCAGAGGGTCTGTTTATTCTCTGGATAAAATTACAGGAAAGCAAAATTGGGCCCATAAACTCGATAAAGCGATTGCATCATCCATTATTGCAGTTGACGGGTATCTTCTCTTCGGCCTGTCGGACAACGGGGTAAAGGCCATTGATGCCGAAAAGGGCGAAGAGAAATGGAGGTACGCCCCAGGTTCAGGGGTATACAATGGACTGGCCTATTCCAATGGGAATTTATATTTCATGTCTAATGGCGGTTTTATATACTCGATACCGTGTAAGTGAAAATCAAGGATGAGGGCGGAGGGCTGAAGGATGAATGTAAAACAAAAGGATGAAGGCTGAAGGATGAAAATGGCTTTAATTCATCCCTTATCCCTTATCCCTCAGCCTTGATCTCTTCATCCCTCATCCGTCATCCTTCATCCTTGTTGTTTTTGAGGTCCTCATGCCAAAGCCCCTAAACATAGCCATCCTCTGGCACATGCACCAGCCCTATTACAAAGACCTTGTTACAGGTAAGTATTTCATGCCGTGGGTG
>Ga0209324_10001429_pt1 | contig 16481 bp, 15 predicted proteins | sample Rifsed19ft3_FD_184015 | JGI IMG/M metagenome (GOLD analysis project Ga0209324, IMG submission 184015) | Soil microbial communities from Rifle, Colorado, USA - sediment 19ft 3 (version 2) | ecosystem: Environmental > Terrestrial > Deep subsurface > Rock core/Sediment | place: Rifle, Colorado...
GACGGCACCGTCCTGGAGGGCGGGACGTACTTCAACGACGGGGTCGGGCCCGACCCGTTCCCCTCTCCCGGCGGCACGTTCCCGTTCGCCGCCGAGGACTCCGTCGAACACGCGTACGCCCTCCCCGGGGACTATCGAGTCACGCTCACGGTGACGGACGACGACCGCGGGAGCGCGCAGGTCTCGTTCGAGATCCACATCGCGGGCGCGGACGAGCTGAAGTCGGAGGCGGCGTCTCTCCTCCGGGCTCTCAAGGGCGAGGCGATCGACCACGGCGACTGGCGGTTCGTCCGGAACCTGGACGACGCCGAGCGGTTCGTCTGGATGAGTCTCGGGTACGCGGCCCCGTTCCGGCCTCACGCGATCACAACGCTAGTGGCACCGGATGTGTCCGTCGCTAGGAACCTCGGAGACCGCGTGGACCTCGTCCTGGGGCCGTCCTGGACCGCGGGCCTGGGTTCGTACGCCGATCTCGTCATCAACTGGGCGAACGGCGTGGTCACGACGGTCGACCTGCCCGACAACTGGCCGAAGAAGTCCCTCCGGTATCACGACACGCTGTGGATCGACGCGTGGGAACAGGACGTCGCGGTCGAGTCGAAGCGGGACAAGACGACGGGGCTCGTCACGCTCAAGGTCCACGCTCACGACGCGAGCGTGGGCTTCTCCCTCTCCCTCGACGCGGACGCGGTCGCGGGCCTGTCATTCACGTATGAGATCCTCCCGTGGTGGATCGACGGCGCCCACCTCGACCCCGAGCTCGGGAAGAACGTGTTCCTCTGCGAACGCGCGGCGGTAGACGTACTGATCAAGCTCGAGGTCGAAGACGACGACGACGATGAGGATGACGACGACGGTGACGACGACGAGGACGACGATGGCGGGGATGATGATGGCGGTGACGACGAAGAAGGAGACGGCGACGACACACCCGGCGGCGCAGGCATCCTTGGCGGCGACGGCGACGAGGGCGGTGAGGATGACGACGAGGATGATGACGAGGATGATGACGATGATGAGGACCGCGGCGGTTGCGGTTGCTCGGGCAGCGATGGCGACGACGATCGCGACGGCTGCGGCGACGACGGTGACGACGACGAGGACGACGATGGCGGGGATGATGACGGCGGCGACGACGGCGATCGCAACCCCGGCGGCCCGGATGTCCTCGACGGGGACGGCGACGACGACGAGGGCGGGGATGATGATGACGACGAGGACGACGACGACGACTGCGACTGCCCCGACCGGGACGATGACGACGAGGACGACGATGATGACGATGACGACGACTCAGGCGTCCGCACGGTCCACTGCCGGCTCACGGCGAGCATGTGGACCCCCGAGAAGCGTGCAGACCTCGACGCCGAGTGCGATCTGATCGCAAACCTCCTCGTGAAGGCGGACGAGATGCTCGCGCGGATTGCGCTCGCGGAGGCGATGGAGGCGCCCGTCAACGATCCGGACGACCAGGGGAAGGTGGACCGGGAGATCTCACGGTCCGAGCGGTCCCTCGCGGAGGCGTACGAGGATTGGGGCCTCCTGGAGTACGGGAACGCGATTTGCGACTTCATGCGCTCATGGCAGCACGCGCAGCGCGCGATGGCGATCGCCCAGAGGTGAGTCAGCCAAGTCCAAGCAAGCCCCGTGGTCAGGGTCACGGCTACCGCACCCACGAGGACGGTCACACGGATGCGTGTCCAGCCCCTCCGCAGGCTCGCAGATCGCCTCTGCACTTCATCGAGCTACCGTAGGCGCACGGCGATGTCGATCCGACACTGGGCAGGTATGCCCCAGACGTCGACGCTCTGCCCCCGATGGGCTCCGGTCCCGGAAATCAGGTGAACCCGGCTGATCTTGCGACCCCATGCGACGAGCTTCTCTCCGACGACGGCATCGCCTGGTTCACGAAGCTCGGTCAACGTTCCCCTCCTTCATCAGCGCGTCCACGACCCGGAATGCCTGCTCGGGCTCCATGCCGAGCGCCTCGACGATGTCCGACACGTGGGTCGACCGTCTTCCTCTCAGGTACTTCAGAATCGCCGCCGTGGCCTTCGCCTCTGTCCACGCCCTAACGACGACGATCTTTGTCTCCGCGAGTTCCTCGATGTACCGCGAAATCGCCTGCTCGATGAACTGCGTCCGCGAGCGCATCCCTGTTCGCCCTACGATGTCGTCGATCTCCTGGAGTTGTCTCTCCGAGAGCCGTAGGGAGGTCGTCGGTTTTCCCGCCCCTCTGGTGCGTCTTCCAAGTCGCACGCCTTGCATGCAATACATGTATTGCATTCCTCGTACTTAAGGGAGGCGTTTACAAGTACACCGGCGATGACACGTCAGGACTTCGAGTTCACGCACCTAATCAGGCCTTCGAAGCTGCGTAGTCGAGGGCAGACTCGAAGATCGCCCGACCGTCTCCGGGGGCCTCCGGATCTCCCGTCCGCGTCCAGTCAGGATGGAGATACCGGAAGAACGCGCGCTCGGGGTGGGGCTGCACGCCGAACACGTTCCCCTCGCGGTTGCAGATGGCGGCGATGTTGTCCAGCGCACCGTTCGGGCACCACGGGTAGCCCGCGTACCGCCCCTGATCGTCCACGTACCGGAACACGACCTGGTCGTTGTCGATCAGCTCGCGGAGCATCTCCCGTTCCCGTTCCTTGGGGAGGAGGAACTTGCCCTCGCCGTGCGCGGAGACGAACACGCGGACCTCGCCCCTCCTAAGGCCGCGGGTGAACGCGCACGTGCCGCCGTTCTCGTGCTTCAGGTACGAGGGCCGGCATTCGTAGTGCGCGGAGTCGTTCGTCGCCAGCACCGCCTCGGGCTCGTCCGTCATCGGGCCCCGGAGCGCGGGCAACATCCCCGCCTCGACGAGCACCTGGAATCCGTTGCAGACGCCGAGGACGGGTCGCCCGGAGCGGACGAAGTCCTCCAGGTCCGCGCCCAGCTTGCTCTTCATCCGGGCGGCGAAGATCGCGCCCGCGCGCACGTAGTCCCCGTTCGCGAACCCGCCGGGGAGGAACAGGAGGTCGTAGTCCGCGAGTTGCCGGCGGAACTCGGGCGGGGCCTCGCCCGTCAGCTGCTTGAGGTGGACCTTCTCGGCCTGCGCGCCGAGGAACCGCATGTACGCGGCGCTCTCGTCCTCGCAGTTCGTTCCCTCGAGGAGGAGCACGCAGACGCGCACGTCCGCCCGGTTCATCCGACCACCAGCCGGGGGATGGCGTGCGTCCAAGCCTCGCGCATCTCGCCGACGGGAACCTCGACGGAGTCCCGGCCCCGCCGGATGTGCAGGGTCCCGCCGCCCGTCGTGCCGATCCGATGGATCGGGACGTGGAACAGGTTCGCAAACGCCTCCTCCCGCCCGTGCCGGACCTCCACGAGCCACCGCGCGTTCGTCTCCGAGAAGAGGAGGAGGTCGAGCCGGAGCGGATCGAGATGCCCGAGGTCGAGGGTCGCCCCGAGGTCTCCGCCGAGGCACATCTCTGCCGCGGTGACGACCAGCCCGCCCTGGGAGAGGTCGTGGCACGCGGCCGCGTGGCCCGCGCGGATCGCCGCCAACACGCCCTCGATCCCGCCACGGAGCGCAACGACGTCCGCGTCCGGGACCGTCGCGCTGGAGCCGCCCGCGAGGCGGAAGTACTCGCTGCCGCCCATCTCCTGGCGGGTGTCGCCCACGACGTACAGAGGGTTCCCCGCCGCCTTCAGGTCCGACGTCGCGCACGTTCGGAAGTCCTCCACGATCCCGACGCCCATCACGACGGGCGTGGGGGGCACCGCCCCGAGAGGGCTCTCGTTGTAGAAGCTGACGTTCCCGGACGGGATCGCGATGCCGAGCTGCCCCGCCAGGGTCCCGATGCCGCGCAACGCCTCCCGGAAGGCCCCGAGGCGGTCCGGCTTCTCCGGGTTCCCGAAGTTCATGCAGTTCGTGAGGGAGTGCGGACGCGCGCCGACCGCCGCCAGGTTCCGACACACCTCGTCGACCGCGCTCGCGCCGCCGCGGAACGGGTCGATCGCGGTGAACTGGGGCGTCGAGGCGCACGCGATCCCGAGCGCGCGGTACGAGTCGAGGAGCGGGCGGATCACGGCGGCGTCTCCGTGGCTTGACTTCCCGATCTTCCCGTGCAGCGGCTTGATCACCGTGGACGCGCGGACCTCGTGGTCGTACTGGCGGACGACGAGCTCCTTGCTCGCGACGTTCGGGGACGCGAGGACCCGCAGCAGCGTCTCCGCGTAGTTGTGGGGCTCCGGCGGGATGCGCTCCGGCGGCGGGGCCGCGGGGACCTTCAGATCGAACGGACGCGTATACTCGGGGCCGCCGGTGTAGAACTCCAGGTCCAAGTCGAGGACGACTTCCTCGCGGTACCACACGCGGCAGCGGTCTCCCGGGACGGCGCGGCCGATCGGCGCCGCCGGAACATCATACAGCTCGCAGATCGTGAGCACGCGTTCCACATTCTCCGGCGGCACCGCGAGCATCATCCGTTCCTGGGACTCGCTCACCCAGATCTCCCAGGGCGCGAGCCCCTCCTCCTTGAGGGGAACGCCCTCGAGGTGGACCTCTGCGCCGAGGCCTCCGTTCCTCGCCATCTCCCCGACGACGCAGCTCAGGCCGCCGCCGCCGAGGTCCTTCATCCCGTGCAGCAGGCCCTGGCGCGCGGCCTCGAGGCACGCGTGAATCAGCGGCTCCTTCACGATCGCGTCCCCGATCTGGACGGCGCCGCCGGACCACGCCTCCGCCGCCTCTTCCGTGAGGTCCGCGGACGCGTACGTCACCCCGTGGATGCCGTCGCGTCCGGTGCGCCCGCCGCACAGCACGAACACGTCGCCGGCCTTCCCGACCCGGTTCCGCTGGATCTGGGACTTCCTTGCGAACCCCACGCACCCGACGTTCACGACGATGTTGCCGACGTACCCCTCGTCGAACTGGATGAGGCCGGAAACGGTGGGGATGCCGACGCGGTTCCCGTAGTCGCGGATCCCGGAGACGACGCCGCCAAACAGGTATCGCGGATGCTTCGTCCCCCTCGGGAGCGTCTCGAACGCATGGTCGAGGGGCCCGAAGTGGAGGGGATCGCAGAGCGCGATCGGCTGCGCGCCCATCGCGAGCACGTCCCGAAGGATGCCGCCGATCCCGGTCGTCGCCCCGCCGTACGGCTCTACGGCACTCGGATGGTTGTGGCTCTCGATCCTCAGGGCATACGCGTGGTCCTCGTCGAACTCGCAGACCCCCGCGTCCCCGCGGTCCAGCACCCACGGCGCCTGGACGGGGAAGATGAACTCCTTGAGGAAGACCTTCGACGACTTGTAGCAGCAGTGTTCGGACCACGCCTGCCCGAGGGACTGCAGCTCCACGTCCGTCGGGTCGCGGCCCAGGCCCCGGAAGTGGGACTGAATCGTCCGCATCTCGGCGAGGGAGAGCGCGAGGCCCATCCGCTCGTCAACCGCACGCAGTTCCTCGTCCGATGCGTCTCGGAGCCCCACCTCGGCGAGCGGGAACGGCACGGGTCGCTGCCGGGACACGTCACGCACGACCGCGCCTCACAGCCAACCCATTCCCGTATACTATACATTCTTTTGGCGGGGTTCCTGCGTCACCGTGGATTTCGCATCTTCGGCCGGTTTGTCGGTCATGGTCCGGCGGACCTTCCGCCAGCGGCCGATCGTGGACATCACGAGCAGAACGCCGACGAAGACGACCCCGCCGCCACACGCCACCTCGGCAGCAGGGTCTACACAGAACGGCTCGCACGACGGCCCTGGCGGCGCCCGAGGCGTGATCAGGAAGTTGAGGGCCAGCGCGATGAGGACGAGTCCGATGAGCATCGGGGCCCAGACTCCCAGGACCTCGCGCACTCGAGCGCGCATCGCCCCGGCAAGGGGCGCGCCCTTAAAAGCGTCCGGAGTCGGGAGGAGTCCCCCGGGCGGTTCGTGATCGCGACGCGGCGTGGCCAGCCTATCGCGACATGAGGCGGATGATCGCCTCCGCGGGCTCCCCGTTCGCCTCTTCGAGCGCCTTACGGGCTTCCGCCTGGGTCACGCCCGCCTTCTCCGCGACGAGTTGCACATCCTCGTCCGGGATCACGAGCGGCGCGGCCACGGCGGCCTTCGAACCGGGGCGGTCTCGGATCAAGGGCTCCCCGACGACCTGGACCGTCTTCTGTCCCTGGACGGTCATCATCGTGACCTGCGCGCGGGAGAACACGTACTCTTTCGTGGCGGTGCGGATGACGACTTCCTCGACGCCCGCGATCTCCTCCTGCTCGATCCCGAGACGCTTCATCATCTGCTTCATCTGCTTCGGGTTCATGCGGCCGCCGGGGACCATCGACGCCGCCAAGGAGAGGGCGCGCGATAAACCTTGGCGTCGAGCGGAGGTCTGGGTCGCCGGGACCGCCCAATGAGTAAGAGCTTCTAGAGCGAACCCGCGGTTTCATCCGATGGCAATGCCGCACACCTTAATAGTCGCGCCACGCATCGGAACGCGTCCATGCGCATCGCAGTCGTCTTCAAGGACCGTTGCCAGCCGAACCGCTGCAACCACGAGTGCATGGCATTTTGCCCGCCACAGCGCACGGGGACCGAGGTCATTTGGATCGACCCGGAGACGGGGAAGGCCGCGATCAGCGAGGAGACGTGCATCTCCTGCGGAATATGTATCAAGAAGTGCCCCTTCGACGCGATCCGGATCATCGGCCTGCCCGAGCCCCTCAAAGAGGACCTGATCCACCAGTACGGCCGAAACGAGTTCCGTCTGTTCCGCTTGCCTGTCCCCCGACGCGACGGCATCACGGGCATCCTCGGGCCGAACGGGATCGGCAAGACGACGGCGCTTTCGATTCTCTCGGGCGAGTTCGCGCCGAACCTGGGCCACTACCGCCGCAAGCTCCCCTATTGGGACGACGTCCTCGCGGCGTACAAGGGCACGGAGCTGCACGACTACCTGCAGGGCATCGCGGAGAAGACGATCCGCACCGCAATGAAGCCGCAGTACGTGGACAAGATCTCGAAGCTGTACAAGGGTAAGGTCCGCGTCCTCCTCAAGAAAGTGGACGAGGGCGGGCGCACGAAGGAGGTCGCACAGGCCCTGAACATGGAGTCGTTCTTGGACCACGAGGTGGCGACGCTCTCCGGCGGGGAGCTGCAGAAGGTTGCGATCGCCGCGACGATGCTCAAAGACGCGGAGGTGTACTTCTTCGACGAGCCCTCGTCGTACCTGGACATCCACGAGCGGCTCCGCGTCGCGCGGACGATCCGCGAGTTGGCGGCGCGGAAGCGCGTCGTCGTCGTGGAGCACGACCTGGCGGTGCTGGACTTCCTCGCCGACCACGTCTTCCTCCTCTACGGCTCCGAGGGCGCGTACGGCGTCGTGGCGCAACCGCATCCCGTCCGGACGGCGATCAATGTGTACCTGCATGGATATCTCAAGGAGGAGAACATCCGATTCCGGGACCGGGACATCACGTTCGAGGTCCGGCCGCCGCGAGGCGAGTGGAAGGCGACGGAGCTGCTCCGGTTCGCGGACCTCACGAAGGCGTATGATGGATTCTCCCTCCAGGTCGACGGCGGGCGGCTGCGGAAGGGTGAGGTCGTGGGGGTCGTCGGGCCGAACGCGACCGGGAAGACCACGTTCGTGAAGATGCTCGCGGGCGTGGAGAAGCCCACGCGCGGGACGGTCGAGGGGAAGTGGGCGGTGTCGTACAAGCCGCAGTACCTGGAAAGCGCGTACGAAGGAACGGTCCGTTCGCTGCTCGTGGAGGCCATCGGGAAGAAGGCGGACTCCGGGTACTTCGATGCGGAGATCGCGGAGCCGTTGCGGATCAAGGGGATCATGGAGCGGGACGTCACATCCCTCTCGGGCGGTGAGCTCCAGCGCGTGGCCGTTGCCCTCTGCCTCGCGCGCGACGCGGACATTTACCTGATCGACGAGCCGTCCGCGTATCTGGACTCGAATCAGCGGATGGAGACCGCGAAGACGATCCGGCGCGTCATGGAGAAGGAGGGGAAGACCGGACTCATCGTGGACCACGACGTGTACTTCATCGACCTCGTGAGCGACTCGATCATGGTCTTCGGCGGCGAAGCCGGGCTGCGGGGCGTCGGTCGCGGTCCGTTCGACATGCGCAGGGGGATGAACGAATTCCTTCAGGATGTGGGCGTCACCTTCCGGCGGGACAACGAGACAAACCGGCCGCGAATCAACAAGGAGGACTCACGCTTGGACCGCGAGCAGAAGTCCGCGGGCGAGTACTACTACGCGGTCGCGGAATGAACTTCGGACGGCCAGGGGGACGCAACTGTGCGGACGAACTTCGGGCCAGCCCGGCTCGGTGACCCGGGACATGCGCAGCGTACATGTACTGAGCGGGGCTATTCGGTAAGGGGAACATGAGCGCCGCCGAGACGATGGGACACCCGATCGCACGATTCGGTTTCCGCGCCCCAGGACGGAAGAAGGCCGAGGCGCTCGATCTCCTCGTCGACACCGGCTCGACGTACACGTGGCTTGACGCACGCCTTCTCCGCAAGCTCGGGGTGGTCCCGCGTCGCAGGTGGAAGTTCGAGACGATCGAAGGCAGAAGGGCGGAACGGCGGTTGGGCGAGGCCGTGGTGGCCTACGGCCGAGAAGAGGCGACCACGATCGTCGTCTTCGCTCGGCCCACGGATGCCCAGGTGCTGGGCGTCCACGCGCTCGAGGGACTCCGCCTCGCCGTCGATCCCATGACGAAGCGGCTCCGCCGGCTCCCGACCGTGTTGGCGGTGTGAGGTTCGACGCTCGACGAGATGCCGGCCTTCGGGTCCGGCAGCGTCATGCTTCCGGCCGGCGGAACAGTCTGTCCGTGGGGGTTCACGCTCGCGACGCAAGACGGGCATGAGAACCGTCTGCCCGACGAAGTGCGGGTTGATGTTCCCGATCATCGGCCTGCCGCCCGTCGCCCCGGCGAACGTGCCTGGAACTGTTCGGACTTTAGGGAAAGTGAACGAGTTCCGGCGGGACTAGCGAGACAAACCGGTCGCAGGTGCGTGCACGAATCGAACTCTCCCTCACGCGACGCCTTCGCGGACCTCCCGGTGCCGTAGCGCCGCCTTCCGGCGCTTGTTGTACCCGATCCAGATCCCGATGCCCACGAGGATCGTCACGATCGCGACGAGGTCGACGAGTTCGAACGTATCCACGAACTCGCGCCAGCCCGAATAGAGGTAGTATCCCGCGACCGTGAGCACGCTGTTCCAGATGACCGCGCCGCCGAACGTAGCCGCCAGGAATGGAACAACCGGCATCCGCCCCGCGCCCGCCGGGTAGGCCACGATCGAGCGAGCGCCCGGCACGGAACTCGCGAGGAACACGCCCGCCGTCCCGTATCTCCGGAACCACGATTCCGCGCGATCGAGGTCCGACGCGTCGAGGAAGAGGTACCTCCCCCATTTCAGCACGAACGGACGGCCGAGCCGCAGGCCGAGGTAGTACGCGCCGCCGGAGCCGAGCATCGCCGCCACGCTCGCGACGAGCACGATCACGGGCACGCTCATCCGGCCCTCGAACGCGAGCGCCCCCGCGAAGGGGAGAACGACCATGCTCGGGATCGGCGTGATCACGCCCTCGATGAACATGAAGAGGAAGATGCCCGGGTACCCGAGGGTCTGGACGCCGGACGCCATGAAGTCCGTGAGCGCCCCGAGGAGGGACACGCCCGCCGATTGGCGGTGTCACTATCAACGTTTCGAGAACCGTGCTCAGGTCGTGCACCCGCCACGGGACACCCCAACAACCGACGCGGTCCGGGACGAAGTCGCCCAACGCGATCGGCTACTGACGGAATGATCCGGGATCCAGGATCGGTTCCGGGTCACCACCTCAGGAAGTGGCGACCCGGGGCATGCACAGCCGCGTGGCCCAGGGACCTACGCATCACTCCCTACCCCGAGGTGGACACCGAGCCGCTCCGCCGCCAGCGCGCGCTCCTCCGCAACGAGCTCCCCACGGACGTACGTCGCGACCGGGAAGACGGCCTCCATCCCCTCGAACGGCGTCCACCCACACTTGCTGTGAAGATCTCGCGCGCGAATGGGCCGGACGTCGCGCGGGTCCACGACGATGAGGCTCGCGGGCCTCCCCGGTTCGAGGACGCCGAGGTCCAGTCCGAGGATCTCCGCCGGCCGTCGGGCGGCGACATCCACGAAGCGGGCGATGTCGAGGTCGCCTGCCTTCGCCTTCCGCAGGAGGAGAGGAAGAGCCGTCTCCACCCCCGGGAGACCGGGCGGCGCCTCTTCAAACGGCACGTCCTTCTCGGTCTCCGTGCGCGGGGCATGGTCGCTCGCGACGGCATCGATTCGCCCCTCGACGAGGGCACGCCAGAGGGCCTCGCGATCCTCCGGCGGGCGCAGCGGCGGGTTCACCTTCCCAAGCGTCTTGAGGCGCCGGTTCGCGTCGAGGAGCAGGTGGTGCGGCGTCGCCTCCGTCGTGAACGATGTCCCCGAAAGCGCGTCCAGGGCCGCGCGGGAGGTGACGTGTGCGATGTGGATGCGGACGGGTCGTTCGAGGGTCTTGGCGGCGTCCGAGAGCTTGCGGATCGCGGACGACTCCGCCTCGGGTGGTCGGGCCGCGTTGTGCTCCTCCAGGGAGGTCCCCGCTTGGGCCGCGATCATCGATGCGTCCTCCGCGTGGACCGTCGCCCTTAGTCCTGTGACGGCGAGCGACTCCACGATCGCTCGCTGCGTCGCGTCGTCCGTGACCTCGAGGTCTCCCGCACTGTGCGCGGTGTACATCTTCCCCGGAGCACCCAGGGATGCCCACCTCTTCGCATCCCGCGCGGATCGAAGGGCGCCGTACAGCCCGAAGTCCACGTTCGCCTTCCGACGGACCGCGCGCACCTTGTCCTCGAACGCGGTCCGGCTCGTGACCGGCGGCTCGGTGTTCGGCATGTCGAACACCGCGGTCACGCCGCCAATCGCCGCCGCCGTCGTCCCCGTGGAGAAGTCCTCCGCCTCCGTCATCCCCGGCTCGCGGAAGTGGACGTGGAGGTCCACGCCGCCAGGGAGGATCAAGCGGTCCCCATAGTCTCGCCGCTCGTCCCCCACGAGGGTCTTCGCGATCCGCACGATCCGACCCGACTCGACGCCGATCGAGAGCGGTTCCAAGACTCCGCGGAAGAACACACGCCCCTCAAGCACGAGCATGGGCGTCGAGCACCCTCCGCACGATCGGTCCCCGGGGCTCGACCTCGGCCCACACCTCGGACTGGAACCGGTAGATCCGCGTCTCCGTGTCCAGCCACGCGTCGGGAAGGAGCCCCGCCTTCACGCACGTCTGCGAGAGGAATTCCTCCGGATCCCAGCCCCAATCCACCGCGACCTGCGGGAGGAGCAGGCCGCGGGCGACGCCCTGGGCCGCCTGAAGCCCGTCGACCCCGACACGGACCTGGGAGGGGAGGAGCTTGGGCTTCCGGACCACGATCAGCTCCGGCGGCGTGAGGATGCTGACCTCCACGACGACCGCGTCGAGCTCCGCCTCCGAGAGCGGCGGGAACCGCGGGTCCTCCGTCGCGCCCTCCGCGGCCTTCATGATCGCCTTCACGAGGGAGAAGAAGGGGGACGGGTAGCCGATGCAACCCCGCAGCTCCTCCGCAGGATACGTGTTCACTGTGACGAACGCGCCAGACTCCCGCTCGAACGAGGCGGGCACGGAGAACGCGGGGACGGCCTGGCGGCGCACGCGGGACTCGATCGTCTCGCGGGCCATGCGCACGGCGAGCTCGCCCTCCGCATCCGAGTACATCGGGCGCAGGATGCGAACGGTTCGCATAAAGGTTGGCCGTTGAATCGCAGCGCGGGAACCCGGCGGGAACCCGTACGGAACTTATTAAGCGCGGGCTTCGATACGGACCGCGTGAAGTCGCCGCGCGTGCCCGTGATGGAGATCATGACGCAGGAACCGATCACCGCGCCGCCGGAGATGACGCTCGACCGGGCGTCCGCGATCATGCGGGATCGGGGCGTGGGGAGCGTCATCGTGGTCGACCGGCACATGCCCGTCGGGATCCTCACGGAGCGAGACATCGTCACGAAGGCGTGCGCGGACGACCGGGCGCCATCGTCGATGACGATTGGCGAGATCATGAGCGCCCCCGTCACGGTGATCGGGCCCGACGACGACGTGGAGGAGGCCGCCCGGAAGATGAGCGCGGGGCGGATCCGCCGCCTGCCCGTCGTCCAGAAGGGGAAGCTGGTCGGCGTCGTCACGGAGAACGACATCCTCCGCCTCCTCCCGCACCTCGTCGAGCTCACGCGCGAATGGGCGCGCACGGGGATGTACGAAGAGGGCCCGGGGCCCGTCGAGGGACATTGCGACGTGTGCGGCGTGTACTCCAAGGAGCTCTTCCGCGACGGGAAACTGCTCGTGTGCCCGGACCACCGGACTGGATGAGAGGGCCCTCTTCTCGTCTTGCATCGCGGCTTCATTCACTGGTTCGACCCCCAGCGGCGCACGATATTCATGGTAGGAGGATCTGGCGCCCTGCCTTCTCCATTCCCCGCGCGAGACTGCGCCGTAAATAGAATGAGCTTATGTCCAAGACGGTGATTCGGAATCACGCGCGCCGCTGCGCTCATCGTAACCGCACCGAGCGCTTCCCCGGAAGAGGAACGCTTCACCTCGGAGGCCGAGGGACCGGGGGAGCGGGAGGAGCCCCCGCAAGCAGCCGCCGAAGATACCGTGAAAGCAAGGGGAGTGAACATCCTCGGCATTGTCTCTGCGATCTTGATGTTTGTCAGCTTGATCTTGCCATGGTGGACGCTTACGGTGGAAGGAGGGTATGGTGCGGGGACTACGTCGTTTTTCCTGATCGGACCATCCCCATCTCTTCCCGCCAACTCCGCAATCTTCGCGATCTGGCTCGCCCTTGGTCTCGTTGTGGTGAGTGGGATTTCGAGTCTAGTCGGTAGCGTGAAAGTGGGGGCGAGGAGTGCCTTGTTATGGGGAGGGATACTGGCTGCGCTCTCGCTCGTCACTTTTGCAATAGGTCTGCAGGTCTTCATCTCGGGTGTATTCCTCAGAGTTTCCTTGTTCTATTCAGGACCCTTCGATGGTGGTTACACCGCGTCTGCTTACCTTTCGTTCGGCTTCTGGCTGGCATTGGTTGCGGTTATCATGGCTATCGCCGCATATCGGAGAAGTCCGCATTCTGGGACGCCGGACCCTTGATCCCTCGAGAGAGGAAGGCGTCCCGTCCCCTCAGACCGCGAGGGCGAGGCTGAGGAATGTGAGCGCGGGTAGGGCAACGGCGGCGTTCGCGAGGAGCCCACGTCCCGCCGGAACGAGGGTCACGACCGTCGCGGATATGGACGCCGCGAGCAGCGGCGGGGGGAACACGGAGGGCATGAGTACTGCCAGGGCCGCCATCCCGCTCGCGACCTTCGGCGGCGCGTTCGGTTCGGTGAGCACGGCGACCACCGCGAACACCCCGCCTAAGAACGTAGCGACCGACGGGCAGGGCCAGCCGAGGACGACGGACATCCCTGCGTGCAGGGCCATCGCCGCCAAGGCGCCGGTCATAGGGTTCCGCATGCCCCCCGGCTCCACGCGACGCGCGCGGTTCGCGGACATGCGATCACCAGGTCGAGACCAGGAGCGGGATCACGAGGCATCCCATCAGGTGGACGCGCCGGACGCCGACAAGGGGCGGCACGAGCCCGAGGGCGGCCGCCGTCCCGAGGACGAGGAGACCGGGCGGTCCCGACAGGAGGAACACCGCCACGGTCAGCGCGCCGGCGATCCCGCGGGCGAGGCGGCCGTACCGGACCCGACCTGCAAGCACCGCAAAGGGCCGGGCCAGGCGCACCGTGGCGGCGTACGAGACCGCCGCAGAGACGAGGAGCGCGAGAAGGACCGCTGCAAGGAGGGGCGGCACGTACCCGGCGGGGGACCACGGGGGAACGCCGTCTGCGAGGCCGTCCAGGGCGGCGGCGACCCCGCTCCGGGCGCGGAGGATCACGAACAGGGCGACGAGGGTGAACGTCGTCGTGGCGGCGCCCGCAGCGCCCGCCGCGAACAGGAACTCCCGGTCCGCGTCCGTGTCCTCCTTTGGCTCCCCGCCCGCGAGGAGCTGGGCCACGACCGTGGCGTTCGTCCCGCCGAGTCCCGGGATCCACGAGACGGAGGCACCCGCGAAGGTGCCGGAGAGCAGGCCGCGGGTCCGCCGCCAGGCCGGGAGCGGGTCCGGTGGTCCGATCTCCTGTGGGGGCAGGCGCCCCCGGGTCCGCATGCTCATGAGGAGGGTCGGGAGCCCAAAGAGGCCGACGAACAGGGGGAAGAGGACGAGGGACTCGGCTCCGATGGAGAGCGGAGCACCACCTCGTGGAAGGAACCCGGGCCGCAAGACGGTCCATCCGAGGACGCCGGACGCGAGGAGCAGGGCCAGCGCCCACGCGCGCTTCCCGCCGGCGCCCGTGCCGTCCCGCCTCCGACCTTCCGTCGCGAGGAGCAGGGCGATCAGGAGGAGGAGCAGGAGCGGCATCAGGGGCCGGAGCTTCGCGTACGCGGCCACGGGTTCGCCGAGCAGGAGGCGGAACGGGAGCACGAGGAGGAGCGCGAGGAGGGAGCCGAGGAACGCGCCCCGCGCGCCGAGCAGGACCGCCTCGTGCCCGCGGCCCCGCGCGAGGAGGCGGTGCCCGGGGAGCACGCTCAGGGCCGTGTCGGAGTCCGGGGCCCCGAGGAAGACGGCGGGCAGGAGCGCCGCCATCCCGTGCGCGACGCTCGCGGCCGCGAGGAACGCCCCGAGCAGGAGGACCGCGTCGTCCGTGATCGCCGCCAACGGCCCGAGGAGCGCGGGGGAGGCCGCGATGATGACGAGCGCGACGTTGTTCACGTGCACGCCCGGCAGGAGTCCCGTCGCGAGGCCGATGACAGAACCGAGGACGGCGAACGCGAGGACCACGAAGAGGAGCGTGACACCCTCCACGGGGCCGCGCAGACGCGTCCGACAGGATGAGACCGCGCACTGCGTGTACGCATGGATCCCGCCGGAATCATGCTACATGCAGCCGACGGACTTAAGTATAACCAGGGGAATAACCAACCATGGCGACGTCCAGGCTGCGGAGGTGGGGGCGGTCCCTCGGAGTCGTCATCCCCCGCGAGGAGGTTCTCCGGAAGGGCCTGAAGGCGGGACAGCAGGTGGAGGTCTCGGTGGAGGCCTTGGCCGGACCGGACGACTTTTCGGACCTCGCCGGGACCGTCACGTGGCGGAGGGACGCACAAGCCTACAAGGACGAGCTCCGCCGAATCTCGAGGACGTGACCGTTGCGCTACTACTTCGACACATACGCCTTGATCGAGCTCCTCTCGAGAAAGGACTTTGTCCGGTACTCGGCCAAGGGTTTCGTGACCTCGCGCTGGAACCTGGCGGAACTGCTCGTGGTCGATCTCCGGGAGCACGGGGAGGCCGCGGCACGGCGGCATTTTCAGCGGTTCCTGGGGGCCTGCGAGGATCCGACGGACGAGGACCTGTTCCAAGCCGCTCGGTTCCGGGAGGAACAGCGCAGGCGTCGCCGGCTCCTTTCGTACGTTGACGCCCTGGGCTATGTGCTCGCGACACGCCTGTCCGTCCGGTTCCTCACGGGGGATGGGGCGTTCCGCGGGCTCCCCCACGTGCTCTTCGCGAAGTAGACTCCGCCAAGAGACGTGGCGCGGATGGGAGCTCGCTCGAACCGAGGATGTCGTGCCCGCGGACGGCTACTCGCCCCACCCGCCGCCGCCGGGCGTCTCCACGACCACGAGATCGCCGCGCCGGATCTCCTGCGTCATCTTCGACGGCAGCGGGATCTCCGCGCCGTCCCGCATGAGCACGTTGCGACCCGGTCGGCCATCCCCGCCCCCCGCGAGGCCCTTCGGTGGGAAGCGACGCCGGTCCGACACGATCGTGAGCGTCCCCTCGTCTCCCAGGAACCGGATCGCGCGGCGCACGCCGTCCCCGCCACGGAAGCGACCGACACCCCCGGAGCCCGGGATCAGGCGGTACTCCTCGACGCGGATCGGGTACGCGAGCTCGAGCGCCTCGACCGGCGTGTTCCGCGTGTTCGTCATGTGCGTGTGGACGCCGGACATGCCGTATCGGTAGGGGAGCGCCCCCTCGCCGCCCGCGATCGTCTCGTAGTACGCGAAGTCCCGCGATCCGATCAGGAGGTTGTTCATCGTCCCCTGGGACTGCGCGGGGACGCGGTCCGGGAAGGCGCGCGCGAGGGCGAGGAACAGCGCGTCGACGATCCGCTGGGACGTTTCAACATTCCCCGCTGCCACGGCCGCGGGCGCGCGCGCGTTCACGAGGCACCCCTCGGGAGCGGTCACGTGGATCGGCGCGTAGCAACCCGCGTTCGGCGGCGCGTCCGGGTCCGTGAGGCATCGGAGGACGTAGTATGCCGCGGACAGCGTCACCGCCAACGGGGCGTTCACGTTCCCCGGAGACATCCCGTCGGTCCCCGCGAAATCGACGTGG
>Ga0209324_10001430_pt1 | contig 16478 bp, 17 predicted proteins | sample Rifsed19ft3_FD_184015 | JGI IMG/M metagenome (GOLD analysis project Ga0209324, IMG submission 184015) | Soil microbial communities from Rifle, Colorado, USA - sediment 19ft 3 (version 2) | ecosystem: Environmental > Terrestrial > Deep subsurface > Rock core/Sediment | place: Rifle, Colorado...
TAGATTTTCTTATTCGATTAAACAGAGGATAAAATATTGTACGAATTTCAAATTCTTAAATCAGTAGATCCTAAAACTTGGAACAATAATTTAAAAAAAAGCAAGTACTCGATTTTCTTTCAGACACATGAATACTTGATGTCAGAAGTATCCACTCCAAACAAATTCCCAGTTTTTATCAATATAGTTGATGAATCAAAAAATATTAAAGGACAATTGGGTCTTGTTATTCATAAAAGTGTAAAGGCTTACTCTTCAACTTTGATGATGAAAATTATGAATTTATTTTCTTATTTTGGTTCTAGAGCTTTGTGGGTGGGAGGACCAATTATTCATGAAGAAAATAAAACACTACGAATACATATTTTAAAAAAAATCATAGAAGCAATTGAAAATATATCTAATGAAAATAATTTAGTATTGATTAGTGGATATACACCACCTCAAGATTACTTAATAGATGATGATTACAAAAATGAATTCAATAACCAAAGATATCATATTAATAATTTTTTTACATATGCGATTGATTTAAGTAGTGATCTAGATGAAATTTGGAATAATATTCATAATAGTACAAGGCGGGACGTTAAAAGAGCACAAAAACAAAATATTTCTGTAAAAGAATTATCATCTATAAAAGAATTAGATAATTATTTTCAACTATCAAAAACATGGGCAAAAACAAAAGGAATTGTTTCTATTATTAACCCTAATTTTAAAGAAAGATATTGGAATTGTATTAAATCAGGAAACGAAAAAGTATTTTTATCTTATCAAGATGGGGAGCTAATAGCAAGCCATAGATTAGGTTGTTTTAATGGGATTGCACATAGCCATCAACTAACAAATTCTTACTCTATGGCAACAAATTTGGGTGGACCAATTTTAACTTGGCACGCAATTGAATGGGCTAAAAATGTAGGTTTGCGAATTTATGATTTTTCAGGAGGTGAATCTCCTCCAGAAAATGAAAAAGATAAAAAAAAATATTCAGAACAATGGAGTAGTTTACTTAATTATAAAAAAAAATGGGGAGGAAAGGAATATCCATATTATCATCTTATTAAAATTAAAAATAAGAATAAATACAAATTATTTAGATTTCTCTCAAAAATAGATTGGATTTTACGCAATTATAAAAAAGAACAGTATAAGCGTTCAAAAAAAGAGGTCAATGCGAAATGATTACCCTAGAAATTGATAAAAAACCTGATAAAGATTGGAATAAAAGATTGATTTCATCCATTGGTGGAAATATTTATCAAACAAAAGAATTTGCAGTTCATCTTCAACGGCAAGGACAGAAACCCTTGTTTATCAAATTTATAAATGAAAAAGGAAAAATTATTTCTCAATTACTGATAAACAATTACTCTCGTTTTAGGAATAAAGGTGCTAAAGGGAAATTATTGAATAAATTACCTGGATTAAGTAAAGATGTTTTTAGTTGGACTTATGGTCCAGTTTTTTTTGATGAAATATATCTAAACGATGTTTATTCTGAGTTGGGAAAATTACTAATTTCAAAAAAATGTAGAGTATTGGGAAAAACTAATCCTATTTTCTCAGGGGATACAAGAACACTAAAAAAAAATTTTCAGTTAGTAGAATGGGCTACTTTTTTAATAGATTTACGAATTGGTAAGGAAGCTATTATTGCTAACATCGATAAACATAGTGGCAGAAAGAACATTGAACGATCAGTTAAACGAGGTGTTACTGTAGAAGAAATTACTGGAAAAAATATTGGTGACTATGTTAATTTAAAAAACAAGATGAATGAAGAAAATCAAAATCTAATAAAAGTAGAAGATATGCTCGATTCTTGGCGGTTACTAAAACCAATTGGATATGGAGGAATTATAGCTAGATTAGGCGAGATAGTTACCGGAGGATTATTTTTTTCTTCTTTTAATGGCTTGATTATAGAAGGAGGTGTAGCTCGTTCCAAAGAAGATTATGAAATGAAGCTATATTCTCAAGATCTCATTAAATGGAAAATTATTGAATGGGGGATTGAGAATAATATGAAATATTATGATCTTGCAGGATATAATCCACATCCAAAAACAGCTAAAGAAGAAGGAATAAAACGTTACAAGGCAAAATGGGGAGGTGTTTCAAAACCTTATTGGTTTATTAAAAAATGATATCTGTAATATATGGTAAAGAAAGTAAGAGAAATAATAATTTTTGGTACATTAATGAAAGTGATCTAAAAATTCCTATTGGTATAGAGGGATTCAAAGACTCTATTTCATTTGTACGTAAATTAGTTAAAAAACAATATCAGGGAAAAAACTTTCTAAACTTTTTTGCATATAATGATCTATCATTATGGTGGTTTATTTATCCAACAATATTTCCACCAATACAACGAGCAATAAATTTTATAATAAAATTCAATGAATTTTTAGATAGCAATGAAATAACTTCAATAACAATAAAAGATGATTTTGAAAAATTATCATTAATACATCAAATCTGTGAACAAAAGAAAATAGAATTAAGAATTACAAAATCATCCTATCTTCGTTTCTTGTTTTCTAATAAAATACGAAATAAGTTAAAAAGAATCAAATATCAAAAAGTTTTTTCTGATAAATATTCAAAAAGACTGTCATTATACGAATCAAATCGTAAGGTCAATACCAATATATCAAATAAAATACTTTTTGTTGCTTCTACTGCATATCGAAGGAGCATATTTGATTCAACTTCAAAAAAAATAATCCGGGGAGAATTTCTTTTACATCCGATTGGAGAAATATTGAAAAAAATTAATTATGATTTCGTAGGAATTGATATTGATTATACCTATCTTGGTGAATTAGCAATCTTAAAAGAAAGATTAGATGATGACTTTTCATGGATCCCCCTTGAAAAAATCAATCAAAAAAATTACAGTAATAGTAATATCAAAAGTTTTCTCAAATTATTTAATAAACTTATGAATAACGAAGATTTTCATTCTCTTTTTAGTTATAATAATGTACTATTTTGGAAGCACCTTGAATTTGATTTTAAAAAATTAAATTTGTTACCATTTATTCCATTTTATATTAATTTAATCGATTCTCTAGGCAAATACTTTCAAAAAAATACCCCAAAAACAATTTTTCTACTTTATGAAACAGGTCCATTTGCATTAGCAATAATTTCTGCAGCAAAAAAAAATAATATTAAAACAATTGGTATTCAGCATGGTCTTAATACAAAATACAATACTGATTATTCGCATGAGACTTTTAGAAATAGGAATAATTATTTTGGAATGATTCTACCGGATATTACTTTAGTTTTTGGAAATTTTACAAAAAACTTACTTGTTAGTGAAGGTTACCCAGAAGACAAATTAATGGTTTTTGGGAATCCTGACTATTTTCAATTAAGTAGTTTTATTAAAACATTTGATCCATCAAAACTAAGAATAAAATATAATATTTCAGAAAAACAAAAAATTATTTTATTTGCTACCGGTAAGAGTCAGCGATACTATAATGCTCTGGGAGGGAAATTAGATTATGATGAACAAGTTTTAGAACATCTTATTAAAAACTATTCAAATAAAAAAGATTATTTTATTATTGTAAAGCCGCATCCAGGAGAATATATAGAATATTATAATAATGAAATTAAAAAAAGTGGAGCAAAAAATATTAAATTAATACAAGGAAATTTATTTGAACTACTTTCAATCTCAGATGTAGTTATTGCTATTACATCAAATGTTTTACTAGATTCCATTGCATTAAAAAGATTAACAATTCGAGTATGTTTTGAAGGTAGTACTATCGGTTTACCATATGACCAATACAATGTTTTAGTATCATGTGATTTAAATTCGCTTTCTACATCAATTAATAAAATAATATCTAATGAAGATGCAAAAAAGAAATTACTAGAAAACAGAAAAATTTTTCTTAAAGATTTGTACGGAATTCCACCAGAAAATCCAACTCAACTCTTAAAATCAATTATTAACTAAAAATCCCTAGAAAAATTATTTTAAATTATATAAATAATTAAACAAAGTAGGGTCTTTTTACCATTCATTAACTATTAAAAGGTAAATATACATTAAATTTCATGAAATCTTCATATCACACTAGTTCTTCAGGAGGAAAAACATCTAGTCAAAAATTCGATGATCCAGTAGATTACATTAAGAAAGTTTATCAAGAAACTTCAGAATCTGACACAAAAAAATTTCAAAAATACCGTAAAGAATGGGACTTAACTAAAACTTTTGAATTTGAACCTACATTCCCACTGTATATTTTAACAGAAATGACTTTTACTTGTAATTATAGATGTCCTCAATGTATTTTAGGGGACAATTCGATTCAAAAAGATTTACTTCCAAAAAATTCAACAATGTCATTTGAGTTATTCAAAAAAATCATTGATGAAGGAGAAAAACATCAATGTAGATCATTATGTGTAAATAACACAAATGAACCTTTACTTCTGAAAGATCTGCCTGAAAGAATAGTTTACGCAAGAGAACATGGATTTTTGGATATTCTGATGAATACTAATGGGGAATTATTTACTGAAGAAAATTCTATAAAAATTTTAAAAAGTGGATTAACTCGCTTAATGGTTAGTATCGATGCACATAGCAGTGATACATTCAGCAAAATTAGAGTAGGTGGAAATTATGAGACAGTTAAAAAAAATACTTTACGTTTAATTGAATTGAGAGAAAAAATGGGATTAAAACTTCCTTTAATTCGTACAAGCTTTGTGCTTCAACGTGATAATATTCATGAAAAAGAAGATTTCAAAGAGTTTTGGCAAAATAAAGCTGATTATGTTCACATTCAAGAATTTGCTAAACCATATGAAACAGCTGAAGATTTTAGAATTGAAAACCATAAACCTGAAATTGTAAAAAATTTTAGATGTGATCAACCATGGAATAGAGTAATGATAAGGGCTGATGGTTCAGTCCATCCTTGTTGTTCTTTTTACACATATTACCTTCATATGGGAAATGTAAATGAATCATCAATACATGAGATATGGAATTCAAATAAATTTAAGGAATTAAGAAAACTTCATTTTGAAGGTCGATATAACGATAATCCAACATGTCAGAAATGTATTAACAGTTACTAATGTTAATTTTTCTAAGGTTTTCAAAATTGATTTTACATCTTTCTAACTCATAAAAAAATCAAAAAAAATCAATCGCTCTTATCAAATATCTTACTAATCATACAATTAACATGAGATACTGTACAAAGTGTTTATTCCCAGATACGAAACCCGATTTAGGTTTTGATACAAATGGGGTATGTGATGCATGCTTAGCACAAGTAGAGAAAGAAAAAATTGATTGGGATGGAAGGAGAAAAAAACTTGAAGAAATTATCAACCACTATAAGAATAATAAAAGTAGTAACTATGACTGTATTATTCCTGTAAGCGGTGGTAAAGATAGTCATTACCAAACCCATATAATAAAAAACGAATTTGGTCTAACCCCACTTTTAGTTAGTTTTCATCCAAGAGACTTTACTGAAATCGGAAGACGAAATATTGAAAATTTGAAGAATTTGGGTGCCGATTGTATAGAGTTTAGCGTTAATCCGATAGTCTACAAAAAACTTGCCAAATATGGTCTTACTGAACTAGGTGATCCTGCATGGCCTGAGCACCTTGGAATTTTCACAGTACCAGTTCAGATTGCCGTTGCTTTTAAAATTCCCTTAATTGTTTGGGGTGAAAATTCTCAATTAGAATATGGTGGACCAGCTTACTCAAGAGACAATCCATACTTGGACCGTGAATGGAATGAAAAATTTGGCGGATACTTTAGAGAAAAAGTAGGTCCTGAAGAAATGTTAAAACATGGAATTAGCGAAAAAGAATTAAAATTTACTGAATATCCATCTGATGAAGAAATTAGGCAAGTTGGTGTCACAGGAATCTTTCTAGGGTATTATCTAAAATGGGATGCTAAAAAACAAGTTGAGATTGTTAAGAAACTTGGTTTCAATGTACTAGATGAACCTAATGAAGGAACTTATACAAATTATGAAAATCTTGATACCAAATATGTTGGTATTCATGATTATTTCAAATTCTTAAAATTTGGTTACGGAAGAGCAACAGATCATGCATCTATTGACATTCGTAACAAAAGACTAACTAGAAAAGAAGGATTAGATCTAGTAAAACGTTATGACGGAAAAATACCTACAAAGTATCTTGAAGACTTCTTAGAGGATTTTGACTTAAGTATGGAAGAATTCTTAAAAATTTGTGATAAGTTCACAAATAAGGAACTATTCAAAAAAGATAATTCTGGAAATCTACTTCGAGATGAAGCGAATAATCTAGAAAAAATTGCATATGATAATTCGTAATCTGCCTTGAAAAATAAAATTAAGTTATTTGATCCATATGTTGGCATTGAAGAAGAAAGAGCATTAATTAATACACTTAAGAGTCATTTTTGGGCATCAGGTTCAGGAACTGGAAATGTCTTAAAATTTGAAAAAGCTTTTCAAAAATATCTTAGATCAAAAGATTGTATTGCAGTAAACAATGGTTCTTCAGCATTAAATTTAGCTTTATCTCTAGTTGATATCAAAAACAAAGAAGTTATCCTTCCTGCATTAACTTTTGTTTCTACTGCACATTCAATTATTGTTAACGGTGGAAAACCAGTTTTTGCAGATATTGATCCCAACACCTTATGTCTTGATCCTGAAAAGATTTCAAATAAGATTAATAAAAAAACCAAAGTTATTTTACCAGTTCATTTCGGAGGAATGCCTTGTGATTTAAGAGCAATTGATGATATTTCTAAAGAAAATCATCTAGAAATAATTGAAGATGCAGCACATGCGGCAGGTTCATCTTATAATAATCAAAAAATTGGATGTCATGGAATGACTGTTTGTTTTAGCTTTCATCCTGTAAAGAATTTGGCAATGCCAACTGGTGGATTAATATCAGTTAATCATAAAAATCATAAAAAAATTAGAGAAATTTTACTTTCAAGAAGATGGTGTGGTATTACAAATAGACAAGATGCCATGTATGATGTAAAAGAAATAGGTTGGAACTATTACATGAATGAATTTTCAGCAGCTATAGGATTAGTACAACTAAAAAAATTGGATTTAATGAATAAAATACGTAAGAAAATTGCTAAAAAATACTTTGAAAAAATAAATTTAGAGAATAAAATGCCGTTTGAGAATGACTGTTCGTATCATCTTTATTGGATATGTGTACAAAATAGAAAACAATTTATGAAAAAAATGAAAAGCATTGGAATTGAAACAGGAATTCACTATAGACCAATTAATTCTTTGTCAATGTACAAAAATAAATCTAAACTTGAGACAACTGATAAAATATCTAAACAAATAGTTTCACTTCCAATACATCCAAATCTTTCAACAAACAATATTGAAAAAATTATTTCCTCAGTGAATAAATTTTGTTAACCAATTTCTAAAGTGTTTTTGAATTTTCTATTCGTCTTATATGAGTTGTCATTTCAGCTAATTTTGAAACATCAATAGAAAATGAGGCATCAGGCCCCTTAGAATTCTTTAGCTTTACATGCTTTTCAATAAAGATATTTTTTGCATTTTTTTGTTTTTTTATTATTGCAAATAAAATTGGTGCAGTGATATCCATAGTATGATCTGAGAATCCATCATATTTTTCAGCAATCTTCCAGTTTATTTTTGAAAACTTTAAAGGATATTCTGAAATACAATAACAAAAAATTTTTTTATTTTTAGAAAAAATATTTTTTATTTTTTTTTTGTTTCCTCCCATTCCCATACTAATAATAATAGGTTTTCTTGTTTTTGCCTTGGCTTCTAGCGTTTCCCTTGAGAATGCGTCTTTTAATAAACAAGTTCTTGATGCGACTTTATACCTCTTAACGCCAATTTCTTCCAAAAACGAGACTGCTTCCGGATAAAATGCGCTACAAAAAAATTCTATTCCTACTTTATCTGCAATTTTTTTTATTTTTTTAGCTTTCTCAAAAGTAAGCTCTGATCTTTGAATTTTTTTCCATTCTGGATGTTTGGGGGAATATAAATCACTGGCTCTCCACATCTGGAATTTTACTGCATCTGCTCCAGCTTTTTTTGATTCAATTATTAGTTTCGTGGCTTTTTGTAAGTTTCCTTCCCAGTTAGATGCTATTTCTGCTACTATAGAAGTTTTCATAAATAGATTTAGAATTGAAAAATTTAACTGTTTCAATTAGATAGAATATAATTGAATTATGAAAAATTATTATTTAAAGCCAGTAGTAAACTCAGATATCAAATTTCTTTATGATCTGTTAAAAGAGAGAGATCCCTCTGCAAATATTTCACATAAAAAAATCCCAATATATGCTCAACACAAAAAATTTGTTATGTCAAAACCTTACTCCAAATGGTATATTATAGAATATAATAGAAAAAAAATTGGTTCCATCTATTTATCTAAACAAAACGAAATTGGAATCTTCTTAAAAAAAGAGTTCCATGGTTTAGGATTGGCATACGAAGCTTTGAAACTAATTATGAAAAAAAATCCAAGAAAAAGATTTCTTGCAAATGTCAGTCCAAAAAATAAAAAATCAATGAAATTTTTCAAACAGAATAACTTCCAATTAATTCAATACACTTATGAATATGAACCTAGAAAAAATAAAACTAAATAATTTTACTTATCAATCAATCTAGAATTTTGAATAATTTGTTTGAGCTCATCAACAGGAATTTTTTCAACTAAATTAGAAGAATAAGAATTTTCAGATTCTATTTTTTTAATACCATGATACCTTTTTTCAATTTCTTTTTTATCAAATGATGATGATATGATAACATACTTTGAATCTAATTCCCATGTGTTACGCATTTCATCTAAATTGATAAGCGTTTCGTGAATTTTTTCTCCTTCTCTCACGGGAATACATTCTTCACCTGTATTTCCTAGCAAATCAAATAAGGCATTTTTTATGTCTTCTATGGTGTAGGCACGTAATTTTGGTATAAAAATTTCGGAACCCTTAGCAATAAAAGTTGAATCTAAAATAAAATCTAATGCTTCATCCATCGTAATACTAAATCGTGTCATTTTTAGATCAGTCAACGTAATTTTTTTATTTTCTTGGATTTGTTTAATGAATTTTGGAACAACTGAGCCACTACTACCTAAGACATTACCATAACGTAAAGCGATAAATTTTGTTCTATGCCTTTCTGGATTCAAGTAATTATTTGCAGTAACAAATAATTTTTCCATTAAGAGTTTAGTTGCTCCATATGTATTAAGAGGTGATACTGCTTTATCTGTACCTACTCCAACGGCAATTTCCACATTCTCATGTAGACAAGCATCAATCACGTTTTGAGAACCCATTACATTTGTTTTTATTGCTTCAAATGGATTGTATTCAATTACTGGAACATGTTTTAGAGCTGCTGTATGAAAAACTATATCCACATCTTCCAAAGCTCGTTGTAATCTTGGTAAATCTCGTATATCCCCAACCAAAAATCGCAGTCTTCCGTCATTGAATTCTGATTCCATGGTAATCTGCTTGTTTTCATTTCTACTGAATATTCTAATTATATTAACGTCAGTTTCAAGTAAACGTTTGGTGAGTGCTCTCCCAAGAGAACCTGTACCTCCAGTGATTAATACTATTTTATTTTTTAACAATTTATTATCAATCATTTCTAAGATAAAATAAGATTATTATATTTTCTATGTTTCATATTATTGTTTTTCAATTAATGTGAATCTCATTTTACCGGGATCAATTTCAATAGGAATTTCTACATCGGTGACTATCTTTACATTAAACTTTTTCCATTGTTCCGCCATATTTCTATACCATAACATATTCTTGCCTCTCTTCCAATAAATTTCTTCACCATCCTTGCCAAAATATTCTAAATTAAATATCCATTTTTTTGAAATTCGTAATAATTCTTTTAAAACATCTGGAAGTTCACTTTTTGGAATATGAATTAAAATCCCACGTGTAAAAACTAAATCAAAAACAGAGTCAGGAAAAGATGTTTTTTTCAATTCTTCCTTCTTGAAAATAAAATTTGGAAATTCAGATTTTGCTTTATTCAAAGCATGTTCATTCATATCTATTCCATAAACTTCAAAATTTGAAGTAAATGAGGATAAATTATTACCTACATTACATCCTGCTTCACAAATTTTTTTTGCCCCAAGAGCCAATGATGTAAAATAAATGAATTTCCCTATATCATTTTGAATATTTTTTTCGTTATCGTCAGTATATTTATCCCAAACTTCAGTATTATATATCATATCTGTGAATCATCTTCTAGTACTAATATTAAATCTATTACATAAACTTGAATAGTTAATTATACTAAAAAAAATTCTATATCTTATGCAAGTTTCGGCAATAATTCAAGTTAGGATGGGTTCTACCAGATTACCTGGAAAAGTAATGAAAAAACTGAATGGAATTTCTCTTTTAGAATGTCAATTAAATCAATTACAATACTGCAGATTACTCGATCAAATAATTATCGCAACAACCACAAATCCTGAAGATAATATAATTGAGAAATTTGCGCATTCTAAAGATATTCAATGTTTTCGTGGTAGTTCGCTAGATGTGCTAGATAGATATTTTCAATGTGCAAAAAAATTTAATTTAAAACATATTGCAAGAATTACTTCAGATTGCCCTTTAATTGATCCAACAATAGTAGATCAAACAATTGAAATTTACAATAAAGAAACATATGACTATGTTAATAATTTCTATAAAAGATCATTTCCATCAGGAACTGAAGTAGAAATAATCTCATTTAATACACTAGAGAAAACATGGAAAGAAGCAAAAAAACCATCCGAACGCGAACATGTAACTCCCTATATCTATAATAATCCTATGAAATTCAAAATAGGAAAATTGGAATATAAAAAAAATATTTCAAATTTACATTGGGCAGTCGATAGAATAGAAGATCTCAAATTAGTAAAAACACTTTATCAAAAAATAAACAAAAAACCAATTTTATTGGACGATATATTGAATTTAATTAAAAAAGACCCCTCTTTACTAGAAATTAACAAAAATACTAATCCACATGAAGGCTATATCAAATCGTTAGAAGAAGAATAGGTAAAAGTTATTCAATTACAATTATTGGTTATAATTTTGATACCTATATTTTTATAGTAAGTACGGAGGGAATAATTGTGAAGGTTTTACTTGTTCAACCACCTGTTCGAGTTGATCATGACCCTGTAGATATTCCTGCCGGATTAGGTATACTATGTAGCATTGCTATGAACGAAGGACACCAAGTTGCTCTATTAGATTTGAATTCTACCAGACCCGTTCCTACATGGAAGGATGCAGCTAAACAAATCTCAGTAGAGAAATGGGATTTAATTGGAATTGGCGGATTAAGCTCAATGTACAAAGATATTAAAAAACTCTTTTACATTTGTAGAAAGCTCCATCCTAATGCGCTGATAGTTTGTGGAGGTGGTTTTATCACATACATGCCAGATAGAATCATGAAATTAAATCCTGAAATTGATATTGCTTGTATTGGAGAAGGAGAAGAAACATGGAAAGAAATTCTTAAAACAGCTGAAAACAAAAAATGGAAAAATGTAAGAGGAATTTGTTATAGAGAAGATGGAAAAATAATTTTTACAGAACCAAGACCATTAATTCCTGATCTTGATGTAATTCCTCATCCTGCATACGATTTAATGGATTTGGATTCTTATTTCAAATATTCAGGTTCAATGTGGTATGATGGAGCTTGGAAAAGTAAGATAAGAATTAATTTTGTTACAGAGAGAGGTTGTCCAAGACAATGTACGTTTTGTACTCATAATGGAATGAATAGATGGGATCAAGAAGCAATGTTAGGGAAAGAAAGAGTACGCCTTTTAGATCAAGAAGCTGGTTTTCAGGCTGTTGTAAGATTTTTCTCTCCAAAATACGTAGTTGATCACGCTAAATGGATATACGAAAAATATAATGTTGATTACATTTGTCTTCTTGACGAAAATCTAACTTCAAATCCAAAACGAGTTCATGAGTTTTGTGATTTATGGATTAACGAGGGTCTACATAAAAAAATTAAATTGGGAACATCTGGTGATGCTCCAAGCATAACATCTGAAATTGTAAAACACATGAAAGAAGCAGGATTCACCTTCATTTCAATTGGAGGTGAGAGTGGTAGTGATAAGGTTCTCAAAGAAGATATTCGAAAGGGAGTAACGGTTGCTCATAACCAACGTTCCATTGACATACTGAAAAATGGAGGTATATCTCCCGCTATGACATTTATGGTTGGAAATCCTAATGAAAACATTAATGATGTTCTTGAGACCGTTTCATTTTTTATTAAGAACAAAATTACAATAACTCCTTTTATTTGCACCCCATATCCTGGAACAAAAATTTTCATGGATAATGAAGACTTTGTTTTAAGTCAATATGATGACCGTCTTGCATTGTTAACAAAGTATCCTAATCCTACTATTCCCAAAGAGACTATATCAAAATGGAAAGAAGAAGCCTTGGAAAAATTTCTTCTTTCATTAAATAATGCTACTGATTATAGTTGCACTGTAAGCAAACACTTTGATTTTGGTGACTTGTTAGCAATAAGATATTTGATGCGAGAATGTGATACAGATAGATTGCTTAGAATGGCACACATGAGGCGTTGGGAACATCAAGAAAAATGGAAAAAAATATGCCCCGTTTGCGAAGCTGAGAAACAACTATCATTAGTTAATAAAACTCAAACAAAATTTAATAATTAGAGGAAAAATATTAAAACAAATTTTATAAGTTGAAATGAGAAAAAACTAGAAATGATAAAGGGAAATTTTAAGATAAAAAAGGTGGAAAAGACCAAAACAAGTGAGGAAGAAGAATTTGAAAATCTGATCACAAAGTCAGGAGTAGGCTCTCATATGGTTTTTCGGAGTGATAAGAAAGATGATGAACTATTTCTGGACGAACTTTAACAAATTATTCTAAATTAAGATAAATTTAATCTAAATGTAATTTTTTCTTATAATTTTTTAAAAGGCAATCTTTACACAAACAATCTTCATCCTCCTTAATTTTTTGCTTAGAAAGTGGTTCTAATGTCATACACCAACAAAAGATTGAATTTTCACAATCAAAATTTGCATTACATGAAGAGCATTTTTTTTCCATCTAAATGTTAATTGTTTATCTAATTAAAATTAATTTGGATTCAATATTTTCCTGAATCTTGATATATGCATACATGATATAGTTACAAAATGACAGAGGATTTTTCGTTTGATATTAGTGAAGAAACTTTCAAAAAAATGAAAGAAAAAAAAGCAGAAATGGGATTTACACAAAAAAGCTGGAATGAATGGTTTGATCAATTATTTAATGAAAAAAAAGAAAATGAATCACAAGATCAAATGCTTGAACGAGTTTTCCAAAAAACTACATCAGAAAAATATTATGAAAGTTGGGCTCAGAATTTTGCCCTTAATTTAGAAAATATATGGAACGGAAAATCTGTAAGAGAATTATCTAAAAACTATGATAATTCAAATCCTTCAGCTGCTTTAGTTATAGGCAGAGGTCCTTCGATAATTAATAATAATCATCTAAAAATATTGTCTGAAAGCAATTACAATGGGAAAATAGTGTGTACCGATGGTGCATTAATTGATGTTTTAAACTCTGGCTTAACTCCAGATAAATTTCAAGATTTCTTTGTAGTGACTATAGATACCAATCCCCCTGTAAAGAACTTCTATTCTGATTCTGTTGTTAACGAATTTGGAAAAAAAATAAAATGCCTCCTTTCAACAACTGTTCCACTTACAACTTATGAGACCATAAAAAAATCTGGTATGGATATTTTTTGGTTTCATGCTCTTTTTGACTATAATCGAGATAAAACATCATTTAATCATATTACTAATGTGATGACAAAAAGCAAAAATCACCTTAAGGGCTTACCAGCAATTCAGACAGGAGGAAATGTCGGAACATCTTCGTGGATTTTATCATGGTCTATTTTAAAATCATCCCCGGTTTGTTTAATTGGTATAGATCATGCCTATTCACAAGATATGTCTTGGGAAGAGATTGATAAATATCACAAACTTCCTGAAGGTGTTGATAAAAATTCTGAATCATTTAAAAGAGCATATCCTACGATTTACAACCCAGAATTCAAAATATATTGTAAACAAGATCCTATTTTTCAATATTATAGCAATGCACTTAAAGAATTCATTCCGCGTGCTCCACAATGGGTAAAAACTATCAATGCTACAGAAGGTGGAGCAATTTTTGGTGAAGGAATTACTTGTACAACGCTTAAAAAATTTCTAAAAAATTATAATTAATTTACCTTAAGACGAGGAATTAAAGAAACTAATTAAATATATGATAAAGTAACGCATTTAAGATTGACACAAAAAGATGTTGTAGTTGGTTTAGGCGAAATTGGAAACCCGATTTTAAAACTTTTGTCAAAAATTCAAACAGTTACAGGTTATGATTTAAATAAAAAATTAATGAATTCTCAACAATTTAATAAATTACAAAACTATCCCACTAGATTTTTACATATTTGTATCCCTTTTTCTGCTAATTTTACTAATAATGTATTATCATTATGTAAAAAATTTAATCCAAAGATAGTTGTTATTCATAGTACCGTAAGTCCTTATACAACAAAAAAAATTCAATCATCAATTGATATTCCAATAATCTACAGTGCTACCCGAGGAGTTCATCGACAAATGCTAAATGATCTAAAACGATATACAAAATTTTATGCAATCGACAAAAAAGCTCCTAAATCACAGTGGACAAGTTCAGAATTTTCTAAACTAATGAAAAAATGTGGAGTAAAAACAAAAAAGATGAAAGATCCCCTAACTCTTGAACTTGCAAAAATAATTGTTGATACCTCTTATTATGGTTGGTTAATTAACTACGCACAACTCAGTAATCTTCTTGCTATAAAATATGGAGTTGATTATGATGAAATGTGGTCATTTTCAGACGAAATTCATAAATTTTTAGGAAATCGACCTAAAATGTATCCTGGATTTATTGGAGGTCACTGCGTCATTCCTAATTTAGAACTCATTAAGGAAGACTCACTATATCAAATTGATAAGATTAACAACATCTATGCAAGGAAGGTAAAAAATTCAAAATCAATTAGAAAAAAATATGATAAATCAAAAAAAACCTCTTACGATTCTAAAGTATAATGAAAAACTACCTCCCCATCAAAAATTCTATACCAGAATTAGAACTGGCAGTACAGGCAGCTCTTGAAGCAGGAAAAACTATTATGAATATCTATAATCAAAAGTTTTCATCAACTTTAAAAAGTGATAACGAACCACTCACTAAAGCTGACATTAAAAGTAACAAAATTATTCAAAAAATTATTTCCGATTCTGGATATCCCATTCTTTCTGAAGAAAGTAAAGACAATAAAAAAAGATTATATTCAAAAAAAATCTGGATTATTGACCCACTAGATGGCACATCAGATTTCATCAAGAAAACTGGAGAATTTACAATAATGATTTCTCTTGTTGAGAATCACATTCCAATTCTAGGTGTCGTTTATTGCCCTACCATACATACATTATACCTTGCTCAAAAAGATCAAGGAGCATTCAAATCAGAAAATGGTGACTGGTCAAGATTATATGTTAGTGGTGTCTCAGAATTAGAAAATTGTAGAGCTGTTGGAAGTAGATATCATATTTCTGATATGGAACAAAATTTAATCAAACGTCTTAACATATCAAAGTTTACTTCAAAAGGGAGCTCACTAAAAGTTGCAGATGTTTCTTCAGGATCTGCTGATCTCTACTTTACCACTACAAATAAAATTAAACAATGGGATACATGTGCATCTTATTGTTTGATAACTGAAGCCGGAGGAAAAATGACCGACATGCTTGGCAATGATCTGGAATATAATACAGAAAACCTGAATCATGAAAATGGATTACTTATATCAAATGGATTAATCCATGATCAAATAATCAAAATTTATAGTGAATTCACGACGAATAATCAATAGCAATTTTCAGATATTGTTTTTTAAATGATCATGAGTTTTAAGATAGTTTAAAATTTGTTGCACACTCTCATCTAGAGATTTATTTTCAGTTTCTATTATCAATTCAGGATTTTCTGGAATATCGTAAGGATCATCAATTCCAGTAAAACTCTTTATTTCCTTATTCCTTGCCTTTTTGTACATGCCTTTAACATCCCGCTCTTCACAAACATCTAGAGAACATTTGACATAGGTTTCAATGAAATTTTCATCACCAATTATTTCACGAGCGGATTTCCTGTTCTCTGAATAAGGACTAATCAAAGAAACACTAACTGGAACCTTGTGTTTTAAAAGAAGCTTTGCTAAATGAGC
>Ga0209324_10001431_pt1 | contig 16474 bp, 12 predicted proteins | sample Rifsed19ft3_FD_184015 | JGI IMG/M metagenome (GOLD analysis project Ga0209324, IMG submission 184015) | Soil microbial communities from Rifle, Colorado, USA - sediment 19ft 3 (version 2) | ecosystem: Environmental > Terrestrial > Deep subsurface > Rock core/Sediment | place: Rifle, Colorado...
GGCGGCGGCGGCAGTAGCATGTGTTTTTTTTACCGTTTTACTGGCGAAAGAATTATTTGGCGAGAAGGAAGCCCTATGGTCTGGATTTTCTCTCACCACATGTTTTCATTTCATGTATGAGCATTGCGCCAAGACAGGCGAAATGGATGCAATCCTGTTATTTTTCCTGATAAGCAGCCTGTACTTTTTGATTCGCAGCGAGAAAAATCCACGCTTGTTAACGATCAGTTTGGCTCTGATGGGATTGGCGTCGCTTACAAAAAATTTTGCCGGTTTTTTGCCGCTTGGGATCGGGTTTCTCTACCTACTAACCACCGGAAAATGGAGAACCTACCGTGTCTCCGGCATCGTTCAGGCCATTCTTTTGTTCATGATTATTTCTACCGGCTGGATTATTGCAATGGTACTCATGCATAAGCATACATTTCTTAACGAATTTTTTATACAACAAGTTTACAACCGTGCCACCTCAACAGAATACGGTATGGGGGTAAATGAGGCGCGGAGCTTGACCGGCGGATTTTTTTTCATCGGGAAAACAATTTTGAAAGGTTTCTACCCCTGGTCACTGCTGTTGCTGCCGTGCTTGGTATGGGCATTTTTCCAGATCCCCCAGTGGAGAAAAGACAGCAGAATCCTTCTGCTGATATGGTTGGTAAGTTTCGGAACTGTGCTTCTTCTCTGTAAAAACAAACTGCACTGGTATGTATTGCCGATTTATCCGGCAGCTTCCATCCTGATAGGGAAATTCATTATGGAAACCCTTGTTAATGTCAGAATTAACTGGGAAAAAATCCTGGCGTGTGTATTCCTGTTTTGTGGTTTTTTCCTCTTGCTACCCACATGCAGTTACAATCCATTTCCTCTCAGGGCAGTAAATTCAAGGGTTTCCACATTAGTTCTCAATCCACATCCAATAGCGGCACTCTTGGTAGCCGTAGGTTGTATTATAATCTGGATATTTATCGCCAGAAAATTTTCTCGCCTTGCTCAGTATTTCATCCCTGCGGTATTGTTGGTTTATGCAGTTGCCATCGTCATACCACCCTTGAGGTATGCCTCTCATCGCTCTGAAATCCAAAAACTAACTCTGGCGATTGCTCAACAGACCAGAACCTCTGAACACATACTTTATCTCTGTGGCATACCGGAAGCTGTTTTTGAGCATACAAACCTACTTTGCAAACCCCCAAAGATAGCAAAATGGTATTTCAGCATCATACCCAATATACGTATTTCTTTTTTCGTGGGAGATAAAGAAAAGATATGTCAACAACGAGAAACAGGAAGAAACACCTTGTTTCTTATGCCCAATCGGTATTATCAACAAATCCAATCGATTCGTCCCCATCAGTTTCTGGCATCCCAGCGTGTTCGCGGGAAAATTTATGTCCTCGTAAGCCCCTCAAAAGAATGAGAAAAACCAAGCGGATGCCTCTTGATTTAGCTTGAGAATCTGCCATGAAAGGCTTATATTTATAGCACAATGAATAGAATACGCTATTATTTCCCTATCCTTCTTATCATCTGCATTTCTTTCCTGGTTTATCTCAATGCCTTAAGAAATGGCTTTGTCTGGGATGACATGGTTTTGATTGCCGATAATGAAGGAATTAAAAAATGGGATTCCTTCCTGGAAAATTTTGTAAGGGATTTTTTTGACACAACCGATGATACCATTGAATTCAAATATGGTTACTACCGACCCATTATAAGCCTCAGTTATATGATCGATTATGCCCTGTGGGGGCTAGAACCAAGGGGTTTCCATCTTTCAAATATCATTTTTCATACCATGAGCTGTATCCTGGTTTACTTGATATTTAACTCTTTATTCAATAATCGCTCTATTTCTATCATCACTTCTTTATTATTTGCCTGCCATCCGATTCATACAGAATCGGTAACGTGGATATCCGGACGTACTGATATTATCGCCGGGATGTTCTTTTTGGCGGCTTTTTACTTATATCAAAAAGCAATACATTCGCCGTTAGCAAGCGAAGGAAATGGATCTCTCCGCAATCGAAAAAGAGAAAAACTATTTTCCACACAGAGTATAATATTTTATGCATGCTCAATTATCCTGTTTGCTCTTGCAATGCTGTGTAAAGAGATGGTCGCAACATTACCCTTCTTGATAATTGCCTATACTCATTACTTTGCGGGATTGAAGAATTGGAGGCAATGGAAAACATCACTGCCCTTAAGTATACCTTATTTTTTTGTCATCCTTTTATACGGTATCATTCGATTTGTTATTTTAGGGATTCATACCGTAGACAATCCAGGCGGGGAGGAAATGAAGGGTTTTTGCCCCACCACTCTTTCTTTCGCAAAAACCATTTTCATTTATTTGTTTAAACTCATTTATCCCGTGCATCTGAGTGCATACATTCAGAATCCCATGTCTTTTTCCATAACCGAACCCACGGTTTTTTCATCCGTCATCGGGGTTTCTTTTCTTATTTTATTGATAATATGGTTGAAAAAACGATGGGCGAGTATGTCTTTTTTAATACTTTTCTATTTAGTGACGTTGTTGCCACTGTCTAATTTTATTCGTATTTCCGCTCCCTGGGATATGGGATTTGTCACGGCAGAACGGTTTTTATATATTCCTTCTCTTGGTTTTTGTGGCATAATATCGGTATTATTGACCACTGCCTGGAAAGCCTGGAAGCGCTCATTTTCCCTGTTGAGGTATACAACGATTTCGCTGTTCATTGCGCTTTTAATCTTTTATTCAGGTCAAACGTTTTTAAGAAATCGGGATTGGATTGACGAAAAGACCTTTTTCTCAAAGACCCTGAAAGCAGCGCCGAATGCGGCGCTGCTCCATCATGCAATGGGAAACGTATATGTCCGGGAAGAAAATTACGAAAAGGCGCTGGAATATTACCATAATTCACTGGAATTGTATCCCCTCTACCATGCTGCATACAATAATATCGGCACGATATACAGCAAACACGCACTTTATGACGAGGCAATAACTGCGTTCAAGGAAGCTATAAAAATAAATCCTGATTACCTACAGTCACACTTTAACCTTGGAACAACCTATTACCAGAAAGGAATGACAGAGGATGCCTCCCGCGAATTCAAAATAGTTCTTGCCTTCAACAAAAATTACGTGAAGGCACACAACAATTTAGGTATCATTTATGCTGAAAAGGGGCTGTTAAATGAAGCCATAGCAGAATTCGAAGAGGTGCTCAGACACGAGCCTCACAATGAGAAGGCAAGAAATAACCTGGCAATTGTCAGGGAAGAACTGGCAAGGAAACCTTCAGATAAAAATTTGTGATATTGCATAACGATGAAGATCGCATTGATGGTATTTCAGTTTATAAAAGAAAAGGGCGGCGTGGAAAGTTACGTATTCAACTTATCCAGACATCTCCTCGACAGAGGACATGAAGTGCACATATTTGCCTATGGATTTGGACAAGACCAAAACAGGCATTTGGTCTTTCATCATGTGCCCTCCATTACCTTCTGGTCGCCATTAAAATACTGGACTTTTGCCATAAATGCCCCAAAAATCATCAAAAAAACGGGCATACAATTTGATATCGTTCATGGATTTACACAAACACTATTTCAAGATATTTACCGTGTCGGCGGCGGATGTCACTGGGATTATATGATGCACACCTACCCCATAATGCGCACTGCATTTGGCAGGATAGCCATGTGCCTGAACCCGAGACACTCCTGCCTGCTACTCCTTGAAAAGATTATTTTTAAACAAAAACGCTACAGGCAAATTACCTGCATTTCAGAACAATGCCGAAGAGAAATCCTGCACCATTACAAATTACCTGCAAATGACATTGAGATTATTTATAATGGCGTGGATACCGATGTCTTTACACCTCGCATGAGACTGCAATATAGAGACGCCGTAAGGGAAAAATACCATGTCACATCAGACGAAGTCCTTTTGCTGTTCGTTGGTTCAGGGTTTAAGAGAAAAGGTTTGCATCATACCATCGAGGCTTTGTCCTTGATAGACAGAAGCAAAAAGATAAAATTACTTGTTGCAGGGAGAGGGAGGATGAGAAAATACCTGAAACTCGCACAAGAAAAAGGTATTACAGACAGGGTAATTTTTGCCGGTGTATGTAAACATATCCAGGAAATATATGCAGCAGGCGATATCTTCGTTTTCCCGAGCGAGTACGATGCCTTTGGCACTGCCTGTCTTGAGGCGATGGCATCGGGACTGCCGGTCATTGCCAGCAGAACCAGCGGTGTGTCGGAGATTATAAGCCACCGTACGGATGGATTTATTATTAATCACCCCATTGCTGCTAAAGAAATAGCTGATTACATTAAAGTACTTTTAGAAAAAGAAACACGAGAAAATATGGGCGCTGCTGCAAGAAAAACATCGGAGACCTTCTCTTTTAATGCCAATGTAGTAAAAACACTCGATATCTACCAAAAAGTATTAAATATCCACCGATAAAAATCAATGACACAGTATCAAATCTTACATAATACCCGATGGATAACGAATGACTTTCCATTGGATGTTTTAAAAAAAATAGTCTGCTCCATAGACAGCGGGGAAGATTGTGAAATCATAAGGAGCGGATATTTTAAGAAGGTGTTAAAATACACCCATAATCAGGCTTCTTTCTATATAAAACAATACACGACAGGGCACTTCAGAGACGCCATTAAATCCGTGTTTTCCCTGTCAAAGGCACAGAGAGAATGGAATAAGAGTCATGAACTCATCAAGCATCACCTGCTCACAGCAGAGCCGGTTGCTGTGGGAGAAAAGAGACATTTTGGGATACTGAAAGATTGCTATATAATTTCAAAGGCGATACCCAATGCCGTGCCCGTCCGGGAACTATTATTGACAACTCAACAATCCTCGTTTGGTTATAATCCATCGCAGAAAAATACCTTAGTGAAAAACCTCATTTCCTATGTTAAGACGATGCACGATTGCGGCATTTATCACGGCGAACTCCACGCTGAAAATATACTCGTGGATCTGAATAACACAACAGTATTTTATCTCCTTGATCTCGGACGTACTCAATTTACGAAGAAATTACCCCTATCCTGGAGAATCAAGGAACTATCAAGACTGATATATTCCATAGTTGACGCCTGCACAAACGAAGAAACGAAAGAATTGATAGATAATTATACAAACCAACTATCCAAACCCAGGGACAGGGAAATTTTTCACCGGGAGGTTTTGGGTGAAGTTTACAGGATTAAGCGACGACTCTGGCACAGCAGGGCGCGAAAATGTTTAAAAAACAATAACGTATTTAAACACACGACACAGGGCAATTACAAAATACACGCACGAAATGAATGGGAGGTAAACAGGCTGATTGATTTGGTCGGAAAACATACCCACTCTGTACAGGAAAATCTCTCTAACACCTTAAAAATATCCTCAAAAACAGCCATTACACGTCTAACGACGTCTCACGAAACTACTAAAAGTGTATGCATAAAAGAATATAGATATCCATCCTTTCTCAAAAGATTTTTGTATTCCTTGTATAATTCTCCTGCACGGAGGGCGTGGTTTGCCGCACATGGTTTAACGGCATTAAACGTTAAAACACCCAAGCCCATCGCCCTACTTGAGAAAAAAAGATTCGGTATTCTCCAGAAGAGTTTTATTATCATGGAGGATATTACCACCAGTCTGCCTTGCAATACCTATATTAGCGAAAGATTTCGCCATCCGCATGATAAAACTGCTTTCAGAAAAAAACGAATTTTTCTTTCCTGCCTGGCAACGTCTTTTCGTCAACTTCATGACTCCGGCATATATCACTATGATTTAAAGGCAAACAATATTATGATCCTGGAAACCTCAAACGCCTGGGACTTTTTTTATCTGGACTTGGATCGTGTATGTTTTGATAAAATAATCACCCACAAAAAATGGATTAAGAATTTATCTCAGTTAAACGCATCGCTGCCTTATTACATTACCTATGCCGACAGGTTGGGGTTTTACCGAACGTACGCAGGCATAAAGAAGCTCGACAGAGAAGACAAGCAAATTTTACAGGCAATTATTCGCACAAGCTTACAGCGAAAACATGTATGGACTCCAAAAATACCGATTCCATAAATTTCTAAAATAAACAGATAGGCTTGTAACCGGCGCAATCTGTAGTTTCAAGATAAGACATGAAAAAAGTCTATTTTCTTATACAGGAATGGGAGCATCCCGCAAGCAGATACAGGGTATTGCAATACGTTCCTTATCTTAAAGAATCACATATAGAGGGAAAGGTCGCTCTCTTTCCAGACTCCTTTTGTAAGTGGATGAAACTGTTTTCTGAGATTAAAAATTACGATACCATTTTTATTCAAAAAAAACGCCTCTGGCGCTGGCAACTTTGGTATCTCAGGCGAAAACATATTAAGATTGTGTATGATTTTGATGACGCGATTATGTTTAAAAGCCCCGTGGATGGCGGCGGTCGCTCTTTTAAACGGAGAAGGACGTTCGCCAGAATGGTGAGGTACAGCGATCAGGTTATCGCCGGTAATCAATATTTAAAAATGCACGCTTTCCCTTATAATAAAAACATAATCATCATACCTACGGCAATTGATACGAGTAAATATTCTACGAAAGATTATCGCAGAAACAAAGAAAAGATTACCATCGGCTGGATTGGCAGCAAATCCTCTCTTCCGTTTTTAAAGGAGCTAACGCCCGCCTTCGATTCCCTAGCGGGTCAATATAATTCCGTAGAGCTAAAAATTATTTGTAACGATTTTTTCGATTGTGATAAGATGCCGGTTGTAAAAAAAATGTGGGCATTGGAAGAAGAGAGTTCAGATTTGCAGGATATCGATATCGGACTCGCACCATTGCCCAATCACGAATGGACAAAAGGCAAATGCGCCACAAAGTTGCTCCAGTATCTCACGGTAGGCATTCCCGTTGTCTGTTCTCCCGTAGGCGTACACAATGAAATTATACAGGAAGGCGTTAATGGTTTATTTGCCGCTTCCATAAAAGAGTGGACAGAGAAGATAGAACTCCTCATGCAAAACAGTACGCTCAGGGAGCGCATGGGGCTTGAAGGCAGAAAAACTGTGGACTTGGCTTACTCGCTGAATGCAAACATCCCAAAATTTATGAATACCATCAAAGGAATGTAACATCATGACAGACAATTCACCACTCGTAAGCGTAGTCTTGCCTACCTATAACTCCGCCCGCTTTTTGCCAGAATCCGTTGGATCCGTCTTATCACAAACCTACACTCATTATGAGGTCATCGTAGTAGATGACGGTTCCACAGACAACACAAAAGACGTATTAAATCCGTTTATGCAAAAGATACGGTATATTAAGTTAGAACAAAATAAAGGACTGCCTGTTGCAAGAAATGCCGGTATTCAATCAGCCCGGGGCAAGTATATAGCTTTTATTGACGCAGATGACCTCTGGCTGCCGGAAAAATTGCAGACTGATATTGAATATTTCGATAAACAACGGAATGCCGGTATGGTATATTCAAAACATGTGAATATTGATGAAAATGGGCGCGTGATTGATACCGACGTGAAGAAACGATTGCCGTCCGGCAATATTTTTATTCAATTATTTTCCGAACAGAATTTTGTGATTGCTTCATCCGTAGTGGTACGAAAGAACGTATTTGAAACGACGGGCTTGTTCGACGAACAGCTTGTTAATTGCCAGGACTGGGATATGTGGTTACGGATTGCTTTTTATTTCAACATTGCAGGAATTAATAAAACGCTTGTTAAATACAGGCACAATCCCCATTCTTTAAGTAAGAACAGGAATAATGTCCTGAAATATCAAAAAACAATCATCGATAAAACGTATAATAATTTTAAGGACAAAGAAAATGGCATTCATGAGAAACTTTACAAAAAGCGGTTAGCTTCACACTATGCAAAAGTCGGTCGATACTATTTAAGAACAGGGGATAAAAATCGTGCACATGAAAATTTCGGCTTATCCTTAAAAAACGCCCCTTTAAGTTTGAGAACAATAAGATACTACTTATGTACACTTTTTCATAAATCAAATTGTACCCGAAATGATGGAATATAAATGGTTGATCTGGATTTTATTATTGTAAACTGGAATACAAGGCAGTTACTCCTGGATTGCCTGCATTCAATTCATAGTACCGTTACGGACATCAGTTACCAGATATACGTCGTGGATAACGGTTCCATAGATGACAGCGTTAAGGCTGTCCGCGAACAATTCCCACAGGTTATTGTCATAGAAAATCAGGAAAATAAGGGTTTTGCCGCTGCTGTGAATCAAGCCCTGGAGAAAAAGGCAGCAACCTACAGCGTATTAATCAATACGGATACCCTCTTGCACAAAAATGCTATTCGTGTAATGTATTCATTCATGAATCAGTGTAAAGACGTAGGGATTGCCGGTGCTCAACTTGAAAAGCCAGACGGTACAAGGCAGCACAGTTATGACAATTATCCGACTTTGGCAACGGAGCTTTTTAACAAAAGTTTATTGCAACGGCTCTTCCCCTATAGATATCCAAGCAAAAAACAATCCATCGTACAACCTATGGAAGTTGAATCAGTTATCGGGGCGTGTATGATGATAAGAAATGAAGCTATAAAAAATGTTGGGAAATTAGATGAAGACTATTTCTTTTTTCTCGAGGAAACCGACTGGTGCTACCGCATGCAAAAGGCGGGTTGGAAGGTGTATCACGTACCTGAAGCCAGGATCATTCACCTGGGCGGGCAAAGCAAGAAAATGGCGCCGTGGCAATCACAGATAGAATATTGTCGTTCACTCTACATCTTTTTCAAAAAAAACAGATCCAATATGTCCTATAGAGTGTTCAGGACATTTTATTTAGTAAAAATACTGATAAACTTTACTGCAAACCTTATCAGCAATATATTCGTATTATTTCAACATCGAAAAATGCGTTATCGGTTATCCATATATGCCATGCTTTTAGGGTGGCATCTTTTACTATGCCCCGATTGGATGGGTCTAAAACCGGCAAAAAATAAAGATTAAGACAAAAATATTACACATTTACCTGGCCAAACCACTATAAAACAATCCATCATGAATATAAATACTACTACAAGCCGAATTTCAGAGTATGCCTTTATCGGCTACTTTTTCATCCTTTCTTTTTTCCCATACAGCGCTGATACCATTAAATTACTATGCCTTTTAACTATAATCGGCTGCTGGACAATAATGATGATATCTGAAGGGAAAATGCTGTTTACTAAAACATCAATTAATATACCTATCTTTTCATTCCTTTTGTGCTCACTGGCAGCTTCATTTTATTCAGCTCATATCAAAAACAGTCTTGAAACCGTATTGCACAATTATCTCACATACTTCATTATCTTTTTTTGCATGATTAATACTATTCGCAGTCGGGAGCAAGTCAATCGAATAGTAAAAGCCATGCTTATTACGTGTGGATTGGTATGCGCATACGGAGTGTATGGATATTATACAGGGATTGCAATACGTGACGGAAGACTTGTCGCCACCTTTGAATATCATTCCCGCATCGCAAAATACCTATCATTGTTGTTACCCATCGCCGTATGCCTGTTTCTCTGGTACAAAGACAAATTGTCTCGTCTATCCCTTTCTCTCTTTGTAATATTGTGCAGCTTTTCCCTGGTTTTAACCATGAACAGAACGAGCTGGGTGGCGGTTTTCATTGCAATGATTTTTATCGGTTTTGCTACTCAAAAGAAATTATTAGTGATCATATTCATTGGCGTATGTGGACTGCTTATTTTCATCTTGCCTTCTAAATTTATTACTCACGCGAAAACAATCACACAGGTTAATAAATTTTTTACTTCCAAGGAAATACTTGGAGAGCGATTGTTATGCTGGAAGGCATCAGTTGCCATAATTAAAGATCATCCGGTGTTAGGTATAGGTCCCGGCAAAAAGAATTTTCGAGATGCTTACCAACAATACAGGAAAAAGATAAAAGCTACAGAAAAACAATTGAAAGGCGAAAAAGCCCCTGAACAGCAGCAGGAAATGAAGACTCAAAAAAAGGATAGAGCCGGGAAGGTTGCAAGTTTATCGCATGCACACAATATTTTTTTACATGTATGGGTAGAAACGGGCATTGTGGGATTATTGTCATTCTTGTGGCTGTTTGCAACGGTATTTTACGCAGCAATAAAATCATGGCGGTTTTCAAGCGGAGGATACGAAAAGATGCTTTTGCTGGGAACCACGGCAAGTCTTATTGCCATTTTTTCGCACGGATTTACGGACAGTTTCTGGAAAAAACCCGACGCATTGTTCCTCTGGTATATTATCAGTATACTATTTGTTGTTATTCACACAACGTCAATCACATCTAAAGATAAGAGGGGAAAAAGAATCTATGAAGAAGATGCCTCTTACCGTTGAACTGGAACCCGGCACGTATCATTGGTGTGCGTGCGGGAATACGAAAAATGAGCCGTTCTGTGATGGTTCACATAAGGGAACGGACAAAAAACCTCACCCGTTTAAAATTGTGCTGAAAAGAAAATATGTAATTTGCAATTGCTATTTAACAAAAAACCCGCCATTCTGTGACGGTATATGCCGCAAACTTAAAGGGCGTGAAGCATGAGCTGGAAGCCTGGTATCACCCATTTACCCACAGTCAAACACTTATCAGAAGGTCAGTCGAACGAGGGAATTTAGGAGTTTTTTAACACGAACAGATTTTTTGAAAAAGCGAAATTGATACAAAAACCAATAATAATCACAAATCAAGACGCGATCCCATTTACGTTAAGGGCAACCATGTCGTTAAAGCTGGCGCCGTGGGGCACGGTAATGGGCGCATAGGGCAAACCGGCATATTTGTCGGAGATGTATTTGATGAACAAAAGCACCAGCACGTAGTCTTTATACTGGGAAGCATCCATACCGCCGCGTAGTTCATCGCAGCTTGCCCAGAGTGAGCTGTAAAGTTCGGATTTTTTTATGGCCATTCGTTTACTTTCTTTTCAACGGCAACGGCAACCGCAGACGGTGTGCAGGATTGCGAACGCTTGCGTCCGCGTCATTCGCAACGGCAAGGCGGCAGCCTGAAGGGGGTGTCTGCGTTAGCGGCATGAACACTTATTTTTATCGCTTGATACTCTCCTGCTAAAACTGGTCTAACAATTCCTTCTTCTTTTCGTTGTAATCCTCTTCTGTGATTAAACCTTCGGATTGGAGGTCTTTTATCTCCCGCAACTGCTCCTTTAGGCTCATATCATTCATGGCTTCCCTAAGCATTTTGGCCTTTTTATAGTCGTAATCTTCTTCTGAAATAACACCATCATCTACCAATTCACGGAGGATGATAAGCTTGTTTTTTATTTTGCTTTCGCTGCGAATTTCCTTTGCTGGACTTGTTGGTTCAAGCTGTTTGGGTACATCCGTATTGCTCAGCCGCTCTTCTAATTTCTTTAAGCGGGTATCCAGTTCAGAGGTACCCGTCTTTATCTTTTCATCAACCGTTCCCACCCTTTGGGCTACAGGCTGCTGGTACATTTCATCGGACAAGTCTACGACAAGCCAGTTCTCATGGTCAGGCTCCAGCCTTTGTCCCGATGATGGCACCAATTTCCAAAAACGGCTATGGTTTATTTTTGCTGGATTTTCTTTCGAAATAATGTTTCTTTTTTTCTCTGACATGGAATCATTATACGTTTGAAACATATGAACACGACTGAAGGCAATATTCAGGCTATGATCCGAAATAAATAAGATACAATAATTCTGCTGGTCGGTTAAAAGCATGCGTTCAGAATAAGACGAGACGGCAACAACTTGTGTAGGTGTTGCAACTGAAAACGCCTGCACAATCAAAGGAACTAGATTTTTTATTTCATCGTCCTGGAAAACCCTAAGGCTGCCTTTCTTTTTTAACAACCCTCTTTCTTCATAGTAAATATACGATAATGCATTCGTGATGACATTTCCCGCCATTTCGCAAGGATGGTTAAACTGGATAAGGCGGCCATCCTTTTTAACAGGCAATTCTTCATGCTTTACGGTAATCATACCGTCTTTATACGTGTCTGCATGGATATTCCATAACCTGCAAAAAGAAACCACGCAGATAAATCCTACAATCAAAATCGTCCGTTTCAATATGTGTTCCTTCCCAAAATTATCCTATAATTTCTACGGCTTCAGAAAGATAGCATACCTCGATCAATTCTATCCCAAAATCCTTGCCCAGACCTTTTGCATTGTCCTTTGGCATAACGGCCTTTTTGAAACCCAATCTTTGCGCCTCTTTTAGTCGGATTTCAATCTGGTTTACACTGCGAACCTCCCCGCCAAGCCCTACTTCTCCGATGAATATGGTATCCGGAGATATTGCCTTCTCCTTAAAACTCGATGCAATCGTCATGGCAATACCGAGATCGGCTGCGGGTTCATCCACCTGAACACCACCTACGATATTCACAAAAATATCCTGTCCACCGAGTTTCAATCCTATACGTTTTTCAAGGATGGCCAGAATCATGGAGACTCGATTATAATCAACGCCGCTAACTTTTCGTTCTGGTATGCCAAAGTTTGCCCTTGTAACAAGAGCCTGAATCTCGACCAATAATGCGCGGGTTCCTTCCATGCATGAAATAATGGCGGAACCGGCGCTGATTCTTCTCCCTTGTGAAATAAAGATTTCAGAAGGATTATCTACCGGTTGTAATCCATTTTTTCGCATCTCGAAAATCCCGATTTCGTCCGTAGAACCAAACCTGTTCTTGACCACCCGCAGAATGCGATAACACTGGAATTTTTCTCCTTCAAAATATAAAACCGTGTCAGCCATATGCTCCAACACCTTAGGACCGGCAATGATCCCCTCCTTGGTTACATGTCCCACAAGAAAGATGGCAGACCCCGTTGACTTGGCATTGAAGATCAACTCATGAGCACATTGACGCACCTGTGAAACTGTTCCAGGGGAAGATTCCAATTGCGGTTTATAAATCATCTGAATAGAATCAATCACCACCAGGGTTGGATGTGTGTTATGGATGTTTTCCAGGATAAAATCCAGATTAGTTTCTGCAACGACCAGCAAATTATCTGACAAGATGGATAACCTCTCAGCCCGAAGTTTGGTTTGAGCTACGGATTCTTCCGCTGTTACATAAAGAGTGGTATATCCTTTCTGGCTGATATACTGGCATACCTGTAAAAGAAGCGTGGATTTGCCTATTCCAGGCGTCCCTCCAACCAATACTGCCGAACCAACAATGAGTCCCCCGCCCAAAATTCTGTCAAATTCTTTCATCCCCGTCTCTATACAGGGACACTCAAGTAATTGTACATTTGTTATCGGCTGTGGCAGTTCACGATTGAGAGTAACGGATTTACAACCGAAACCAGTACCGGCACTCATTTCTTCAACCGTTGAGTCCCATTCTCCACAACCCCCGCAGCGCCCGACCCATTTGAGGCTTTTCCAGCCGCAATGCTGACAAACATAAACCACACCTGTCTTGGCCATATCTACGAATGGTAAAAATTGTTATACTGCCACTATCCCATAAAATAAAAAAGGGAAGAGTTCGACTCTTCCCTTTCATTATCTCTATTTGATTCGTCTCATTTATAGGCTACTTTCAGCATTCGCCAGCGTAGGTTCCGGGCTCTCAACGACCTCATCAAAGACCAGTTTACCATCATGTACCCTTGCCTTTACATGTTTCTTCCCTTCAAATCTACCCTGCAGTATTTCTTCCGAAAGAGGGTCTTCTAAATAATTTTCTATCGCCCTTCGAAGGGGACGTGCACCGAAATTCTGATTATACCCCTTGTCTATGAGAAAATCTAATACCTCATCCGTTAAAGTTATGCTGATGTTATAATTTTCCAATCTCTTTTTCACGCTCTTTAATTCAATTTCAATAATCTTCTTCAAATCCTCTTTATTCAACGGTTTGAAGACAATGATATTATCTACCCTGTTTAAAAACTCTGGGCGGAAGTGTTTTTCGACTTCTTTCTTTAATTGCTCCTTCATCGCCTCGTAGGTATGTTCATCAGTCCCCTTTTTAAAGCCTAAAGATGCTTGATTTTTAATAACGTCCGCTCCAATATTTGAAGTCATAATGATAACCACATTGCGGAAATCTATGTGACGTCCAAAACTATCCGTCACTTTCCCATCTTCCATAATCTGTAACAATATATTGAATACATCAGGATGAGCCTTCTCAATTTCATCCAGCAATACAACGGCGTAAGGACGGCGGCGAATCTTTTCTGTGAGCTGTCCCCCTTCTTCATAACCGATATAGCCCGGAGGCGCGCCAATCAATCGGGAAATATTATGTTTTTCCATGTATTCGGACATATCTATCTGGATAAGCGCTTCCTCTTCTCCAAACATAAATTTTGCCAATGATCTTGCAAGATGGGTCTTCCCCACGCCAGAGGGCCCTACAAATATAAAAGAGGCAACAGGACGATTCGGGTTCTTCAAACCTGCGCGAGAACGACGTATCGCCTTGGCAATCGCTTTTGTGGCTTCCTCCTGGCTAACCACCATCTTGTGAAGTTCCTCTTCCATACGAAGCAGCTTTTTGGCCTCTGCAGATTCTATGCGTGTGATGGGAATTCCCGTCATTTTAGAAACAACCTCAGCGACAATTTCACCATTCACGACTCCTTTAACCTCTGCACGGGTTTCCCGCCATTCCTTCTCAATCGTTTCCTTTTTCTTTTTTAATTTATCGGCTTTGTCTCTTAACCGGGCAGCCCTTTCAAAATCCTGAATTGCTACAGACTCGTCTTTATCTTTTTCCAGTTTATTGATTTCTTCTTCTATATGCCTCAAATCAGGTGGTTGCGTAGTCGCCTTGAGTCGTATCCTTGCACATGATTCATCAATCACATCAATTGCCTTGTCCGGAAGGAATCTTCCCGTTATGTAACGAATTGATAATTCAGTTGCTGCTTCTAATGCGTCATTTGTAATTTGTACCTTATGATGCGCCTCGTATCGATCGCGAAGTCCTTTTAATATTTCAATGGTCTCTGTCTTTGAAGGAGGTTCTACGACAATCGTTTGGAACCTTCTCTCAAGGGCGCCGTCTTTTTCAATATATTTTCGATATTCATCCAGCGTAGTCGCGCCGATACACTGGATTTCTCCTCGTGATAATGCGGGTTTCAAGACATTGGATGCATCAATGGCGCCTTCAGCGCCGCCTGCGCCCACAAGGGTATGTAACTCATCAATAAACAGGATTATATTCTTTGCTCTTTTTACTTCTGACATTACCGCCTTAATACGCTCTTCAAACTGACCTCTGTATTTTGTGCCAGCCACCATCATTGCAAGGTCTAAGGCCACAATCCTGCGATCTCTTAACAGTTCGGGAATATTCCCCTGAACCACAGCCTGAGCAAGACCTTCAACGATTGCTGTTTTTCCTACCCCTGCCTCACCCAGCAAAACAGGGTTATTCTTGGTTCTGCGGCATAATACTTGAATAACACGCTCGATCACATCCTGTCGTCCAATGACCGGATCAAGTTCATGTTCCCGAGCTTGTTGCGTGAGGTCTCTGCCGAAAGAGTCCAATGCAGGAGTCTTTGACTTCCCCTTCTTTTCTTCTTTTTCCTGGTTGACGCCACCCTGAACCGCCTCTGAACCCAAGAGACCTATAACCTCTTCCCGCACGTCCTCGAGTTTCACACCCAGATTTAACAATACCTGAGCGGCAACACCTTCTTGTTCTCTCAGTAATCCTAATAATAAATGTTCCGTCCCAATATAATTATGGCCTAAAGCTCGTGCCTCCTCCATTGCATATTCCAGCACCTTTTTTACGCGCGGGGTAAAGGGTAACTGTCCTACAGAGACCAAATCTGATCCACTCTGTACAATTTTTTCTACCTCCAGGCGTATTTTTTTCAACTCTATATCCAGGTTTTGTAAAACATTGGCAGCAACGCCACTACCCTCTTTCACCAACCCTAATAAGATATGCTCCGTTCCAATATATTCGTGATTAAATCGCCGTGCCTCTTCTCGTGCAAGCGCCATAACCTTCCGAGCACGGTCAGTAAATCGATCAAACATAATAACACCTATCCTTTCAAACTTTTACCTTTTCCAGGCGTTTTCTCACATACGATGCACGAATAATATTCCTCTGCGTGGAATTCAGTTCGCGTCCTTCCAGCTTTTGTAAGTGTCCCGGTAGTGTGAGAATAAAAAGTTCATTTAACGTTTTCATTTCAATATCATTAATTATTCCCAAATTAACTCCCATTCTGACCTGAGACAGCAGATGCATAATCTCTTCTGAAGAAATCAATCGTGCCACCTTGAGCATACCATAAGACCGCCATACGCGGTCCTCTAGCTGTTCGCGACTTTCAGAAACGAGCGACTTTCTCGCCATCCGCTCATAACTCGTA
>Ga0209324_10001432_pt1 | contig 16467 bp, 17 predicted proteins | sample Rifsed19ft3_FD_184015 | JGI IMG/M metagenome (GOLD analysis project Ga0209324, IMG submission 184015) | Soil microbial communities from Rifle, Colorado, USA - sediment 19ft 3 (version 2) | ecosystem: Environmental > Terrestrial > Deep subsurface > Rock core/Sediment | place: Rifle, Colorado...
GTCCAAGTACCAATGCAGAATATTTCTACTAAAGAAGCAAATTCAACGAAAACCTGAGATTAGCATACTTCTTAATGGCAAAGTTATCCCAGAAAACACAGGTACCGAGAAGTATGAATTTCCCCTTGCCTGCCTCAGCTTCGGCTCCTATCACCGTCTCCCTTTTTGGACTGATAGAATTTTCTAGAAGTACAATTGGTTTTGCATAAGGTGACTGCAAGCTTATAGAGGAGACGCAAGGAAAAAGTACTTTCTTTACAGAATCTTTATAAGATAAGACCCTAGATGTCACTACTAGCAGATCATCACCATTTTCATTACTTGATTTGTCCCTTACTGTATCACTTCTTAAAAAAAGTCCAAAATGAGAAGAAAGTGAATTGATATTGTCGGCTATTCTGTCTTCGTTATTATAGTACCCACCAACTATGACTTTATTTCCTAGCTTAAGGTATTTCTTTACAAGTGCTACTTCCCCTATTCTAAATGGCTTTTCCGGATAGTTTAAGACAACAACATCGTAATCAGTAATATCTTTGAAAGAATCAAGTTCTTTAACCACCGCTCCGGCTTCTTTAATACTTGATTTTAGAATTGAAAAATAGTAGTGATCCTCAATCGTGAATTCTAGATGAGATATATCCCAGGCTATTTTAAATTTTCTTTTCATTAACTGACTGCCTTTAATCCAGCCTGTTAAACAATTTGAAAGATTTGCTTGTGAATCTTCCTTAAATCAAGTGACAAGTATAGGTTTTTACGAGCTCAGCTTCAATACTGAATAAACCTATAAGGAAAATGTCTCAAGCTACCAGTTGTCAAATTACATACACTTTATATATACGCTAAATATCAATTTGAAGCCAACGCTTTAGTAACAAGCCATATAAGAATGTGCCATCTATGTTAATAGGAACTTAAAATAAGCCATAAAATAAGAATAGAAAATCTACTATAAACATAACCTCTAAGCATTTTGCTATTTCTTTTACTCCGAATAGAAGACTCGATTCTAAATCAGAGGTTGATTGGCAAAGTTAATTGTGATAATTTAAATACTTATGAAATATTTAGTCAATAAAAATAATGCTACATGGCGCATTTTAGACGAAGAAGCAGTAATAATTAATAATGAAACAAGCTTTTACTACAGTCTTAACAAAACAGGAACCTATATATGGAACCTATTAGTCGAAAAAGAATTGACTTTAGATGAAATAGTCGATAAAGTAAGCATACATTATCAACAAACAAAAAAGGAAATAATCAGTGACATCAAGGAGGTTTTAGATAATCTGCTTGAAGAGAAGCTTGTTCAAAGGAGGTAGCATGGCAAAGAAAAAGGAAGCAAAAAGGGAGAAAAAAGAGCAGCCCAAAAAAAATCCAGAAAAATATGAACCCCCTAAATTAATAAAATTTGAAAAACTAGAAAAGCTAATCGTTAGCGGTGAATAATTCTTATTTAAAAATCTCTTTACTTCTCCTAAAATGGTACTTTATTTTAGATAAGAAATCTCTCTTCCACTTTCTGAAAACAACGCGTTGCGAAGAAAAAATCCACTGCCAATTTGTATGTGAAAGTGAAGACACGCCTCTCCTGCGTTCGATGACTTTCCCCAGTATATCTTCTCTATGTACTTGAAATATTTGGGGCCAATTGTCCGGCTTTAAAAGTAAATAATCTTGTAATTTTTTTACCACTCTGTAGGTAGGAAATTTGTTATCAAGCCGATAGGTTATAATGTCTCCTACTCCAATTTCGTCCCACTTAACGCTTATCACGATAAGCTCCTCACCGTCTTCTAAAAATGGACTCATGCTGTTGCCATGAAATATGACTGGCCCAAGTATTTTGGTATTTTCTAATTGTAACTCCTTTGCTATATTGGTTATTCTGTTCTTCATATTATGGCCGTTAATTCATCTGGTCAAAAAAATCTCTTTAGCAATCTCAAATTTTTTCCTGTTTTTTAACATTTCGATTCTCTTTATTCTTAATCTTAATGGAGTCTTATATTCATCCAGATTTTCCAGGTGTTTTTTTATTTGTGCTATAGAGTTTGACCATTTAAAATTATTATGAGCAACTTGCACCCCTGCGCTAGATTTCCTTTTTAATTCATCATTGGACGTATTAAAAGCCTTTCTCAAAAAGGAGGAAAGCATATCAACAGGCACCTCACAAAAATCTACCTCCTCTACCTCTTCTCTAAATCCTAATGTGTTTATCATAAAAGTGCCCTTTACAGGTAGGTTAATTCTCCTTACAGGAACTAAAATAGAATTAGAGGGTGTGCAAAAATCAAGACACGCCCCAAAATGTGGCACAATAGGAGGAACGCCGCACGCCATAGCCTCTAAAATAGTCATAGAAAAGCCCTCCGCTCTATAGGGAAAAACCCCTACATCACAAGCCCTATATAGAGAGGTTAATTCTTCGGTCGACAGGTATTTATCAATATAAATAAGTTCTGGGTAACTCTTATTATTTACTAAATTTAAAATTTCTTTTTTATATTTTATACCGGAATAGAAAATATCCTTAGAGTGATCCTTAATAACCAAGCATACATCTTCTTCAGGGCTGAATGCCTGTCCGTATGCTTGAAGCAATATATCAATTCCTTTTCTGAGAACAGTTGCTCCAACAAAGATAAATTTAAAATTCTTCTCTGTTGGAAGATGGTATTTTCCCCCTACATGTTTAAATATATTCTCATCTATTCCAAGAGGGATAACCTTTACTTTTTGTGAATATATTCCACTTTTGATTGCTTGTTTTTTTACCCAATTGCTGTGCACCCAGAGTTGGTCACATTCCTCATTAATCTTTTCAACCCAATTAAGAGGGAATTTGCCGAAGTCCCAAGTTCTGACTGCGATGAACTTGCCTTCATCAGGCAGAGATACCTCATTGAAATTGTGTTGATAATCATGGTGAACAAAATAATCAACTGGCAGGTTATAAAATTCATTTGGGTTCTCGAGGCTTAGGACAGAGTAGTTTTTTTCTTTCCTAAATATGTTCAGCCATTTAAAATTAATACTGGAATAGGCTGTTTTTTCTTTGGTTGTTCCGCAAAAGGCAATTACTTTCTTCCCATAAAAATTTGGCTTCTTTGTCTCAATTAGAGTGTTTATCAATCTATTCAATTGCTCAGTAGAACTATCTTTTAAGAATTTTTCTGAAATGGTTTTCCCTTCTCGAGAATTTAATTCACAGGCGTTTCTACTAGAGAGGAGTCCTTCTAATTTTTTTCGCCACGCATTGACATTGCGAAACTCTCTTACTCCTAAAGAGGAACAGTTGACTATTTCTTTAAGTCCGCCAGTTAAACTCGCCAGGGTAGGTATCCCATTAGCCATAGCCTCTACAGCAATTCGCCCGAAAGGTTCAGGCCATTGCGAGAGAACTAAGACTATTTTACTCATCTTCAAGAATTTTTTTGTTGAAACGAATGGAAGAACTCTTATATTCTCTTGTTTCTTAAAAAGTTTTAGATAATTAAAGTCGGTATTACCAACCAGCAGAAAATTCTCACCCCTAAAAGCTTTAGCCAAACTTAAAAATATGTCAGCGCCTTTATAAGCATATCCACATACACCTGTTATATAGTTACCTTGAGCTATAGATTTTTTTTTAACTAACATATCACTTTTAATAAATTCAGGATAAATCACTTGAGGATTTACTCCGTATTTTTTGTTAAACCTCTTTTCCAGATAATGGGAATTAACTACAATGGTGTCAGCTTCTTTTAGAACAAACTTTATCTCTTTTTCTGTTGGATATTCGCTACTTAGAGAAACTTTCCACTTCTTTTTCTCTTTGATATTAGGTGGACAATATACAAAACTATGCATATATACAATACTAGGTATATCGAATAGTTTGGCCAATTTCACAACGTAATGGCTGGTATCCATAGCAGAAATTAAAATATCCGGTTTAAATTCCCGTATCATAATCTTTAACTCATATATATCTCTGAAGTTGTTCAGCTTGACATCACCATAAAGAAGTCTTTTCTTAATAGGAAAAAAATTATAAAGATGACATTGATAGTTGAATTTCTCTGATAGCTTTTTTAAAAAAGCGATATTGGTTATTTGACCACCGCCTCTAATAGGATATCCTTTATCTGTTATACATAACACCTTCATTTCTTACGCTCTTTAACGATAATTTTTTTCTTCTCCAGATCTCTAACGAATTTTAGTACGTCCTTACAGGCTTTTTCCTCTGAAATATTAAAGCTTTTGGCAAGATTCTTTGCTATCATTGATACAGGTTTTCTTTTTAGAATTTCAATCCAAATAAATTTACCTGTTCCATTAACGGTATATAAACAATGATCGTCAGGCCTCAATAATAATATTTGCCCTTCTATCTCCCTATGAGAAATTTCTCCACTCACAACATACGTTTGGTCAAAATCAATTTTTTGCATTGTGCACCTCTCTTGATTCACCGCATGATTTTATTTATTACTTCAATTGCACTCCTGATTCTCTTATCATTCTCTTTCTTAATTTGATTTAGCATCGTTGTTCCAAGCTTGCGTCGCAGATGTTCATTATGTATTAGAAGCTCGATTTTTTCTTTTATCTCTAAATGGCTATCTGGATCATCTACAATCAATTTGTCTTTGATCTCCTTAGACATATTTTGCATCACAGGAACCATGCGAGAAGTAATCACCGGAATGCCCCTTATGATATGTTCTGCTACAACATGGTTGAAGGTCTCAGCAAATGAAACCTGAAGCCCCAAATCAATCTCTTCTATTATCTTTTTATACTTTTTATCGGTCATCCAGCCAAAATCTTTATACAGAATATTTAATGATTCCAATATATTTTTATAGTATGTGTTTTTTGATAAGCTGTTCAAATACAAAATGTAATTGTCCTTTAACATCGATACCGCTAATAGACAATTTAAGATATTCTTTCGTTTGTATTCAAAAGGTGAGCAAAAGAGACTGATAATAATATTCTCCTTGCGTTTTCTCCCATATTTACCCTTTTCGGGATTTAGCTGAGGTAAGATTAAAGTATCAGGCAAATAATCTACATTACTTATATGCCCTGACAAAGATAAAGCAAGCCCTCTGTTAGCAAATAATTTATGTTGAATCTGTGAGTTCTTAATCAAAAGAGATAAAATATCTATTTCTTCTGAAATATCTACTTGGCCAGGGCTGCTGGTCCAGTATATTCCAAATTGTATTTTTTCATCTTTAAGTTCATGTAAAAAGACTTCATAAACTGCGTTCCAGCCTCCAAAGACAACTAATTTAGGCTTCTTCGTTTTTAGATGATTGATAAAAAATTTAATCTCGGGACCATCTTGATTGGAACTGGTCAAGATAAAGTGCTTAGAAAGGCCAGTGGTTTTCTCTAAATTCATCAACGATCTATTGGTACCAGGAAACCCTCTTGCGCAGAAGGTTATTAGCTTATTATCGTAACTTCCCATAATGTTTTGCCATTATTGCTAATAACTTATTAATTTGCCTTTTCATACTGTAATTCTTACGAACCCATCTGTGCCCTTCCCGGGCTATTTTTTGGCGAAGGCGTGGTTTTGTTAAATAAAAATCTATTAAATCTAAACACTCTCTATCCGAGTGATACCAAACTAGGTGTTTATGATTCTCAAACATAGTTTCCAGTCCCGGTACGTAATGTGTTATATGAAATCCTCCAGATGCAAGGGTAATAAAAGTACGATTAGAAAAATACAACTCAACTGAATTTATGGTGTTAATGCCTAACACAATCTCAGCTCCTTGACAGACCTTTACTAACTCTTCATTGTATGCCGGCCATTCAATAACCGGATAATTCCTACCCCATCTTTCTTTAGCATCTCGAACTCCTTGAGGACCCCAAATTTTAAGATGGTATTTTTTATTAATCTTTTTTAAAAAATCCTCCCGTTCATGAGAAATATTCTTGTTATCGTCCCAATAATATAAACTACCTACAAATGCCACTTCGCACCGGTATATTTTTTGCGGGTTAGAATTTTTTGGTAATAAAGGAAACTTTGGGAGATGCGCGCCTTCGTATATCCAGTAAGCCGGGGTATCAGCTACAGATTTGTACTTTGGCAACATGCCTTTTGCCGTAGTGAAAAAAACATCCACTTCATTAAATAACGGCTTTATCCAGTCCGGCACTTCCTCACTGACGCAATCCATATACCATAATACGCAAAATATGCCCTCCTTTTTGAGTTCTTTTATAACACTTGCCTTTATCTTATCCAGTTTTAATCCTAACATAATATCGGGTTTGTACTCTTTAGCTATCTTTATCAGTTCTCGACCGGCATCTATATCTGTTTTAAAGGGTGAGTAGGCAAATGTTCCGCAATCAAGGTTCTTTTCAAATAATATGTTCTTTATGTAACCTCCCAAATCCCATTCAAGGAACCTAGGAGCCACGATTAATATTTTCTTGTTTTGCAATATACTCTTTTTATTAATCATCAATAAATTTCAATTACTTCACAACATACCAAACTAGTTTTCGCAGATGTCGAAAAAATTTCTTTTCGACAAATTTCAGTATTTTTCCTTTAAGTGTCGTCAGGGGAAAACTCTTATAAAAATTTTTTTCCAAATCGTCAATCTCATAACGTCTTAATTCTTTTACAACCGGATTTTTGGTCTCAATAATTTGTTTCAACCTTTCTTGAAATAAACGATCATCCGCTTCAATTGGACGTTTATCAGATATAAGAAAGTTTCCCTGCTTTGTTTTTTTGATTTGTCTGGAACCGCCGCTGGGTGCGTATAAGTGCCAGGCTAAGGCTTCCGTATTTACCATAAGTGAATAGCCCTCTGAAATTAACCTGGCGCATAAATCGCTTTCTTCTCTGTGGGCTTGGTCTGAATATCCTTTGACAGCCCAACCGCCAACATCCTGAACCGGAGAGCGCCGATAACAGATAGCACAGCCGAACAGGCTTTCAACCTCGATAATTTGACGTGAATAGTAGTAATGATGTCCCTGTAGTTTCCATGTCGGTTCATCAAATTTGGGAACCCAGGAAGGGTCCGTCAAATTTATATCTAAATCAATCGGTTTCATATACGGCTCGGGATAACATCCTCCTACAGCAGCAAGCGGTTTATTTGGGAAAAAATGAAAGGGCTTGAAAATGTTCTCTAAGAAGGTAGGAGTTGGCATTACGTCATCGTCTATCCGTAAAATATACTCGATAGATTCAGGAACCGCTTCCATTGCTCTCTGATGTCTATCCCATCCGCTTTTTGTGTAGATAATTTTAAGTTCATATCCTTTATTCCTGATTAACGTAAATAAATCTTTAAGAGTATCGGCTTCTTCGATTGGTAAATCACTTTGGTCGTTAATTACTATCATCCAGTTTGTATAGGTCTGTTGAATAAGTGAGGTCAAAAGAACCGCAAGGTAGCTGTGACGGTTTTTAGTTGGGATAGCTATAGCTACCCTTTCATTTTCCTTTATTGGTCTTAACTTAATCATGTTCTATGGCCATACAGAGATTTTATTAAGTGAATAAAAGTTTGGCCAAAACACTTCCAGCTATATTTTGTGGCCGTTTTGTATGCTGCCTCTCCCATTCCCCTTATCTTTTTTCTATTTTCATAAAAGTAAAGAATAACCTCTTTGAGTCCCTCAACGGAGCCAGTCTTTACTATATAACCGTCGTGGAGGTGAGTTATTATATCGGAAATCCCGGTATCGGCAGACACGATAGCCGATTCCCCAAAACCCATACCCTCGCCTCGTCTTATATACCTTAAGTGAACAGCAGAATATGCACTTTCTGCCCATTAAAAAGTTGGCCGCACAGTTGAAAATGTTGTTTCGGATAGTAACCATAAGGATATTCCAGCTCCCTGTGGTTACGAATCCCACTAATTACCTAGTATAAAATATATCGCATTGCACAGCAAGATGTTATCATGAGTAATATTGTATATTTAACGGTGAGAATCCGTTCAAGTGTCTCTTTACTCTGGTGCAAATCTTGGCGGGTTGGCTGATACGACACCCGCAGGTTGGGCTGAGCTGTAGAGATATGGGAGAGAGATTCCTACAAGCTTTAGCAAATCTGGGAAAGGAATTTGCAATACGCATGATTCTTCCCAGAAACAGTAAGAACCTCGAAACACCGATTTGATCAATTTTCAAAAGAGTTCTTGGTACCCAGTTTTTCTATTTAAGCAGAATCTGATCAACAAGATGATTATATAATGATAAACCTGCATCAATTTTAATCACTGTTCCTGTAGTGAATTTTGAAAAAAAATCCGATGATAGATAAACTGCTGCCCGACCAATATAACAAGGGTTTATGGAACTGTTATACAGTAGGACATACTTATTGTAAAAGGGTTTTCCTTGCTCATCTTCCTCTACAAAACCCGGAGCTATTCCGTTCACCCTGATCCCATAGGGTGCCAATTCTACAGCCAATTCTTTTATAATCATTCCTAATGCGGCTTTTGAAGAATCATAACTCAGAAGACGTCCAACTGTCCACTGATGAATAGAAGTAATAAATATGATAGAGCCATTAATATTATTATTGATCATCATTTGTGAAATAAGTTTTGTTAAATATATTGGCCCGAAAACGTTTGTATCAAAGATCCTATGAAAGACCTCTAAAGAAAGCTCTTTTGTTGTTATCGAATCTTCACGAATTCCAACGTTGTTGACGAGCACATCAATATTAACCTTATCTCGTACTAAAGAGTTATATAGAGAATCAATATCTTCAGTCTTTGATATATCTGAAAAGAACCCTCTTGATATAACCTGATAGCCATTTAATTCACGTTCTAATTGTGCGCACCTTTCTTCATAAATATCAGTGAAAAAAATGTTTGCACCTTGTTTTGCCATTTCAATGGCAATACTTTTGCCAATATTTCTTCCGGCTCCTGTTATAAGAACGTTTTTCCCTGATAACAGATTATTATCCATAACAAGCACAGGCTCCTGCTCCTGTGTGGATGCATGCCGAGTTGCACCTCGACCAATCAAGAAATTTAAGGCAAGTTCGAACCGTTTTCTAAAGTCCATGTTAAATGACCGACTTTAATTCTTTTTCACGCCAAGAGCCGAACGCAAACTATGAAGCCTCCGATTAATCTTGCAGCGAAAATAATGAAGCCCACTGATAATCTCCTGATAAAACGCCACCGATAACCGCCTGCGATAGGACTTGGGCGGGATGACAAGAGAACGGGGTCGACTGATTTCGCTAAGGAGTTCCACAGGGATTTTAGCCAAAACAGTTTCTCTAAAAACCCGTGCTAGTTCGGCAGCCAAAGTGGGGAAACCCAGGTTCTCGGCTATCTCTACCATGATATGGCCGTTACGATCAATGAATTCTTGACATATCTCGATACCGCCATGGTAGTAAAGTCCGCCGAGATCCTGGTGATGCTCTAGCTGATCAGCCAAGAAAATCAAAAGCACATTGCGGTTAATCGGATCAAGGGCGTTGAGTTTATTGCGAATGACCGGTATGGTCTGGGAGTTCCATCGAAAGGCTTGAAATCCGTAAACGTACTCTTCCACATTCTTGCCCACAGCATACATTACGTGTTTTCGTCTGGCCTGTGAGATTCCTTTTTTCCAACCCCCAAAGTCGCCAGTCCCATAGGCGTTGTGTATAAGACCGGCAGCCACTACCTCCGTTGGCAGGTGGACAGAACCCAGGATACTAGCCGTCCCAACTACGTGGGCGATTTGGGTCCTGCCAGAGGCTAGGAAGAGACCAGTAAAAAGACGTTTTGCATGTTCATAAGCATTGCGGATGCAACTCAGTTCGTTATTCGAGTAGCCGTCACGCCGCAACTGGTTGAAGAGTTGGACGTTTGTTTGTGCATAGGTGTGCATAGCTCTACCCTCAAGTATTATCGCGACACATTAGGGATTCTATCTTCCTCTGGATGCTGCACGACGGCGGTCGAGTGAAGCTTTGAGAATTCGCACATAGTCAGTTCTCGAATCAGGTTCACGAATAATCATATCGGCAGTGTTTAATCGTCTTCTCAATATTACTTCAGGCAGCATGAATCTTTCATGTTACCATTATCTCACCATTCATAACACCCTGTCAACTCACGCCTTGCAGCTTTTTGATTATAAACTTAGTCAACAATTTTTAATAATTTTGATGAAATTATAAAATCAATTTTAATTAAATCAATCCCATAAGGAAACGACGGTGAAATATTACGGCCGATCTCCTTTCATATATGTCAGAAAATTCCGTATTGGAAACATCATCGAATATATATTTTTCGTTAGAGCCCGTTTAATTTTAGCTGTTATAGTGACCATAGGAAGGCTTTTATATATTTTCTTTTCCAAATCCGAAATGTTATAGCGTCTTAATTCTCCCCCTTTAACTTGCCTCTTTTTCAAATTTTTCAACCTTTTATTAAACAATTTATCACCTGTCTCAAGGCGATGCCGATCAAACACCACGAAATTACCTCGTTCTTGCCTTTTTGATTTGTCGAGAACCACCTTTAGGAGCAAATAAGTGCTGAGCCAAAGGATCAGTGGTAACCATAAGAGTATATCCTTCCACAAATAGCTCTGTCGATTTTTGGTAGGAATAGCTATTGCAATCTTTTCGTTCTTCTTTATGGGTTTTAATTTAATCATATACTTTCGCCGTACAGAGACTTTATTAAGTGAATAAAGCTTTGACCAAAATGCTTCCAGCTATATTTCTTTCCTGTTTCGTATGCTGCTTCTCCCATTTCCCTTATCTTTTTTCTATTTTCGTAAAAATAAAGAATACCCTCCTTGAGTTCCTCAACGGATCCAGTCTTTACTATATAACCGTCGTGCAGGTGAGTTATTATATCGGAAATCCCGGTATCGGCAGACACGATAGCCGGTTTCCCATAACCCATACCCTCGCCTATAGTAAGGGAAAAAGAATCTTCAAAAGAGGGAAGAACTTGACAGTCAATGTTTAGGTACTCTTTTGAAAACTCTCTATAGGAAACTATTTTTTTAAGCTTTATGTTTGAATTCTTAACCAGATATTTAAGGAGCAACTTGGAGAGCATTACATCTTGGGTAACAAAGCATATAAGTTCTGCTTTCTCCAAATTTAGCTGATCCCAGGCCTCAAATAGAATCCTGATTCCTTTTCTAAACGGGTCGGTTCCGACAAAAAGGAATTTCACTTTATCAATATTACTTCTAATGTAAGGCTTATCAGTGTCAATTCCATAAGGCAGGATCTTTATTTTTCTTTCGGGGTAACCGCATTCAAGAAAATAGTTCTTGGAAACACTGCTTGGGACAATGATGTAGTCGGACAAATCACACTCTAATTTGTTTCTCCAAATCTCCATAGGGGTTTTATGTATTAGGTCGAGACCGCACTTTTGCCTTTCCCTATTAGTTATCCTTACCCTTTCCTCTAGCACCGTTCCTTCTTGATGAAGGATTTTTAACACATTTGGATTCAATTGTGTTGACCTTAAAAAATTCTCCAGGCTATATTCAGATTGACCGATAATAAGGTCTACACTATCTAAGTCAAACCTATCTTTAAAACTAATGGAGTGATAATTCTTAAAATTCTTTTTCAGAAACATGTCTGCTTTTAAGGAGTATTTTTTCCAACTAGTCACTCCTTTTTGATAATATGTGTAAGCCACTATAGGATGGGAATGTATCTTGCCGGATTTGTTTTTTAAACTCGATGTCTTCTGTGGAATTTGTTGTATTATCGAATCTAAGGCATCAATTGTCCTTTCCCACGTGAATTTTCCTACACTTTTGCTTACGGCTACCCTTTCTTCATCCCTCATTTTTCCTCTCTCAAAGGCTTTTCTCATCAGCAGCCTTAGATGTTTCACATCTGGCTCAAGCTGTAGCTTACCGCCCGACATTTTCTTTTTCGCTTTAATAAAGCGGGCATTCTCGGGAGAACAATAATCCATGGGACCCGTTCCTTTAGTTACTATTACTGGTCTTCCCGAGGCGATACACTCCAAAATTGGCAAACCAAAACCCTCTCCCCTAAAGGGAAATACCCCAACATCAGCGGCGGTAAAATATCCAGATAAAGATTCATCCTCCTTGTTTATATGAATTATTTTGGGGCTACTCGATTTGTGCATTGCCGGTTGTCCCATTACCTTTTCTATCCATGGTTCAAAATGTTTCCATCTCATAGCTTCCTTGATCACTAATGAGACATTTTCTTTATCGGAAAACTCCTGTAGGTATGCCTTCACTAGGGTATCAACCCCTTTCCTTTCAGTAAACGTACCTGCATAAACACAGTTAAATTCCTTTAAGTCCGGAATTTTTTTGGGCTTGGCGAAGGGGTTGTACTCTCTCCCATCAACCCCCCAAGGTAATAATTTGATTGGAACATTTACGCCATTTTTACTTAGAGTATCTTTCACAAAATGGGTGGAAACCAATACTAAATCAAAATAATTATTTAATCTATTTACCAATACTTCATCTTCCTTTTTAATTTGAAAATACTCATAATTTAGAATAAATATATTGAACCTGCCTGGAGAACTTCTGTAATCATACGGATGACCATGAACAATATAAATATCAGGAATATCTTTTGGGAATACTGCCTTCTTATCGGAATCTGTAGGGAATACTACTACCTTATAACCTAACTCTCTTAACCCTTTTACTAAAATTCTATTTACCAGGGAAAAGCTACTCAGTTTATCAATATTTCCCTGAAACAATATGTAGTTGGGTTTATTCATCAGGTTAAGACCTTTTCATTTTAAGAAAGTTACCAATTTGTTTAAGTCCTCTAAATTATGGCTTAATGTCAATTTAAACACCCTTGTCTGATTTACTAACTGTGAAAAATACGCTAAATAGTCATTCAGGTCTTCAAAGCGGTTGAATCGAAAAAATGCTTTCGTCTTCTCTATGAAATTAATAACAGCCTGCTGCTTGGAAATTGGACTTATCTGAAAATCATCACCAATATGGATAAAGAATATATCGTGAATCGGAAAATCCTTATAATGAACGCAGTCAAAAAAATCTTTTAATAATATCTCCTTTTTTAGTACCCCGTTGTAGTTAGCTGGCTTTTGACTTAATAATCTGCCTAAAATGCCTTTTTCTGTTTTTTTGGTTACTCTGCAGGTCTCTTCACAACCGCTAGCATAAAACCCGTTTATGGTTTTTTTAAACATAATATGATCATCAGAGATGATTTGTGCACCTTCTTGAGCTAGCTTAAGGCAGACAGTTGATTTTCCACCTCCCCTGTCACCCACAAATGCAGAGATCCTACTATTCCACTTTACCGCTGCGGCGTGAATATAAAATCTTCCAAACATGAATAGAATTTTATGTATAACCTCAAAAAGATGGTCTACAAATGCAGTATGACTGTATTGAGGCTCTCTAATATAAATTACTATTTTTACTGGAGTCTCCCATTTAAATATGAAGATTCGAAACCTACCGGTGAATAGAGTAGCCACACCATTTTCCAGATATTCCCACGATGCAATGCTGTTGTCAGGGATAGGAAGGTCAGGACTAAATACACCTGAATCTTTTTTGCATTCAATCATATGCAAAAAAGCATTGATTTCTTTTTTCTCAAAAACGCTATTTACATTCTGTTTGAAAAGATATGCTAAGGTATCTATATAATATTTCTTGCTCGCATATACACTTAGCCCCCAACTGCCAAGCTGCATGAACCCTTTATACCTAAAGTTTCTATGTAAGAATTCTTTCTCTTGCATATGAGCATCTATCTGCATTGTATTTTCATAAGGTTTATTGGTGCTTTTTTTGTTAAAGAATTTCACTGCTTAAAAATTCTATAGCTAAGTTCATAAATTAATATTCACTTAAGTGCTTCCAAATATATTCTCTTTAATTTTTCATTTCTAACTTCATGAGAAAACTTTGCCCTTGCTATTTCAAAAGATTTCTCTCCCATTTCTCTCATCAAGCTAGGGTTGTACATTAGCAAAGACAATTTCTCTACTAGGGCATTCTTAATATTTTCTCTTTGCTCTTCATCCCAGGGATTTCTTTCAAAGCAAAACTTAAAATATCTGTTCCAAATATCGTCTCCGATTTTTTGACGAATTTCTTTTGCAGGCATGTGATGTACAAATTTTTTCTTTCTTTCTAGGTCAGTAAATAGCCTTACCCAATCCTTAAATTCATAGTTTAACCATGATTCAATATAATTTTGGGGACCACGATATCCTAGCTTTCTCCTAATTGCTTCATCCTTAAGGCTAATTGGAGTAATGACATCCTCTTCTCCGCAAAATTTTGAAAGTTCAATTTCTATGCTTGTACCTGCAGTCTTGCGAGTCCTTATAAAAATGAATTTATATTTATGTGAAATTATCATTGTTTGTCAATCGATAAATACCAAATAGAGCTTCTCTCTTAAATATATTTTAAGTAATATCAGAACAGAGCCTAGATGAACGAAGCATAAGCAATTTTCAGCATCTCCTCATGGCTAATATTAAAAAAGCTAAGTCATATTTTCCATCTTCTTAATAGATTTGAACTGCTTTCTCTATAAGTTATTAGCCTAAAGGGTAATGATATAGCCCACCAACAAAAGGCATTGAATGGATTTGTATTATATAGCCCGAATGCCCATAACTTGTTTCTTATTGCAAACCTTGAATGATCTAGTAAACCCAGCCTCTCGGCCGACGTTTTGTATTTTAAATACATTTTATTTTGTTCTAGGTATAAAGAAAGCTCCTTGAATTCACCATGACAATCTAGCAAGCTAAGAACTAAATCCAGTGTGTTCGAAGAAATCACGTATAGGCCTTCTTTTTTTCGGTCATCTAAAAATTCTTTCCATTTTATATTCTTGTCTACTGCTTTTAATATCATGTAGGTATCTACAAATGACTTAAGCTTAATAGTTCCCAATTCAATATCCTTAAAAATGGAAAGAATTTGAAAAACCAACTCGTACTCATCGGACAAAACCAAATAATTTTTTTGGCGAAACTCAAAATTGTTTTTCTCTTGCCAAATCCTACTATAGTTCAGGTTAAAGGAACAGTGTGTGGAAAGCGCCCAATGAAGTTCTAAATCAACATCTCGCCGGGCGTATTCAAAATGGTGGGTAAAATAGATAGACAAGGATTTATCAAGAAAAACAATAGATTTTAGCTCAAATCCATTCCTTTTAAGTAATTTGTCTATATTGTCAATTTCATCTTTCTTTACTAAGACATCTATATCTGCTATAGCTCTACGATCAATATTGCCGTAGAAACGTTCAGCTAAAAAAGGCCCCTTTAAAAATATTACTTCTATCCCACCTTTATTAAAGAGGTCTGATAAAAATTCTATCTCTCTGATTAACCTCTCATTTTTTGTCCATTGCTTTAGATAAGAAGGTTTAAACTTGTCTATTAAAATGTCGGGGAAAAGGGCTCTTAATTTAGAATTGATTAATACCGAATACAAATTTCCGGCTAATTGGTTATCCCAAATAAATTTGTTAAAAGCATCAAAATCTACATCGTCTGACTCTAAAAATTTTTCAATGCTTTCAGAATCCCTTTTTATTATATAATTGAGTAGTGTTAAATATTGTAGTTTTTGCATCCGTTTACTTATCTAAGTCGCTCTCTTGCATAGATGAAATCCAAAATATTTTTCTGCAATCACACTGAAATGATTGAAAGTTGTCTCTTAGAACTAGAAAAGGGCTTACAGAGCTATTTATAGATAGTTCTTAGCCAGATATTTTGAAACTACTTCGTGGGTGTCACCATTAAATACGATTTTACCTTTGTTTAAAAGCATTGCCCGAAGACACAGGCTTTCTATCGTTTTCATATTATGACTCACCAATAATACCGTTCGTCCTTCCTTCATCACCTCTTTTATTTTGCTCAGGCACTTCTCCACAAACGCAGCATCTTCCACTGCCAGCACTTCATCTATAATAAGGATCTCGGGTTCCAGATAAGCGGCAACAGCAAAGGCTAAACGCCCTTGCATGCCGCTTGAATAGTGCTTAACCGGGGTATCTAGAAATTCCTCAACTTCAGAAAAATCCACAATCTCATCAAATTTGCGGTTAATCTCAGTCTTTTTCATTCCTAAAACAGCACCACTGAGATATATGTTCTCCTTTCCTGTCAGTTCAGGATGGAACCCGGTGCCTACCTCTAACATTGAGCCCACCTTGCCATGGATCTCGGCATATCCCTCTGTTGGTTTTGTAATGCGTGAAAGAATCTTAAGAAGCACGGATTTACCAGCACCATTAGAACCTATCACGCCTAAGACCTCACCGTGTTTCACTTCAAAAGAGACATCCTTCAGCGCCCAAATAAATTGATCATTCTTCGCTTGTTGTCCGTTTTTGTTAGACATTGCATGAAGGACAATAGACGATAGGCGGCGGAAAGG